>Ga0164297_10000311_pt1 | contig 62560 bp, 58 predicted proteins | sample GEODES058metaG_FD_113539 | JGI IMG/M metagenome (GOLD analysis project Ga0164297, IMG submission 113539) | Dystrophic lake water microbial communities from Trout Bog Lake, Wisconsin, USA - GEODES058 metaG | ecosystem: Environmental > Aquatic > Freshwater > Lake | place: USA: Trout Bog Lake... | reverse complement strand
TTGGATCCAGAAATCGATTTCGTGACCCTCACAGGTACCGCGGGTACAGGAAAAACGCTTCTGGCACTCGCATCTGGTCTTACACAAGTGCTTGACGAAAGACGTTACACCGAGATCATTGTCACCCGTGCCACCGTCAGTGTGGGAGAAGACATCGGATTTTTACCAGGCACCGAAGAAGAAAAAATGGGCCCCTGGATGGGAGCCTTGGATGACAACTTGGAAGTGCTGGCCAAAACCGATACAGGCTCTGGCGAATGGGGTCGAGCCGCCACCAATGAACTCATTCGCAGCCGCATCAAAATCAAGAGCATGAATTTCATGCGTGGAAGAACCTTCCTCAACAAATACGTGATCATTGATGAAGCTCAAAACTTAACGCCCAAGCAAATGAAAACCCTCATCACGCGTGCCGGTCCCGGTACTAAAATCATTTGCATGGGTAATTTGGCTCAAATTGATACGCCTTACCTGACCGAGGGCTCCTCTGGATTGACCTACGCGGTCGATAAGTTCAAGGGCTGGCCTCATGGTGGACACATCACGCTCGCCCGTGGTGAGCGCTCTAGACTGGCTGACTTTGCCAGCGAAGCGCTTTAATCGTATTTAACCGCTCAATGTGACTTGCCAACAGGCTTGTCAGCGTTGAGCCTTTCATTTGCGGAGTTTATGCAATGGCTGAAATATTGGGATTGGGTCTTTCACACTATCCTCCCTTGAGCTCACCCGATGAAGCCATGTCATGGATCTTGCGACGCACGCTGGAAGATCCCTCTATTCCCCAAGAGCAAAAGATGCCCTCCTCTTGGCCCAAGCCCATGCAAGAGGAGTGGAGTGATGACTTTGGCACCCAAGCTGCCTCTCACCACCGTCAAGCCATGGTTGAGCAGTGCCGCGTTGTTCGCTCTCACTTGGACCAGTTCAAGCCTGATTTGGTGCTCATTTGGGGAGATGATCAATATGAAAATTTCAGAGAAGATGTGATTCCTGCGTTCACCGTTTGCGCCTACGATGACTTGGATCTCTACCCCTGGAGACATGCACAAGGATCCTCCATGATGGCAGGCGGCAAACCCAATGCATGGGGAGAAGGCCCTGACAAGCACTACCGGCTAAAGGGACACAAAACAGCAGCCAAGCACCTCGTGACTGAGCTCATCAATCAGCATTTTGACCTGGCCTACGCCTACAAACCTTTGCACCACAACAGTGTGGCCCATGCTTTCATGAACGCCATTTTGTATTTGGACTACGACCGCATAGGATGGGACTACCCAACGGTGACCGTACCCATCAACTGCTACGGCAGGCGGGTGATTTCAGCCAAGGGCTTCATGACACAAATGGACGCGGAGCTCGACATCGACCCACCCGGTCCAACCCCCAAGCGCTGCATGGAGCTTGGTGCAGCAATGGCCAAAATCTTGCACGCCTCGCCTTGGCGCGTTGCACTCATCGCATCTTCGAGTTGGTCACACGCTTTCTTGTGTGATCACACTTATCGCTTGCGCCCAGACACTGTAGCCGATCGAAAGCTCTACAACGCCATGGTCCAAGGGGACTTTGCGACCTGGGCACAACAAACCACTGAGGCCTTTGAGCATGCGGGTCAGCAAGAAATATTAAATTGGTGTCCGCTCTTGGGTGCCATGCAGGCCCTCAATTGCAAGATGCAATGGAGCCACTTTGAGGAAACGCACCTCTTCAACTCCAACAAAGTCTTTGCAGTCTACGAAACCGCCAAGTAAGTCAAGAATAGGACTTGAATCTTACCCCTTGGGGGTAGAGCTCAGCGCCTCGGCTTGAGCCTTTCTCCAGACCTCGGCGGGAATATGCTCCTTGAGTCTTTTGGTCATCAACTCCAACACCTCTGAGTTGATCTCGTGACTCAAATCGGGCAAGACATCCGCTGTTAAATCTGCGCCCTCCTCGACCAAGTGCTCTGCCGCCTTCACACAAAAGCCGTAATGAATCACAGGATCTTTTTTGCCGTGAATCATGTGCAAAGTGGTGCCAAGCTCTGGCACATGGGGTAGAGCCACGAAGCGGCCCGACAAAGAGACCACACGAGCGGCCACACTCTTTTGCTGCTGAGTGCTCTCAAGAGACATGATGGCACCTTGAGAAAATCCCACCAAGGCCGTTGCCTCAGGTCCAATTCCAGTCTTCCTTTGCCAAGCTTCGATCGCGGAGAGAAAAAGTGGCATTTGTGCGCTCACACGCTCTCCCCTGTTTTCCTCCGTCACACCTTGAACAGAAAACCACTGCGCACCTCGTCCCATGTCGCATGCATGAGGCGCTTGAATGCTCACGATATGTGCTTGTGGAAAGATCTTGGCCAAGTGCTCACCCACGCTCACCATGGCTTGAGCATCAATGCCCACTCCGTGGTGGAGCATGAAGAGTTGACCCACATCACTTGCGTTTGGCTCTTGGATGGTGATCGCTTGCTCCAAGAGAGTATTTAAGTTGCTCACTCTAATTTAGCTCCTGATGATTTCACAATCAAGCCTGCATTGATCCAGTCCTCTTTTAAGATTTGCTCAAACTCGTCACTGCTTGCGGTCTTGACTTCAAGTCCCAATCTCACCAAGCGATCTTGCACCTCAGGATTGGCCAATACTTTGATCATGGCTTGGTTGATTTTTTCAATCTCTGCCTTGGGTGTGTTGGCTGGTGCCAAGAGCCCCATCCAAGAGTCAAATGAAAACCCAGGCAATCCAGACTCTGAAACGGTAGGAATTTCTGGCAGAAATTTGGATCTCTCTCGCCCCGTATAAGCCAAGAGCCGAATGCGTGGGTCTTTCCTAAAACCGACCACACCAACGGTGGCCGAGGTCACGCCTTGAACGCGATTGGCCAAGACCTCGTTGACCGCATCCCCAGTGGCCTTCATGGGAATGTGTTGCATCTCCAAACCCGCACGAGCCAAAAAGGAAGCCATGCCCAAATGTGAAGCACTTCCATTTCCTGCGGAGGCGTAATTGAATCCCTTGGGATTGGCCTTGATGAGCTTGATGTACTCCCTTAAATTATTGGCGCCAAAGGCTTGGGGAGCCGCAATGATGTATCCAGAAAATCCAACCAAGGACACTGCCTGAAAATCTTTGATGGGGTCATAGGGCAACTTCTCATACAAGTATCCGGTCAAAGTATGAGAGGCAGCGCTCATCACCAAGGTGTTGCCATCAGCTGGCGCTTTGGCCACCAATGAGGTTCCAATGGTGCCTCCAGCACCGGCGTGATTCTCGATGACCACAACCGCTCCCAACTGTGCGCCCAACTCATTGACAAAGGTTCTTGCAACCGTATCTTGAACCGCTCCAGGACCAAAGGGCACAATGATTTTAATCACGCGCTCCGCAGCCATTGAGAATCCAATAGATCCCGCGCACAGGATTACAAGGAAGAATTTGAATAAATTAATCTTCATCATCGGACTTTCATGGTTGGTTTAAAGGGATAAATTGAGCCTTACTCTTGCATTTTTCGAGTGCCTTGCACATCTAGCCACTTTTCGACCAAACGTACAAAATAACTTGCCCCTATGGGAATGATTTCATCGTTGAAATCAAAGGACGTATTGTGGATCAAGCAAGGGCCTGCTCCGTGATCGGGCATGCGATGCTCTCCATTACCATTCCCAATGAAGGCATAACATCCTGGACGAGCTTTGAGCATGTGAGCAAAATCCTCAGCACTCATGACAGGCGTGAAGTGCTCATTCACAGCCTCTGCCCCCACAATCTCGCGCATGACATCGGCACAAAATTTGGCCTCTCTTGCGTGATTCACCACAGCTGGGGACGCTCGCACAAAACTCACCTGCACCTCACATCCATGGGCGCTGGCAACACCTGCAGCCGTGCGTCTCAAAGCTTGCTCAATCTTGTCCAAAGTGGCATCGGAAAAGGTTCGAACCGTTCCACCCACCCAAGCCTCATCGGGTATGACATTGGGTGCCACTGAACCCTGAATTTGTGTCACAGCCAAGAGTGCGTTCTCTAGTGGATCGATGGTGCGAGCAATTAAACTTTGTAGCTGTTGGGCCAATTCAATGGTTGGAGCCACTGGATCGACGCCCGTGTGTGGCAATGAGGCGTGAGTACCTTGCCCCTTGATGGTGACTCGCCAAGTGTTACTTGAAGCCATCAAGGCACCGTGATTCAAAGCAAAATGCCCCACAGCTCCAATTGAAAAATTATGCAGCGCAAAAACTGCCTCACACTCGAAACGCTCAAATAGCCCGTCTTGAATCATTTTTTTGGCACCCGCCTTGCCCATTTCTTCTGCGGGCTGAAAAATCAAATTGACGGTGCCATCAAAATTTTGATTTTGAGACAAATGCCAAGCAGCAGCCAAGAGCATCGTTGTGTGTCCATCGTGACCGCACGCATGCATCTTGCCAGCATGGAGAGAGCGGTGCGGAAAATGATTGTCTTCCTGCAAGGGCAACGCATCCATGTCCGCCCGAAGACCCAAGCTCCTCTTGCTCTGACCTCGTTTGATCACTCCAACAACCCCTGTGCCAGCAATACCCGTGTGGACCTCAATGCCCCACGACCTCAAACGCTCTGCCACCAATGCACTGGTCCTGTGCTCCTCAAACCCAAGCTCAGGATGAGCGTGAATATCGCGTCTGAGCGCCACAAAAGAAGAAATATCAGAAAAACTGTCAACGATGTTCATGGGTTGATTGAGTATTAAAAAGGGCCAAAGACCAAAGGGTTGGGCAACGCAATAAGGACGAGCTTGAACAAATGATCAATAATCACTTCCGCCAGACGCCAAAGATTCGAACTTGGTGATGGTTTTGAGGAAGGTGAGCTTGACCGTTCCTGTTGGACCATTCCTTTGCTTGCCAATGATGATCTCGGCAACCCCAGGCTCTTTGCTGTCTTTGTTGTAGTAATCATCGCGGTAAATGAACATGATCACATCCGCATCTTGTTCAATGGCACCCGACTCCCTCAGGTCGCTCATCATGGGACGCTTATCGGTCCTTTGCTCAACGCCGCGGTTAAGCTGAGACAAAGCAATCACAGGGCATTGAAGCTCTTTGGCCAGCATCTTAAGGCCCCTTGATATCTCACCGAGTTCGGTCGCACGGTTGTCACCGTCGCCGCTCGTGCCACTCATGAGCTGCAAATAGTCGACCACAATCAAGCCCAACTTTCCACACTTCCTAGAGAGCCTTCTAGCATTGGCTCTGAGCTCACTGGGCGTCAAGCCAGGTGTCTCATCGATGTGCAAGGAAATGTTTCTCAACCGCTCAATGGCTTCGGTGAGCTTGGGCCACTCGTCTTGGTTCAATTTACCCGTTCTCAAATGTCCCTGGTCAATGCGCCCAATGGAGCCCACAATACGAATGGCCAATTGAGATGCGCCCATCTCCATAGAGAACACAGCAACGGGTAAGCCTTCATTCAACGCCACGTGCTCAGCGATGTTGATGGCCAATGCGGTTTTGCCCATGGAGGGACGAGCAGCCAAGACGATCAAATCGCCGGCTTGAAGACCAGAGGTCATGCGATCGAAATCGTAAAAACCCGTTGGAACCCCAGTGATGTCATTGGGATTTTGGCTCATCTCCTCAATGCGATCCATCAGGGTCACAGCCAATGAATCCATCGACTGAAAGCCCTCCTTCATGCGAGAGCCCTCCTCGCCAATGTTGAAGATCTTTTGCTCCGCCTCATCCAAGATTTGAGCCACCTGCTTGCCGTTTGGATTGAAGGCGTTGGTTGCAATCTCATCACTGACCGTGACGAGCTTTCTTAAAATGGATCTCTCGCGAACGATCTCCGCATAGCGTCGAATGTTGGCAGAGCTCGGAACAAATTGAGCCAGTGAGTTCAAATAGGTGAGACCACCTACCTCTTCGGCTTTGCCCACATTTTGAAGAGCCTCGTAGACGGTGATCACGTCCGCTGGGCGATTGGCATTGACCAAATTGTGAACTGCCGAATAAATCAAGCGATGTTCATATCGATAAAAGTCGTTGTCGGTGAGTAAGTCGCCCACCCTGTCCCAAGAGGTGTTGTCCAACAACAAGCCACCCAGCACACTGGATTCAGCCTCCAAGGAGTGAGGAGGAATGCGCAACTGCGAGACCATCGGGTCAAAACTGGATTCTTGTTCGAAATTGGATATCACGGCAGACATACCATCACCTCATTAAAAATCTATCGTACCCAGTTTCATGAGATTCGTCACGGGATAAACCTGTGGGTATCGGTGTTTAACTTGTGGACAAGCTGTCAACAAGTTAGGATAACTTTTGAGTCTCAGCAGCAATATCGATTTGCCGCCCCAAAAACAACAAAAGCCTCCGAGGAGGCCTTTGAAATGCGCATTGAAATGCGCTTTGACGACTCAAACTGACTTTATGCAGTTTCGCCGTAGACGGATACGGTGATGTCAACCAACACATCTGTGTGCAAGGAGACGCTAACTGTAGAGTCGCCAACCACTTTGATCGGGCCATTGGGCATGCGAACGTGTGATTTGGGAACAGGAAAGCCTTGTTTGGCCAACTCTTCAGCGATGTCAAAATTGGTGACTGAACCGAACAAACGTCCGTCCACTCCAGCTTTTTGAGTGAGCTTTAAAGTGGTTCCGCCCAATTTGGCGCCCAAGCCTTGAGCCTCAGCGAGTTTTGCTGCAGCTTGGCGCTCGAGCTCTTCTCTCTTGGCTTCAAACTCTTTGATGGCAACTGCAGTAGCACGACGTGCACGGCCAGATGGGATCAAAAAGTTACGTGCGTAACCGTCTTTGACTTTTACGACTTCACCCAAGTTACCTAAATTAACGACTTTGTCGAGCAATATGATTTGCATGTGATTCCCCTCAGATCCTGTGTTGGTCGCTGTAAGGCAACATGGCTAAAAAACGAGCGCGCTTGATGGCAGTGTTCAATTGACGCTGGAAAATAGCACGTGTTCCAGTCAGTCTGGCTGGAATGATTTTGCCGTTTTCAGCAATGAAGTCTCTCAATGTATCGATGTCTTTGTAATCGATTTCTTCAACACCGGTCACTGTGAAGCGGCAAAAACGCTTGCGCTTGAAAAGCAATGACTGCGTGTTGCGCTTGGGGCGCTTGTCTTTGTTGAACTTTTTAAATGTGGCCATGGTCAGGGCCTCCTCTATTGAATTTGTTGAAAATGGGTCAAATGAAAAATAACGCCTTTTGAGTTCCTAGGGGTGGCTAAAAATCCTTCAAAATGCACCTCTTGTTGAGGGCTTACTTTGATCAATCTTTGCGCCAACTCTCCCAATGCTCTGGTCCTTAAAGTTGCCTTGACAGTCCTTAAAAGTCCAGCCTCTTCGATTTGGGACTCGTGCTAGAGAACCACATCCAAGGCGCTTAGGCCTGCCGGGGTGTACCTCATGGGAGAGGTCTCAACCACTTTTGCGGTCAAAACCAATCGATTCACAAAAGGTCAACTGTGAACTGAACTTAAACTTGGAACTCAGCTTGTTGCGTTTTGCGAGCCTCTTCGCGCTCAACAGTCTTCATCATGAGTGAAGGACCTGTTTCGGCTTTTTTCTTGAGGACCGTCAAATGACGCAATACAGCATCGTTGAATTTGAAGGCGTGCTCCAACTCGGCTAAAACCTCTTTTGAGGCCTCGATGTTGACGCACAAATAGTGGGCTTTTGCCAATTTGTTGATCATGTAAGTCAACTGGCGACGACCCCAGTCCTCGATTCTGTGAATCGAGCCACCACCAGAGGTGATGAGGGTTTTGTATCTCTCGAGCATGGCAGGAACCTGCTCACTTTGATCCGGATGGATCATCAACACGATTTCATAATGACGCATACACTCTCCTTGTGGTTGTGAGCCACCCACAGCGTCTGATGTGGTGTGGCAAGGGAAAACCCATGATTATAGCCTCAATTGGCCCTCCAATCAAATCGGCCCCTCTTTTTGTCTCAAAATGGCACGTCCCGCACCCACTTGGGTGCTCGGCAAAGGGCTTGTATTTGGTGTCACACTACCCTACTCCACAAGGGGCTTGCCCTACAATGAAGAACACGCAACTTTTGCAACCCATCTGACCTATGAATCTACTGATCTCCAACGACGACGGCTACCAAGCCCCTGGCATAGTCGCTTTGTACGAAGCATTCAAGGACATTGGTCAAGTGGTGGTGGTCGCACCCGAACACAACAACAGCGCAAAATCCAACGCACTCACACTGAATGCGCCTTTGTACCTTCACGACAGCCCCCAAGGCTTTCGCTACATCAACGGCACTCCTGCTGACTGTGTCCACATTGCTCTCACAGGTCTCTTGGATTTCCGCCCTGACTTGGTGATCTCTGGGATCAACAACGGAGCGAACATGGGAGACGACACCATTTACTCTGGCACCGTGGGCGCCGCCATGGAGGGCTATTTGATGGGCATCCCAGCAATTGCTTTCTCACAAGTCAAAAAAGGCTGGGAACACATTGACGCAGCCGCTCAAATGGCCCGCAAGCTTGTGGACTCCTTGATTGAGGACGGGCTCGTTGCGAACTCCAAGGCCTCTCACAAGAGAATCAACTCAAAAAAGACCGCTCATGACACCGAGCAAGCACCCCCGACCTCACACCCATGGCTTTTGAATGTAAATATGCCCAATTTGCCATTGAATGAGCAAAAGGGCTTTGCGTTTACGCGTTTGGGTCGCAGGCATGCCGCGGAAAGAGTCATCACTCAAGTCAACCCCAGAGGGGAGACCATGTACTGGATCGGTGGAGCTGGACCCGCAAAGGACGAAGCAGAAGGCACCGATTTTTATGCCACTCAAAACGGCTGGAGCTCCATCACACCTTTGCAAATTGATTTGACCGATCACCAAGCCTTGGCTCACTGGTCAAAGCACCTCAAGCACCATTTGCTTTGATGAAAAAAAGACCCAGTTTTCCCATTCGATTGGACCGAGAGCACGACAAGGCTCCGGTTGATACCCTTTTGTCCGCAACAAAAGTGGTCAAACTCAATCACCCACTTCAACCCAAGACCAAAGCCTCCAACCCCAACACACCCTTGGGATTGGGATTGGACTCCCAAAAGGTCAGGCAAAAAATGGTTGACAAGCTCGAGCTCCAGGGCTTAGAGGACGAATGGGTTTTAAGGGCCATGAGCACCATTGAGAGACACCGATTTGTGGACACCGCTTTGGTCAATCAAGCTTATGAGGACACGAGTTTACCCATCGGCTTTGGTCAAACCATCTCCAAGCCCAATGTGGTGGCAAGAATGCTCGCCTTGCTCAGAGGGGGGCGAAATTTACTGATCAATGGCAAAATTGGCAAAGTTCTGGAAATTGGCACTGGCTGCGGCTACCAAGCTGCCTTACTCGCAGAGATCGCCAAAGAGGTCTACAGCATTGAGCGCATCAAAGGGCTACACGAGAAAGCCCTTGAGCATCTGGCCTCACTGGGCACGCAAAACGTTCACTTGTTATTGGCTGACGGCATGCTCGGTCACCCTGAGGCTGCCCCCTTTAACGGCATCATCAGTGCGGCGGGTGGGGAGACACTCCCTCACGCCTGGATTGACCAATTGGCTGTGGGAGGTAGACTGGTGGCACCTTGGGCACAAACCAAAGGTGGGTCACAAAGTTTGCTTGTGATCGATAAAACGCCCAACGGCATTGAGCGTCAAATCCTAGAGCCCGTGCACTTCGTTCCCCTAAAATCTGGAATTGCTTGACCATCCAAAGGACCCCATAAACATGTTGTGCAACATCCTTAATCGACTTTGCTCAATCGCATTGGTCTTGGCCTTGGCGGCTTGCTCCTCTGCGCCACGAGTACCTGCTCCTGTTGAGGAAATCAAAGCAACTGCCACACGCTCAATTTGGAGTTCAAGTCCTTTGGCCAAGCCTGTGGCTTCCACTCAAACCCCACTGGGTCAAGAAAACGAAGGCAAGCCCGGCTTCTACACCGTTAAATCTGGTGACACATTGATTCGAATAGGACTCGACCAAGGTCAAAATTGGCGCGATTTGGTGAAGTGGAATAACTTGGAAAACCCAAACGCCATTGAGGTCGGTCAAGTGCTAAGGGTAGCTCCACCCAAGAACAACTCAAGTGATGAAACCACCAACGCAGGTGTGGTTGTCCGTTCTGTTCAAGCCCCGTCAGCCATTGTGATGAATGCACCGACTGCTTCCGTGGAGAACGCGCCTGGCAATAAACCCGTTGTCCCAGCCAACGCTGGCGCGCCCAGTCAAGCTCCTGCGAGCGCAGGCCCCGATGAGGTGAGCTTTGCTTGGCCAGCTCAAGGCACACTGCTTAATTATTTCAATGAAAGTAAAAACAAGGGCATTGACATTGGCAACAAAGCGGGCCAAGCAGTGCTGGCCGCAGCAGATGGGAAGGTGGTCTATGCAGGCTCTGGACTTCGAGGCTACGGCAACTTGATCATCTTGAAACACAATGAAACTTACCTCAGTGCCTACGCTCACAACCAAGTCCTTTTGGTCAAAGAGGACCAATTGATCAAAAAGGGGCAAAAGATTGCGGAGATGGGCAACTCTGACTCTGATGAGGTCGCACTTCATTTTGAAATCAGAAAATCTGGCAAGCCCGTTGACCCCATGAAATACTTGCCACCACAATAAAAACAATTCTATTTTGACGCTTTCGACCCAAAGCCCTTGAACTTCGTTGTAGCTCCAGCCAATGAGCTGCACTTTGAACCAGCTTTTCCCCTCTAGCGTCAACCTCCCCCACTCTCCTCTCCTTTTTTTTCCTCACTGACAGCAATTCCATGACAGAGCACACCACGATCTACCCAGAGCATGCATTGACCATCGAGTCCATGGACATCGAAGCACAAGGCATCGCTCACCGCCCTGATGGGAAAGTGGTATTTGTCGATGGCGCTCTGCCCTATGAAGTGGTCAATGCCAACGTCAACCGCAAAAAGGACAACTGGGAAAAAGCCAGCCTGAGTCAAATCTATCGGGAATCTTTTCTACGCGTCAAACCCAAGTGCTCCAACGCAGGACTTCACAATGGCTCGTGTGGTGGCTGCAAGATGCAGCACTTGGATGGGAGCGCTCAAGTTGCCATCAAACAGCGTGTGCTTGAAGATTTATTGAACCATTTGGGCCAAGTCAAGCCCCAAGTCATGATGAGACCCATCGAGGGTCCTCAGTGGGCATATCGCTTTCGAGCCAGACTCTCGGTGCGAGACGTCAGAAAGAAAAATGGGGTTTTGGTGGGCTTTCACGAAAGAAAAAGTCGCTACGTAGCAGACATGCAGCATTGCGAAATACTCCCGCCACACATGAGCGCGCTCCTCATGCCACTTCGCGATTTGATTGCATCTCTGGATGCCAGAGAGCATTGCCCTCAAATTGAATTGGCCATTGGTGAGGATGTCAACGCTTTGGTGCTCAGAAACATGGTCCCTTTGAATGAGCATGATGAAAAACGACTGCTTGAATTTGGTCAAAAGCACCAAGTTCAGTGGTGGCTTCAGCCCAGCTCCGTGGAGAGCACCCATTTGATGAAAGCCTCTGAAGAGCTCTACCCCCAACAGGGTTTGCAATTGAGCTACAAGTTACCCGACTTTGAGGTCACCATGCCTTTTAAGCCGACTGACTTTACCCAGGTCAATCCTCACATCAATCAAGTTTTGGTGAGCAAAGCCCTGAGGCTTCTTCAACCCCAAAAAACAGAGACCGTGATCGATTGGTTTTGTGGACTTGGAAACTTCACCCTACCCCTGGCTTGTTTGAGCGCCAAGGTGCTTGGCATTGAGGGCAGCCAAACCTTGGTCGAGAGAGCACAAAACAATCACCACTTCAATCAAACCCAATCCAATCGCGTCACCCCCTTAGGTGAGGCTCACTTTGCCTGCAAAAATCTATTTGAAATCAGCTCTGATGATTTGCTGCAATTGGGTCATGCTCAAAAATGGCTGATCGATCCACCTCGTGAGGGGGCCTTTGCATTGGTGAAGGCTTTGAATGAGCTGGTGGGAGGGGACCCCTCACTGGCTGACCCCAATGCATCAAACGAAGCACCAGCCAAAGCGAATGCAGCTTATCAAGCCCCCAAGCGAATTGTCTATGTCAGCTGCAATCCAGCCACTTTGGCAAGAGATGCGAAGATTTTGGTCCATGGCGCTGGCTATACCCTCACTCACGCAGGCATCGTCAACATGTTCCCTCACACCGCTCACGTTGAGAGCATTGCAGTGTTTGAACGAGTGACTACTCATTGACTTGCGAATTTTTCGTGCAGACAATCTCTCAAAAAAAATGCCTGATCAAGATCAGGCATTTTCAATTCAGGGATGAACTCCCTTTGTGCGAAATCAGCGCTTAATCGCGCTCACCGCCCAAAATGCCCAACAAGGCCAAGAGGCTTTGGAACACGTTGATGATGTCCAAGTACAAAGACAAAGTGGCGCTGATGTAGTTGGTCTCGCCCCCATCGATGATCTCTTTGATGTCATAGAGCATGTAGGCTGAGAAAATACCAATCGCAAGCATCGAGATGGCCAGCATACCTGCAGACGACGCCACAAACATATTGATGATGCTGCCTACCATGAGCACGATCGCACCCACATACAACCACTTGGCCAAGCCACTCAAATCGCGCTTGATGAAAGTGGCAAGACTAGCCATCATGAAGAAAACACCTGCTGTTCCACCAAAAGCGATCATCACCAACTCAGTGCCGTTTTGGAAACCCAAAACCATGGCGATGAGCCTAGAGAGCATGATGCCCATGAAAAAAGTGAACCCGAGCAACACGGGGACTCCTGTGGCTGAGTTTTTGGTGCGCTCAATGGCGTAGATAAAGCCAAAGGCTCCAACCAAGAACACAATCATTCCCAGTCCACCAGACAAGGCATAGCTCAAACCTGAGGCAATGCCAAACCAGGCGCCAAGGACCGTGGGCACCATACTGATGGCCAAAAGCCAATAGGTGTTGCGAAGGACGCGATTTTTCTCCGCCTCAGATAGCGGGGTTACGTATTGAAAGTCAACGGTTTGGAAGTTGTCATTCACTTTAGCAGCTCCTTGTATAAGTGACAGAATTCTATCTGAGGGTATTTTAGGGCTTTTCAAGGTCATGGTGCTTGTTATTTATGGGGCTTTCTCCTATAAAACCATGGTTTCGCGCTCTAAAACACTGCAAACTCAAACTTGGATTGAACGAATCCCTTACCCATGTACATTTGAGGGTCTTGTTTGTCTCAAAATGAAACTTAAAGCCATAAAATCACTTTAGCTCAGCAATTGATTTTGCTGTCGTTGCATTTTCTTTTTTTAAACACATCCATCATGAAACACAAAGCAACTCTAGAACTCAGTGACATCAAAACCATTGCCGCAGCAGCGGAGGCACATGCATTGAAAAACAATTGGGCCGTGAGCATCTCCATTGTGGATGATGGAGGACATTTGCTCTACTTGCAACGCCTGGATGGTGCAGCTCCAATCACCGCACAAATTGCACCAGCCAAAGCCAAGACTGCAGCTTTGGGTCGTCGCGAGAGCAAGATGTACGAGGACATCATCAACAATGGGCGCACCTCTTTTTTGAGTGCCCCCGAGCTCAAAGGCATGCTCGAAGGCGGAGTGCCCATCACAGTTGAGGGGCAAGTCATTGGGGCCGTGGGAGTGAGTGGCGTCAAGTCAAGCGATGACGTGGCCATTGCACAGGCAGGTATCAACGCTTTGACCAACCCCTAACACGGCAACCAGAGCTTGAGCTCTCAAGGCTCAAAGCGGAAACAGAGCGAGAGCACTCACAGGCCTCTCAGTAGGTGAGTCTCTCAGGCCGGATCTCTTGCAAAATGGTGGTGGCAATCTCCTCAATGCTCTTGTGAGTGGTGGAGAGCCACCGAATGCCCTCGCGTCTCATCATGGCCTCGGCCAGGGAGACCTCTTGACGGCAATTGCTCATGCTGGCGTATTGAGAATTGGGTCTTCTCTCGTGCCTGATCTCGCTCAAACGCTCGGGGTGTATCGTCAGCCCAAAGGTTTTGTGAATGTGTTTCTTAACCGCAGGGGGCAGTTGGTTGCGCTCAAAGTCCTCTGGGATCAAGGGGTAATTGGCCGCCTTTAAGCCATGTTGCATGGCCAAATAAAGTGAGGTAGGTGTTTTGCCGCTGCGGCTCACGCCCACCAAAATCACATCCGCTTGCTCCAAGTCTCGGTTGAGTTGGCCATCGTCATGAGACAGACTGAAATTGATGGCCTCAATTCGGTCGTGATACTCCTTGCTCTTGCTCACATCGGAGAAGCGACCCACTCGGTGATGTGACTTGATGCCCAGCTCCTTTTCCAAGGGATTCACGAAAGTTCCAAACATGTCGAGCAACATGCATTTGCAGTTGTTTTGAATGACTTCCAGCACCTCCATGTTGACCAAGGTTGTGAAAACGATGGGCTTTTGCCCTTCTAGTTCAGCAATTTGATTGATCTGTCGCACGGCTTGATGGGCTTTGTCAACAGTATCTACAAAGGGTAGTCTGACATGACGGGGCTTGAACTCAAATTGGGCCAAGATCGCATTGCCAAAGGTCTCTGCGGTGATCCCTGTTCCGTCAGAGATAAAAAAAACGCTGCGATGTGACATATTTTGAGTCCTGACTCAATAAAAAAGGGCCTTTGGCTCAAATTGAGCAATAGACCAAGCCTAAAATGCAATCATTATGCATCCGAGTGAATCAGTGTTTACGCTAACATTCATGTGCCGAATTGTTTTTTCGCTTTACCGTGCCTTGATGCACAACTCTATCAATGGAGAATGAGTCAATGTCTTCCCTCTTCAACGCCCATGACTTGGTGGTTCCTTTCGAAAAATTAAGGATGACGGATGTAGAAGCCGTTGGAGGGAAAAACGCCAGTCTTGGAGAGATGATCTCTCAACTCCCACAAGGGGTCAAAGTTCCAACCGGGTTTGCGACAACAGCTCACGCATTCAGGAGCTTTTTGGCTCATCAGTCCTTGGACCAAAGGATCAAAGACAGATTGTCCACCTTGGACACCGAGGATGTCACGTCTTTGGCTCAAGCGGGTCAAGAAATTCGCCATTGGATTGAAGCACAACCTTTTCCCAAAGAGCTTGAAACAGGCATTCGCGAAGCGTTTGCGCTGCTAGATGCTGGCGCAAAAGGATCCTACGCCGTTCGCTCCTCGGCCACCGCGGAGGACTTGCCCGACGCCTCCTTTGCCGGTCAACAAGAGACGTTTCTCAACGTCAGCGGCATTGATCAAATTCTGGCAAAAATGAAAGAGGTTTTTGCTTCCCTCTACAACGACCGCGCCATCAGTTACCGCGTTCACAAAGGCTTTGAACACTCACAAGTGGCTTTATCCGCTGGCGTGCAACGCATGGTGAGATCGGACCTAGGTTCTGCTGGGGTCATGTTTACGCTGGACACCGAGTCTGGGTTTGAGGACGTGGTCTTCATCACCTCAAGCCTTGGTCTGGGTGAGACGGTGGTTCAAGGCGCAGTGAACCCTGATGAGTTCTATGTTCACAAACCCATGCTCAAAGCGGGCAAGAAAGCCATCATTCGTCGCTCCTTGGGCTCGAAGCTGGAACAAATGGTTTTTGCCACACCCCAAGAACATGCCCAAAGCGGGCGCTTGGTCAAAACCATTGAGGTTCCAACGGAACAACGCAACAGATTCTCACTCACTGATACTGAGGTTGAGACACTGGCTCACTATGCGCTGGCCATTGAAGCCCATTACCAAAGACCCATGGATATCGAATGGGGCAAAGACGGTTTGGATGGACAAATCTACATTTTGCAAGCCAGACCCGAAACCGTTAAGAGTCAGCAAAAAGGACAAAAAGAGTTTCGCTACAAACTCCAAGGAACAAGCACCGTTTTAGCCGAGGGACGTGCGATTGGACAAAAAATTGGAGCGGGCCCCGTTCGATTGGTTCAAAACATCTCTGAAATGGACCAAGTCAAGCCAGGAGACGTTTTGGTGACCGACATGACTGACCCCAACTGGGAGCCAGTCATGAAACGCGCCAGCGCCATCGTGACCAATCGCGGAGGTAGAACTTGTCACGCTGCCATCATTGCCAGAGAACTTGGCATTCCCGCTGTGGTTGGATGTGGCAACGCAACCGATGTCCTAACCCAAGGTGCCTTGGTCACCGTGAGCTGCGCTGAGGGTGATACGGGGCTTATTTATGACGGGCTTTTGGAGACAGAAATCATAGAGGTGCAACGAGGGGAGATGCCGCCCATTGATACCAAGATCATGATGAATGTGGGCAACCCTCAACTGGCCTTTGATTTTTGCCAATTGCCCAACCAGGGCGTCGGTCTTGCACGCCTAGAGTTCATCATCAACAACAACATTGGCATTCACCCCAAGGCAATCCTTGAATATCCGAACGTGGACAGTGACCTCAAAAAGGCTGTGGAATCGGTTGCCAGAGGCCATGCATCTCCAAAAGCTTTTTATGTCGACAAAGTCACCGAGGGTGTTGCCACAATTGCAGCGGCCTTTTGGCCCAAACCCGTGATCGTCAGACTCTCTGACTTCAAATCAAACGAATACCGCAAACTCATTGGCGGGAGTCGCTATGAGCCTGAGGAAGAAAATCCCATGTTGGGATTTAGAGGTGCGGCGCGTTACTTGTCCGCCGATTTTGCAGAGGCATTCTCCATGGAGTGCGAGGCCTTGGTGCGCGTGAGGTCCGAGATGGGACTGAGCAACGTTCAAGTGATGGTGCCCTTTGTGAGAACACTTGGACAAGCTCAAAAGGTCACTGAGTTATTGGCGAAAAATGGTTTGGTACGTGGACAAGATGGACTCAAAGTCATCATGATGTGTGAGGTCCCCAGCAATGCAGTCTTGGCTGAACAGTTCTTGGAATACTTTGATGGTTTCTCCATTGGCTCCAATGACTTGACTCAACTCACACTTGGTCTGGATCGTGATTCAGGACTTGAGTTGCTGGCCAAAGATTTTGATGAACGAGATCCTGCCGTTCAAGCCTTGCTGACTCGCGCCATTGATGCTTGCTTGGCCGCTGGAAAATACGTTGGTATCTGTGGACAAGGTCCATCAGATCACCCAGATTTTGCGCGCTGGTTGGTCAATGCCAACATCAGCTCAATCTCACTCAACCCCGATAGTGTCGTGGCAACCTGGCTTGATTTGTCAAAATCTTGAACAATTTAAGATTCAATGTCTCCAGCACTAAGACATTGAATCAACACAAGTTGCAATGACTCGCGGGTGAGTGGCTTGGTGCAAAACTCATTAACCCCCACCTCCTTGCACCTCATTTGATCCTCAAGCGCAAATGAAGCCGTCAAAGCGATGATAGGGATTTGTTTTTGAGGCGTGTGTTCGTCCTCCCACTTGCGAATTTTCAAGGTGGCTTCGAACCCATCCACTTTGGGCATGTGGCAATCCATCACAATCGCGTCAAACGTTTGGCTTGTGAATAGTTCAAACGCTTCCTGTCCATTGCTTGCGACACTACAAGTACAGCCCAAAGAAGACATGAGAGCAGAATAGACAGATTGAATGATGGGGTTGTCCTCTGCAAATAAAACTCTCAAACCGGCCAAGGGCTTTGTTTGATCAGGTTTTCGCACTTGATCTTCAATTTCGCTGACCTGCTCTTGAACGATCGATTGCACAACTTGCGTTTGCACAGGCAACTCCACCGTGAAGCTACTACCCATACCCATTTCACTTCTAACCGTGATGTGCCCCCCCATCAAATCCACCAATTGTTTGCTGATGGTGAGCCCCAAGCCAGTTCCACCAAAGGTCCTGTTTTGAGAGGAATCGGCTTGAAAAAAGGGCTGAAACAATCTTTCAATTTCGTGCTGTTTAATGCCAATGCCTGAATCCTCGATGACGATCTTTAGCACTTGCACATGATCCTCAGATTCTGAAGGGACCAGCTCCACCAGCAATTTGATAAAACCGTGCGGCGTGAATTTGATGGCGTTGGCCAAGAGGTTGGTGACAACTTGCGTGAGCCTGAAGGCATCCACATAGACCCAAGTGTGGGCAGGCACATCTACATTGACATTGAGTTCCAGAGATTTCGCGTTGGTCAACGGCCTAAAGAGCTCAAGGCATTCAGCAAATACTTCATGTGCATCAACCAACTCCTCTTTGATTCGAATGGAATGAGCTTCCATTTTTGACAGATCCAATATGTCGTTGAGCAACTTGATCAGGTGAACACCGGCCTTTTGAATCAACTCAAGTGTCTTGAGTTGTTGAGGTGATGGCCCCTCGTGAATCAATAGCTCACAAGCGGCCACAATCCCGCTTACTGGAGTTCTGAGCTCGTGACTCATGTTTGCCACAAAACTGGCTCGCATTTCACCCTCAGACTGGTTGAGCCTTTCTTGAAGGATACTTTGTGTGAGCTTTTTGTACATGTTTTGAATCAAAAATGCAGCGACAGTCAAACAAAATATCCCTAGCAACAAATTCACAGCCAAAATATACAAGGAGTGCGACCAAGTGTTTTTGATCTCATTGGGATCGATCTCAATACGAGCCTCAAGAGACAAGTGAACTGATTTATTGTGTACGCTAAGGGTGTCCTTTGACTTCTTGCCAGCACCATCATCACCTTGTGCCATATCAAAACCAGTCCAAAGCAAACGCAACTGCAGTCCATACGAACTCAACACATCTTGCATCAAATCATCGACCCAACTGGGGTTAACTATGCCCACCACTGCACCCAAATACACCCCATCTGAAGTGTGAATCGGCAAGACCCTAGAGGCCATGATCACTTTGTTTTTGATCACGACACTTGATTGGGCGGTATCAGAGAAACTTGATTTGGCAAGGGTAAGTGAATGAGAAAAATCCATTGGCAAATCCAATGAAGGCGCGTAGGACTGAGGTTCGTCTTTTTCATTGAAGACGATGATATTGCGAACGGCAGAGGTCTTGAAGGGTCTATCTTGAAGAAGTATCTGTGGATCAATCTTTTTAGAATGAGTCTGAGTCAAATAGATTTGGCGAGCGAAATTAATTCTTTCATCCAAATACAGAATTTGCCCCTCTAAGTTGGAGAGCACCATTCGCTCGACAGCTTTGGCTTCGGTAAGTTTGCCGCTTAGCTCTTGTTCTCGAATGCTGGACATGAACAACAAACCCATCATGATCATGATCATCACCACCATCATGAGACCGGCCCAAAGTAGAATAATTCTGAATCGCTCTACCTTGACAATGGACTTCTCTGTTGCATTTGACATGTGATTGACCTAGACCTATGTGTATCCAGCTTTGATCATGCGCTGAGACACTGAGGGTTCGATATCGTTGAGGGCTTTGAATGCTGATTTCTCACCTGACATGCCTTGGTACACCGCAACACCAAGCTCTTCAACGTTGATGGCGTCCCATTGCGCAATGATCGGTCTCCAATCAGCTTTGATGAATTTTAATTGCTCTGCCAACAAAGACATTTCTGGCATTTTTTGACTCAATCGTGCATCCCTAACCGTGGACAATCGCGAGGGCAAACCTCCCAATTGACACACGGCTTTATCTTGGGCCTTGCTCGTGAGCCACTGAATGAGTAGGAATGCGGCTTGCGGATTTTTGGCCTGCCTAGCAATCGCCAAACCCAACCCACCTGACTCTGAGGCGCGAATGAGTCCTTTGGGATGCAGCGCAAACCCAAATTTTTCTTTTAATTTTTTTGAGGCTCTTTTATTGATCAAACTGAAGATCAAAGATGAATCCATGTAGAGACTTGACTGTCCTTGTATGAAAGAATCAACCATCTCTCCCTGCCCAAAATAAGCAATGTCATTGGGTCCTGTATCTTTGATCAATTTCAAAATTTGAAGGGCCTCTACACCTTCTGGCTGATCAAAAGAACAGCTCCAATGATCATCAAATACTCGACCTCCAAGTGGATTTAAATGCAACAACCATGCGTGCACACACTGATGTCCTTGTTTTCCGCGCGAGGTCATGGCACCCATTTTGGATTTATCTTTGAGCACGGGTAACAATGAAGTGAGTTGAGTGTAGGTTTCGGGGGGCACCAGACCCAAGCGATCAAAGACATCTCGGCGATAGGCCATGATGGAAGTCTCAGCGCCGTAGGGTAAGCCATACAACTTGGCACCATTACCTGCCAAATACCCTTTAGGACCGCCAACCAAACCTGCATTTTCAACAAAGGCGGGGACCAAGTCCGCAAAATCGTAGTTTGGGTCGCTCAATTTGGGGTTGGCAAAAAAAGGCTGTAACTCTTGAATGAGCCCTTTTGCAACATACTCAGTCTTCCACATGCTGATGTAGCTCAAAACATCAAATTCCGATTGGACTCGGTGGAGCTGTCTGAGCTGCTTGCCTTTGATGTGCTCTAGGTCGACACGGTCCAACTCAACTTTAATGCCTGTCTCGCGAGTAAAGTTGCCCATCAACTCAATCATGGCATCGAGATGAGGATGTGCGGGCACGCTCATCACAACCGTTTGCCCCTTGAAGAGTGCGTAATTCGGCCCAGAACTAGACACCATTGATAGTGCTTGGGATTGAGAAAATCCTAAACCCAACATCGCCAACAGCTCCCGTCTCAACATTGATGTACTCCATTTTGAGTCGAGGGCACAAAATCGCACTCATTCTTAATCAAGCCCTCAAACAAGCATGACAACTCCTCTGGAGTGACACCACAAATGAAGGGATCCTCTCTAACTTGGCCAGCCATGAACAAAAGCAGTCTTGCAGCGAGCTCCGCATTGGCCAAAGCCTCCAAGACATTTGACTCAAATGGAGTTTTATTCATACTTTATGATTTAAAAAAGATAAATCCAATGAATTAAAATAGTACTTTTAAATTAATAATAACATCATATCACCAATTGGATTGCAATCAAATGTGCTGATCCCGCCCTCTTCTTTCAGGCAAGATTGACGATCGAAATAGGGGAAACAGTCGTGTTCAATGAGGACCAATCAATTGGAGTCGTCGATGAGATGATTGAAGGTAGAGAGAATCCTTGAGCTCATCAATCCAAGACGAACAATGAACTTCACACTCTGAGTCACTCATACTTAGATGTCACATGAGAGTGCAAGTTTCAACTGAAATGAAGTGCGACAAGCGACTCTAATTCAGCAAATGCCCAGTTTTTACGAAAATGGTACACCCCTCAATACTGAAAGGTTTGTGAAGACTCATGTGTGGACTCCTGATCCATGTTCCTGCAGGATACCGACCATGTTCGTCTTCAAAGACACCTTCCACTACAAATATTTCTTCGCCACCAAAGTGCCGATGTGAATTAAAGTAAGTTTGTGGAGCCCACTTGACCAAAGTTGATCCCGTACCTTGCTGCATCAGGGGCATCACATGTAGGCCCTGAACCATGCCCTGGTACCAAGGTGCAGTTTTGGTATCAATGACTTCACGAGTTATCTGATCAGGACCAAGATGACGCAGCTTCACAAAAAGAGTGCACCCAGACTCACTGAAGGGCGAATGCACAGATCCTGGCGGGTTCATGATGAAGTTGCCTGCACCATAACTGCCTGTTTCGTCACTGAATGTTCCTTCCAAAACCAATATCTCTTCACCCAACTCGTGTTGATGAGCTTCAAATTTTGATCCAGGTAGGTACTTAACGATTGAAGTTGCTTTGGCTACCTCGGCACCTTGGCGTTCAAGCATTCGCCTCAAAACGCCCAATTCAGGGCTAGGAATCCAAGGCAAGTCATGATGATTGATCACAACCCTTTGGTTGTAATCGTTGTTGATATTCATGGGTATTTATACGAATTGGGATAAATGAGCTGATGCAAAATGATTCATTGGTAAGAACATTTTATAGATTCACCCGAATAGATTTAAAAACTAGATTAACCCTATGAGGTTGGAATTCAGACACGCAAAGTCGATAAGAAACAAAAAAGCCTCACTTGTAGTTAAGTGAGGCTTTTTTGCTGAGTCATATGGGGTGGCTGATGGGGCTCGAACCCACGACAACAGGAATCACAATCCTGGACTCTACCAACTGAGCTACAGCCACCAAAGATGGATATTATATATTCAATACGTGCATAAAATCAAATACTTGGAATAAAGCCAATTTGATTATCGAGCTGTAATTGGGTTGGGAGCCGTTAATTTGACATTCAAACCAGATTTCAAATGTTCATAGTAGGCCTCGCTTTCAGCATCAGCCAACCACTGACCGAGTTGGGCTTTCTCACGTGTGCGATCAGCACTCATGACTTCTGAGGGTTCAACCTTGAGAACTTTAACCACAGCATATCCCTCTTGCCCCAAATCCACACCATTCCAAGCTGGCTCACCTTTGAGAGGAGTTCTGAGGATCGCTTCGATCAATTTAACAGGATACTCTTTACCCTTTTCACGAGAAACAATCACCTCTTTGGGCAGTTGTGCTTGCTCAGGGTGAGCCTTCCATGCGTCTAACTTTGCTTTGCCAGCCTCTTTGGCCAAAGTCAAAGACTTGTCTTGCTTCCATTGAACTTCAACTGAAGCCTTAACAGCATCAAAGTCCAAGGTTTTTGCCGGCTTGTACTCTTTGATTCTTGCTGCCACCAAAGTGTTTGGAGCTACCTCTATAGCCTGGGTGTTGTGTTTTTTCTCAATTACGTCAGGAGAGAAAACAGCTTCAAGAAACTTAGGATTCTTCATCCAATCTGGACTGGATGAGTTCTTGGCATCAGGAACTTTGTTCAAGGCGTCATAGCTTTCTATGTTGAGCTTGAGCTTTGAGGCAGCTGGCTGCAAAGAGTCAGGCTGTTCGTAAACCAAATTGGTAAACGATTCAGCGACCTCAGCAAATTTCTTTTGCGCTTGTTCTCGACGCACTTGTTTCTCGATCTCAGCTTTGGCGGACTCAAAACTCTCGACCTTGGGTGTCTTGATGTCTGTCACCTTGATGATGTGATAACCAAATTCGCTCTCAACCAAGTCAGAGATTTGGTCCTTCTTCATTGCAAAGGCAGCGTCCTCAAATGCCTTGACCATGGCACCTTTGGCAAAAAAGTCTAAGTCCCCCCCCTTAGCAGCTGAGCCAGGATCTTGTGAGTACTTTTGCGCAAGGGTTGCGAATTGATTGGGAGACTTTTTCAGCTCGTCAAGTACAGATTGTGCTTTGGACTTGACTGAGGCCTTCTCTGCATCACTCATGCTTTTATTAACGGTGAACAAAATATGACTCGCACGGCGCTCCTCTTGAGCGCTCGACTTGGCAATGTTTTGTTCGTAATAAGTTTTCAAGTCAGCATCAGCCAAGGTAATTGATTTTTGAACTTGTTGCAAATTCAAAACCAAATATTCAACACTGGCTTGCTCTGGAGATTGGTAATTTTGACTGTGCTCTTTGTAATAGGCCATCAAATCATCTTGACTTGGCTTAAGAGTGGCCATGAGTTCAGAGGGCAGAAAACGCACAATCTGTGCTGAGCGCTTTTCATAATAAGCATTCAATGCCGACTCCAATACCACTTGACCCGTCATTTCACTTTGGCTAACACCCAAGAGAACTTGCTGTTTGGCCAAATCTTGCCTCATTTGTCCTTCAAACATCTCTGGAGACATGCCTTGGGCGGCCAACAAGGATTTGTAGCGCTCAACGTCCAAAGTACCATCAGGCTTCTTGAGCTGAGCAATGGCTGGATTTTGGCTCAATGTTTGGGCCAAGCGTTGATCACTCACCTGAAGATGCAAGTGAGTAGAAGCAGCTTGCAGGACCCTGTCTCTGACCAAACGTTCAAGGCTTGCAAATTTAGCAATCGGTGAGTCAAAGAATTTGGCATCCAGATTGGGCATGGATGCCTTCATGCGCTCCACCTCTGATTGATGTACCCTGTCCCATTCACTTTGGTTGATCTTTTGTCCATCAACGCTGGCTACAACCTGGCCATTGTCTAAGAACCTGTTGTAGCCATCAATGCCGAATAAAACAAAGGAGGGAAAAATAAGCAGAAACAACAAAATCTGCATTATTTTTGTGTGTTGACGGACAAAATCAAACATGCAACCTCGCACTATTGTGGTGTGAATAGAAAGCAAAAAAGGCGAACTGAGTTCGCCCTTGTGAGTGGTTGGTGGGTGCTGACGGGCTCGAACCGCCGACCTACGCCTTGTAAGGGCGCCGCTCTACCAACTGAGCTAAGCACCCAACCGGAAAACACAAATCAATTCAAAGCTTCTTTTAGAGCTTTACCTGGACGGAACTTTGGCACCTTAGCAGACTTGATTTTAATGGCTGCGCCTGTGCGTGGATTGCGTCCTGTGCGAGCAGCACGCTTGGTGACCGCAAAAGTACCAAAACCAACCAAAGAAACGGTACCACCTTTTTTCAAGGTTGTCTTGACTGCACCAACTGTAGCATCTAGTGCCCTAGAAGCTGCAGCTTTAGAAATGTCAGCATGCTTTGCAATATGCTCAATCAATTCAGATTTATTCACAGAAAAATCCCCTACCTAAAACAGGTCTGATGTTTATCAATAAGTTTTTGACCTAAGGAAATTGACAGTTTTTTCTCCATCAATTGCCCAAGATGCATCGCAAATTTTCATGACATCAACGATCGTTAGATTTCACAAAAACAAAAGCGCGGAGTTGGATTCTAGACGATTTCATTTAATTTCATAAAAAAAATGAAAGAAAAATCAAATTAATTCGATAAAGTTTGTGCTATCGCTTTCCCTAGGTCTTGGGTTTTCGCGTTACCCCCTAAATCGGGGGTTTTGGGTGCACCACTATTGGGACTCAATACAGTTTCAATCGCTCTGAGCATTTCGTCATGGGCATGTTTGTAGCCCAAAAACTCAAGCATCATGGCGGCACACCAAATTTGACCAATTGGATTTGCAATTTGCTTGCCGGCTATATCCGGAGCCGAACCATGAACTGGCTCAAACAAAGATGGCATCTCGCGTGTAGGGTTGATATTGGCAGAGGGCGCTATGCCAATGGTGCCCGTGCAAGCAGGCCCCAAATCGCTCAAGATGTCGCCAAATAAATTACTGGCTACAACCACGTCAAAGAAATCGGGGCGCTGCACAAAGTGAGCGGTCAAGATATCAATGTGAAATTTATCAACATGGATCTCTGGGTATGCTTTTGCCATCTCACTCACACGCTCATCCCAATATGGCATGGTGATTGCAATTCCGTTAGATTTTGTCGCACTGGTGAGATGCTTCTTGGGTCTAGACATGGCCAAGTCGAATGCGAATTTCAAAATCCTATCTACTCCAACCCGCGACATGATCGACTCTTGCATCACAATCTCTCGCTCTGTGCCGGCAAACATTTTTCCACCGATGCTAGAGTATTCCCCTTCTGTGTTTTCACGCACAATGTACATGTCAATCTCACCGGGCTCACGGCGACTCCCGTCCTTTCGCACGACTGGCGCGATGATGCCAGGCATTAAGCGAGCAGGACGTAAGTTGACGTACTGATCAAATTCACGGCGAAACAAAAGCAGAGAGTTCCAAAGGGAAATGTGATCTGGGATTTTCTCTGGCCAACCCACAGCGCCAAAAAGAATGGCGTCATGCCCTCCGATTTGATCCTTCCAATCATCGGGCATCATTTTCCCGTGACGCTCAAAGTATGGCCATGAGGCAAAGTCAAAGTGATCAAACTCGAGCCCAATATTGAAACGACTTGAAACCGCCTCTAACACCCGGATCCCCTCGGGCATGACCTCTTGTCCAATACCGTCACCTGCAATGACTGCAATTCGATGTGCACACATATATAGATTCCTTAAGATTAGGCTCAAAGGAGCAAAAAAATGTCAAGTCACTTCTTTGGGAGTGATGGGCGTTTTGATGACCAAATAAACACCAAATGCGGTCAAGCAAACTCCCACAAGTGTGAGCAACCTAATGGGCTCATTGAAAATCAACCACGCCATGAACGCCGTACAGGGAGGCACCAAATACATCAAGCTACTCACTTTTGATGCAGCTCCCTTTTGTATCAACAAATAAAGCAAAGAACTGCCTCCAATGGTCAAGACAAAGACAGACCAAACCATGGCAATCATGGACTGCTGGGTTAACACAAAAGGTTCTGTCTCCATCCAGCAAAATGGTGCTGTAGCAAGAGCGGCAAAAATCAATTGCACTGCATTCGCAGTTCTCACATCACAAGGTAAGACGTGTCTCTTTTGGTAGAGCGTTCCAGTGGTAATGGACATCAAGGCCATCAAAGCAAAGGAACCTGAGAGCCAGCTGATCTCCGTGCTTTGTTCTAACTTATTCCAAAGTACCAAAGTTAACCCTAAAAATCCAAACAACAAACCCGCCCATTGTCTTGTCCGGATCTCACCACCCCTATAAGACAACCACAATGCAGTGAGGACAGGCTGCAAACCCACGATCAATGCAGATAAACCCGATCCCATGCCAGCTTTTACAGCAGCCCAAACTCCGCCCAAATATCCCGCATGCATGAGCACACCCGTGATGCCAATGTGAAACCACTGGGCTCTAGATTGTGGCCAAGGAACCTTTGCCAACACAATCCATATACAAAATACCCCAATGGAGAGCAAGTAGCGAAACTCCAAAAAAGTAAAAGGAGGAGAAAAGGGCATGCCCAAGCGGGCAACAACAAAGCCTGTGCTCCAAATGAGCACAAAAACTGCTGGCATCAAGGCCAACAATAATTTGGTTTGATCAGCGTTTGAATTTGTTGACATCATTGAACGTGTTGCCTAATGATGGGCAAAGCCTTTTGAAGATAATAGATCATGGACCAAATGGTCAGTACAGCAGCCACCCAAATCAATATCTGTCCGATGTATCCCGTATCCAAAACGCCAAACAATTTATCGTTATAGAGTAAAAATGGAATGGCTGTCATTTGAACCGCAGTTTTGAGTTTGCCCAAAATGTGAACCGCAACACTTTTTTTAGCGCCCAATTGAGCCATCCACTCCCTTAGCGCAGAAATGGCAATCTCTCGACCGATGATGATGAGGGCTACAAATACATCGGTTCTACCCAAGTGCACCAAAATCAAAACGCAAGCACACACCAAAAATTTATCCGCCACGGGATCTAAAAAAGCTCCGAACGCTGAGGTTTGATTCAGTTTTCTGGCTAAAAAGCCATCTAGCCAGTCAGTGAGCGCAAAAATCACAAACATGACCGTTGCAATCAAGTTTCGGTCTGCTTCTGAAAAAGGCCAGTAAAAAACCGACACGATCAAAGGGATCGCCAAAATTCTGGTCCAAGTCAGCAGTGTCGGTAGTGTCCAAAACATGAAGTTCAATCGTAAATGATTTGAGATTGCCCATCATGAGCTTGAACCATCCAACTGGCCAATGCTGCATCGCTGGGAAAGAATTTAACGTGACTGCCCAACTGTATTTCAGCTGTGACTTGATCTCTCAACAACTTCAAGCGAACTGGAAGGCCTTTGACCAACTCACCTTGCTCTGTGTCTTCTATGTGAGGAGGAAAATCTTTGATCATTCGATCAATATCAGGGGGTGATCCATTGACCGTGAGCTTTAGGTATTTGCCAAAGCGACAGCGTGCCATAGAGAGGTCCCAAATTTGATTCACATTGAGCCTCAACCCGCCACCTGAGAAACGATCCGGTTGTACCTTACCCATGATGACCACCACCTCATCATCTTTAAAAAGATGACGATTTGCATTGAGTGTTGCATCATCAACTTTCGCCTCAATGGTTCCCGACTTATCATCGAGTTTGAATAAACCAATTCGACCATTGGTGGCGTTGATAATCTTGAAATCAGTAATCACGCCCGCCAAAATTTGTGGCTCACGAGAGTCCATCAAATCTTCAATTTTGCGCTTGGCAAATTGCCTGACTTCACTCTCAACAGCATCAAACAAATGACCTGACAAGTAAAAACCAAGAGCAGACTTTTCCTGCGTCAAACGCTCCTTGATATCCCAAGGAAGTTGGGCAACCAAAGCGGGCTCTTGAGTGCCGCTTCCGTGCTCGCCAGCATCGTCAAAAAGCCCCACCTGCAAGGAGTTGGCCTCTTGCGATTGAGCAAACTGAAAGGCCAACTCAATCGATGCAACCAATGCTGCTCGATTTCGGTCTATTGCATCGAATGCACCCGCTTTGATCAAGGCTTCAAGAGTTCGCTTGTTGAATTTGGTGCGATCCACGCGGTTACAAAAATCAAATAAACTGGTGAAAGGCCCTCCCTCCTCCCGGGCTCTCACCAAAGCTTCGATGGCTTGCTGCCCAGTGCCTTTGATAGCACCAAGTCCATACCGAATTTCCTTGTCCGATATTGGCGTGAAAACAGGACCACCTCGATTGACATCTGGCGCCTCAAAACTAAGTCCCATCTTGATCGCATCTTCAAACAACACCTTGAGCTTGTCGGTGTTGTCCATCTCAACGGTCATGTTGGCGCAGAAAAACTCTGCTGTGAAATGGACCTTGATCCAAGCCGTGTGATAGGCAAGCAAAGAGTAAGCCGCAGCATGAGATTTATTAAATCCATAGCCAGCGAAACGCTCCATCAGATCAAAAATTTCATCCGCCTTGGGTTGAGGAATGTCTTTTTTAGCAGCACCCTCACGGAAGATGCTTCGGTGCTCAGCCATTTCCTCGGCTTTTTTCTTACCCATGGCGCGCCTGAGCAAGTCAGCGCCTCCCAGCGAATAGCCACCCAAAATTTGGGCCACCTGCATCACCTGCTCTTGGTAGACCATGATCCCGTAAGTTTCGGCCAATACGGACTCGGCCAATGGATGTGGATACTGGACCTCTTCTCGCCCATGTTTTCGGGCCACGAAACTGGGAATCAAATCCATTGGTCCCGGACGATACAAAGCATTAAGTGCAATCAAATCCTCTAGCCGAGTGGGCCTCGCGTCTCTGAGCATGCCTTGCATGCCTCGGCTCTCGAACTGGAAAACAGCTTCGGTTTTTCCTTCTTGGAATAATTTGTAGGTCAGCGGATCTTTTAAATCGATGGATTCATAGTTGAAATCGGCTTGAGTGGGATGCCTACTGGTGATCAAATCTTTTGCAATGTTCAAAATTGTGAGCGTGGCCAGCCCCAAAAAGTCAAACTTCACCAAACCTGCAGCTTCAACGTCGTCCTTATCAAACTGACTGACCGCAGAGTCACTCCCAGGCTGTTGATACAAGGGGCAAAAATCTGTCAACTTCCCTGGAGCAATCAAGACGCCCCCAGCGTGCATACCCACATTGCGCGACAAGCCCTCCAAGCGCTGAGCCATGGTGAGAAGGGTCTTAACGTCCTCTTCTTTTTCAAATCTCTCAGCCAAAGCTGGCACTTGCTCCATGGCCAACGCAATGGTCATGTGTTGACCCGGTTTATTGGGAATCGCATTGGAGATGCCGTCGCAAAACGTGTAACTCATGTCCATCACGCGCCCTACGTCACGAATTGCCGCTCTTGCACCGAGGGTACCGAAGGTGACAATCTGACTCACTGCATTCACGCCATATTTTTGCTTCACGTATTCAATGACACGATCACGGTTGGATTGGCAAAAATCAATATCAAAGTCAGGCATCGATACCCGCTCAGGATTCAAAAATCTCTCAAAGAGCAGTTTGTACTGCAAGGGATCCAAGTCTGTGATTTTTAGGGCGTAGGCCACCAAAGAGCCTGCACCAGACCCACGACCAGGCCCTACAGGACAACCATTGGATTTGGCCCACTGAATAAAGTCACTCACAATCAAGAAGTAGCCTGGAAAGCCCATCTTCAGAATCGTATTGATTTCAAACTCCAGACGCTCAACATATTGGACTCGAACACCCTCACGCTCTTGTGGATCCGGATACAAGGCCTCGAGTCTTTGAGCCAAACCTTCGTGTGATGCTTGTTTGAAATACAAATCGATGGGCATACGCTGTCCATCAACCATTGGAGTTGGATAGTCGGGCAGCTGAGGCTTACCCAGTGTCAAAGTCAAATTGCATCTCTTTGCAATTTCAAGAGTATTGGCAATCGCACTGGGAAGATCTGCAAATTTAGTGAGCATTTCTTGGGTGCTCGTGAAATATTGCTGCTTGGTGAATTTGCGAAGACGCTTGGGGTTGGCCAAAATCTCCCCCTCGGCAATGCAAACCCGCGCTTCGTGAGCTTCGTAGTCATCCTCTAGGGTGAACTGAATAGGATGTGTTGCAACAATGGGCAACTTTAGTTGCGAAGCGAGCTGAACCGCAGCGTTCACATGCAATTCGTCATCTTGGCGGCCGGCTCTTTGAACCTCTAGATAAAAACGATGCGGGAAAAGTGACGCAAATTCAAGCGCATAGTCTTTGGCCTTAGAAGCATCTTTTTGCACCAAGGCTTGGCCCACAAAACCTTGCTGTGCGCCAGCAAGTGCTATCAAACCTGCATTGAGTTCGACCAACCACTCCCATTTGACAACGGCTTGATCCCGCTGCACATTTTGCGTCCAAGCTCGAGCGATGAGCTCACATAAATTCAAATAGCCTTGATTGTTCTGAACCAGCAATATGATGCGTGCAGTCCCTGCGTGATCAGCAAACGGAGAAGAAACAATCAACTCAGCACCTATGACCGGCTTGACTCCTTTGCCTCGGGCTTCTTTGTAAAACTTAATGGCCCCAAATAAATTGTTCAGATCAGTAATGGCCAACGCAGGTTGAGCATCCGCATGCGCTGCAGAGACCAATACATCGATTCGATTGGCGCCGTCAACGATCGAAAATTCAGTGTGAAGTCTTAAATGTACAAACATGCCAAGCATTGTAGGCAAAACTAACCTTTGCATTGCAACAGAACCCACTTCGACTGAAAAAAAGTCTCCTACCAATCAGCATCTTGTGATCGATTCAGAAAATGTTTATCATCATTTACCCTCAACCGATGCAAAAAAGACTTGACGGACACCCAACATTTCTATCTTAAAATAGAGTCGTGAACACCATCCTAAACATATCCACTTACCTCTTCGTCTCCATAGACAATGTGGAGGCCTTAAAGCTTGAGTACACGCAAGTGGCCAAAGATCTTGAACTCAAAGGGACCGTCCTGTTGTCTCCCGAGGGAATCAATTTATTTGTGGCCGGCTTGCCTGAGCGAATTCATGCCTTTGTTGATTTTTTAAAGTCGGACCCCAGATTTGCAAGCCTCACCCCCAAAGAGAGCTGGTCAGATGTTCAACCGTTCAAAAAATTAATTGTCAAAATTAGAAATGAGATCATTCGGATGAATCATCCCACCATTCGTCCAGAAGCAGGTCGCGCACCCAGCGTGAGCGCCAAAAAACTTCAAGAGTGGCTGAGCAAGGGCGTTGACGATGAGGGGCGCGAGGTCGTGAGCTTGGACACTCGCAATGGTTTTGAGGTGGAATATGGACGCTTCAAGAACGCCGTTGATTGGAAAATCAGACACTTCACACAGTTTCCAGAGCAAGCCAGGCAACACATCGACGAGCTCAAAGATAAAACCATTGTGAGTTACTGCACAGGCGGCATACGTTGTGAAAAAGCAGCCATTCTTTTATCTGAACTCGGACACCCCAATGTCTACCAACTTGAGGGTGGCATTTTGAAATATTTCGAAGAAGTTGGCGGGGATCAATACGAGGGCAGTTGCTTTGTCTTTGACGAAAGGATCGCCCTGAAACCCAATCTTGAGCCCATTGAAGGGCCCAATCTTTGAACTTTAAGCCTTGAGTTTTGCGGCAAAGCTGGCAACGCGCGTGCCGTAAGCTTTTGCTGTATCCAAATCATTTTGTGGAATTGCGTCGGCACTGTCTGTAGGTCCAACTTGTCCCATCACGCCTGAATGCGAGCCCAAACGATTGACATGACCGTCGTTCAATTGGTCCTGACCTACCCAAATCATGCCGTTTTGCATCGCAAGGGTGATCAAATACTGAAGGGTGGAGAGTTTGTCGCCACTCAAGTTTGCAGAGATGGTAAATCCTCCTGCAATCTTGTTGGCCCAAGCACGTGAATACCAACGGGTTGAGGTTGCATCAGCAAATTTTTTGAATTGCCAAGAAACCGTCCCCATGTAGGTGGGTGAGCCAAAAATGATGGCATCGGCCGCATCCAAAATTGCCCACTGAGCTTCTGTGAGGTTGCCCTCGGCATCAATCGCCACCAAATCGGCGTGCGCACCATCGGCGACACTTTGAGCCACTTTTTGTGTATGACCATAGCCTGAATGAAATACCACTGCTGTTTTTGTCATGTTTGACTCCATGTGTTAAAAAAATTAATGTGCTGCTAAATCAAAGAGTAAGACTTCTGCACCCTGAGCTTGATCAATATGAACTTTTGACTCTTGAGCAATCAGGGCGGCATCTCCTGCTTGCAAACTCAAACCGTTCACACAGATAGCGCCTTTGACCAAATGAACATAAGATAAGCGTTCACGGGATAGTTCTAGAGTGACCTCCTCAACCCCATCGAAGAGTCCCGCATAAAGCGTGGCATCAGCATGAATTTTGACAGCATGCTCATATGGCAAGTTGGACGCAACGGGTAAGAGCTTTCCTCTTTTCAATTGAGGATCAATTGTTTTTTGCTCATAGCTGGGGGTTACATTCAACTCATTGGGCAAAATCCAAATCTGGAAAAAGTGTGTCTGATCCTTGGGTGCGTGATTGAATTCACTGTGTTGAACTCCCGTTCCAGCACTCATGCGTTGCACATCACCAGGGGGAATAGAGACCACATTACCCATGTTGTCCTTGTGGGCCAATGCACCTGATAGCACGTAGCTGATGATCTCCATGTCTCGATGCCCATGTGTCCCAAACCCCATCCCAGGCTCAATTCGGTCTTCATTGATTACACGCAAATTACCCCACCCCATATAGCGAGGGTCGTGGTAGCCTGCGAAAGAAAAGCTGTGATAAGACTTCAACCAACCGTGGTCTGCATAGCCTCTTTCATCTGATTTTCTGATTTTTATCATGAGATGATTTCCCTAAAAGCTCTAATATAGATGTATAAATTGAGCGTGACATCAAACTCAATTGATGGCATCATTCAATTTTTTTGAACGATCAAACATGTTCATCGATTCAGCACACCATGTCTTAACGCCAGAAACTCTCGCCATGCTGCAACTCATTGCCAATGAGGGCAGCTTTGCAAAGGCAGCCAGGGCTTTGGATTTGGTGCCGAGCACACTCACTTACCGGGTCAGACAAATTGAAGATACTTTGGATGTATTGCTCTTTAACCGCCAATCCCGCCAAGCCAAGCTAACTCCAGCTGGGGAGGCATTGCTGCTTGAGGGCTCCCGAGTGCTTGAGGACATTCATGCTTTATCCAACCGCATCAAGCGCATAGCCACCGGCTGGGAAAGCGAATTGCACATCGCTCTGGATAGCCTCATTGATCGTCAAACGGTGCTGGAACTTTGCTCTGCCTTTTTTGACCTAAAAGCACCGACCAGAATCAAACTCTCTGATGAAACTCTTTCGGGTACTTTGCACGCCTTGACCATGGGCCAAGCAGATTTGGCAATCGGCACAGTAGGAGATTTGGGTCAAGTGAGTGGCTTGGATCACAAAAATTTAGGTCAAGTTGAATTTGTTTTTGCAGTTCCTCCCAAACACCCTTTGGCACTGATCAAAAAACCATTGAGCGACATTCAAATCAGAGGATTTAGAGCAGTCGCCATTGCAGACTCCACACCCAAAGGACAAGGGGTAACCGTGGGCTTGCTAGGCGGACAAGAGGTCTTGACAGTGCCCTCAATGCAGACCAAACTACAAGCTCAACTGTTGGGCTTGGGTGTTGGATTTTTACCGCTCTCTGTGGCAATGCCGTACATAAAATCTTCTCAGTTAGTGGTTTGCGAGGTTGAAAGACCCACCCGTTTTGCTAAAGTGTCTTATGCGTGGAGACGCGAAAAGTCTTTGCGAGGCGGAATTCAAAACAAAAGGGCTCTTAGGTGGTGGCTCGATCAGCTCGAAAAACCCTCAACCCAAAGAGCCTTGCTGAGCACGAACTCCAAAAATTCTCTCTCTTTGATTCCATCTAAAACCAAAACAAAGGCCCGATGATGAAAAAACGAATTGCGATCATAGGCGCCGGCATGGCGGGCATCACCGCCGCCAGAACCCTCGTCAAAGCAGGACACGATGTCCAAGTGTTTGAGAAAAGCGCTGGCCCTGGTGGACGCATGGCCACTCAAAACACACCCTTGGGTAGTTTTGACAAGGGAGCGCAATACTTCACAGTCAGAGATGTAAGATTTGCAAAGGCTTTGAAAGAAGTGCCCGGCACACAAGCCATTGTCAAGCCTTGGAGTGCAACGGGCGTGAGGGTCTTGGACGCTCATGGTGCAGTGTTTGAAGCGGCCAACCCACCTAAAGATCCACACTTTGTAGCGCAACCGGGCATGAATGCTTTGCTCATTCACTGGGCTCAGCCTCTCTTGGCCCATCAACAGTTGCACATCCAAACCACCATCGAGAGCATTGAAGTCGATGCCATTCACCCCTCTCGCTGGCAACTGAGAGCTCAATCCACACTTAATCCAAATGAAAACATTCAGACAAGCACCTTGAACCAAGAGGGCGTGATTCATTCAGGCTTTGATCAAGTCATTTTGGCCATTCCCAGCGCCCAAGCAGCCCAATTGCTTCGCCGCTCAAGCGCCAAAGTTCACAAAACCCATTTCATTCAAGCCATTGACAAAGTGGAGATGGGACCTTGCTGGACATTGATGATGGCTTATCCCCAAGCCAGCCAACCCAATTTAAATCGTTGGGGGCCACAATGGAATTGCGCACGAAGTATCCACCACAGAATCGCTTGGCTTAGTCGAGAGTCCTCCAAACCTGCTCGCGGTGGCATAGAACGCTGGACCGTTCAAGCCAGCACAGATTGGTCATTGGAGCATTTAGATGACTCAGATGAAAGAGTCAAAGCCAAGCTCATCAAGGGATTTTCCGAGCTCACTGGCATTTATGCTGAACCGTCCTTTTCCCAACTCCACCGCTGGCGTTACGCCAAAACGTTGACCCCCCTTGGACATTCCTATCAATGGAATGCCAAACTCGGCTTGGGTACTTGTGGCGACTGGCACATTGGTCACAGAGTTGAGGATGCCTTTGTGAGTGGCTTATCGTTGGCACTTGAAATGCTCAAAAACTAGGCCCCTTGAAACCTTACGTCGGTCGATTTGCTCCCTCACCAACAGGCCCTTTGCACATGGGCTCTTTGGTCACTGCTCTCGGTAGCTGGCTAGATGCGAGGAGCCACAAGGGGACATGGCTCATTCGCATTGAGGACGTTGACCAAGAGAGATGCTCCGAGGAGTTTACTGAGAAGATACTCTCACAGCTCACTCATTTAGGCCTTGAGAGTGATGGCCCCATCCTATATCAAAGCCAAAGACATGAAATTTACTTGAAATACGCTCAATCGCTCGAAGTCAAGTCCAAATTTTATGCATGCCAATGTTCGAGAAAATCCATCTTCCTCACACATTCGGCCAATGCTTCTTCCCCCCAAGCTCAGCAATACTTAACGAATCCACGCATCTACAACGGGACATGCAAATCGCTGAATTTATTCTCAACTGAAAGCGATCTCAGCCCTATTTTGAACTTCCATGGAGCCGTTCGAATTCATGTACCCCATGAAATCATCTCATGGACAGATCGCAGACTTGGGCATCTTGATCAAAACTTGGCTCTAGAAGTGGGAGACTTTGTGCTCAAAAGGAAAGAGGGGCCATTCAGTTACCAATGGGCTGTGGTGGTGGACGACATCGAGCAAGAGGTCAGCCACATCGTACGGGGAGAGGACTTGGCAGACAACACACCAAGACAAATCTTTTTGTATCAACAATTGGACCGCCCTTGCCCTAGCTATTTGCACCTTGCCTTGGTTAAAAATGAATTTGGGCAAAAATTATCTAAACAAACCTTGGCCCCTGAGCTCGACCTCACCCATCCCCTTGACACATTGAGAGCAGCTGCGCGGCACTTGGGACTCAAGGGACAAACCTCCAGCCTTTCTTCAAGCCTCTTGTGTTGGACTCAAGAGTGGCAAGAGATGTATCCTGGACATTAAAATACTCACCAATCCTCGTGTTTCTTTCTCTCTTTGCACTTGGGCGCTCGACTTTAATTCAAAATCCAAACTCACCCCATGCCCCAAGATCACTCTCCCCCAAACCCAATCGCAAATGTGGCGTTCCCCAAGAGGATCAAAACTTTTGTTAAACGTGCTGGACGCACCACCACGGGTCAATCCAATGCGATTGCACAATGGTCTAGCCAGTATGTCATTGAGTTTCAATCCAAAGCATTGGATTGGAAAACCGTTTTTGAAACTGAGCAGCCAGTCGTTTTTGAAATTGGCTTTGGCATGGGGGATGCAACCGCCAGCATTGCACAAACGTTGCCTGAACTGAACTTCCTAGGATGCGAAGTTCATGAGCCTGGAGTTGGAGCTTTGCTCATGCACATTCATGAGATGGGACTCCAGAATTTACGCATCATCAGTCACGATGCAGTTGAGGTCTTGGAAGAAATGATCCCCAATCACAGTTTGCATGGCATCCACATTTTCTTTCCCGATCCATGGCACAAACTCAGACACCACAAAAGGCGCCTCATTCAAACCCCATTCATAGAGTCATTGCTGAAAAAGTTAAAGGTTGGGGGCTACATCCACTGCGCGACCGATTGGGAGCCCTACGCAGTTCAAATGCGACAAGTTTTCAGTAACTTCTCACAACTGAATTTGCAAAACAGTGAAGATGGTCTTTACTCACAAAGACCGAGTTACCGCCCATCCACCAAATTTGAAAAAAGAGGCCTTAGATTGGGTCATGGTGTGTGGGATTTGGTTTACCAAAAAAACCAAGATTAACTGGGCTTACAGCACTTGGTCCCTGAGGGACCAAGCTGCTTTTGAATGGAAGCGTCCTAAGACGGCATGCTCAGAGCTTTTGAGCAATCCAAGGCTCTAAGCTTTCAAGCATTTGAGCCACATGCTGCGGCTGACTGCCCCCCGCCATGGCCAAGTCAGGTCTTCCACCCCCTTTACCACCCACTTGAAGAGCGGCAAAGTTCACCAAATCGCCAGCCTTGATCTTGCCAGTCAAATCCTTGGTCACACCCGCTGCAACATGCACTTTGTCAGATCCCTGAACACTGCAAAGTACGACCACGGCTGAACCCAATTTATCTTTGAGTAAATCAATGGAGTCCTTGAGCGCTTGAGAGTCAGCGCCCTTCATTTCGTGAATGAGCACCTTCACTGCACCATGTGCTTTTGCCAAACTCAGCAACTCATTGCTTTGTAAAGCAGCCAATTGAGACTTCAGATGCCCAAGCTCCTTTTCAAGCGCTTTTTGATGCTCAAGTGTTTGCTTGACCCTTTGAGCCAACTCGTCGGGGTTGGTTTTTAAAGTGCTGGAAGCTTCGTCCAACTGCGCTTGCATGTGATCCACTTGATCCAAGGCAACTCGACCTGCCACAGCTTCTATTCGCCTGATACCCGCGGCAACACCACCTTCAGACACGATTTTAAAAAGACCAATGTCGCCTGTTGCCCGCACATGAGTCCCGCCACAAAGCTCCTTGCTGTCACCGATGGTGAGGACCCTCACGTTCTCAGCGTATTTTTCCCCAAAGAGCATCATCGCTCCTGAGGTCTTGGCCGACTCCAAGTCCATGACCACCGCTTGAGTGCCTTGGTTGTGAAGAATTTGGGCGTTCACCAACGCTTCAATGCGTTTGATTTGTTCAGGAGTCACTGCACCATCGTGCGCGAAATCGAATCGAGTGCGCTGGGGAGTCACCAAAGATCCTCTTTGCTGCACATGATCACCCAACACCGCTCTCAATGCATGGTGCATGAGGTGGGTTGCAGAGTGATGCCTCATTGAGTCGAGTCTCACAGCCTCATTGACCTGGGCGTCAACCACATCTCCAACCTTCAATTGACCCTTTGTCACATGACCAATGTGGATGAACACATCTGACTTGATCTTTTGTGTGTCATCAACGTCAAATAGAACACCCGGTGCACTCAATCGACCTTGGTCTCCCACTTGGCCCCCACTCTCGGCGTAAAAAGGTGTGGTTTGCAGCACAACACTTGCTTGTTCACCGGCGGAAATTTGATCCACCTCAGAGCCACCCACGTACAAAGCCAACACCTTGGTGCTTGCACTCAAAGTGTCATAGCCAACGAATTCATTGTTTTGACCTTGGTAATCCAAGGCCTTGTCCATTTTGAATTTACCTGAAGCCCTGGCTTGCGCTTTTTGTTTGTCCATGGCCACATGAAAGCCAGCTTCGTCCAACTCAACGCCTTTTTCACGACAAACGTCTCCAGACAAATCCAAAGGGAATCCATAAGTGTCATGCAATTTAAAAGCAACTTCACCAGGCAATGTTTTCACACCACCAGATAAAGCTTCTTCCAAAATTTGCATGCCAACCTCAAGGGTTTCAAAGAATCTTTCCTCCTCTGTTTTGAGCACCTGAGTGATCCTCTCCTCTTGGTCTTTCAAGTTGGGATAAGCGGTGCCCATCTGAGCCACCAGGTCTGGAACCAATTTATGGAAAAAGGGAGTTTTCTTGCCCAATTTGTAGCCGTGTCGAATGGCTCGGCGAATGATGCGTCGCTGCACATAACCTCGACCTTCATTGCTAGGGATGACGCCGTCGCTGATCAAAAAGGAGGTAGCTCTGATGTGGTCAGCGATCACTTTGAGGGAGTTATCTGACAAATTCTCGCACCCTGTCTCACGCGCTGCAGCACGAATCAAGTGGTCAAACAAATCGATTTCATAGTTGCTGTGCACATGCTGCAAAATGGCGGCCAAACGCTCCAGACCCATTCCCGTATCAACACAAGGTGCAGGCAACTTCTTGACCGATCCATCGGCTTGCATGTCAAACTGCATAAACACATTGTTCCAAATTTCAATGTATCGGTCTCCGTCCTCATCTGGACTTCCAGGAGGACCTCCAGCCACACTTGGGCCATGATCAAAAAATATCTCTGAACAAGGACCGCAAGGCCCAGTGTCGGCCATCATCCAAAAATTATCGGATTGATATCGCCCCCCCTTGTTGTCCCCAATTCGAACCACACGCTCAGGGGGCAGACCAATTTCTTTTGTCCAGATGTCGTAGGCCTCGTCGTCTTCAAAGTAGACCGTAGCCCACAAGCGATCGGCTGGCAATCCATACACCTGAGTCAACAACTCCCAGGCCCACTTCAAACTGTCGTGTTTGAAATAGTCTCCAAAGCTCCAATTGCCAAGCATTTCAAAAAAGGTGTGGTGACGCGCTGTGTAGCCTACGTTCTCCAAGTCGTTGTGCTTGCCACCAGCTCTCAAACAAGCTTGCACTGAGGTTGCACGAACATAGGGACGCTTATCTGCGCCCAGGAACACATCCTTGAACTGAACCATTCCCGAATTCGTAAACATCAAAGTCGGGTCATTGTGAGGCACCAAGGAGCTCGATGCGACCACTGCGTGACCTCTTGCAGCAAAGAAGTCAATGAATGTTTTGCGAATGTCAGCGACAGAGAGTTGAGCAATACTCATGAGCAGTAAACCTGGTGAAAATGCTGCTTAGCAGCCAATGAAAGGGGCACGGGCGCTGTGTTAACGCCTGACGCAACGATAGCGATTATATTTTCACAGCAAGTGAAAAACCGTAAAAATGGGCTTCAATGAATAATAAATGCTTAACCATTGGCTTGGTTTAGCTCAGAGACTTATAATTACAGATAAATTACATCAATATTTAAGAATTCTTTACTATACACATCTGATCCTATGAAAAACAGCCGCATCTACATTCGGTTTTTAAACTTGCTAGAAGCCGTCGAGCAGTCTCCAGATTTGCCTCAAATGGACCTGGAGTGCAAAAAACTTTTAGAGATCGTCGCCGTTAGGGCCCAAGCTTCCCAGCCCCTGACTGTGACAGAGGCAATGAGACTTGACCACATTGCGTCTCCAGCGACCATTCACCGTAAACTCGATCAATTGAAGGAACTAAAGCTGATCGACTCGGTCTACCAAGGTGACAACAAACGAACCAAGTACATGATGCCCAGCTCGAAGGCGATTCAATACTTCGATCGCATGGGTAAGTTAATGGTCAAAACCCTCAAAACACCCACTACTCGTTGATTTCACACAAAGGCACTATTTTGAAGTAGCCTTTTCTTGTTGGTCAAGACGTTGAAAAATCTTCAATGGTGCAAAGGAACGCCTGTTTTGCTTTGAACAAACTCAAGGCTCACTCCAGGCGCCAACTCTACGACGCTTAAACCCTTGGGAGTGACATCAAAAACCCCCAAATCGGTGATGATTCGGTCCACCACACCCACGCCAGTCAAAGGGAGTGTGCATTGGGGTAGGATTTTCAAATCTTCAGTGCCATCTTTTTTCTTGGCCACGTGCTCCATGAGCACGATCACGCGCTTGACACCAGCCACCAAATCCATGGCACCGCCCATGCCTTTGACCATCTTTCCAGGGATCATCCAATTGGCCAAGTCCCCTTTTTCACTAACTTGCATGGCACCAAGAATAGATAAATTAATCTTGCCACCTCTGATCATTGCAAAGCTCTCGTGAGAACCAAAAATAGAGGATCCAGCAATCGTGGTGACCGTTTGCTTTCCCGCATTGATGAGGTCCGCATCGACTTGGTCTTCATGCGGAAAGGGTCCTATGCCCAACATGCCGTTCTCAGACTGAAGCCACACTTCGATATCAGGATTGACATGGTTGGCCACCAAGGTGGGAATGCCAATCCCTAAGTTAACGTAAAACCCATCTTCCAATTCTTTTGCAGCTCTTGCTGCCATTTGATCCTGAGTCCAAGCCATGATTAACTCCCCGCTCTTTCGGTAATGGTTCTTTTTTCAATGCGTTTTTCTGGGGTTGAATTTAAAACGATTCGATGAACATAAATGCCGGGCAAATGGACTTCATCAGGAGCCATGGCTCCCACATCAACAATCTCTTCAACTTCGACCACGCAAATTTTTCCAGCCATAGCCGCGGCCGGATTGAAGTTTCTGGCTGTGTACCTGAATTGCAGATTACCACTTCGATCGGCACGGTGAGCCTTCACGAGGGCCACATCGGGATTCAAGGCCAACTCCATCACGTAGGTCTCTCCATTGAAGTCCCTGAGCTCCTTGCCTTCGGCAACCATGGTGCCAACACCCGTTTTGGTAAAAAAGGCAGGAATACCAGCACCACCTGCTCGGAGCTTCTCGGCCAGTGTTCCTTGAGGGGTGAACTCCAACTCCAGCTCGCCAGCCAAAAACTGACGCTCAAACTCTTTGTTCTCACCAACGTAGGAGGCGATCATTTTTTTGATTTGGTGGGTTTCCAACAATTTACCCAAGCCGAATCCGTCAACTCCTGCGTTGTTGGAAATAACCGTTAGATCTTTGACACCTGTATCCTTCAAAGCGTCAATCAACGCTTCTGGAATCCCACAAAGTCCAAACCCGCCCACGGCAAGCAATTGACCATTCTTAACGATGTCTTTGAGCGCATCGTGGGCCGAATTAAAAATCTTATTCAAAACCAACTCCTTAACAATTGGATCTAGTCAGGTCAAAAAGTTCTCAAGGGAACCAATTGAGACACATTCTAGCCCAGTGAATTTGGGCTCACAAAGCAAAGCCATCATCTGCAGAAATGATTGATCCATTCAAAAAATGGCTTTGCGGACTGCTCAACAAGACAATCAGTGCATCGAGGTCCGCAACGTGCCCAACCCTTTTTCTGGGTAACATTTGAATGAGCTTTTTCCCCTGCTCAGTGCTCCAATGGTGGTGATTGATCTCGGTGTCGATGTAGCCAGGGCAAATCGCATTCACATTGATGCCATAACGCCCCCACTCCAATGCCATGGCTTTGGTCATGTGAACGACGGCAGCTTTGCTCATGGCGTAAACGCCAATTTGAGGCAAAGCTTTAAGCCCGGCCACTGAGGCCACATTGACAATTCTCGCCCCTGGGAAAGCATCACGCTCACTTGCTCGAGCTCTGAATAGCATTTTCTGTCCCACCGCTTGAGCCACAAAAAATGCGCCTTTGACATTGGTATCAAAAATGAAATCAAAGTCCTCTTCGCCAACATCTTGTAGTTTTTGGGTTTGACTTACACCAGAGTTGTTAATCAAAATATCAATTGGGCCCACATCGGACTCCATCTTCTCAACGCTTGCTCTGATATCGCTAACACTGGTGACGTCCAACTCACTCACATGCGCTTGGCCTCCTTGTGCCTCTAACTCTGCCCTTAAATCTTTGAGCAAGTCAACACGCCGAGAAGCCAATATCACAGTGGCACCCGACAAACAAAGTGTTTTGGCGAATTGGCGCCCCAATCCACTTGAGGCCCCTGTCACCAGGGCAACTCGACCTGATAGATCAATTGAATAGCTCATGATTCACTTCCTAAAAAAGTTCATAGGACCTATCGCGACAGTTTGAGCATTGCTTTTAAAACAACCCCACAAGTTCCACCACCCTTTGTCCAATCTTATCCACATCTCATTGACAGGATCAATAGGCTTTGCCCGTTAAAATAGCCTTTAAGCACTTAACTTTAGATCATCTCCCATGACAAACCAAGAAATACTAGCTCAACACGGTCCTCGTGAGTCAATGCCCTACGATGTGGTGATAGTGGGCGCTGGTCCAGCAGGCCTTGCAAGTGCCATCCATCTTAAACAGTTGGCCGCTCAGCACAATCTAGAGATCAGTGTTGCGGTGCTCGAAAAAGCATCTGAAGTGGGGACTCACACTCTCTCAGGTGCGATCATGGATCCGAAAGCCCTCACTGAGCTCTTTCCCAATTGGAGAGAACTTGGAGCACCATTGCACCAAAGCGTAAAGGATGACGCTTTTTTAATGTTATCCAAAACGGGTGGATTTCGCATTCCCAATTTTTTGCTTCCTGAGTGCTTTCAAAATCATGGAAACTACATTGTCAGTTTGGGAGAAGTCACGAAATGGCTGGGCACCCAAGCAGAGAGCTTGGGTGTAGAGATATTTCCTGGTTTCGCTGCAACGGAGGTTCTCTACAACGATCAAGGTGCTGTGATGGGTGTGGCCACGGGCAACATGGGCGTTGGCAAAGATCATGAGCCCACCGCTCAATTTCAAATTGGCATGGAATTGCATGCCAAGTACACCTTCTTTGCTGAAGGAGCCCGAGGTCAGTTGGGACGGGAATTGATAGAGCACTTCCAGTTGGACGAAGGAAAAGATCCGCAAAGTTATGGAATTGGTATAAAAGAGTTGTGGGAAATTGACCCCAAGCGCCATGAAGCGGGTTTGGCAGTTCACAGCTCAGGCTGGCCCCTGGAGGACGACACTTATGGCGGCTCGTTTCTTTACCACCTGCCCAATAATCAAGTGGCGGTGGGTTTTGTCATCGGGCTTGACTACAGCAACCCTTGGCTCAATCCATTTGAAGAATTTCAAAGGTTCAAGACGCACCCCAATATTCGCTGGTATTTCGAAGCAGATGAGGCGCATGGCATCAAAGCCGGCAAAAGACTCTCTTATGGCGCAAGAGCCATTACTGCAGGGGGATTGCTGAGCTTACCTAAAACGGTATTCCCTGGCGGTGTTCTCATTGGATGTGAGGCTGGATTTTTGAATGCAAGCCGCATCAAGGGATCACACGCAGCCATCAAAACCGGTATGCTTGCTGCACAAGCGGCTTTTGATGCATTGAAAAATGATCAAGAACACGATGAGTTGGTCAACTACCCCAAAGCGTTTGAGGCGAGCTGGCTCTATCAAGAACTCTACAAAGCCCGCAACTTCAAACAATGGTTCAAAAAGGGACGTTGGATCGGCACCCTCATGACGGGCATTGAACAATTTGTTTTGAAAGGCCACATTCCATGGACCATTCACAAGACCACCCCTGACCACTTGACACTCAAAGCAGCCAAAGATTGCCCAACGATTGATTATCCAAAACCAGATGGCGTGCTCTCATTTGACAAACTGAGTAGCGTCTTCATCAGCAACACCAACCATGAAGAAAATCAACCTGCTCACCTCACCTTAAAAGATGAAAACATTCCCCTAAAAATCAATTGGGCTCAATTTGCTGGACCCGAAGCTAGATTTTGTCCTGCAGGTGTTTACGAGTACGTTCAAGACGCATCAACAGGTCATCGTCTCCAAATTAATGCTCAGAACTGTGTGCACTGCAAAACTTGCGACATCAAAGATCCATCACAAAACATCGTCTGGGTTGCACCCGAAGGTGGTGGTGGCCCTGTCTACTCCAATATGTAATATTTGAGAACCCGCGAGGAACTCTCACATCTGCAACCCGCACCACTTAAATCATGACCATGAATCCAAAATTCTCAACTCAACATCAATGGATTGAAACAGGGACGATGAGACCCAAAGTCGGTATCACCCCTCACGCTCAAGAGACACTTGGAGACATTGTTTTCATCCAACTCCCCAGCCTAGGTCAAAACATAGATCAATTTGCTCAAATTTGTGTGGTCGAATCCGTCAAAGCAGCCGCAGACGTGTTTTCTCCTGCATCTGGCGTTGTGTGTGCCGTCAACGAGGCCTTGACCAGTGACCCCTCATTGCTCAACTCAGACCCATTGGGAGAAGGTTGGATTTATCAACTTGAACTCAAGAGCGAGTCAGAATTGTCGTCTCTCTTGAGCGAGGTCGAATACCATAAAACTTTGGATTAGTTCAATCAAGAAAGGAAAAAAATATTTTTTGCGATCGTGAAACATTCAATAAAAAATTACAACCAGTTCGTCATTTTTTGATCAAAAGTCTAAATAACGAGCACGCCGATAGAGTGCTTGTATCACCGCACTTTTCAATGAAACCATGAAGAGTTACCCACAGATTCTGTGGACAACTTTCGCGGTTTTATCAAAATTGTTTCACACCTTTGTAATTCTATTTTTTAGGATTCGGCGCTTGACAAGTGAGCTTATTTAATTTTCAAGCCTTTGACAAGCGCGCAATTCCCTCTTCAATCAACTTTTCATCTGAGGTTGCAAAAGACAATCTGAGTGTTGAATGATCAGCTTCATTCGCGTAAAACGGTGCACCAGGCACAAATGCAACCCCTTGCGCTATGGCGCTCTTGGCAAATGCGCCACCATCAGTTGGACCGCCGTTTGCCCCAGTTAGTCGAGCCCAAAAAAATAACCCCCCTTGCGGCTCTGTAAATGAGATCCGATCACCTAAACTTTCATTCAAACACCTGGCCATGGTCTTGGCCCGCTTGGCATATACAGATCTGACTTGATTCAACGTCGCAGGCATGCGACCGCTTTGAAGGTATGCGGCGGCTGTGGCTTGCGCAAAAGTTGATGTGTGGGCGTCACTGAATTGTTTGCACATGGTTGCTTTTGCGAGCAATTCAGTGGGTGCAATCAACCACCCTACTCTGAGGCCTGGACTCAAGACTTTGCTCAAACTGCCAGCGTGTACCAACCACTCTCTACTGCCTGGCACTTGAGCACTCAGTGCGAGTAAGGATGGAGGGGGCGCTTCACCGAAATATAAATCTCCATAGGGGTCATCCTCGACAATTACCGTTTGTGTGTCGCGCGCCAACTCCAACACCTTGAGCCGTCTCTCCAAGCTCAAAAGAGCACCACTCGGATTACCAAAAGTGGGCACGAGATAGACAATCTTTGGCCGATGCAACTTGATCATTTGCTCGAGTACGTCCACTCTCACTCCATGTTCATCGATTGGTACTCCAAGTACTTTGGGGCCATACAATTTGAAGCACTGAATGGTGGCTAAAAAAGTGGGAGCCTCCACCAAAGCCACATCTCCTGGCTCTAGCAGTGTTTTACCCACTAAATCCAAGGCTTGTTGACTACCTGTCGTGACAATCAATTGTTGTGGGTCTAATCCTGGGACACCTTTTATGGCCATGAATTTAGCCAATTCCTCACGCAATGGCGTAAATCCTTCGGTCGCTCCATACTGAAGCGCACTGCCGGGCGCATCACGCAATACCTTTTGGCTAGCTTGGGCAATACCCTCCACATCGAACATGGCACTGTCGGGAAAACCACCCGCAAAACTGATGATGCCGGGCTGTCCCAAGAGTTTAAAAAGCTCGCGAATGGCTGATGTCTCAACCAGATCTAAACGTTTTGCAAATTGCATGTGAAAATATGACCTAAACCATACCCGTGATATGAACAAAAACTTGATCGCTCCATTTTTCGAAACGCTTCAAGCAGCCAACCCAATTCCAAGAACGGAATTGGAGTATACAAGTGTGTTTGAGCTCCTGTGTGCAGTACTTTTATCCGCTCAAGCCACCGATGTAAGTGTGAACAAAGCGACACGAAAACTCTTTCCTAGAGCCAATACACCTTCAGCGATTTTAAAGCTCGGACGCCTTGAATTAGAGGGCTTCATCAAAACGATTGGTCTGTACAAGACCAAAGCCCTTCACCTCATTCAAACCTGTGAAATTCTCATCTCTGAGCACAACGGTCAAGTCCCTAGAAGCCGTGAAGAATTGGAAAAACTCCCAGGGGTAGGTCGCAAAACGGCCAATGTAATCTTGAACGTCGCCTTCGCTCAACCCACCATGGCGGTTGATACCCACATCTTTAGGGTCAGCAACATCACAGGTCTTGCCAAAGGCAAGAACCCCCTGGAAGTCGAGCAACAACTCTTAAAGCGCATACCATCCGAATTTTTACTACATGCACATCACTGGCTGATTTTGCATGGTCGCTATATTTGCCAGGCACGAAGCCCAAAGTGCTCCATCTGCGCACTCTCCAAATATTGCGATCACCACCAACGCTCAAATCAGCGCAAAGTTGCCTAAACTGATCAAAAACTACTAATTTTAAGAATCATTGAATGACTTCATAAACTCGCTTTGAGTTTTGCAAAGTCTGTGCAAAAATGCAATTATCAACACTTTCAAAGCGTTTTTTCTTCAATGGGGACGCCCATATGGACATTAAACCTCATATTGAGCTTTAAAATAACTTTCATGTCTTCATTGAAACTGCAAGAACAAATCGCACAAAGAGTGGAACGCTTGCTCCTTCGCTATGAGGAGTTGCAACGCACCAACCACCTCTTGAGTGAACAAGTCAGTCAACTTACCCATGAACGTGATCAGTTCAAGTCTAGGCTTGAGAGTGCACGCAATCGCATCGATGCCTTGCTAGAGCGTTTACCTGAAGACGTGGTCGTCAAGGATGCCAAATGAGTCAAATTGAAGTTCAAATCATGGGTCAAGGCTACGCACTAGCATGTCCCGATGGTGCCGAAGAGCGTCTTCACCAAGCCGTTCAAAGCGTGGACCAAGCCATGTGCAAGATTAGAGACTCGGGAAAGATCAAAGCTCGCGAGAGAATTGCGGTGCTTGCTGCGATCAATCTGGCCTTTGAGCAAACCGCCCCGCCAACTGCTTCGGCAGCAGTACCATCTTCTAAAAACGACAGTGGCGTTGATCTCGAGAGCTTGCTCAATCGCCTTGACGAAGCCTTGGCTATTGACGGCCAATTGCTGTAGAGGAACCAAGCAGAGCGACCATTGACAGTCACTCGCTCATGGATTTAGGGACTCCTAGCTTTGCTTCCAAAAACTTCGGTGCACCTCTAATATTTCTTCGCGCATCTCACTCACTGGCCCCCAAACCAACATGTTCTTTTGGCCCGCGGCAAATACATCTCTGCATGGCAAGTTAAGCGTTGGATTTTCAGCATGGTTACCGGTCAACCCCAATAAATCGCTCTCAGTCACACCGTAGACCAAACGCCCAATGTGACTCCAATACTGAGTGGCGGCACACATTGCACATGGCTCTACCGTAGTCACCAAAGTACTTTCCCATAAAACATCAGCCGAATATTTCGAGTAAGCATTTCGAGCAAGGGTTGACTCTGCGTGATTGACTGTGTCAACATTTCCTTGTTCTTCTAAAACAGTGACTCCATCAGGAGCCACCAAAAGAGCTCCAAAAGGATGATGGCCTGCATTCATGACTCGAATGGCGACTTGATTGGCAAGGCGCAATAAATCAATCATTTGTTGCTTTTGCATGGGATCGATTCCTGAGGTGAGAGCTGAAAGGTCATTTGAAAGATTCCAGATTGAAACATGAAAACTCTCCTACAATCAAGTCGTCTGCAGAGTTTTCTGAACTTTATATTTCCTTGAACCAATGCTCTTAGAGCCAGGGCTTGGAACATCGGTCAATGAGCGTGATCGTCTCGCGTCAGATGAACCCAACGTTGACCTGACCTCGCCCACCTGAACCCCCGCGTTCAGGATGACGGTTCAGGATTCGCTGCAGACACCTTTCAAAGAATCAAAAGTTATGCCCATCATTTTTCACCTTCCTTTGTACGAAATCTTTGAACTCGGTTTGCTGGGTATCGTTTCTGGTTTTTTAGCAGGACTCCTTGGCATTGGAGGTGGTGCGGTTATTGTGCCCATCATCACCATGATTCTAGATTTCAATGGTGTGGATACTGGACTGTCGGTGAAGATGGCCATCGCCACCTCAATGGCCACCATCATGTTCACATCCCTCTCCAGCGTCAGGGCTCACCACCGAAGCGGCAATGTCAAATGGGGCTTGGTTGGACGACTGGCCCCGGGTATTGTGTTGGGCAGTTTCATCGGCAGCTTGGGTATTTTTAGCTACATCAAGGGCAATGCCTTATCGGTCATTTTTGCATTGTTCATTGGCTTTTCAGCTACACAAATGTTTTTGGATAAAAAGCCGCCACCCCAAAGACAATTTCCACAAGGGCTTGGTCAGTGGATCAGTGGTGGGGTGATCGGAATGATCTCAGGCTTGGTTGGGGCTGGAGGCGCGTTCATCAGCGTGCCTTTTATGTTATTTTGCAATGTCCCCATGCTCAATGCCGTAGCCACAAGCTCCGCACTGGGGTTTCCTATTGCATTGGCAAACTCTTTGGGCTACACCATCAGCGGCTGGGATACGCCCAATTTACCTGAATTTTCATTTGGCTATATTTGGCTTCCAGCCTTGATTTTCATTTCCTGCTTCAGCGTGATCACAGCCCCACACGGCGCTCGGGCCGCTCAGAAATTACCCGTTAAAAAGCTCAAGCGATTCTTTGCCTGCTTTTTGTACTTGATGGCTCTGTACATGATTTCTAAAATATTCAGAGACGCATGATCCGAATGCTCAAGCATTCTTAGTGTCCCTGAACAAAGGCATGATTTGGAGAGGAATTGTTTCCTCACACCAACGCTGGATCTCTAGATCTTGATCACATTGAATCACCAGTCTCTCGGGCATCGATCTCAACCAGGTCAGTTGTCGCTTGGCCAATTGCCTGGTGGCAGCCAAAGAGGAGCTCATGAATTGCTCAAAGGCTTTGGATCCTAAAAAGTTATCCTCTAAAGCATTGCCTATTTTCTGAGACCTTAGCGCTTGAAGTGCATCGGGATCACTGAGCAACTCCCAGGCCTGTCTGTATCCCACACATCGCATGCTGGACATTTCAGCACTGAGTCGCGCATCTTCAAAGAGCTTCAACGCCTCCCATAAAAATCCCTCATTGACCATTTTGTTGTACCGAATCTCAATTCGGTCGTGCAACCATTTGCGATCATTGGGCTCTAGTGAGATCACGCAAAGATCCAGGTCTGAATTGGGTGTATTTCTTTTGCGCCCACTTTGAAAAGCAGACAACTTCTGACCCGTCATTGTCCAAACCTCAATTGCTCGACCAATTCTTTGTGCATCATTTGGGGCCAAGCGATCTGCAATCTCTGGGTCTATGGTTTTTAGCTTTAGATGCATTGCAGGCCAACCAACGCTTTTGGCCTCCTCCAAAATGGCGCTTCTCACCTCAGGATTCGAACTGGGTAAATCATCCAAGCCATTGCGCAGGGCTTTGTAATACAAGAAAGTTCCCCCGACCAAGACAGGGATTTTTTGCCTGGCCCTGATATCAGCAATGAGCTTTAATGCATCGTTTGCAAATTGGGCTGCGCTGTAACTCTCCCAAGGCTCAATGATGTCGATCAAATGATGTGGCACAGAAGCCAAATCTTGTTTGGATGGTTTTGCTGTACCAATGTCCATGTCCTTATAGACCAAGGCCGAGTCCATGCTGATGATCTCTATGGGCCAAGTCTTGGCCATCTCCATGGCCAATTGGCTTTTACCAGAGGCTGTAGGACCCACGAGGGCCAAGCAATTCCACTGATTCAAATGGCAGTTGTGCATGCTTAAAAACACAAGTATTCACGCACGAAGAAATTCACTCAACGACCTCGCATGAAGAGCGAATCGATTGCCTTCATGCTGAGTTCGTGCCAAGTTGGACGACCATGGTTACATTGATCAGCTCGCTCGGTTTGCTCCATTTGTCTGAGCAATGCATTCATCTCAGACAAGGTCAGCTCACGGTTGGCGCGAACCGATCCATGACACGCCATGATTGAGAGAAGTTCATTGCGAGCTTGCTCGACCACAAACTCGCCATCATGGGCTGCCAACTCTTTGAGAACGCTTCTCACCAAGGCCACCACATCGCCATCGGCCAACGCACTTGGCACAGCTCTGATGGCCAAGCTCTTGGTCGACAATGGGGACACATCAAAGCCCAGTGCACTCAAAGTCTCAGCGTGCTCTTGAGCCAAGACGCATTCTGCATCCGTTGCTGAGAAAGTTTGCGCGATGAGCAACTGTTGACTAGACACACGCTTGTTGTCCCATTGCAGTTTCAATCTCTCATAGACAATTCGTTCATGTGCTGCATGGATATCAACCAATATAAGACCTTTGGCATTTTGAGCCAAAAGATAAACTCCATGCAATTGAGCCAATGCTTTTCCAAGAGGCCATTGCTCATCGGCATTCAACGGCAAGGGCTTAATGTCTGTAAACCGCTTTTCAAAATGTTCACCTTCATCAATCTGCTCTTTTGATGAATTGAACTCAGTTGATTTTTCTGCTGATCCTGACCAAAGCGCTTGAAGTTGAGTGAGACTTTGTTCAGGCAAATTGATGCGGTCTTGTCGCCAATTAGGCTCCACCACCTTGGGTCTTTCCTCAAAATGATCTTGAGCTGGTACATCAAAAACTTGAGTTTCATTTTGCGACACATTTGCACTCAATGGTGTGATGCGCAAACCTTGATGGGTTGCAGTAAAGCCCAGTCCAGATGAGGGATTAATTCCCCCTTGAGCTACGAGTGGTGCATGTGTACCTTCTTGACCCACTCTTGGTGCTGCCAACGCACGCTGTACACCTCTCAAAATCAGCTGATGGACTTCTTTTGAATCTCGAAACCTAACTTCAATTTTGGTTGGATGGACATTGACATCAACCCGCATAGGATCCATTTCAATGAACAAAACATAGACTGGCTGCCTTTGACCGTGCAACACATCTTGATAGGCCACCTTCAATGCATGATGAATGACCTTGTCCTTGACGAAGCGATCATTGACATATGCAAACTGGTGATCGGCACGACTTCTAGAGACATGAGGTAAACCAACTCTACCTTTGAGAACCAACCCATTCTCTTCGTAATGGATCGCAACCGACTCGTTCACAAAGTCCAAACCCAAAACATCTGCCATTCTTCGATCCATGGCTTCTTGGGGATTGACATGTGCCTTCCAGGCATACACATTCTTACCCTCATGCCAAACAGCAAAGCTAACATTGGGTCTGACCAAAGCATGGCGTCTAACAGCCTCAACGCAATGGGCCAGCTCGGTTGCATCTGACTTTAAAAACTTACGCCTAGCTGGAGTACTGAAAAACAGCTCCCTGACCTCTACAGTTGTGCCTCGAGCGCGTGCAACCACATCCAACTCGCCAGATCTCGCGTGCAAACAAACGGCCTCTAACTGCTCCTCAGGCTTTGAGGTCAAAGACAACTCCGAAATTGAAGCGACTGCGGCCAATGCCTCGCCCCTAAAGCCCATGGAGCTGACTTGTTCCAAGTCGTGTAGGTCTCTGATTTTGCTGGTTGCATGTCGACGCAATGCAAGACTTAACTGCTCCTTGGGAATACCAATTCCGTTGTCCTCAACTGAGATCAACCTCACACCACCAGCAGACAAGCGAACAGTCACTTCCGTGGCTTGCGCATCCAAAGCGTTGTCCACCAATTCCCTCACCACAGATGAGGGACGCTCCACCACCTCACCAGCAGCAATTTGGCTGATGAGCTCATCGTCCAGAGCCAAAATAGGGCGTCTGATTGGTGTTGAAGAAATGGGTTCAGTCATTTAAGAGCGGCAATTGAGACCAAAGGAAATAAATAGAATCGCTCTTCATTTTAAAGGTTTATTGCGCAAACAGCCGCATTCAAGTCACTTCAATCAAAGACAAAAGACAGGGATAATGCTGACATGGACATACTTTATCCCTACTTGGATTTGCTCATTCACATTGATCTGGTTGTCAAAAACTGGATCACCCAACATGGCGACTTGAGCTATTTTTTTATCTTCCTGATCATATTCATTGAGACTGGCGTCGTCATCTTTCCCGTTCTGCCGGGTGACTCATTGCTCTTCATCATTGGTACCTTTTGTGGCTTGGGCCTAATGTCCCCAGAAATTTCATTGTGCGTTTGCCTTTCAGCGGCCATCTTGGGCGATCAACTCAATTTTTGGATTGGGCAGAACCTTGGACAAAAAATCCTTCACGCTGAGTCCCCATGGATCTCTAGGGAAAAGCTATCCCAAACTCAATTGTTTTTTGAGCGCTTTGGCTCGTTGACCTTGGTCATCGCGCGATTCATTCCATTTGTTCGCACCTTCGCACCCTTTTGCGCTGGGTTGGGCTTGATGCAACCGTTGCAATTTTCAATGTACAACATATTAGGCGCCATACTTTGGGTACTTGGAGTTGGAAGTCTGGGATACTTCTTGGGCGAAGTGGAGTGGATCAAAGCGCACATACAAATCGTGGTTTGGGCGCTCATATTGGCTCCATCAGCACTGGCAATAGCTTCTGCCATCAAAGGATCGAGGGCAACCAGCGACAACTCCACGAAGCAGTGATTTAAAGCCAAAGTCGAGTTAAACTGCCATAGAAGTTAAAGCAACATCTAGCGCTTTCAGCATATAAATGCAAGCCACATGATTTTCACCAACTCAATGACAATGGGACCGCCATGAAACGCGACACCACTGGCTTACAAGCCCATCACCAAGACTTCACAACTCTGCCATGGAGCCGAGAAGACAGCTCCAGAGTTCCTTTTAGCGCCTATACAGATCAACAGGTGCATGCCAAAGAGTTGTCTCGTTTTTTTTACGGTTCCCATTGGAATTACGTTGGACTGTTGAGTGAAATCCCTAATTGGGGTGACTTTAAAAAGACCTTCATTGGCGAGAGAGAAGTCATCATGGTCAAAGACATGGTTCGCCCAGCCATGAAAGATGTTGATCATGGAGTGCGTGTCGTAGAGAATCGATGCGCTCACCGTGGAGTAAGGTTTCTTCAAGAAAGTACGGGTAACAGGCGAAGTTTTGTTTGCCCTTACCATCAATGGGCTTATAAATTAAATGGCGATCTGGGTGGGCTTCCCTTCAAGGATGGCGTACAAACTCCAGAGGAAATTCAAGGCGGCATGCCAAGCGATTTTGAGCTCTCTGAACATGGATTGACACAACTCAAAGTCGAAGTGTTACATGGCTTGGTCTTTGCAAGCTTTGACACCAAAGCGCCAGACATCAAAGAATACCTTGGTCCACAAATTCTTCCCTGGATCGATCGAATTTTCAAAGGAAAGACTTTGACCCTTTTGGGCTACAACCGTCAACGCATTCCAGGCAATTGGAAGCTGATGATGGAAAACATCAAAGACCCTTATCACCCCGGACTGCTGCACACTTGGTTTGTGACTTTTGGACTCTGGCGTGCAGATCAAAAAAGTCGAATGATCATGGACGCCAAGGGAAGGCATGCGGTCATGATCTCGACGCGCAATGAGGGAGGTGGAGGCGCTGTCACGCAAGGGGTAACGAGCTTTAAACCAGGCATGAAACTACATGATGATCGGTTGCTCGACATCGTGGGCGAACCTTGGTGGACCATTGCAGACCCATCCGACGCAGAAAAAAGCATCACACCATCTGTAACCATGATCACCCTTTTTCCAAGCGTGATCATTCAACAGCAAGTCAACTCTTTATCCACGAGGCAAATCGTGCCCAATGGTCACGGTTCATTTGATTTTGTGTGGACTCATTTTGGATTTGAGGATGACAGCGCAGAGATGACAAAGCGTCGACTCCGTCAAGCCAACCTATTTGGACCTGCGGGCTACGTGAGCGCAGACGATGGAGAAGTGATTGAATTGAGTCAAGCAGGCTTTGAACAATGGAACAGCGATGGCCAGGACACTGGCGAGACCATTTGTGAACTTGGTGGCAGAGAGGTTCAGGGCACACAGCACATGGTCACCGAAACCTTGATCAGGGGTATGTACGCCTACTGGAGAGAGGTGATGTCATCATGAGTTCAACCGTGCACATCAAACAATTACATTTGACCATTGATCCTCTCAAGGATGCGTCAAAGAAATGGGCGCTTCAGCAAGAAATCAACGATATCAATGCTCAGTATGCTCAAGCGCTGGATCAAAAGGAACTTGATGCTTGGCCGAATTTTTTCATCGAGCAAGGTCGCTACCAAATTCAAGCGCGTGAAAACTTTGAGCGCTCTCTTCCACTCTCTCTCATGGATCTAGAGAGCCAAGGGATGATGAAAGACCGCGTATACGGAGTCACGCAGACCATTTTTCATGCCCCTTATTACACCAGGCATATCATTGGACAAGCCTTGGTGCTTGGATCCACGACTGCTCAATCTTTGCAGCAATCACACACGTTACCCTCAGAACAATTGCTTTGGGTAAGTCACAGCAATTACGCCGTGTTTAGAACCAAACCGGGTTCTGTAAGTGAAGTCTTCAATGTCGGTCAATACAATGACTTGTGGCTTCCAACACCAGGTGGATTAAAACTGGCTTGGCGCAGGTGTGTATACGACTCCGAGTTGATTTTGAACTCGCTGATCTATCCAATTTGAGTCGATGCTGGAATTATTTTGATAGCCTCTTTTGAGTTGATTCAAAAATAGACTCCATTTCAGAGTGCTCTGGTTTTCATGGGTGGTGGATATTTGGAAAAGTACTTCACCATCGCTGTTTTCACGGCCTTGACCAATTCCAACTGAAACCCCTCAGTGACCAAGAGTGCCTCCTCTTCAGGATTACTGATGAATGCAGTTTCCAAGAGCAAGCTTGGTATATCTGGCGCCTTGAGCACTGCAAAGCTAGCTTGCTCAACTTGGCCTTTGTGCAATGCGCCGATGTGGCGGATTTGCCCCAACAATTCAACACCCAACTTTAAACTGTCTTTGATTTGAGATGCTGTGCTCATGTCAAGAAGCGTTCTCTGCAAAACCGCATCCTTGGTCTTGATATTGATGCCTCCAACCAAATCGGCCTTGTTTTCTTGATTGGCCATCCACTGAGCTGCAGCAGAGCTCGCTCCTCCATCGCTCAAAGCAAAAACACTCGCACCTTTGGCATTGGGAGTGATGAATGCATCTGCGTGAATACTCAAAAGCAAATCTGCTTGAACCCTTTGAGCTTTTTCCACTCGCTGATGCAGTGGAACGAAGTAATCATCGTCGCGCGTCATGAAAGTACGCACTTCAAACTCGCCCTTTTTGGTCTTGATCAAAGTCTGATCCAGCGCTTTTTTCAGCTTCAATGCAATCTGAAACACCACATCCTTTTCTTTGACACCGTCTTTGGCGATGGCTCCTGGATCCTCGCCCCCATGCCCAGGATCCAATGCAATGACAATCAATTGCTGAGATCCACCCATAGAGCTCTTAGAGTCTTCTATGGGCACTGGAACCTCTGTGATCGAGGGAGTTTGAGTGGCGTTGCTTGACTTAACAGCGCTTGGATTGGTTTGAAGCAAGCTACTTTTTTGATTGGATTGAGCCAACCATGCACTTAAAACGTCTTCCCCACCCTTACCACTCAGCGACTTATTGTTTTCTGTGCCTGCTTGAGGACTGCCCTTGGCGGAAGTCGATGCAGACGAAGTTGAGGATGGCGGCGGTGTGACTGCAACTGGTGCAGCGCTCTTTTTATCATTTGCACCTTGAGATAACCCCACGCCTTTGCGCTCGATCAAAAAGGCGAGAAGCGGATCAACGGCTTGGGTCGGATAAAGATCAATGACCAGACGATTACCATAGTGCGCTTGATTGAGCCTTTCGTTGGAAATTGGCGTTAAATTGAAAACTTGTGGCAAGACCATTTGCCTCAAATCAAAGACCAACCGCACAACGCCAGGGGAAAATTGCCCCACTCGAACACCAGAAATATAGGGGTCATTCGCTTGGATTTGCCCCACCAGTTCTCGAAGTGCAGGATTCAAATCGACGCCAACTATGTCTAGGGCCATCCTGGGAGGATTGTCAATCAAAAGAGGTTGGCTTTGCAAAGCCGAGTCAGACTCTATGGTCACGCGGGTATATTCCTTTGCAGGCCAAACACGAACCGCCAATATGGTGGCCCCTTTTGCCAATTCGCTCAGCCCCAAGGTCAATGCAAAAAGCCCAGCCCCTTTTACCAATGCCCTTCGACCCAGTGTTCGACCTACAGCGTTCATCCTATGCTCTGACCTCTATTCACTTCGAAAAATATTGAAGGATTGAATCGCAACGTTACCTCTCGCGCGCCCTCTGTGGTAACTTGAATGTTGATCTCCAAGTCGGCTTTCGGCAAAAGCGTTGCCACCTTCTCAGGCCATTCGTAAAGCTTTAATCCTGGGGTCACAAAGACATCTCTAAAGCCAGATTCCTCCCATTGAGAAGGATCGGTGAAACGATAAAAATCCATGTGAGAAATATCCCATTTTTGGCCCATTCTTTCAAGCTGATAGGATTCAAGCAATGCATACGTTGGACTCTTGATGGTGCCATTGACCCCCAAGGCTCTGAGCAAAGCTCTTACAAAGGTGGTCTTGCCTGCACCTAAATCCCCATACAAGGCCACACAAGCATTATTCAAACCTGGTTCAAGAGCCAGTTTTTGGGCAAAATCAAGCGTTGCGTCCTCGTTGGGCCACAATAGCTTTAATTCGTGAACTTCGCTCATTGTCAAGGGTCATCCGTTTTGTTAAATCAATCTGCATTCATCGAAAAAATCAGGTCAGTTGGATTTTCGCTTGGATTTTCTCAAATCGGCATCACAGCGGCGGATATTTCTGACTCAGAGCCTGCATTTTTAGCCTGGTTGGAAAAAGGCTTTCATGGTGACATGGATTACATGAGCAAACACGGCACCAAGCGCACACGTCCTGCCGAGTTGGTGCCTGGAACATTGAGCATAGTGAGCGCCAGTATGAATTACCTGCCCAACTCAAGCGAGAGTTGGATTGACAACGAATGGGAAGCCCTCAACCAAGCCGATCAAGGTGTGATCAGTGTTTACGCTAGAGGACGGGATTATCACAAGGTTCTGCGCCAAAGGCTACAACAATTGGCCTCTTTTATAGAACAAGAACTTACACCCTTGGGTTACCGTGTTTTCACCGATTCGGCCCCCGTCATGGAAGTTGAATTGGCTAAGAAGGCTGGTCTTGGATGGCGAGGCAAGAACACGCTTTTGCTCAATCGCCAAGCTGGCTCGATGTTTTTCTTGGGCGAGATTTATCTCAACGTTGACCTCACCTCACACTCTCCCCAACCCCCATCCGAGTCCCACTGCGGAAGTTGCACGGCTTGCCTAGATGCTTGTCCAACCAAGGCCTTTGTTGAGCCCTACTTGCTCGATGCGAGGAGATGTATTTCTTATTTAACCATCGAGCATGCAGGCTCCATCGATGTCTCACTCAGACCGCTCATGGGCAATCGAATTTATGGATGTGATGACTGTCAATTGATTTGCCCTTGGAATAAATTCGCCAAACGCACTGCATTGACTGATTTTGATGCAAAAAAACATCTGACGCATCAATCTCTCCTTACCTATTGGTCATGGAATGAGGAGCAGTTCCTTTTGTATACAGAGGGTTCTCCGATTCGAAGAATTGGCTTTGAGAGATGGCTCAGAAATCTCTGCGTCGCACTTGGAAATGCTTTGCGTGACAATCACTTAAGCGCTCAAACACACCGTGACATTCGTGAGGCTTTGAGCGAGCGCTTGACTTACCCAAGCCCTTTGGTCCAAGAGCACTTGAATTGGGCCTTGCAACAAACACCCACTAGTTCTGCATGACTCGTTTAATCCATCAGTTGAGAAGGAAAGGCTCCAATGAAGTGCTTCAATGGAGCAGCACTCAAGAGGAAACACTGCTTCAAAGCGCTCGTGCTCAGGGTCTAGATCTAGCGAGCTCTTGTGAGAATGGAACTTGCAGAACTTGCTTGCTGCAGTCAGTTCAAAATCAACCCAAGGTGAGCTACACCACCGATTGGCCGGGATTGACACTTGAGGAAAGACAAGCTGGTTTTATATTACCTTGTGCAGCTCTTCCTCTTGAGCACCTCATCTTTCAACCCATTGCGTTGCTTGAATCACAATTTGCAAAAAACTTTTTCGTCGTCTTTGAAAACGATCAAATGCTGGTGCTCAATAAACCCAGTGGCTTGTTATCTGTGCCAGGAAAGGGACCAGAAAAACAAGATTCATTGACCACCAGAGTGCAGTCCATCAGAGGTCCCCATCTACTCAACGTGCATCGATTGGACCAAGCCACATCAGGACTCATCGTGATGGCCAAAGGGGCTCAAAATCACAGAGCACTCTCGATGGCATTTGCAGACCACGCCATACAAAAACGCTACTTGGCCGTGGTCAGCGGAAAAATTGAAATTGGCTTAGATTGGCAAACCATCGATTTACCCATTCATGCACATTGGCCGGATCGTCCCAAAAGAAGTGTGCATGAGGATGGCAAACCCAGTCAAACACGCTACAGAGCTTGGGCCAACACAGAGCAATTCTCGTTGTTAGAGATTGAACCCTTGAGCGGCAGAACACACCAAATCAGAGTTCACCTTCAAGCCATTGGGCACCCCATCTGGGGAGATCAGTTGTATGCTCCCAAAAACGTGGCCAATGCCAGCCCTCGCCTTTTGTTACACGCTTGGCGCCTCACCCTATGTGACCCCTTGAGTGGTGAAAGGTTGAGCGTTCAAACTCCAAGCCCACATTCAAACTGCACACCCAACCCCAAGGCTCAAAATGAACTTGGAGATGACCCACCCAACTCACAGGAGTGGATAGACATCATGTGTGCCTTACAGTGGGACGAGATCATCCGTGTCTCCCATATTGGCAACCCATGATCTCATGCTTAGAATGTTCCATAACCCTATAAAACCCACATCTCCAAAGGATTCACCATGAATGAAGTTGTCATCACAAGCGCTGTTCGAACTGCCATTGGCACCTTTGGTGGTCGTTTAAAGGACATTCCAGTGGCGGACATGGCCACAACCGTTGTTCGTCATGCCATTGAGCGGGCAAAGATAGAACCTAAAGATGTTGAACAAGTCGTGATGGGTCACGTGGTGAGCTCTCAACCAAGTGATTTATATCTCTCACGCGTGAGTGCCATCAACGCTGGATGCCTGCCCAGCGTCACTGCATTCAATGTCAATCGATTGTGTGGATCTGGACTTCAAGCTTTGGTCTGTGCTGCACAATCCATACAACTCGGGGACACCCAAGTAGCAGTCTCTGCAGGTGCAGAGAACATGAGCAGGGGACCCTTTATCAGCAACTCCAATCGCTTTGGTCAACGCATGGGCGACTCTACATTGGTCGACATGATGGTTGGCGCTTTACACGACCCATTTGAGCGAATTCACATGGGAGTGACCGCAGAAAATGTGGCTCAAAAATGGGGCATCACTCGCGACATGCAAGATGCTCTTGCGCTTGAGAGTCACCACAGGGCTCAAAAGGCGATTGAAAACGGTTACTTCAAAGATCAAATCGTTCCCATGGAGCTCAAATCTCGCAAAGGCGTAGAGTCTTGGCAGACCGATGAACATGTGCGTTTGAATGCAACGGGCGAAGACTTTAGCAAACTCAAGCCCGTATTCATCAAAGAAAATGGGACCGTGACCGCAGGAAATGCATCTGGCATCAACGACGCGGCTGCGGCATTGGTGTTGATGAACGCCCAAACGGCAAACTCGCGTGGCTTAAAGCCCATGGCCAGGTTGGTGAGTTACGCCCATTCAGGTGTAGAGCCAAAGTACATGGGCATTGGACCCGTACCCGCAAGCCTTGCAGCTCTCAAAAAGGCGGGTTTGAGCGTCAACGACTTGGATGTGATTGAAGCCAACGAAGCCTTTGCTGCACAAGCCTGTGCGGTCATCAAAGACCTTGGACTGAACCCTGAGCGGGTCAATCCCAATGGCTCTGGAATCTCCCTGGGGCATCCCATTGGAGCAACTGGTGCACTGATCACTGTCAAAGCCATCCATGAGTTGCATCGCATTCAAGGTCGCTATGCTTTGGTGACCATGTGCATTGGCGGCGGGCAAGGTATTGCTGCGATTTTTGAGAGAATGTAATTCCCAAGGGCTAAAAGCCTTGAGCTAGAGCAGCTAACTGGCTTTTGTCTTTCTCAGTAAACTTGATTGAGAGAAACGACAAATCCCAACAAAAAGTAATTTTTTGCTGGGACTCACCTCGAGTTGAACTCACATGTTTAAGTGAGCAGACCCATTTAAGCGTATGTATTGACGTTGTTGCCCTTTGTTAGGGTGGCAATCAACTGTGCTGTGGGTGCGACTGTGGGTGCTGGCGCTGTAGCTGGCGATGCCACTTTGGCTTGCTGCCACTGAGCAACGCTGCTTTGCACCGCTTGTGCACTGGCAGCGCCAGCAGATCCAATTCTCATTCCCATGTCAATTCTCCTTGGTTGAGCTATCAAGCTCCAAATGAAGTCCATAAACACTTCTACACTGGGATAATCGGATTGAGTTCAGAGAACTTTAACCAACTTTTTGTAAAGTTCATCAATGCTGGCTTGATGTGCATCAATTTCAAAAAGACAATATCTCGAACTGCTCGCTTAGAGTAGGAATACACAACCCTTTTCAAGGTCACTCATGTCTCATTTGCTCATCATCGATTTGCCAGGTGGAAACGACTGCGATATTTTGCAAGCTGCAGTAGACAGAGGCGACAGTTTCGTCTTCTTGACCTCAGACTTGGAACTTTATTTGAGTCAACCCAAAGTCAAGATCCTCTTGGATCAAGCACACGAGCTCATTGAAGTCAAAAGTTTTGCATTCGATGAAGTACTGAAAGCAGTGTTGTCCACTCACCGGGAAATGCCCATTCAAGCCGTACTGTGCTTGATTGAAATTCGCTTGCTAGAGGCTTCAAAGATTGCAAGCGCTTTGAGACTTGGATATTTAAACTTAGAGAGTGCTGTGCTGTTGAGAGACAAATACAGTGTCAGAGCTCGATTGGCTCAACATGGTATTGCCCAACCGCCATTTGAACTGGCAACCACCACCCAAGAGATCAAGGACGCAGTGGCTCGCCTGGGACTACCCATTCTCATCAAACCCGCAGACGGCTATGGCTCACAAAACGTAGTGGTGCTACAAACCGAATTGGATCTCGACCCTTTGGTGAGTCCGATTGAGATCATGCTCCCCTCAAAGGCGGACTATGGACTGGGCGTCATGGCCAATGATCGTCTTTTGGTGGAGCGTTACATGCAGGGCAGCTTCATCGGTGTAGATACCTTTAGCCTAAGAGGTAAACATCGATTTTTGGGCATCAATGTCAAGAAAATGTTTCCTCCACCCTCATTCGCCATTGAAGGGGGATGTTTCACACCAAGGACTCAACAACACGCAGAACTTGAACAATATGTGTTCTCCATATTGGACGCAGTGGGCTTTGATTGTGGTGCCACACACATTGAGTTGATGTTGACAAACGAGGGGCCTAGACTGATCGAAATCAACCCTAGACTCGTGGGTGCAAAAATCGCTCGCTTGGTTGGCTTTGCCATGAACCGATCGATTCACTCTGACTTGATTGACATTCATTTGGGTCAATGGCCCAAAGACTTGGAGGAAAATTCCAAACACCAAGTTGCCGTGTCTCGTTGGTTCACCTCCCCAGTGAGCGGCATCATAGAGAGCATCACTGCACCTCAATGGTCAGATCCAAATGTGAAATGCGTAGAAATGCTCAAGAAAGTGGGAGACCCAGTTATACCTGCATTTGAAAATGCAGCTCGTTTGGGCTATGTCATGACCTGTGGGAGCGATGAATCAGAGGCAGAAGAGCTGGCACGCCGCTTCATCGAGGACACTGACATTTCAATTCTGACATAAGACCAAAGCACTAAAGGCTTTGGTATGTTTTAGCTCTTTGAATCCAAAAATTCAGGGTGAGCCAACAGGTGACCCATTTTGACTTCTTTGGTTTCCAAGTAATTGGCATTGAAGGGGTTCATGCCCACATGGTGTTCGGTCCTCAGTA
>Ga0164297_10000310_pt1 | contig 62563 bp, 46 predicted proteins | sample GEODES058metaG_FD_113539 | JGI IMG/M metagenome (GOLD analysis project Ga0164297, IMG submission 113539) | Dystrophic lake water microbial communities from Trout Bog Lake, Wisconsin, USA - GEODES058 metaG | ecosystem: Environmental > Aquatic > Freshwater > Lake | place: USA: Trout Bog Lake... | reverse complement strand
GCAGGTGTCGCAGCCGGACATGGCGCAAGTGCAACTGACGTGCAGAAAGGCCGGCGGTCAAATTTCATCGTCGATGGCTGACAAGCAGGCGCTGTTGTCTGCAGTGCGAACGAAGAACACTGATATTGCATCGCAGATTCTGCTGAAGAATGGATTTACGGCACAGCAGCTGAAGGGTGCAGCGATATCCTTACAGGACAACACGGGTGGACAGGGCACGGCGGCAAAAATAAAAATCACCGTCAATGCTGATTGTTGCCCGCTGAGAATCGTCATCATTATTAGTTTTTAAGTTGCAGTGATGAGTTGAAGTTGCAAAGCAGGAGAGACGGCGTGGCGAAAGCTGCGCCGTTTTTCTTTGCGGAGATTAGTTGTCGCCGCCGGGCGAGGCCGCGCTGCCGGAGAGTTGCGAAAGGCTGCGTGCGGGCGAGTGTTTGCGTGTGGCGGGCGGAGCGTAGGTTTTGTAGACGCTGATGTGAAAGACCGACTGCTGGAATTCTTCTTCAACATCAATCTTGCCGGTGGCTTCAATGGTGCGGAGATGTTCGCGCATCCAGGCGATTTGCGCGGAGGAGAGATTGCGCTTGCTGATGTCGACGGCGGCGCCGGTGAGGTGCGGCGATGCGGTGGCGCCGGCAGAGGGAGCGGCGTTGCCGTTGATGCGTTCCAGATGCTGTTGCACGGCGATGGTGCGGACGGCGGAGTTGACCTGCAGCGGCGTGCCGAAGCGCGCGTAGAAGGAAGCGGAGATGTCGGCGAGGAACCTGGCTGTCCACGGGCGGCAGAAGCGGCGGTTGACGGGCAGGCGCGGGTCGACGGTGAGATGGAAGCTGAGGGGCAGCGGCAGCAACTGGCCGGAGCGGCGGAGACGCTCGAGGTCGGCGTCATTGCGGATGCGGCCGAGGCCTTCGATGTCTGCCATTTGATTTTGATGGAGAAGAATTTCATGCGAGCCGTAGAGCGGCGTGGGCAGGCCGGTGGTGCTGGGCGGCGCGGCGGCACCGGAGTCGATATCGCTCTGGGTGACCGGCGGGGCGTAATGCAGATAGCTATAGGCGATGGGCGGCGCGGGGACCGGTGTGGGAGGTTTCTGAGCGGGCGATGCGAGGCGCGGGGCGGGTGCGTAATTCTGCGAAGGCGCGGGAGCAGTGGTGGAAGCGTCGAGCAGCATGGGGGCCGGGATGACGGGCTGGGCTGCGTTGGGCTGGACCGGGTCGGCGTCATCGGGCTGATGCACGAGATAGGCGGCGGGCATGCGGCGCTGCAGGCGGGGCGGCGGGGCGATACCAGTCGAGCGAGCATGCGGCGCGGGCGCGGGGGGATGGGAAGCGGCGGCTACTGAACTCTGATGCGCCGGGGAGGTGTGGACGACACGCGGCGGCAGGTAATGCGGCTTGGCGGCGGCGGCATAGTGCGGGGCCTTGGCGGCGGATTTAGCGGCAGCGGGGACGGGCTTTTTAGACACAGCGGTGGGACGGGGCTTTATGGATGCAGGAGATTTCCGCGATTTGGCCGTGGAACTGGAAACCGTGGCGACCGGTTTGCGGGGGGTGGGACGGGCGACCCAGTAGGAATTTTCATTCACGGTGGCGGCGCGGGCGGTGTGGCCGAGAAAAGCTGCGAGCACGACGAATAGCGCCGATTTCCAGCGGGATGAGGTCGCGTGAAATTTTTGTACCACCATGGGGGAGCCCTTTGGAGGAGGTATACAGCGCGCGATTGGCAACTTCGCGATGGAGTCCTCCGAGTTAAGGATAAAATCATCCGAAGCATGGGAAAAGTATCGAGTTTGGTACCCGTGCTGGAATCAGGATACTTTTTTATTCCCACATCCAACCGAAGCAGGAGACGAGAGGCGAAATGAAGAATTCTGAAATGGGAACAAAGTTGGCGGCCCAGCCCGAGCAGGGACGTACGGCAGTAAAACAGGGAATCTGGACAGCAGTGTTGGCGGCAGTGCCGGTGGGGATGATGGTGATGTGCATTGCCACCAGCATGAACCTGAAGACGGTGGCCGCTGCACCGGATGATTACGTGACCAAGGTGCAGCCGATTATTTCTGCGCATTGCGCGGGATGCCACAACCCAGTGCGACTGCGCGGCGGGCTGGACCTGACGACGAAGGACGGCATTATGAAGGGCGGCGAGGACGGCGTGGTGATTGTGCCGGGCAACGTGGACAAGACGTTGCTGCTGAAACTGATCAAACACCAGCCGCCAGCAGGTGGACCGGGTGCAATGCCGCCGGGAAATCGGCCGGCGTTGAGCGCGGACGAGATTGCGGTGATTGAGCAGTGGGTGAAGGACGGCGCGGTGATTCCGGCAGATGCTGCACCGACTGCGGTTCCTCCACCGCCAGCGAGACCGGCACCGGCAGCGGCTCCGGCAGCAGCACCACCAGCAAATTAACAAAATGAACAAGGAAAGACAGGCTGGGCAGGAATGGCAGAAACAACGTTGAGTAAGGACGCGTGCCGCGCGATGCTGGCAGTTGCAGTGGAAGAGGCCCGCGCGGGCCTGGCCGAAGGCGGTGTGCCGGTGGGTGCGGCAATGTTTGCGGGTGATGGTCGGCTGCTGGGCAAGGGCCGCAACCAACGCGTGCAGCAGGGCGACCCATCGGTGCATGGCGAGACGGATGCATTCCGAGCGGCGGGACGGCAGCGGAGTTATCGCGATGCGGTGATGGTGACGACGCTGGCCCCATGCTGGTATTGCAGCGGTCTGGTGCGGCAGTTCGGGATCCGCACGCTGGTGGTGGGCGAGAGCAGAAATTTTCAGGGCGGGATGGCGTGGCTGCGCGAGAACGGCGTGAACATTATTGATATGGATGACGCCGAGTGCGTGGAGATGCTGCAGGAGTTTATCCGGATGAAACCGGAAGTGTGGCACGAAGATATTGGCGAAGAATAAGACAGGGTGGAACAGAGGCAGCAGAAGAAGATTCCTTCGCTACGCTGCGGAATGACAAAGATTTGAGGCAAGAAAAAGGGCAGCCTGATGGCTGCCCTTTTTGTGTGCGTGGAAAGGGTTAGAAGTTCATGCGGAGGGACATCTGAATCTGACGCGGGGCGCCGATGGCGTGCTTGGTGACGCCGAGACCGCCGGGGCAGGCGTAGAGAGAGCCTGACGCCGCCGCGTTGGTTCCGCAACCGGTGGGCAGAGCATCTGCCGCGGTGGGAACGTAGAAGGGAGCGTTGTTGAAGGTGTTGTTCTGCGAGACGTTATCGCTGGGGATGTCGAGGCTGGTGGTGTTGGAGAGGTTGTAGACATCGAAGCTGTAACGGAAGTTATAGCGCTTGACGGAAAAGTTTTTGACGAGCGAAGCATCCAAACGCCGCTGTGCGGATTGGCGGAAGATGTTGCGCTGGCCGGAGCTGAAGCCGGTTTCATACACGTCGCCGATGGGGACGCCGTTGGTTCCCTGGGCGATGAGCGGGATGGTGAAGCAGTTGGGATTGAGTGCCGCGCCCGCGCCGGTGCTGGGATTGTAGAAGGCACCGGTTGCGCCGGTGACAGCAGACTTGGGCGTGCAGCTGGATTTGAGCGGAACGATGGGGTTGGTGATGCCGTCGAAGGTGGAGTAGTAGAGGCTGCCGACTGCGCCGGAATAATCGATGACGCTGTAGGGCTGGCCGCTCTGAATCACACCGATGCCGTTGACGGCCCAGCTATCGAGCACCTTGCCGGCCACGGTGCTGGCGCTGAGGAAGCTCGGGGTGGTGTAGGAGTAGGTGAAGTCGAGAACGTGCTTGCGGTCAAAGTCGGCGAGACCGTAGCCGCTGCGGAGCTGGTTGGGATTGTTGCCGTTGTAGAAGAGGCCTAGACCGGACTGTTCATCATTGGTGTGTGAGAAGGTGTAGGACGCGCCGCCCTGGAAGCCGTGGCCGAGACGCTTCTCCACGTGGAGCTGGACAGCGTTGTAATCGGAGACGCCAGCTGCGGTGTAGGACTCCGACTCCGACGAGTAGCCGAGGTAGGGAACGCGAAGGTCGACGTTGCCGCCTTCAAAGTTCTGCTGCATCTGGCCGTAGGAGCAATTCATCTCGGTCGGGTCATTCACGCATTCCGGCTGGAAGAGGAAGCTGTCATAGACGGTGTAGCCGTAGCTGAACTTCTGGACATTGGGACCACCGGAGAGAGTGGGGTTGGCCTGGGTTGCAATCTTGGCCTGGTTGATGGGCAGCGGAATGACCTGGTGACGGCCGAGGTTGCCAACGTAGCCGAGGTCGATGATGAGGGACTTGGAAGGCTGCCACTGAACATCGAGCGTGTAGTTGATGCTGTACGGCAATTTGTTGGTGGGGTTGTATGCGCCGAGAGTGTAGGGCTCCGCACCGTTGATGAGAGCGGCCGCGTTGGGCAGGTCGGCAATGAGGGAAGAAGCCTTGGGGTTGACCGGAGCAGCACCGGGTGTAGAGCCCCACGGGCTGGCGAAGTTGTAGCTCGAGTCGCAGATGGGAATGTAGTACTGGTAGAGATAGGTTCCCAGCGAAGAGTACGGCGAGGAGCTGAACGGGCACTGCTGCTGGCTGACGAAGGGCAGGGTCTGGCTGATGCCGAAGGGGCCGCCGGAGACGACGCCTGCCGCATAGCCGGGCGAGAAGTAGGTGTAGAGTTCGCCACGGTCATAGTAGAGACCGCCGCCGCCGCGGACGACGACTTTGTCATGCAGCTTGGCGGGTTCCCACGCGAAGCCGACGCGGGGAGCCATGCCCCACTGGCGGCCGGTGAGTGTGGTGTTGCTGGTGCCGGAGGTCCCGTTGACGTTGTTGCCGGCGATGACGAGACCGGAGTTGATGATGGTATCGCTGGAGGCGCTGTAGCTGTAGAGGCTGGGATTGAAGTTGAAGATGCGGCCGTATTTTTCTGTGAGGCCGCCGTCCCAGTCATAACGCAGACCAGCAGTGATGCTGAGGTTGGGACGGGCCTGGAACTTGTCCTGCACGTAAGCGCCGGTGGTGTTGGAACGGTAGTAGCGATTGCCGTTGCCTTGAAGGTAGGTGGTATCCACAAAGCCGTTGGTGCTGTAGGGCGTGACTTCGCTGAGGGCGAAGGTGGAGAAGTCCGGCGTGGCGATGGTTCCCTTGCCGGTGCGGAGGTCGCGGATGTTGAGCTGGGTGTAGGACCAGCTGCCGCCGAAGGTGACGGAGTGGCGACCCTTGGTCCAGATGGCATTGGCCGAAGGCATGATGCGGTTCTGGAAGACGCCGGTGAATGCGGACTGCGATGCGGCACTGGGACCGATGTTGAGCGACTGAGCGCCGAGGCCCTCGGGAGTGGCGGCACCGAGATCATCGACGATGGTGATGCCGGGGAAATATTTGCCGAAGGCGGTGGTCATGCCGGCGACCGGAGAGCCGGCCTGACCGGGCGACCAGAGCTGGTCATTGGTGCTGTAGGCCTTCTCGCGAAGGATGCCGAGCGTTTCTGTGATGCTGAGGCTGGAGTTGATGGTCTGAATGTTGTTGATGGAACCGACCTGCGAACCTACGTCCATGTGCTCAGTGAATCCGGGAACGCTGGAGAGAGCATAGGGCGTGCTGTTGGGGTCATGCTGGTAGTAGTACTTCACAGCGAGAACGTCTTTGGTGGAGATGTTGTAGTCCAGGTCGGAGACGAGCTGGTCGGCATTGAAGCGCGAGGTGCCGCTTTCAAAAGCGTTGTAGGGGGAATAGAAGTCGGGCGTGTGGCCGTCATCGTTGGGGATGAGGTAGTTGCCGTTGGGGAGTTTGGCCTGGAAGAGCGCGAGGCCGACGCCGTTGCCGTTGGACCAATCGGAGACGCTGCCGCCGCCCCAGTTATTGTTGACGAGATTGGTGAGGCCAGTAGCAGTACGGTTGGTGCTGCTGAGGCCGACGGGAACTGCGACTTCAGTGTCGCCGGTTTCCTGATCGGAAACATGCAGGTGCTGGTAGCCGACGAATCCGAAGAGCTTGTCTTTGATGATGGGGCCGGAGAGAGTGCCGCCGGCGGCGTAGCGATGCAGTTCAGGATTTTTGTAGGCGGCGGGAATGTTGGAGTCCTTCTTGAAGAAGAAGGGAGCGGCGTTGATCCAGTTGGTTCCGCGATGGCCGTAGAGAGAGCCGTGGAGAGTGTTGACGCCGGACTTGGTGGAGAGATCGATGTGCGCGCCGGAGGTGGAACCCTGCTGGGCATCGTACATGGAGGCGTTGACGCGGACTTCGTCGACGGTCTCTGGTGCGGGTGTGGGGATGGCATTACCGATGGCGAGATAGACCGAGGCTGCGCTCTGCTCCACGCCACCGCCGCCGGCGTTGCCGACGCCGGTATTGTTCACAACGCGGGCGGAGGAAACCTGGCTGGTGCTTTTGCCGTTGAAGAGATTGCTGGCATCGACACCGTTGAGCTGGAAGCTGTTGGAGGTGTCGCGCTGACCGTTGGCCCAGATGGGTGCGTTGCCGAGGCCGCTGTTGACGCCGGTGCCGCCCGGGAGTTCCGCATTCACACCGGGCGAGAGAATGGCCAGACCGGTGAAGCTGCCGGTGGGCAGCGGGATGGATTCAATCTGCTGCTTGTCGAGAATGTAACCGTTGGTCGTGTCCACGGTGTTGAGTAGAGGAACGGCGGTGACTTCAACGGTAGTGCTGGTGGCGCCGGCCTTGAGGGGCGCGTTGACGGTGGTGGTACGGTCGCCCTGCACGATGATGCTGGGATACTTGGCGGTGTCAAAGCCTTCATGCGTAATGGTGATGGTGTAGCTGCCGAGCGAGAGATTGACGAAGTTATATTCGCCGCTGGCGTTGGCCTTGGTGGTGCGGGTGAGGCCTGTGCCTTCGTCCTTGATGGTCACGATGGAGTCCGGCAGAGCCGCGCCGGTGGAGTCAGTGACCTGACCGGTGATGCCGCCGAGCGTTTGCTGGGCGTGCAGGTCTGTGGGGACCATGAATGCGAAAAATAGAAGCAACATGGAAGATGCAAGGAAAATGTTTTTCGCAAGGGACCGGTAACAGAACGAAGAGCAATTAATCATGAATATGGCCTCACTGGTTTTGGAATAGGGTGGTGCTCTCCCGTAGTGGCTGGGTGTGAAAAACCAGTCAGAGCGGGTCTTGATGATTGAGTTCTTTGAAAAGGGGCCGGGTGTACGACGACCGCGTGTTTTTCTTTCGAAAACACTACGGGGAACGAACCTTACTGCGTTTGGTTAAAAGGGTTGGTGCGTGTGAATTTCAGAAAAATTAACTACGGGTGAAATGATTTAAACATAGAGGATGCACTTGTAAAGGTCAAGAAATTTACGGGCCAATTATAAAAAATTAACAAAGATGCTGTAGCGGGTGTGCATTATGCCTGCTGGCGGGTTTGAAAGCCGTGCCAGCCGATGCCGATAAACAGATACAGAAGATAGAGATATGGCAGCCAGTTGAGCGGTGCGGGAGGCACGGGATAGAGCGTGCCTTCGAGGACGATGAGCATGGCGAGGACCGAGGCTGAGGCGAGCACGACGATGGCGGGCGAAAGGCGCTTCTGCTGGCGGAGATGCAGCGGCAGGGCGATGGCAACCAGCGCGTAGACGGTGATGAATCCGTAGGTGGCGAGAGAGCCCATCCAGTCGTAAATGAGTTCGCCGTCGATTTTGTAGGCGGCCATGACGGCGGGCAGCAACATGGTGACGGCCCCGGTGACGATGACGGCGGCGTGCGGGGTTTCATTTTTAGAGTGGGTGGCTCGGCAGTAACTGTGGACGAGACCGTTGTGCGCCATGAGGAAGAGGACCCGCGCGGCGGCGGTGACGCAGGCCAGAGTGCAGGCGAACATGCTGACGGCGGCGGCGATATCCATGACCGGACCGAGGCGGGGAAAGTGGGCGGCGGTGGCGATGGCGCTCATGGGAGCGGATGCGTCGGCGAGGCTGACGGTGGAGGCGGCGGGATAGCCGAGGACTTCAGTGTAGGAAGCGAGGATGAAAAAGATTCCGGCGAGGATGGCACTTTGGATGACGGCGCGGGGAATATTTTTCAGCGGATGTTTGGCTTCTTCGCCGAGTGTGGTGGCGCTTTCGAATCCGACAAAACTAAACATGGCGAGAACGACGCCGAGGCGAACGCCGGAGAAGTTGACGCCGCGAAGGGAGAACTGTGCTGCGTCAATGTGCAGGCCGTGTTGCCAGAGGACGAGGGCGAAGACGAAGCCGATGAGCACGACGGATGCGAGTTCGATATAGACCATGAGGCGGGCGGAGACTTTTACATCGTGATAGGCGATGTAGATGGAGAGCAGAACGGCGAAGATGGCGAGGGGAACGGCGGGAAGCGAGAAGGAAAAAAATTCCACGAAGACAACGTTGGCGTAGTGGATGAATCCGCCCACGACAGAAGCGCCGGTGGCGACATATGCGATGAGCAGGGCCCAGGCCGCAGTGCTGGAAAGAAACGGCGGCAGCGAGGAAGTGGCGTAGACGTAGAGCGAGCCGGGCGAGGCCGACTCCTGCGCGAAGCGGGCGATGCAGAGGCCGATGAGAAGCGTGCAGACGAGCGCCATCAAATAAGAAAGCCAGGTGCCGTTGCCGGCGGTGGCGAAGACGAGCGGGACCGTCATGACGGGCGTGCAGGTGGGCGCCATGGTGGAGACGGATTGCGCGAGGGTTTCCAGCGGGCCGAGAACATGGCGCTGCAGACCATAGTGCGGCTGTGCGGCTTCGGCGGGCGATTCCGGTTCCGGGTAGAGATTGGTGACGGCGTGCAGCGTCAAAGGCGGGCCTCGCGTGGAATGGATGAATGCAATTAAAAAATGCAGGGGCCGGATGCGGGGGTGAAGTTTTTAGTCTGCTTGCAGATTGGGGATACGTCAAGTGAGAGCGGCGGCGGAAATTCATTGTGATAGCCTCGTCGCATGATTGTTGCGATGAATGAACACGAGATGCTGGAAGTGGCGATAGAGCAGGCGCGGCTGGGCGTGGCCGAGGGCGGCGTGCCGGTGGGTGGGGCGATTTTCCGCAGCGATGGAACGCTGCTGGGTGCGGGACGCAATCGGCTGGTGCAGGACGGCGATCCATCGATGCATGGAGAGACTTCTGCGTTTCGCGCGGCGGGACGGCAGCCGAGGTACACGGATTTAATTCTGGTGACAACGCTGACTCCGTGCTGGTATTGCACGGGGCTGATTTATCAGTTTCGATTCAAACAGGTGATTGTGGGCGACCGCGTGAATGCGGTGGGCGGCGCGGATTGGCTGATTGAAAAAGGATTCAACGTGCTGGACATGAAGAATGCCGAATGCATCCAGATGATTCAGGAGTTCCAGCAGCGGCGGCCGGATTTGTGGAATGAATGTATAGGTGAGGGATAAGAAGAATTTTTCAATCAGCTAATTTGTCCTCGTTTGAAATTCTAGGAGTAGACTACGGGCGTGGAATCATACTTAATAACATTCAAGCCGGATTCAGAGAATCCAGAGCGCGGTTGGCCGATAAAAGAGCTGCAGCGGCTAGTTAAACTTTATAAAAACGGAAAACTACCAGAAGAAGATTGGCGCTTCCAAACCCGAAATAATGTAGTCATTGGCAGTCGAGTTTTTCTCCTGCAACAAGGGAAAAAAGGTCCTGCAATTATTGGCTATGGGAAAATAATTGGTTTACCTTATGAAGCATCTGGAACCTGGTTCACTAGGGTTCGGTTTGAAAATATAGTTGATTCAACTAGCCAAGCTTTAGCTACTAAAGATGAGCTAGAAAATATTGAAAATAGCCAGAATTCCTGGCGAGCACAAGCAAGTGGAATAAAACTACCCACAGCCATTGCTGATGAACTAGAACAACTTGTTATAGGAAGAAATCCTAAAAATATAAACGCACCCGCAAATCCAGATTGGACGCGCGATGAGCTGATTGTCGCGCTAGATTTTTATTTAGGTCATAACACACATACACCAAGCAAAAAGAGTCCAGAAATTGAAAAACTTAGTAAAACCATAAGGCAATTAAGCGCAAAGCTGTTTCCTGCTGAGTTGCACTCAAATACTTTTCGCAATGTAAATGGCGTCTATATGAAGTTGATGAACTTCCGTCGTTTCGATCCGCAATATCAGTCAGAAGGAAAGACGGGTCTCCGAGGTGGAGCATATTTAGAAGAAGAAGTGTGGAACGAATTTTCTATCGACCCTACACATTGTCGACGAGTTGCCGATGCGATTAAGAAATCAATTTCAAGCCCGAATGATGATTCAACATCATCAGAAATAGCTGTCGAATATGGAATTGAAGAAGCCCCAGAGGGACGATTACTGACTCGAATACATATAACGCGAGAACGCAACAGAAAATTGATAGCAAGTAAATTGCGGCAAGTAATGAACAAACAAGGAAAGCTTGAATGTGAAGTATGTAAATTTAATTTTGAGAAGCACTATGGAAGTCGTGGTTCAGGTTTTCTTGAATGTCATCATATAAAGCCGGTTGCAAGTCTTGAGGATGGAGATAAAACGCATCTTGATGACCTAGCATTGCTTTGCTCGAATTGTCATAGAGTCATTCATCGTACGAAACCTTGGCTTTCAATTGAGGAACTCCGAAAACTATTCAAACCGTAACTAAACTTGAATTAAAAAGCCCACATCGTAATGGATGTGGGCTTTGTATTTTGAGCGGCGCATATTTTTATGCGGGGTTGGAGGTGCCCCAGCGGCGGGCGAGCCAGCGCTCGACGGAGCGGAAGACGACGAAGTTGACGGTGAGGCCGAGGACGAGGATGAGCGCCATGACGGCCATGACGAGGCTCATGTCGTTGAGGTCGCGGCCCTGCATGAGTTGTTGGCCGAGACCGATGGTGATGGAAAGCATTTCTGCGGAGAAGAGCGCGCGCCAGGCGAAGGCCCAGCCCTGCTTCATGCCGGCGATGAGATGCGGCAGCGATGCGGGGAGAAGAACGTGGAGGAAGAGTTTGACTCCGCGAGCGCCGAGGTTGCGGCCGACCTGCGAGTAGATGCGCGGCATGGAGTGAATGCCGGACTCGACCGCCATGGCGATGGAGGGCGTGGCACCCATGATGATGACGAAGAGGATGGAGCTTTCGCTGAGTCCGAACCAGAGCAGAGCGAGAGGCAGCCAGCAGATGCTGGGCAGGTTCTGCAGGCTGGTGAGCAGGGGCGAGAGCGTGTCTGAGAAAAACTTGCTGCTGGAGATGATGAGCGAGAGTACGAGGCCGAGCACGACGGAGATGACGTAGCCGATGGCAACGCGGCGCAGGCTGACCGCGATGGCGATAAAGAAACTGCCGTCGGAAAATCCGGAACGCAGCGAGGCGAAGACATCACTCTGCGAGGGAAACAAGTACGGCGGCCAGATGCGGAGATGAATGACCCAGGCCCAGATGCCGAGCAGCACGGCGTAGAAGATGACGTTATTTAGAACGCGGCGTATTGGCAAACTCCACCTCCATGGCTTTGTTGATGTCGGCACGCAGGTGGTCGAGAATTTCGCGGGCGAGTTGGGCGACGCGGTTCTCTTCAATGTGGCGCGGACGCTGGAGCGGGATGGCGAACTCATTGATGATGGTGCCCGGGCGGAAGCTCATGAGCAGAACGCGGTCGCCGAGGCGGACCGATTCGCGGACGTTGTGGGTGACGAAGACGATGGTGCAGCCGGTCTCGCGCCAGAGGCGTTCGAGTTCGTCGTGGAGCATGTCGCGGGTTTGCGCATCGAGCGCGGCGAAGGGTTCATCGAGCAGAAGGATTTTCGGTTCGGTGGCGAGGGCGCGGGCGATGGCAACGCGCTGACGCATGCCGCCGGAAAGCTGATGAATGTAGCTATCGCGAAACGATGTGAGATGCACGAGGCGCAGGTAATGGTCGGCGCGTTCGCGACGCTCTTTGCGGCCGATGCCGAGCATGCGGAGACCGAACTCAACATTTTGCCCGACGGTGAGCCAGGGAAAGAGGCCGTGCTCCTGAAAGATGAGGATGCGGTCTGTGCCGGGGCCGGTGACGCGTTCGCCGTTGAGCTGCACTTCTCCGCTGCTGGGGAAGGCGAGGCCGGCGATGAGATTGAGCAGGGAAGATTTGCCGCAGCCGGAGGGTCCGACGATGCAGAGAAATTCGCCGGGATGAATTTCAAGATTGACATTATTGAGCGCGACCAGCGGCGGAGCGTTTTTATTCGGAGAGAAACTTTGGGTGACGCCGTGCAGCGAGATGTGGGTATTGTGCGAACCGGGCGCACGACGAGCGCGGATCAGACGAATCTGTTCCTGCTGCGCGGTGAGTTCGGTCGGATTGATGGGCGTCATTGAATTGCCTTCTTATGTTTTTCAACCAGCACCTGATTGAGCAGGGTGAGGTCGTAGAGGTTGCTGAGGTTCGGCACGGACTTTACAGAGCCGGCGTCGTAGGACTCCTGCGCGGAACGAAAGAGCGTGGCGCGCAGCGGGTCATAGGTGGGCGTGAGGCGCGACCATGCTTCATTAATGATAGCGGGTGCGAGCGCTTTGCCGGTATCGGATTTAATTTGCGCATTCAGCAGGGCCTTGGCCTGGTCGGGATGGGCGAGGATCCAGTCGGTGAGATCGACGTGGGCGCGCAGGAAGGCCTTGACGATATCCGGATGCTGCTGCAGAAACTGGGTGCGGACGATGACGTGCGCGGAGACGAACTGGCCGTTGGGCCAGAGAGTGCGCTCATCGAGAAAGAGATGGCCCTGGCCCTGATGGATGAGGCGAGTGGCCCAGGGTTCGGGCGCCCAGGCTGCATCGAGAATGTTGCGTTCGAAGAGCAGCACCTGTTCAGGATTGGGCATGGGATAGACTTCGACGTCGCCACCTTTGTCGCGGGTCTTGAGTCCCTGCGAGTGGAGCCAGTAGCGGAGGGCGACGTCCTGCGTGTTGCCGAGTTGCGGGCTGGCGACGCGCTTGCCGTGGAAGTCTGCGGCGGTGTGGATGTTGGCGCCGTTGCGGACGATGAGCGCCGCGCCGCCACTGCAGGCACCGGCGATGACGCGAAGAGCTTCTCCGCGAGACTGAACGTAGCCGTTGATGGTGGGGCTGGGGCCGATGTAGGTGATGTCGACTGCGTTGGCGAAGATGGCTTCGACGGCGGATGGGCCGGCATTGAATTGTTGCCACTGAATGCGAACGCCCGGGCCGAGTGCGCGCTCGAATGCGCCTTGCGCGCGGCCGACGAGCGCCTGCGGATGCGAGACGTTGGGGAAGTATCCGATGCGAACGGTTTGCTGCGCGTGGAGCGGCAGAGCGAGCGCGATGAAAAACAGAACCGCCCCGGCCAGCAGCGACCGGGGAGTTCTGCGAATGCTACAGCGAATTGGTTGCGATGAGTCCATTACTGTTCCTGATTAGAACAAAATCTTCGCGCCGAATTGAATCTGGCGGGAAGTGGTTGCTGTTGCAGTGATGACGCCAGCGGTGGGCGACAGCGTGTTGGCGGCTGTGTAGACCACGGGATTGGGCGTGTTGAAGTTGGCATGGTTGAAGATGTTGAAGAACTCCGCGCGCAATTGCAGGCGAAGCTGCTGGTGGATGATGGTGGTCCGGGTCAGCGAAGAATCCAACTCGCTGAGCAGCGGGCCATGTAGAGAATCGCGACCTGCATTGCCAAGTTGACCTGTTGTCGGGGTGAGAAACGCGTTGGGATTGAAGTACTCGCCGACCGTCTTAGGATATAGGTTGCCCGTGAAGGACGGGTTGAGATTCGGGCGGACGGGATTGCGAGAGTCACCACTGCCGGTGGGGTTGTAACCGAGCTGCGGAGTGAAGGGAAATCCACTCTGCTCGGTGAGGATGCCGCTGACGGTCCAGCCGCTGACGATGTCGCGAACCAACGGCGAAGTACGCGCGAGGTAGGTGCGGCCATCACCGAAGGGAAGGTCGTAGGTGCCGTTGACGGCGGCGATGTGACGCATGTCGGTGGCCGAGGGGCCCCAGTCGAGTTTGGCGTTGCCGGGATAGGAAACGAAGGCCGGCGTATTGCCGCTGACGCTGGTGTTCCACGCGGAACCATCATCGAGCGATTTGGAGTAGGTGTAGACGCCGCGGAATTGCAGGCCGTGCGAGAAGCTGCGACGCACATCCACCTGAAGGCCGCTGTAGAAGCTGTTGCCCTGCGAGACCCAGGTGGTGGTGTTGGCGACGGCTGGGTTGGCGTCATGGGAGCCGGAAGTGAATTCGATGCCGCCGTAGCAAGTGGTGCAGGCAACCGGGACCGGCTCATTTAAATCTTCAGAAAGAATTTGATGGTAGCCGTGGTAGCCGACGTAGCCGACGGAGAGCAGGGTGTTGGGAGCAATCTGCTGCTCGATTTTCAGAGTCCAGTCGACGATGGCGGGAGAGGCGATGTCCGGCTGCACGCCGCTGGGTGAGATGGTGCCGACGGCGGAGCTGCCCGGCGCGATGACAAGGCTGGAGACGGGAACCGACTTCTGCACCGAGGTGGTGTTGTAAGGCGCGGTCTGGTCGAGGCGATAGTCGAGCGTATCGAGCAACGCGTGATAGACGCCGACGCTGGCGTGGACGGCAGTGTGGCCGTTGCCGAATGGGTCCCACGCGAGGCTGAGGCGCGGGTTGGGAAGAAATTTTGCGCGATTGACGGCGAGTGCGGAATTGCCGACGGTGGGGGTGGTTTGAATGACGCCGTTGGTGAAGAGGTAATTCGAGGCGCGGTTGTGGGACTCATTCCAACCGTTGGTGGACTCGAAGCGGAAGCCGGCACGGAGTTCGAGGTGCGGCGTGACGTGAAGCGTGTCCTGCACGAAGCCGGCACCTTCAGTAGAACGCCAGCCGAGCGCGGTGGGTGCGGGGACGACGGTGAAGGTGGCAACGGTTCCCTGCAGGAATGTGGTGAGGGTGCTGAAGGAGGCCTGACCGTACTGGTTCTGCGCGAGATTGTCATTGGACTGAATGCGCTGCGCCCAGCCGCCGGCTTCAATCTGTTGGCGGCCATGCGACCAGTAGAAGTGATCGTCATAGGTGAAGAGGTTGCGGGCGACGGCATTGTTGCTGCCGGTGTTTGCTCCGGCACCGGTGATGGTGGAGGCACCGTTGGAGGCCGTGCTGCCGCTGATGACGATTGCGCCGACAGTATCTCCGGTGACCCAGCCGGGAACGCTGACCGGAACCAGGCCGGTGAAGTAATAGCTGGCGCGGGAGTATCCGAAGCGAGCGGTGTTCAGCAGATTGGCGGAGAAGAGATGCTGCTCCTGAACGCTGGCGACCTGCTCGCGAAGATTTTCTTCGACGAGGCTGAGCGGGTTGGCGCTGGGGGTGTGGGCGACACTGTCGTCTACGGTGTAGACGCCGAAGAGCAGATCGCGGTCGCTGAGGTTGTCGTCAAAGCGCGTGGTGCCGAAGTCTTCGCGGATGTGCTGCGGCGGATTGCTGTAGGCGTAGGCGATGCCGCTGGCGAGACCACCGGCGGTGGTGAGCTCGGCACCGTTCTGCACAGGCCAGAGGTTAAGCAGCGGAGCGACGGAAGGATTAACGCCGACATAGACTTCATTACCGCTGGAGTTGGGAACGTATCCCTGACGCGCTTCATTGTCGGGAACGAGAGTGACGTCGCTGAGGCCGAGGTTCTGGCGATAGCCTTCATAGTTGCCGAAGAGGAAGAGCTTGTCTTTGCGGATGGGACCGCCGAGCGAGCCGCCGAAGACATTGCGTTGGAACTCAGGGATGCGGGCCTGATCAAAATAATTGCGGGCATCGAGGGCGCTGTTGCGGAGAAATTCGTAGAGCGCGCCGTGGACCTGATTGGACCCCGATGCGGTAATGATGCTGACCTGTGCGCCTTCACGCTTGCCGTACTCCGCACCGTAGCCGTCGGAAGCAACGTTGAATTCGCGGACGGCATCGACACCGAGGAGCTGGCCGCTGGTGCCGCCCGGGGTGACATTGATGAGCGAGGCACCGGTGTATTCCACACCGTTGAGCAGGAAGAGATTGTCCTGCGGACGATGGCCGGCGATGGAGAACATGTTGCCGACCGAGGAGTTGGAGGTGCCGATGCTGCCGGAACGCTGCGCGGTGTAATTGACCACGGCGGGGTTGAGCAGAATGAGCTGGTCATAGCTGCGGCCGTTGAGCGGCAACTCCTTCACTTGACGCTCATCGACCAGGCCGGAGACCTGCTGGGTGCCGAGGTTGACGGCGCGCGGAGTTGCCTGCACAACGACATGCTGCTCCACCGTGCCGATGGAGAGAACGAAGTTGATGGTGGTGGTCTGACCGACGACGAGGCTGATGTCGCTTTGGGTCTGGGTGTTGAAACCGTCGCGGGAAACGGTGATTTGATATTGACCGACAGGTACCGAAGGCGCGGAGTAGCGGCCATCGGCGGCGGTCAAAAGTTTGCGTTGGTTGCCGGTTTCAAGATTGCGGATGTTGACCGATGCGCCGCTGACGACTGCGCCAGTGGAGTCTGTGACGGAACCGGAGATGCTGCCGCCGACAATCTGGGCGTGGAGCGGGGATCGCAGGAAGACGCTGAGAAAGGCGATGAGAACGATGGCGCGCGAGGCACCAAGAAAAATGCGGGCAAAAATGCGCACTGAAAAATCTCCTTGAAGGCCGCGGTGTGTGCCGCGGCGAGGGCTGGGCGGTGTGGTATTCAAGCCAGCGACTGCTTGTGCTGTGCTGCGTGTTGATGGGGTGATGGAGCTATCAACAACAACAACAGCGACAACAAGGAGATGTATGGGGTGCAAATGCAGAGGAGCGCGCTGCTGCAACAGCACGGGGTGAAGAGAGTTTTGTTTTAAGAGATGCAGTCATTCGTTTGTTCCTGTGGCGTACGCAGGGAAATGCGTCGCGCGGTATCTGCTTGAAGTTGTTTGGGAAATACGCAGAGGGTTGCGGGCCGCGATTAGCAGCAGCAACAGGAACAACAACACATGCGGAATGAAGAGGTGAACGACATGTATGAATCAAGGATAAATTTTGGGCCTGCGAGTGTCAACCGATGAAGGGTTGAACGGCAGGCCCAAAGATGTGAATCGCCAGGAATGACGGGGCGATGCTTACTTGCCGACTTCGATGATGGAGAAGGAGCCGGGGACCATGGGGCCGCGACGTGTGAAGGGCGATGGTGTTGCTCCGGGTGCGGGAGTGGGCGCCGGGCCGTAGAGGCTGGTCATGGTGAAGACGTGACCGGTCTTGGCATCGAGGGTGATGGTGCGTGCGCCGGCGGGGGTGGTGACGACCTGCTCAACGGCGAAGCTGGTGGGCGAGCTTTCTTTCACGACGGTGAGGGTGCTGTCGCCGGCGGTGGCGAAGGCTTCGCCGGTGGCGGGATTGAAGGCCGCTCCGTCAACGCCGCGGCCGATGGGCAGGGTGGTGATGAAGGTGCCGTCGGTGTGGAGGATGACGAAGACCTGCGGTGTGCGGCAGGCGGCGAAGAGGATGCCGTTGGAGGCATCGAGGGCGAGACCGGCGCAACCGTCACCCTTGCCGGCGAGCGAGAGTGTGGTGATGAGCGAGAGTTTGGCGGTATCGACAACGGCGATGGAGCCCTTGTCTTCGAGATCTATATATAGATGACCCTTGCCGTCGAGCTGAGCCTGCTCGGGCGCGCCGCCGAGGTCGATGGTGCCAACGATGGAGCCGTCTTTCGCGTTGATGACGGTGACGTTGGGAGCGCGGTGGCTGAGGATGTAAATGTGGCCGGTGGCGGGGTCGCCGAGAATGCCGTCGGGTGAGCCGGTGACGGCAATGGTCTTGATGGCCTTGAGGGTGGTGGTATCAAACATGAGCACGGGATTGCTGGAAGCGAAGCCGTGGCCGGAGGCGGTATCGACGGCGACGCCGTGCGCGCTGGAGCCGGGGATTTCACCGAGCGGCGCGAGCGTATCGAGGGAGTAGACGGTGATGCGGCCGGTGGGGCCGGAGCGCGGGATGTAGAGCTTGCGGCCAGCGGCATCGGCAAAGTTGTAATCGAAACCACCATCGCCGCCGACTTTGGGCTGGGCGATGATTTTGTAGGGGCCGGATTGGGCGTGTGCGGCGAGCGTGAGAGCGAATGAGAGTGCAAGAACAGTGACGAGAATGCGGCGCATGGCGGGCTCCGTAGATTGCGTTGATATGGCTAGCAGAGATGGTAACGCAGATAGATGAAACTGATGTTGACTACATATAGAAGACGGTAGATGCCTGAAAAACGTTTCAATTCCTGCAAGAAGATGGATGCGCTGCGGGCAGGAAAAATCAGACGTAGAGGTTGTGGGTGCGGATGTAGTCGGCGACGGCGGGCGGGAGTTGGGACTCGGCCTGGGTGCGGGCGGCGGCACCGGCGCGGATGCCTTCGCGAATCTGCGTGGAGGAAATGTCTACATGGACGGCGTCGAAGAGATAGAGGCGGGTGGAGAATTTTTCTCCGATGCAGTCGAAGGCGCTGAGGTCTCGGTCAGTGAGCGGAGTGATATCGCAGGGCGGCAGGGCGTGGCGGATTTCATCGAGTGCGAGGGTGAAGCCGGGACGGCCGGCGATAATCCAATGGGCCTGACCGAGGAGACGCACGGGACGGTGCCAGCGGTCGAGTGCGCGGAAGGCGTCGACGCCGACGATGCAGAAGAGCGCGTCATTGTGCGAGAGGGAATTATTGAGCGCGATGAGAGCGTCGACGGTGTAGTTGGGCAGGCCGTCGCGACGCGGTGCGTCATGTTCGTGAACGACGAAGCGCGGATTGGAAGCGCAGGCGAGACGCGTCATGGCGAGGCGGTCGGCGTAGGGCGAGAGCGACGCGGGATCCTTGAGCGGTTGCTGGCCTGCGGGTTCAAACCACACCTGGTCGAGCGAGAAGCGGTCGGCAGCAGCGGCGGCGATTTGCAGATGGCCGAGATGGGGCGGGTCAAAACTGCCGCCGAAAAAAGCGACGCGAAAGGGCGGAGCTTCGCCGCCAGCTTTGGGGCCGAAGGCAGTTTCAAGACGTGCGGCGATGACCTTGGAGGTACGACGCCGTTTCGCCGACTTCAGTGAAGCGGATGGCGATGAATCCGGCAGCTGCGAGTTTGAAGACTTAGACATTGAAGGTGGATTCGGCAGCAGAGTCATCGTCGTGCAAATGAAGTTTGCGGTTCGCATCCACATGCGCGGCGATGGAGTATTTGAGTTCGTCGATGCCTTCTCCGGTGGCGCTGGAGATGACGAAGAACGGCAGCTTGCGGCGGCGGACATGGGTCTGCAACTTCTTCAATTTATCCGGATTGGCGGCATCGGCTTTGGTGGCGACGACGAGCATGGGCTTGTCACTGAGTCCGTGGCCGAAGCTGGCGAGTTCTTCATTGATGGTCTTGAAGGCTTCGACGGGATCTTCTGCGCCGCTGTCATCGGAAACATCGACCAGATGCACGAGGACGCTGGTGCGTTCGATGTGGCGGAGAAACTGAATGCCGAGGCCGGCACCGAGATGCGCGCCTTCGATGAGGCCGGGCATATCTGCGATGACGAAGCTTTGCTCTTCCGGCCACTCGCCGATAGTGGCGACGCCGAGGTTCGGCTCAAGGGTGGTGAAGGGATAGTTGGCAATTTTTGGACGAGCTGCCGAGAGACGCGAAATGAGCGTGGATTTGCCGGCGTTGGGAAGACCAACGAGACCGACATCGGCGAGCAACTTGAGTTCGAGGCGGAGAAAACGTTCTTCTCCGGCGCGACCAAGTTCGTATTCGCGCGGGGCCTGATGGGTGGAAGTGGCGAAGTGTTGATTGCCGCGACCACCGCGTCCGCCGCGTGCAATAACGATGCGATCGTCGGGTCGGTGGAAATCGTGGATTAAATCCCCGGTGGTTTCATCGTAGACAAGAGTGCCTACGGGCACCTTGAGGACCTTGTCTTCGCCGGCAGAACCGGTGCAGTTGGAACCCATGCCATGCTCGCCGCGACCAGCTTTGTGTTCGGGGTAGAACCTGAAATGAATCAACGTGTTATGGCGCTGGCTCGACTCCATGACGATGTCGCCGCCATGGCCGCCGTCGCCGCCGGAAGGGCCGCCGCGGGGGACAAATTTCTCGCGCCGGAAGGCCATGCAGCCATTGCCACCGTCGCCAGCTTTTACTCGAATTTTAACTTCGTCTAGGAACATTTTCTTCTTGTTGTAAGTGTACCGGACAGGCTAGGATTATGTATGAACCCCTAACCGCAACAAATAAGTATTTAACGCCCATCAAGAATATGGGTGCAGGGATTTTCTCTTTCCGACGACAGGCAGCCAGAAACTTGGCGCTAGATTGTTGCGAAAGTTCGGGCTCGATTCATTTCAAAGTAACAATCCTGTGGTCGAATTCATACTGTGGCGTTTGATTGAAAGTCAACGAACAGCCAGTAGCAACAATTCAAGCGACAACAAAACTGAACGTATTGTGGGTAAGAGCAGACGTGTTTCTACCGGGACCAGGGAGTAAATTTGAGCTGGCCTGGAAAGCAAACAGTAAGCGCTGCGAACCTTACTTGCAGAGATGAAGAATTTTAAATTTTTGAGGAGAGCCAAATGACCCGAATCCTTAACACGAGAATCATGGGCCTGATATGTGCTGTTGTGCTGGCAATTGTGTCAGTTTTCAGCTGCACAAGCATCATGGCACAGACGACCGGCGCCGGTACCATCAACGGAACGATTTCAGACGCCAATAAAGCCGTGATTCCGAATGCGGTTGTGACGGTAACCAATACGGACACGGGAATCGCCCACACGATTAAGACCAACTCCGCGGGTATATATGCGGCTCCCTTTTTGCAGCCCGGACATTACAAAGTTGCCGGCACAGCAGCCAGCTTCGGCAAAGTGGAAGAGACAGATCTGAACCTGCAGGTAGGACAGACACTGACGGTTGACCTGACGCTGCCGGCGAAGTCCGCTGCATCGACTGTTGAAGTGAATGGATCCAGCCTGATGCTGGACCAGGAACAGACCGAAGTGTCGCAGGTGATTGACCAGCCGATTATTTCCAACCTGCCGGTGAACGGCCGCAACTGGAGCGACTTCGCCCTGTTGACGCCGAACGCAGTTCCTGACGGCGGCAACGGTATGATCTCCTTCCACGGCATGAGCGGCCTGTACAACCAGAACTACGTTGACGGCGGAAACAACAACCAGATGCTGTTCATGGAAGCACGCGGACGCTCCTCGGGTGCACCATTTGTATACAGCCTGGATTCGATCAAGGAATTCCAGACAGAAGATTCGAACTACTCGGCTGAATTCGGTCAGGCGACCGGCGGTCAGGTGAACGCCATCACCAAGAGCGGCACCAACGCAACGCATGGCGACATGTTCTATTACCTGCGGTATCCGACGCTGAACGCGCTGGACCCGTACAGCAAGTGGTCTGCGCTGTACAACGGCTCTAGCCCGTTCCTGTTGACGCAGCCTGTGCACCAGCAGCAGGAGTTCGGCGGCAGCGTTGGCGGCCCGATCAAGAAGGACAAGCTCTTCTACTTCTTCACCTATGACGGCTTCCGCAAGGTTGGCCGCGTGTTGTACTACGACACGAACACGATTTCACTCTCGCCGACCGGAACGACCAGCTCGACGACGATTATTTCTCCGACGCAGTGCCCGACCAGCATCACCGGCGGCGCGACGTACGGCAACACCGGTTACAACGGCACGCTGTGCAACGCAGCCATCAACTTCCTGTTGAACCTTTCGGGCGTGGGCGCGGCACCGCCGACCCGCTTCCAGAAGGAAACGCTGTTCTTCCCGCGTGTTGATTACCAGTTGAACGAGAAGAACCTGATCTACGCCAACTTCAACTTTGCCGATTTCGACAGCAGCAACGGCTACAGCCCGAACCCTGTGTACTCGAACACCTCTTCCAGCACGAACGGACCGACGAGCTACCATGAGCGCTTCCTGATTGCGCACTGGACCTCGACGGTGAGCAACACGGCGGTGAACGACCTGCGCTTCCAGTGGGGCCGTGATCTTGAGACCGCCGGAGCAAACGCCTCGGGCCCGAGCATCGGCATGGGCGCACAGACCTACGGTATGCCCAACGCGCTGCCTCGCCTGGCAGAGCCGGACGAACACCGCTATCAGTTCAGCGATGTCTTCTCAAAGGTTCAGGGCAAGCACACCTTCAAGTTCGGCGGAGACTTCAACCTCGTACATGAAGTGATGATCAACCTGTTCGAAGGCGGCGGTCTGTATTCAGAAGCCGGTTCGACCGTCACCGCAGAATTCGGAAACTGGGCAGAGGACGTTTTCCAGGGCAATGTTCTGGACACCGATCCTTATGCCGGTTACCACTACACATCGTTCACGCAGGTGACCGATTTGCAGAACACAGTAGCCAGCGGTCGGGCCGGTGCGGACGATTTCTGGATGAAGATGTATGACGGCTTCGGTGAAGACACCTGGAAGCTGAGCAAGAACCTGACGCTCAACCTGGGCGTGCGTTATGACCTGCAGTTGACGCCGGCACCGACACTTCCGAACACCAGCTCTGCGCTGGCAACGGAGTACAACACAACCATCAAGAACGTGACAGACCGCGTGCAGCCGCGTATCGGCTTCAGCTACAGCCCGCGTCAGGGAACTGTGGTCCGTGGCGGATACGGCCTGTTTACCGGCCTGAACCAGGGCAGCACCTACTATGCAATGCGTGTAGAAAACGGCGAGTACCAGATCACCTACATCTACTACGGTTGCGGTCACACGAACTCCTCCGGCGCCTGCAGCAGCACACCGAGCCTGGTGCCGACTTTCCCGAACGTAACCTACCCGGTCCCGGGACCGGCGCTGACCACAGCACTGGCTCCTGCAGGTGCATCGAAGCCGACGCTGACGCCGATTACACTGCCTGCAGGTTCGGGCAGCTTCCACGGCCTCTCGCCGAACTTCGTTCCGCCGCTGAGCCACGAGATGGACTTCAGCATCGAACAGGAACTGCCGTTCAAGATGATCCTGTCGATTGGTTATGACGGAGCCCGCGCGCTGCGTCTGCCGGTCTTCCTCGACGGCAACCTGGTAGGACAGACGCCGCATGGATCGCGTTCGTTCTCAATCACGCAAAACGGCACGACCAATGTGGTGACGGTACCGTACTACCTGACGACCGACCGCATCAACACCTCGCTGACCTCCTTGAACGTGGGATACAGCGTGGCGAACTCCTGGTACAACTCGATGGTGACAACAGTGAAGCGTCCGTTCAGCAACGGCGTGGAATTGCTGTTCAACCACACGTGGTCGCGTGCCATGGATGATGACATGGTGCAGGGCTACTACGGCACCTTCTACGGCGGCAACCCGGCGCTGGACCCGAACCACCTGAAGGGTGAGTACGGCCGCGCAGATATCGACATGCGCAACCGCTTTGTGGGAACCGTCATCTACAAGCCGATGGTGTTTGAGAGCAACAAGATTGCGAAGCTGGCAATCGACGGCTTCACGCTTTCGGGCACGATTACTGAGTCGACCGGCACGCCAATTGTGGCGAGCATGAGCGGCACGGTAGCAGGCGGCGACGACGGCAACATCTATGGTGGCGCCATGAGCTCGTCTTCGGGTGCCGCAACCACCGGCCGCCCACCGCAGATCCAGCGCAACAGCCAGGTGGGACCGGGTGTGGCCAACGTGGACTTCCGTATCACGCGTGACATCCCCATCTACAAGACGGTTTCGATGCAGGTCATCGCGGAAGCCTTCAACCTGTTCAACCACGAAATCTACAGCGGTGTGAACTCAACCTACTCGACGTATACGGGTTACTCCTCCTCGGGCGCCTGCAACACTTCCGGCGTAACGGGTTGCATCACCCCGTATGCACCGTCCAGCGCGTATCAGGCATTCGGACAGAAGAGTTCAACCAGCAACATTCTTTACGGACCCCGTCAGCTGCAGGTTTCCGCGAAGTTGTTCTTCTAAGGCAATATTTACGAGGGCGGCAGCGAAAGCTGCCGCTTTTTCATTTTCACAGCATCAAAGAATGGCCGAAACAGGCCATGAATTAGCGGGATATTAATTATTGTGTGTTTCGATAGATGTATACAGCGACTTTGGACCCTGGATTCTGAACAGGGCTGAAAGCGAAGATTCAAACCAGCAGTAAAGTCATCAGTTCCAGGAGAGCCAAATCAAATGAAGAAGCACAGCCATCTAAACAAGCTGGCGCTAGCCGTATTGCTAATGTTCTGCACCATATTTGCAATACCAGCGCTGGCACAAACCAGCACCCAGGGATCCATTACAGGAACCGTGTTCGACAACTCCGGCGCAGTGATACCGAATGCGACCGTGAAGATTGTCAACGGCGGAACCAAATCAAGGCCAAACGTTACCAGGGACGGGTGGTGGTTTTTTAAAGCACCGGTGGTTTGACCGGGCGTCTACACCGTGACGGTGACGGCAACCGGCTTCGAGAAATTCATTGCGAACAAGGTGACCGTACAGGTCGGCCAGATTACCGAACTGCAGCCCAAGATGAGTCCGGGTGCCACGAGCACCGTGGTGCAGGTAACGGCATCGGCCCCGATTCTGAACTTTGAGTCGCCCGATTTGCAGAGCAACATGAACGCAAAAGCGGTCAATGACATTCCAATCGCCAACCGCCGCTGGTCCGCACTTTCGCTGACCACACCCGGTGTGGTGGCAGACTCCAGCGGTTTCGGTCTGATCAGCGTTCGCGGCATGAGCACGCTGCTGAACGTGGTGCTGATTGACGGCGCCGATGACAACCAGGCGTTCTTCTCTGAAGAGCGTGGCCGTACGCGTGAAGGATATTCGACTTCGCCGAACGCAGTGCATGAATTTGAAGTGAACGAAGGCACCTACACGGCGCAGTATGGCCGCGCAGCCGGTGCCGTCATCAACTCCATCACCAACAGCGGCAGCAACCAGCTGCACGGTTCGGTCATCTTTCAGGATTTGGATCGCGGCTTCGGTGCGTTTGATCCTGGTTCTGTGAGCCCGACCGGCGCGCCGTTGAAGCCGAAGGACCTGCGTAAGATTTACGGCTTCTCCGTTGGCGGAGCCATCTTCAAGGACAAACTCTTCTGGTACTACACCTATGACCAGTTGACGCACATCAATCCGGGCATCGCCAAGGCGAAGAGCTACGGTTCTGCCGCCACGGTTGGCAGCTTCCTGGAACAGCCGGATGCGTCGGTGACAGGTTGCAACACGTCGACCGGTTACCTGAGCTCCACCGGCAATACGCACCAGACGCTGGATGGTTATATCTGCACCATGGCAGCCCGTCTGAACAACACGTATGCCAACGAAGTGACGTATTACAACAGCGGCATTACCGCTTTGACAACCGATCTGGGTACGGTGCAGCGCGCCGGCTTCCAGGAAATCAACACGCCGAAGCTGGACTGGCAGATCAACAACAAGAACCGCGCCAGCTTCCTCTTCCACCGTTTGCGTTGGGACGCGCCGGGTGATGTGCAAACTGCAACCAGCGCCACCTACTCCGTGGATGCTTTCGGTAATGACTTCGTCAAACTGGATTACGGCGTCGTGAAACTGGAAAGCCAGTTGACCAGCAAGATCAGCAACGAAGTTCTGTACCAGTACGGACGCGAGCTGAACGACGAAGGCCAGCAGCCGTACTCTGCATACACCAAGAACAACCTGGTGGCCCCGAACGGCCCGACCATCCTGGGCGGCCTGAGCAATATTGCAGGCGGCACGGTGCCGTACATCGGTCTGGACACGTCGATCGGCTTCAACCTGGGTTCGCCGTACTACTCCTACCGCATCCAGTATCCTGACGAACGCAAGTGGCAGATTGGCGATACGGTTTTCTATTCGCTGGGCAACCACACGCTGCGCTTCGGTGCGGACATGGTGCACAACTATGACCAGTTGCAGCAGAAGCCGTACTACTTCGGCTCCTACACCTATGCCAACCTGCCGAACTACCTGACGGACCTTGCCACCAAGGGCAGCACGCCGACCTGCTCCAGCAACGGTGCGGCGGGTACAGCAAGCGCCTCCGGCGTAGGCACCTACCAGTGCTACAGCTCGGCGACACAGGACTTCGGCGCAAGCTACTACAACATCGCAACGATGGATTATGCCGGTTTTGTGCAGGACAACTGGAAGATGACTCCTCGGTTCACGATGGAACTCGGTCTGCGTTATGACTACGAGTCTCTGCCGGCACCGCAGGCAAACCTGACGACGGCTGTGGGATCGTTTGTTCCCTATACCGGTCTGACGAACGTACCGAATGACAAGACGAACTTTGGACCGCGCTTTGGTTTTGCGTGGGACGTGTTCGGAACCGGCAAGACAGTGCTGCGTGCAGGCTATGGTCTGTACTATGGCCGCATCCTGAACGGAACGCTGGCGATTGCTCAGTTTGGCTCGGGCAGCCCGAACGGACAGTATGCACTGGCGAGCACATCGCCGGGCGCAACGGGCGCACCAGTTTTCCCGAACCCGTTTGCGGCAGGCGGAGCTTCCAAGCCGTCGTCGTTCTACTACGCGCCGAACTTCCACAATCCGTCCGTGGATGAGTTCTCTGCACAGTTGCAGCAGAGCATCGGCAAGGGAACGTTCTGGCAGATGAGCTATGTGGGCTCGTTGGGCCGCCAGTTGCCGAACTTCCTGGACACGAACCTGGCACCGCCGCAGGATACGACGACGATTACCGTAATTGCCCCGGCGACCGGTTCAACCGGGCCGCTGGCAGTTGGTTCAACCTTCACCGTGCCGGTATTCGGTACCTGCGTGTTGAACACGACGACCTGCCTGAACCCGACCGGATACCTGAACACAAATTTCACGAACATCACGGAAATCATCAGCAACATCAACTCCAGCTATAACGCGCTGGTGGGTGAAATCCAGAACCGTTCGATCCACAACCTGCAGTTCGACTTCAACTACACCTGGGCGCACGCTCTGGATTACAACCAGAACGCGAGCTCGACGACCTCCACCAACAACTGGCTGAACCCGTACTCTGCGGCACACCAGAACTATGGCGTATCGCAGTTCAACGTCGGCAACCGCTTCGTGGGATATGTTCTGTACACCTTCCCGACAGCGCCCGGCAGCCAGTGGGTGAAGTACCTGACCGGTGGTTGGAGCGTGAACGACAGCTTCCAGGCGCAGAACGGTCTGCCGTACTCGGCGCAGATCAATACTGGCAAGGTGCTGGGCAACACCAGCGCCACACAGAGCGCGTTGAACTCGGGCACGTGGACCGGCGCACCGAGCGTCTTCTACATTCCGCCGATCGGCCTGAACACCTATCAGGTTCCGCGCGCGATTGTGGATGATTTCCGTCTGCAGAAGGAATTCACCTTTGCCGAGAAGTACAACCTGCAGTTGTATGCTGACTTGTACAACGCGGCCAACAAACAGAACTTCAGCACCTCCGACATCAACGCGAATGCGTACACCATGACGCCTTCGACGACGTCGAACACCGCAACCATGGTCTTCCTGCCCAGCACGGCACCGGGCGTTGGCTTTGGTTCGCACGGCACCTCGAATGACAGCGGATTCCTTTATATTCCGCGTGAAATTCAGATCAGTGCCCGCCTGAAGTTCTAAGGCGATAGCAACAGGATTGAAGGCGACGGCTTCGGCTGTCGCCTTTGATTTTTAAGACGGTACTTCGGATTGCGGAGATCAGAAGGCTGGAAAAATCGCAGCTTCCCAATTCGGGAAATCCGCGATACCCTTCGAGCATCCCATAGATTCAATCCCAAACAGGGCCGGAAGCCTTGTGCAGCCGAGTGCGCCGATGTTGAGCAAGAAAGTGGCGATGAAGCGGTTCGTGTGCCTCGGCATGGCAGCGCTTTGTTGCGCCTTGATTTGTTGCACCTTGATTTGCTGCGCTTGTAGCGCACAGGCAGAGGTGCGCCGCAGCGGCAAGGGGAAGGTGCAAGGGGGGCTGTGCGTGGCGGCGATGGACGAGAGCGGCCATGCGATTGCGCTGGCGCAGGTGGAGATTGTGGGCGATGGGAGTGCGGCCCAGGCGCAGACCCGTTCCAACGGAGAGTGCGCGCGGCTTGAATTGCAGCCCGGCCGATATTCCGTGACGGTGACAGCGGCGGGCTATTCCGCGAACGGTGAAAAAAATATTTTGGTAAGGAAAAATGTTTTGACGCCAGTGGTGGTGCCTCTGGTGGCCAACGAACGCGTGGCATTGCTGGCGGGAGTGGAGGCGGAACATCTTGCCGGGCAGGAGCTGCCGGTGGAGTCGCGTGATGTGGAGGGATATTTGCCACTGACGGCGACGGTGAATCTGGTGCCGGATGTGGGACGGAATCCGGAGCAGGATACGGGCGAGCGGCTGAGTGTGCGCGGGTTGGCGCAGACAACCGGAGGCCTGCAGCTGGATGGCATGAACTACAGCCGCGCGCTGGACGGCAACGGGCGCGGCAGCGGGCAAGCTGCGGCGGGTGCGTTGGGATTTTCCAGCGAAGCGGTGCGAGAGTTTGCGTGGAATGGCGGGAGCTACTCTGCGCGCAGCGGTGCGATGCCGGGCGCGGTGGTGAATGCGTTGCAGCGGCGGAGTGTGCTGGATGCCGGGCCGGTGCATGGCAAGTTGTTTTTGTTTGCGCGGTCGAATGTGTTGGATGCGATGAATCCCTACAGCTTGGCGACGAGCTACAACGCGACGACGGAAACGGTGAGTGAGAGCGTGGTGAAGCCGGAAGATTTGCGGCTGCAGTGGGGCGCGGCGATGGAAGGCAAGTTGAGGCATGGTCGCGCGGACTGGTCGCTGGTGTACGACCAGATGTATCGAAATTTTCCACTGGTGTCGGCACCGTCGAGCGCGACATTTTTTTCGCTGACGACGAGCCAGGTGGCGGTGCTGGCGAATCGCGGAGTGACGGCGCAGCAGACGGCGAAAGCGATGCAGTATCTGGCGGGAGAGACGGGTGAGTCTCCACGTGAGCAGAAGCAGTGGAACGTGATGCCGCGGCTGGGATGGCAGTGGGGCGAGCGGGAACGCTTCAGCGTGGAAGGCAACGTATTGCGGACGAATGGGCCGGCGAGCGGGATGGGAAGCCCGGTGGTTTCGCGAGCGGCGGACAGCATTGGAACGAGCACGCTGGGGATTGAGTCGGGCGCGATGCGTTGGGTGCATTTTGTGACGGAGAATGCAGCGAATGAATTTCGTGTGGCGTATTCGCACGAACTGGTGCAGGAGTTTGCCGCAGTGAATGCGGGGCCGCAGGTGACGATGGGTGTGGGCGGATTGACGCTGGGCACGGCGAGTTATCTGCCGAGGTCGGCGTATCCGGAAGAGTTTGCGACGCAACTGGCGGACACGCTGACGTGGGTGCATGGAAAACATACGGTGAGTGCGGGCGGGGAGTGGACGCGGAGCGAAGAGAAAATCAATCAGCTGCGATACAGCAACGGCGCATACAGCTACAACAGCATTGTGGATTGGATTTCAGATTTCACCTACAACCACCAGACCTATATGAGCGGCGCGGCGGCGACGGATGGCGTTTGCAATGGCAGCGGTGGGCCGGCACCGCCGGGTACTACAACTCACTATGAGTGCTTCTCGCGATACACGCAGGGCTTTGGCGCGCAGCGATTGGAGTTCGACACGCGCGACATGGCGGGGTATGCGGAGGATGCGTGGAAGGTGCATCCGCGGCTGAGTGTGACGGCGGGCGTGCGGTATGAGTACGAACAACTGCCGAGTCCTCAACTGCCGAACGCGACGCTGGATGCGGCGTTTGTGGGGAGCGGGTCGACGAGTGTTTACGCGGAGACGCGGAACAATGCGGGGCCGAGGGTGGGTGTGGCGTGGGACGCCTTTGGCAGAGGACGCGGAACGGTGCGCGCGGGGTACGGCGTCTTCTTTGGACGCGTGCTGGACAACACGCTGGAAACGGCGCTGCAGAACACTGGATCACCGACCTGCGATGGCAGCACGGCGGAGCATTGCCAGCTGGGCGTAAGCGCGACGGTGATTGATACGCTGGGCGGTTATCCGAATATATTTCCGAATTATGCGGCGACGGCGGGGATTGCTCCTTCGAAGTACAACCGCAGTGTTTTGATGGGCGCGCATTTTCATACACCGGTGATTCAGCAGGGCGAGTTGAATGTTGAACACGAGTTGGGACGATGGATGACGCTGAGCGGAACGTACCTGGTGAGCCTGAGCCGCGAGCTGCCGAACATGGTGGACGTGAATATTGCTGCGGCCCCGTCCACGGGAACATTTGTGTTGCAGGGCGCGCCGCCGAATGGAGCGAAGGGAACATATAGTGGCGAGAATTTTGTAGTGCCGTATTACCAGACGCGAGTGAATTCAAATTACGGGCCGGTGAGTGCGCTTGTCTCGAACATCAACGGATATTACGACGCGATGGTGGTGGAGGCTACGCGGCAGCTGCGGCATGGGATTGGATTTGACGCGCACTGGACCTGGTCAAAGGCGGTGGATTACGGACAGACGGTAGGCGGGCTGGGCGTGGCGACGGGCGCGAGCAACGACAATCAATTTGATCCGTATGCGATTGGGTATGACCGCGGGTTGTCGAGCTTCAACGTGCCGCACAAGCTGGTGGTGGCCATCGATGCCGAACCGCGTTGGCGTGTAGAGGGGCGTCGAGTGCGCAAGCTGGTGAATGGCTGGCAGTGGACGCCGTTGCTGGTGGAGCAGAGCGGCTATGCGTACAGCTACAACGTGTATGGCGGAACCAGTTTGAGTGGCGGACACCAGAGCATGAACCGTTCGGGCGGTGCAGAGTATCTGCCGACGGTGGGACGGAACACGCTGCGTCTGCCGGACACCTACAACTTGAATCTGAGGCTGACTCGACAGTTTGAAGTGCGCGAGAAGATGAGGGTGGACTTGATGGCGGAAAGTTACAACCTGTTGAATCACCAGAACCAGACCGGCATGGTGACAACGGCGTATGCGGCGCAGACGGTGAGCAACGGGCAGGTGCCGCTGGTTTTTCAGGATTCGACGCAGACGAGCACGCCGTTTGGGCAGTACATTGCCTCGGCCACGGGGCGATATGCGGAGCGGCAGATTGAGCTGGCGGTGCGGCTGCATTTCTAAATCCGCGATAGATTGCCGCAGTCGACGAGAAAGGCTTGCAGGCACGTGGTGCGGTGATATAGCTTCAGGACAATGGAACAGACATGCCATCGCTGCAGTGGGACGCTGGTGGAGGCGATGCCGTATTGCCCGCACTGCGGCGCCCCGCAATTGACTATGAACAGTTATGCGCAACCGCTCTCCTCTGCGATGGAAGCGGCGGAGATTAATGCCGGAGTTCGGCGGCGTCCGTCGCCGAACGGGCAGAACAATGGAATTGACTGGCACTTGGCGGCACCGGCGGCGCTGCAGGTGGCGTTGGCTGGCGGCGTGTTGATTGTGCTGGCGAACCTGGTGCCGCTGACCTCAACAGTGGCGATGCTGTGGCTGGTGGCCGCGGCGTTGCTGGCGGTGGGGTTGTATCACCGCAAGGCGCCGAAGGCGTTGATAACTGCCGGCGTGGGCGCGAGGATTGGCACGGTGGTGGGGCTGTTTCTCTCTTCGGTGATAGTGACGCTCTCTGCGGTGAGCTTCATGCTGGAGCGGTATGTGCTGAGGCATGGCGATGACATTACCAATGCGATGAAGGCGGCGGTAAATGCGAGATTTGCTGAGACGCTGCAACAGTACAAAGCCGCCGGAGTGAGTGATCCGCAGCAGATGGCGGCGTTGCAACAAACCTGGAATTACATGCTGACGCCGGCAGGGATGGCAACGACAGTGTTGTTTGGCGTGGCCATGCTGACGGTACTGCTGGTGGCCTACTGCGTGGTGACCGGGGCGATTGGCGGTCGGCTGATGCTGCGCCGTCAGAATCCTGTGTGAAGGATGATGTTGCCGAGCGCGATGCGCCGCCGTATCATCAGCAAAACGAAAATTGCATGACGGGGAAAGAGATGAGCGAAAAGGCGGAGAAGGCCAAGCCGGTACTGAGAGAAAAAGGCCGGTTGATGTCAGCGTCGGAGATTGAGCGGACGCTGGTGCGCATGGCGTATGAGATTGTGGAGCGCAGCAACGGCAGCGCCAATCTTGGCCTGGTGGGCATCAAGCGGCGCGGCGTACCGCTGGCGCAGCGGCTGGGATCGCAGATTAGCAAAATTGAAAAACGCACGGTGGATACCGGCGTGCTGGACATCAGCTTCTACCGCGATGATTTGACGACGCGCGATGTGAGGCCGGTGGTGGTGCCGGGCGCGATTGGTTTTGACATTGCCGGACGCGACATTGTGCTGGTGGACGATGTGCTCTACACGGGAAGAACGATTCGCTCTGCGATGGATGCGTTGTTTGACCACGGTCGGCCGAAGAGTGTGCAACTGCTGGTGCTGATTGACCGCGGCTGGCGCGAGCTGCCGATTGAAGCGACCTTTGTGGGACGCAAGGTGCAGACCACGGACCGCGAAATTATTGAAGTGAAACTGGATGAAATTGACGGCTCCGAACAGGTGTTGCTGGTGGAGCGGGTGGACTGACGATTGCGGTAAAGACGATGACAGAGAGAGTGGCAACGACGAACCGGGCGACAACAGGCATCCATGAAGGATGCCTGATTTCTGCCGCGCAACTGGATGTGGCGGAGGTGTCGCGCATTCTGTCGCTGGCGAATGAACTGGAATCGATGGGCTTCAAGAAGCGCGCCAAGGTACTGGAAGGCCGCCGCGCGGCACTGCTGTTTTATGAGTCCAGCACGCGGACACGAACCAGTTTTGAATTGGCGGCGAAACAGTTGGGCGCGACCACAACGCTGGTGAGCGACAAATCATCAAGCATTGAAAAAGGCGAGTCGCTGAAAGATACGGGTTTGACGCTGCGGGCGCTGGGTGCGGAATGCATCATTCTGCGGCATCCATCGTCGGGCGCGGCGGAGATGCTGGCGCGGTTTACCGGGCTGCCGGTGCTGAATGCCGGTGATGGCTGGCACGAGCATCCTACGCAATCGCTGCTGGATTTGCGGACGATGCTTTCGCACGGGCTGGGCGGCGAGTTGGGTGCGGCGGGTCAGGTGGATTCGCGAACGCTGGCGGGAAAGACGATTGCGATTGTGGGGGATATTCTGCACAGCCGTGTGGCGCGGTCGAATGCGTTGTTGCTGCCGAAGCTGGGCGCGCGCGTGGTGCTGTGCGGGCCGGTGCCGCTGCTGCCGGATGCCGCCGAGGAGATTGGGCCGGGTGTGAGTGTGGAGCGGGACTTTATCGCCACGCTGCAGCAGTCGGATGTGGTGATGATGCTGCGAATCCAAAAAGAACGGCTGGCCGGGTTGGAGTTGGACCTGGCGGAATACATTGCAGGATACCAACTGGATGAAGAGCGGCTGAAGAAATATGCGCCGAAGGCATTGGTGTTGCATCCGGGGCCGATTATCCGCGGGCTGGAGTTGACGGCGGAAGTGGCCGATGGACCGCAGTCTGCGATTGAAGAACAGGTGCACAACGGCGTGGCGATTCGCATGGCCGCGTTGGCGCGTGCGCTGGGCGGAAAAAAAGTCGGCAAGAAGAAAAAGAAGGACGACGATAGCAAGCCGGTAGAGAAAAAAGGCAAGGGAGAACGCAAATGAGCGAGTCGGTGAAGGCGGTGCTGATTCGCGGCGGCGTTGTGGTGGACCCCTCGAGCGGCGTAGAAGCGGAACGCGATGTGTTGCTGCGGGACGGGCTGGTGGCTGCGGTGGAGTTGCCGGGCGTGCTGGACGCCGTGATGGAACACGAGCAGCCGGAAGTGGTGGATGCGAGTGAGTTGACGGTTGCGCCGGGGCTGGTGGATATCCACGTTCATTTGCGCGAGCCGGGCCAGGAATACAAAGAGACGATTGCCACCGGAACGCGTGCGGCGGCGGCCGGCGGATACGCAACGGTGTGTTGCATGCCGAACACGACTCCGGTGAATGACACGCCGCACTGGACGGCGTGGATGCAGGCGCCGGAACGCGAGGGCGCGGTGCGGGTGCATCCGATTGCCGCGGCGACGGTGGGCAGCATGGGCGAGACGCTGACCGATTACAACGCGTTGCGTGATGCGGGAGCGAAGGGAGTTTCTGACGACGGCAAACCGATTCTGGGCGATGCCATCATGATGTCTGCCTTGCTGGCGGCGGTGCGCGCGGGATTGCCGGTGATCCAACACGCGGAAGACACGCGGCTGACCGGCGGTTGCAGCATGAACGCAGGAGCGATGGCGTTCCGGCTGGGTCTGCGTGGCATGACGGTGGAAGCCGAGGCGGGAATTGTAGAGCGCGATATTCGGCTGCTGGAAGAGATTCGGCAGAGCACGGGAGAGATGCCGCATCTGCATGTGGCGCACATCTCCACCGCGCGGGCGTTGGCGGCGGTGAAGCGCGGACGCGAACACGGTTTGCACGTGACCTGCGAAGTGGCACCGCATCATTTTGCGCTGACCGATGAAGCGCTGGTGGAGTACGACACGAATTACAAAATGAATCCGCCGCTGCGCGTGGAGGCGGACCGCGAGGCGATGCTGGAGGGGCTGCTGGATGGCAGCATTGATGCGATTGCGACGGACCATGCTCCACATGCGGCGCATGAAAAGGAACAGGAATTTGAACGCGCGCCGAATGGAATCACCGGGCTGGAGACGGCGTTGGGGCTGTCGTTGAAGCTGTTGCATCGGCAACACAAGATGCCGCTGTCGCGTGTGATCAGCCTGCTGAGCACGATGCCGTCGGAAGTGCTGCAACTGCGCGGTTGCGGGTCGCTGAGTGTTGGGTCGAAGGCAAATGTGGTGATATTTGATCCGTCGGCGGATTGGACGTTCCATGCGCGGCGGTCGAAATCAAAGTCGAAGAACACGCCGTTTGACGGCTGGCGGCTGCCTGGGCCGGTGCATTGCACCATCAGCGAAGGCCGCATTGTTTACCGCGTCGTATAAATCGGCGGAGATTTATCATCCGATAATTTTGCCGTGACGGTGGCTTCCTATAATTGGAAGCGACAGGAGACTTGCATGAAAATTTCAGGGAACACGATTTTGATTACCGGCGGCGGATCGGGCATTGGGCGCGGGTTGGCGGAAGCTTTCCATGCGCTGGGCAATACGGTGGTGATTGCGGGTCGGCGGAAATCGTTTCTGGATGAGACCGTGAAAGCGAATCCTGACCGAGGTCATGGGGGTATGCATGCGGTGGAACTGGATGCGCAGAGCAAGACTGGCGTGAAGGAGTTTGCGGCGAAGCTGGTGAAGGAATTTCCGGCGCTGAATGTTCTAATCAACAACGCTGGAATTATGCGGGCGGAAAAATTGCGCGAGCAACCGGAAGACCTGGCAGACGCCGAAGCGATTGTGACGACGAACCTACTGGGGCCGATTCGGCTAACGGCGGCCCTGCTGCCGCATCTGGAAACGAAAGAGTATGCGGCGGTGATGAATGTTTCCTCGGGGCTTGCATTTCTACCGCTGGCGTTGACGCCGACGTATTGCGCGACCAAGGCGGCGTTGCATTCGTACACTGAGTCTCTTCGCTACCAGATGCGGAAGACGAAGGTGGAGGTGCTGGAGCTGGCCCCGCCGTATGTGCAGACGGAGTTGATGAACGGCGCGGAGGATCCGCGGGCAATGCCGCTGAAGGAATTTATCGCTGAGGTGATGGAGATTCTGAAGACGCAGCCCGAGGTGCAGGAAATTCTGGTGGAGAATGTGAAGCGGTTGCGGTTTGCGCGCGAGAGCGGCAAGTACGACGCAATTTTCACGGGGCTGAACAATGCGATGGCCGGGGACTTGTAGCCGGTTGCGGTGAGTGGGCGATTCAGGCTATGCTGTTAATCAAGATGCGAGTTCAGAACACCAGCTTTTTCGGCTTTACGTACCGCTATTGGCGCGTGGTTGCGGCAATGGCGGACTCTGCTGGCATCTGAAAAAGAGATTGGATTCAGATACAAGCGAAGTTCGACAGGCCGCGACCGGTTCAGGTTCGCGGCTTTTGTTTTGAGCAAAAACGGCATGGAGGCGGAGCAATGGGAACGGCGACAGTAGAAGCGAAGACAGTGCCCGGGCGCTTTGGCGCATACGGCGGCCGCTATGTGCCGGAGACGCTGATGGCGGCGCTGGAAGAGTTGGACACGGCCTATGAAGCATCGAAGACTGATGCGGAGTTTCAGGCGGAACTGGCCGGGTTGCTGAAGCATTATGTGGGTCGCGAGACGCCGCTGTATTTCTGCAGGCGGCTGACCGAGCAACTGGGCGGGGCAAAGGTTTATCTAAAGCGCGAGGACCTGCTGCATACCGGTGCGCACAAAATCAACAACGCGCTGGGCCAGGCGTTGCTGGCCCGGCGGATGGGCAAGAAGCGGGTGATTGCGGAGACCGGTGCGGGACAGCATGGTGTGGCAACGGCGACGGTGTGCGCGCTCTTCGGCATGGAATGCGTCATCTACATGGGCGAAGAAGATATGCGGCGGCAGGAGTTGAACGTCTACCGCATGCGTTTGCTGGGTGCGGAGGTGCGCGGGGTGGCTTCGGGCAGTGCGACGCTGAAGGACGCCATCAACGAAGCGCTGCGCGACTGGGTGACGAATGTTCGCACGACACATTATTTGCTGGGCAGCGTGTTGGGGCCGCATCCCTACCCGAGCATGGTGAGAGATTTCCATCGCGTGATTGGCATTGAAGCGCGGAAACAGGTTCTGGAAGCTGAGGGCAAGTTGCCGGAAGCGGTGGTGGCGTGCGTGGGCGGCGGGTCGAATGCGATTGGAATCTTTTCTGCGTTTGTGCCGGATGCGGACGTGAAGTTGATTGGCGTGGAAGCCGGCGGACGCGGAACGAAACTCGGCGAACATGCGGCACGGTTTTTATCCGGCGCCGGCGGTGTACCGGGCGTGCTGCAGGGAACGTATTCGTATGTGCTGCAGGATGAGGACGGGCAGGTTTCGCTGACGCATTCTGTTTCTGCGGGATTGGATTATGCGTCGGTGGGTCCGGAGCATGCGATGCTGCATGACACGGGTCGCGCGACGTACACGATGGCGACCGATAAAGAAGCGTTGGATGCGACGGTGCGGCTGGCTCGGTGCGAAGGCATTTTGCCGGCGTTGGAAAGCGCGCACGCGGTGGCCGAGGCCATCAAGCTGGCACCGACGATGCGTAAGGATGAAGTGATTGTGGTGAACCTCTCCGGGCGCGGGGACAAGGACATGGGCATCCTGGCGCGGGAACTGGATTTGAAGGGTGCGTAATGCCGATTGAGCTCAAAAAGAAACCGGGACTGGTGGTGTATCTGACGGCGGGCGATCCCTCGCTGGCAGAGACGGAAGCGATTGCGCTGGCGGCGATTGACGCGGGTGCGGACGTGATTGAGCTGGGCGTGCCGTTCAGCGATCCGCTGGCCGATGGGCCGGTGATTCAGCGGGCGAGTGAACGGGCGTTGCAGCCGGGCGCGAATGGTCACGGAACTCGGCTGACGGATGTGTTGGAAATTGCGCGGAAGCTGCGCGCGGCTCGGCCACAGACGGGGCTGGTGATTTTTTCGTACCTGAATCCGATTCTTCGGATGGGGATGCATGAGTTCTGCAAGCGCGCGAAGGATGCGGGCGCGGACGGCGTGCTGGTGACCGACCTGATTGTGGAGGAAGCTGCGGAATACATTGCAGCGACCGATGAGTTTGGGCTGGCGCCGGTTTTTCTGGCGGCACCGACGAGTCCGGAGACGCGGCTGCAGGCAATTGCGAAGGCAAGCCGTGGATTTGTGTATGCAATTTCGCGGACGGGCATCACTGGAACGCAACAGACGCTGGAAAGTGATGCGGCGCAGCTGGTGACCAAGCTGAAGAAATATACGCAACTGCCGGTGGCGGTGGGATTCGGCATCTCGAACGCGGAGCATGTGGCGGCGGTGGGTGAGTTTGCCGACGCGGCGGTGATTGGCTCGGCGATTGTGGCGATTGTGGAGAAGAGTAAGAAGGGCGAAGCCGCGAAGGCAGTGGGCGAGTTTGTGAAAGGGTTACGCGCCGGATAACAGGGCGGGTGGAGCGGCCGTATTCGATATGATGGTAGAGGCACGAAATGCGGGCAAATCCACTGAGTGACAGGCACAGGCGGTAGCGATGGAGATAGCAGACTGGCGGGAAAAGATCGACAAGCTGGACCTGGAGATTGTGCGGCTGATTAGTGAGCGGGCACAGGCGGCCAAGGCGATTGGCGAGTTGAAAAAGACGGCTGGGTTGCCGGTGTATGAACCATCGCGGGAGAACACGGTGTTGGACCGGGTGAAGAAATCGAATCCCGGACCGTTACCGGATGAGGAACTGCAACACATCTACGAACGGATTATTGATGTGATGCGGTCTCTGCAAAAACAGTAGGTGCATGGAACAGATAGTGGAAGAACCGGGCGGCAAGCCGTGCGGGAAATTTTTAGAAAAGTCAGGAAAAAATGATGATCGTAGCGATGCAGGAACAGGCCACCGAAGGACAGATACAGTTCGTAATCGAGCGCATGGTGGAGCTCGGCTTCAACGTACACCGGACAACGGGCACCGTGCAGACGGTGTTGGCGGGCGTGGGCACGCCGGCGCAGTTTGATGTGCAGGATTTTGTGGTGCTGCCGGGTGTGCATGAAGCGCACCGCATCACCAGCCCCTACAAGCTGGCTGGCCGCGGCTTCCGTCCGGAAGGCACGGTGGTGAAGTTTGCCAACGGAGTGAGCGTGGGCGGCGATGAAGTGGTGGTGATGGCGGGACCGTGCTCGGTGGAGTCGCGCGAGCAGATTCTGTTGAGCGCGCAGCAGGTTGCGGCATCGGGAGCGAAGTTCCTCCGCGGTGGCGCCTTCAAGCCGCGCAGCTCGCCGTATTCCTTCCAGGGCATGGGATTGGAAGGCCTGAAGCTGTTGCGCGAAGTGGGCGACAAGACCGGCCTGCTGGTCATCAGCGAAGTGATGGAAATTTCGCAGATTGAATTGATGCTGCCGTATGTGGACGTCTACCAGGTGGGCGCGCGCAACATGCAGAACTTCAACCTTCTACGCGAGTTGGGTTATGTGCGCAAGCCGGTGCTGCTGAAGCGCGGCATTGCCGCCACCATCGAAGAAGTGCTGCTCTCGGCCGAATACATTCTGGCCGGCGGCAACTATGACCTGATGTTGTGTGAGCGCGGCATCCGCACGTATGAAACGTACACGCGCAACACGATGGACATCTCGGCGATTCCGGTGCTGAAGAAACTGACGCACCTGCCGGTGCTGGGTGATCCTTCGCACGGTGTTGGCCGCCGCGACATGGTTCCGCCGATGGCGATGGCCTCAGTGGCAGCGGGCGCAGACGGCCTGCTGATGGAAGTGCATCCCAACCCGGACAAGGCCATGAGCGATGGCGCGCAGTCGTTGTACCCCGAGCAGTTTGCCAAGCTGATGCAGTCGCTGTCGGCGTTGGCCCCGGTGGTGGGACGTACGCTCTCGTGTGAGGCCGTGAAGGCCGCCGTCTAGCAGCGATGGCAATGGAACGCATCAGCGTGATTGGCACAGGCCTGATCGGAGCTTCGGTCGGGCTTGCGCTGCGCGCGGCGGGATTCAACGGCGAGATTGTGGGCTGGAACCGCTCGACGGAGGGGCTGGAGACGGCCTTTGCGATGGGCGCGGTGAACCGCAAGGCAGAGACGCGCGAAGATGCAATGGCGCTGTGCGAGCAGTCGCAGATTATTTTTCTGGCGACGCCGGTGCTGGCGATTCTGGATTGGATGCAGCAGTTGGCTCCGCGGCTGAAGCCGGGACAGCTGGTGACCGACGGCGGCAGCACCAAGCTGGAAATTTCTGAGCTGGCAAAAAAACTTTACAACCAAAAAGACACGGCGCGATTTCTGCCCGGCCATCCGATGGCGGGGAAGGAATCTGGAGGCGCTGCATTGGCGGAAGCGGAACTGTTTCGCAATGCGGTGTGGTTGTTTACTCCCTGTGATGAAGAGACGACGCCGTTGGAAACAGAATGGCGCGCGTGGGTGGCGAAGTTCGGCAGCCGCGTGATGGACCTGGAAGCTGCGCGGCATGACGAGCTGTGCGCATGGGTGAGTCATCTGCCGCAGATGCTGTCGACGGCGCTGGCGGCAGTGCTGGAAGACAGTTTTGCGGACACGCAGGAGTTGCGGGCCATTGGCGGCAGAGCTTTGCGGGAGACGACGCGGCTGGGTGCAAGCCCGTACAGCATGTGGCGCGATATTGCTGCGAGCAACGCGGAGCCGATTGCAAAAACGCTCTCTGCGCTGGAGCAGAGGCTGGCGCACATTCGCGAAAATCTGCGCACGCCGGAACTGCGCGAAGAATTTGAAAAGGCCAACCGCTTTCGCAGCACGGGGCCGGAGACACCTGCAGCAGGAAAACACGGGGAAGTGAAATGACAACCGGCGGCAAACTGGCGATTGAATTAAAAGATGTACAGCAGGCACGGGCGCGGATGGGCGATGCGATTTATTATTCGCCGTGCGCGCACTCGATGATGCTCTCCAGGCTGACGGGGCAGGAAGTTTATCTGAAGCTGGACAACCTGCAGATGACCGGCGCCTTCAAGGAACGCGGCGCGCTGAACCGCATTCTGCAGCTGACGCCGGAGCAGGCCAAGCGAGGCGTGATTGCCGCAAGCGCGGGCAACCATGCGCAGGCGGTGGCGTTTCATGCGACGGCACGTGGAATCAACGCGAAGATTGTGATGCCACTGCCGACGCCGCTGGTGAAGGTGACGGCGACGCGCGGCTTTGGCGGCGAAGTGATTCTGCACGGCGCGAATTACGACGAAGCGTATGCGGAAGCAAGACGCATCTGCGAAATTGAAGGCCTTACGTTTCTGCATCCGTTTGATGATCCGCAGGTGATTGCCGGACAAGGCACCATGGCGCTGGAGATGCTGGAGCAGGTGCCGGAGATGGAAGCCATTGTGGTGCCGATTGGCGGCGGTGGTTTGATTGGCGGCGTTGCGTGCGCCATCAAGGAGAGCAATCCAAAGATTCGTGTAGTAGGTGTGCAGACCGAGCGGCTGGCTTCAATGCAGGCGGCGGTGAAGGCGCATCACCCAGTGACGCTGGATTCGGCGACAACGATTGCAGACGGTATTGCCGTGCGGCGCGCGGGCGAACTGACGCTGCCGCTGGTGGAACGCTACGTAGATGAAATTGTCACGGTGAGCGAGGATGAAATCGCGCGGGCGATTCTGGTTTTGCTGGAGCGCGAAAAAACTTTGGCTGAAGGCGCGGGTGCCACTGCGCTGGCAGCACTGCTGGCGAATAAAACATCGCTGGGCAAGGTGAAGACGGGCGTTGTGATTTGCGGCGGCAACATTGATGTGACGCTGCTCTCGCGCATCATTGAACGCGGCCTGGTGCAGGACGGAAGAATGATCCGGCTGCGCATTCACTTGCTGGACAAGCCGGGTGCGCTGCATGAGTTGACTCGTCTGATAGCCGAAGCACACGCAAACATTGTGGACACGCTGCACAACCGCGCGTACTACGGTGTGAACCTGGGCGATACGGTGATTGACATCACGATGGAAACTCGAGGCACCGAGCATGTAGACGAAATCGTGCGTGTGCTGGACAATGCCGGTTATCGACACAGCCGCGTAGTGTAACGGCTAGGATTCGAGCCAGTCGGCGTGTTTTTCCAGCGCGATGCGGACGAGTTGGCTGCGGGTGCGAACGCCGGTCTTCATGAATAGTTGTTGAATGACGGCCTTGACCGAGCTTTCTGAAACATCGAGCCGCGCGCCGATTTCCTTATTTGTAAAACCTTCAAAGACACCCTTCAACACTTCGCGTTCGCGCAGAGTGAGCGGGCGTGCATTTTCCGGCGGATGGCTGGTGCCACTGGCGGCGAGCTCGGTGATGGCACGCAGGCTTTGCGGGTCCAGCCACTGCCGACCTTCCATCACAGATTGGATGGCCGCGGTGAGATGTTCTGGCGGCGAGTGCTTGAGAAAAATTCCACCGGCACCGGAGTCCAGCAGACGTAATGTTTCCGGCACGGGAATGCCGGCGGTGACCAGCAGCACGCGAACGCCGGCGTGATGATGATCGCGGATATGGGTGAGCAGAGCATCGCCGCGTTCCCCTTGCAGGTCATAGTCCAGCAGAACCAGATCGATGGATTCAGTATCGAGCAGGCTGATGGCCTCGCGAACGGATTTGCAATCGGAGACGATGTGCAGGGCCGGGTCGGACTCCAGCAATCGGCGCAGGCCCTGACGAAATAGCGTGTGGTCATCTACAAGAAGTATGCGAACAGGATCACTCACTGGATGCTCCTGAAGGGATGGCATGATCGGCGGATTCAAGTTCAAGACGGAAATTGGCGCCATGAGTGCCACCTAAATAAACCAGATCTCCGCGGAGGGAGCGGGCAAATGCGCGGGAGAGATAGAGGCCGAGGCCGGTGGATTGTGCGTCGGCCTGGAAGGCGCGAAAGAGGCGGTCAGGATAGGCAACGCCCGGGCCGTTGTCGATGAACTCCACAAACACTTTGCTGTGTGCGGAGGTTGATTTTGTATCCAAATATGCAGTGATGGAAAAATGTGGCGAGGGCACATGCTGCAGCGCGCGGATGCTGTTGCGCGTGAGATTGAGGAAGATGAGCATGAGTGCCTTGCGGTCCGCCCAGACCGGCGGCAGGCTTTCTGCGATGGACCAGGTGGTCTCAATGCCTGCATCCTGCAGCGAGGGCGTGGCGACGATGCGATACTCCTCCAACAACGCGGCGAGATCAACGGATGTTGGGTCGCCGGGAGCGTGATGCAGTTCCATGGATGCCATGCTCTCGAGCGCGAGAACGAGATTGCCGAGAGCTTCAAAATCCTTGTCATCCTTCAGTTGAGGATTGCGGCAAAGATTGCGATGCACGACGGCGATGGCTCCGCAGACATTGCGAATTTCATGGGCGACGGCACTGATGGCAATGCGAGAACTTTGTCCGGCCTGTTCCACGCTGGTCTCTTCACGGTCGCGGAGGTCTTCGGAAGCATCCATCACCATGGCGGCAAGGCGCGGACCGCTGGCAGTGTAATAGGTGGAGAACCAAATCTCTGCGAAGAATGCTTCGCCGTTTTCACGCAGCGCACGGGCGTGCATCATGGTGCGGAAGGAAGAGCGTCCGGGACTGGCGACAGGAACATTCACAAGTGAAGGAAAGTAAGTATGTAGTGAGCGACCGTACAGCAAACCGTTGGGGAGCATCAGTTGGCGGTGTGCGGCGTCATTCGCCATCAGCACATGACCGGCTGAGTCGGTGATGAAGATTGCGACAGGACTGCTTTCCACCAGAAACTGCAATTGCTCTTCTGCTTCTTTACGCGCGGCAACCTGACGTTCAATTTCATCCAGATTTTGCTGAATGATCTGGCGGCTGCGTTGCGACTCATGAAAGAAAAGGCCGGTGCAGAAAAATGCTATGAAGTAGAGTGCGTCACGCGGTGCGCCGATGCGTAGCGACCAGCTGAAGGGATCAAAAAGTTCTGCGAAGGTGGTGCATAGCAGGGCGAGTGCAACAATCTGCCAGCGGGAGAGTCGCATGCCGGCCAGCAGCATGGGAAAGAGATAGAGGAAGGCGAGAAGAACTTCACTGTGCGTCCACCAATCCAACATCGCGATGACGGCGATCATCAGCAGGACGAAGAACAGCGTCTGTGTGCGATTCCGCGCGATGGAGTTGTTGGCAGCCATGGTGTTCTACATTGTAGACGTATTGGAAATGATCGACAGAAATTGGCGGATTTATAAGATTTGTATTTGGAAACAATATGTAATTTAGAAAAACATCATAATTCTGACCGAAAGATAGTCAGAATCGCATATATCAGTAATATTCTGGCCGTAGACTTAGACGTAGAGATTTCAGGGTCCGCGATGACGAAGTGTAGCAATAAAGAAAATGCACAGCTTGAACGCATGAGCATCCTTGAGCAAAGCAGCAAGTCTGAAACGTCCCAATGCACGATGCCATCAGACATGAAGAGTCCTTTGAGAAAAATGAGCCGGTTTCCATATGCGGCAGCGGTACTGTGTGTGGCCGCGGCGATAAGTTCGTGCGCTGTGCAGGGACAGCAGAGCGCGAGTGCGACAGCGAACAGCAACTCCACTACGGTGTTGACGTGGGACCAGGTGCGGACACAGTTTGAAGCACAGAACCCGACGCTGAAGGCAGATGCCATCAATGTGCAGGAGATGAAGGCGGAAGAGATTACGGCGTATCTGCGGCCGAACCCGACCTTTGGCGTGACGGCAGACGGGACACAGATTGCGCCGAACCACGAGTGGCGTCCGCTTTCCGGAACCAGCGTACAGCCGAGCATCAGCTACCTGCATGAGCGCGACCACAAACGCGAACTGCGGTTGGAGAGCGCGAAGCAGGGTACAGAGATTGCCGCGGACCAGCATGCGGATCTGGAGCGGAACCTGATTTTTGATTTGCGTGCATTGTTTGTGCAGACGCTGGCGGCCAAAGCTGTTCTTGATTTGACGCGGGCGGAACTGGACTACTACGACAAGGTACTGGAAATCAGCCGCGAACAATTCAAGGCGGGCGATATTGCCAGCGTGGATCTGGATCGGCTGGAGTTGCAGCGCGTGCAGTATGAGGCGGATTTGCAGGCGGCCATTGTTACGCTGCGCACGTCGAAGATCCAACTGCAGCAATTGTTGAATGACCGCACGCCGGTGGAACAGTTTGATGTGACCGGGCCATTTGATTTCGCTGAGAAATTGCCGCCGCTGGCTGATCTGCGCCAGATTGCGATGGAGAACCGGCCGGACTTAAAAGCGGCGCTGGAAAGCGTGCAGCAGGCGAACACCAATCACAAGCTGGCGATTGCGAATGGCTCAACGGACCCGACCTTCAGCGGGTGGTACACGTACAACAGCTCCACCAACAATATGTATGCGAACCAGACGGTGGGCGTGAATGTGAGCGTGCCACTGCGCATCTTTGACCGCAACCAGGGCGAGAAGCAACGGACGTTGCTGGACATGGACCGCAATGCGAAGCTGCAGGATGCAAGTGTCGCGCAGGTCTACAGCGATGTGGATTCGGCGTATGCAGTGGTGGAGAGCAATGTGAATCTGCTGGTGCCATACAAGCAGAAATATCTGGCGCAGGCCACGCGCGTGCGGGACACGATTTCATTTTCATACCAACACGGCGGCGCATCGCTGCTGGACTTTTTGAATGCGCAGAGCGACTACCGCAATGTGCAGATCAATTACATCAATTTGGTTGGCGCGTATCTGACCGCGGCAAGCCAGTTGAATTTATCGGTTGGCCACGAGGTATTGCCATGACGGAAACGCGAGTACAACAGCGTGGGCGGCGAGCCATTGCATGTGCCATGGCAGTGGTGCTGCTGGCATGCGGTTGCAAAGACAAAGCTGCAACAGCTCCAAGCTCGGTGACGATTGTTCCGGCTGCGGACGGGTCGCTGGTGACCGTGGACCACCCGGAGCAGTTTCCGCTGGCGACGGCGACGGAGTTCGACACGGTATCAACCTTGAATGCAACGGGCAGCGTGTTTCCAGACATCCAGCGCGCCGTGCCGGTGATTACGCTGGCGAATGGACGCGTGACAGACATCCGCGTGAAGCTGGGCGATACGGTTCACAAGGGGCAGTATCTGATGTCGGTACGCAGTGACGACATTGCCGGGGCTTATGCGCAGTACCGCATGGCCGTGGCCGATGAAATATTGTCGCGCAAACAACTGGATCGTTCGCAACTGCTGTATGACAAGGGCGCGTATCCGCGCAGCCAGTTGGAGATTGCGCAGGACACCGAGGACAAGGCGAAGGTGGCGGTTGAGACGATGGCCGAGCACATGCGGTTGATGGGGATTGAGAATCCCGACTCGCCGCAGATGGGCACGCTGAAGGTGACAGCGCCGATTAGCGGCGTAATCATCGCACAGAATGTGACGCCGGAATCTGCCACGGGCAACAACCTGACCGGATCGCCAAATGCATTTACGATTGTCGACCTCTCGCGAGTCTGGGTGGTCTGCGATGTTTACGAAAATGATTTGTCGGAAGTGCATCTGGGCGATGCGGCAATTCTGCATCTGAATGCATATCCCGACAGGCCACTGCGCGGAACGGTGAGCGACATTGGCGCGGTGCTGGACCCGAATATCCGCACGGCCAAGGTGAGGATTGAAGTGGAGAATCCGGGCGGCATGTTACGCATCGGCATGTTCGCCACGGCAACTTTTCACGGAAGAAAAAAGCTGGTGCAAACAGCGGTGCCGGCGAAGGCGATTCTGCATCTGCATGACCGCGACTGGCTCTACATTGCCGATCCGAAGGACAACGGAAAATTCCGCCGCATGAGCATTGTGGCGGGTGACATGCTGCCGGATGGACAACAGGTGGTGACCAGCGGAATTAATCCCGGCGTGAAAGTTGTGAGCAACGCGCTGGCTCTGCAGCAGACGGTGGACAATCAATGATTCGCAGGCTAGTTGATTTTGCCCTGAACAACCGCTTCCTGGTGATGGGAGTGGCGGTGATGCTGTTTATATGGGGCGGGATTTCATTCCACAATCTGCCGGTGGAAGCGTATCCCGATGTCGCAAACAACTACGTGCAAATCATCACGCAGTGGCCGGGACGCGCGGCAGAAGAAGTTGAGCAGCAGGTAACGGTGCCGGTGGAAATTCAGATGGCCGGCATACCGCACTTGCAGGCGCTGCGTTCGGTTTCACTCGCCGGGCTGAGCAGCCTGATGCTGGTGTTCGATGATTCGTCTGTAAATGACTGGAACCGCGAGAAGGTGCTGGAGCGTTTGCAGCAGGTGACGCTGCCTGCGGGATTGGTGCCGCAGATTGGAACGGACTGGAGTCCGGTCGGACAGATCTATTGGTACACGCTGACCAGTTCAAATCCAAGTTACGATGTGATGGATTTGAAGTCGCTGGAAGACTGGACGCTGGAGAAAACTTTCAAGGCCGTGCCCAGCGTGGTGGATGTATCGAGCTTCGGCGGGCCGACGCGCGAATATCAGGTGAGGGTGGACCCCGACAAACTGATTATGTATGGGTTGACCATCGGGCAGGTGGAGCAGCAACTGTTCAACAACAATATTAATGCCGGCGGCAACTTCATCGAACAAGGATCGCAGCAGGTGAATGTGCGTGCGGTGGGTCTGTTCCGCAGCGTCACCGATATTGAAAACACTGTGCTGAAGACGCAGGGCGGATCGCCGGTGCGGGTGCGCGATATTGCCCTGGTGGAACAGGGGCCGAAGATTCATCTTGGCCAGGTAGGCAAAGCATACAAACCCTACACCGTGGACAAAAACGGCAACAAGCACTATGACGACAGTAAAGTGCTGGACGATCCAGACACGGTGGAAGGCGTGGTGTTGCTGCAGAAAGGCGATGACACGCAGACGGCGTTGAAAGGAATTGAAGCAGAGACGGCGAAGCTGGATGGTAGCAAGGACCAACCGGGACTGCTGCCGCCGGGCGTGAAGGTGGTGCCTTTCCTGGACCGCGCCGACCTGCTGGAATACACAACGCACACGGTGGAACACAACCTGATGGAAGGCATCATTCTGGTTGTGATTATTCTGTTTCTATTTCTCGGCAATGTGCGCGGTGCGTTGATTGTGTCGCTGATGATTCCGTTCTCGTTACTGTTTGCTTCCATCTGTCTTGATCTGCGCCATATTCCGGCGAACCTGTTGTCACTGGGCGCGTTGGATTTCGGCATGGTGGTGGATGGAGCGGTGGTGATGGTGGAGAACATCATCCGCCATCTTGGCCATCACAAAGATTTGGACAACTCGACGCCGGGCGAAAAAATTCGCGAAGCGGCGCATGAAGTCCAGCGGCCGGTATTCTTCGCGATTGGAATCATCATCACGGCATATCTGCCCATCTTCACGCTGCAGGCAGTGGAGGGTCGACTCTTCAAACCGATGGCGTGGACGGTGGCGTTTGCTCTGTTGGGCGCGCTGATTTATTCCATGTTGCTGGCGCCGGTGCTTTCCAGCTTCCTGTTTGCGCGTGGCGCCAAAGAGTGGCACAACCCAGCGATGGAGTGGTTGACCAGAAAATATCGCGCAGGCGTGAACTATGCGATTGAACACCGCAAGTTGACCGTGGGTGTGGCTGTGCTCGCGTTGGCAGTGAGTGCGTTTCTGGATTTCAGCGGCGTGATTGGATCGGAGTTTCTGCCGCATCTGGACGAAGGCGCAATCTGGGCGCGCGGCAGTCTGGCCCCCAGCACCGGACCAACGGAAAGCATCGCGCTGACCAATCATGCGCGGCAGATTTTTGCGTCGTTCCCGGAAGTGACGCAGGTGGTGAGCCAGACGGGCCGACCGGATGACGGCACCGACACGACAGGATTCTTCAACACAGAATATTTTGTGGATTTGAAGCCGAAGTCAGAATGGCGTGCGCAGTTCCATCAAAATAAAGACGCGCTGATTGATGCGATGGATGATGAGGTCGGCAAGATACCGGGCGTCATCTGGAATTTCTCGCAGCCGATTTCCGACAACGTGGAAGAGGCGGTGAGCGGCGTGAAGGGTGAGCTGGCCGTGAAAGTCTATGGCGACGACCTGAAAACGTTGGAAGCGAAAGGCACGGAGATCATGAACATCATGAGCAATGTTCATGGTGTTGTGGACCTGGGATTGTTCCGCGTGATTGGCCAGCCGAACCTGAATTACGTGGTGGACCGTGCGGCTACGGCGCGCTGGGGCATCAATGTTGCGGATGTGCAAGACGCGATCCAGACAGCGGTGGGCGGCAATGCGGAAACGCAGGTGCTGGCGGGCGAGGCGCGCTACGACGTGATGGTGCGCTACCAGCCGCAATTCCGCAGCACCAAGGAAGCGATTGATGAGATTCGACTGATGTCGCCAACGGGCGAACGTGTGTCGCTGGCGCAGCTGACGCAGGCAAAGACTGAGGATGGCGCGGAAGAAATTTATCGCGAAGGCGGGCAGCGTTACGTTGCCATCAAGTATGGCGTGCGTGGACGCGACCTGGGCAGCACAGTGGAAGAAGCCATCAGCAAAGTGCAGAAGAATGTTCAACTGCCGCCGGGCTACAAGCTGGAGTGGGCGGGCGAGTACCAGAGCCAGAAGCGGTCATCGCGGCGGCTGATGTTGGTGCTGCCGGTGACCATCATGCTGATTTATGCGCTGCTGTACATGATGTTTAAATCCGGCAAATGGGCCACGCTGATTCTGGCCAACGTCTCCATGGCGCCGTTGGGTGGCTTGCTGGCGCTGCTGATTACCGGAACGCACTTCAGCGTTTCGTCGGGCGTTGGATTTCTAGCGCTCTTCGGCGTGAGCGTACAGACCGGCGTCATCATGTTGGAGTACATCAACCAGTTGCGCGTGAATGGGCACTCCATCCACGAGGCAGCGGTTGAAGGCGCAGTGCTGAGGTTGCGTCCGATTATGATGACGATGCTGGTGGCAACGCTGGGTCTGTTGCCGGCGGCGACATCGCACGGCATCGGATCGGATTCGCAGCGGCCGTTTGCGATTGTGATTGTGGGCGGTTTGATTACCGCGCTCGCCATCAGCGTCTTCCTGCTGCCGACGCTGTATGTCTGGATTGCTGGACCGAGCGATGTGCTGCCGGAGCCGAGCACGGAGTTTGAAAACTAAACAGAGTGGAATTTCGAAATGAAGCCGCAGAGAAATCTGCGGCTTTTATTTTTCCTGCGTGGTGAAGGTGTGGATGCCGCACTCAAGCTTCTTGCCGCCCCAGCGACCGGCGCGCGGATTGTTGGGGTCTTCCGAGCGAGAGGTGCAGGGTTCGCAGCCGATGCTGGCGTATCCCTGTGCGTAGAGCGGCAGCACGGGGATGTTGTTGTCGGCGGCATATTGTTCCACCTGGGCCCAGGTCCACGCGGCCAGCGGGCTGACCTTGTCGATAATTTTTCCGCTGGGCAGTTTGTGTTCTTCAATAACGCGCAGGTTGGCGCGCGTGGGTGACTGCTCGCGGCGGAGACCGGTGAACCAGACGGAATAATTTTCCAGTGTGCGCATCAGCGGTTCAACCTTGCGCATCTGGCAGCACTGCGTCGGCTCCACGATGTAGAGCAAACCGAAATTTGCTTCCTGCTCAGCAACAGTGGTTTTGGGAAGCATGTTGGAGAGATTCAGGTTCCACTCTGCCACCATGCGGTCGCGGTAGGCGTAGGTTTCCGCGAAGTGGTAGCCGGTGTCGAGAAACAACACGGGCACGTCCGGCATGTGTTGGCGCAGCAAGTGAAGCACCACCATGTCCTCTGTTTGAAAGCTGCAGGTAATGCAAAGCGTTTGCGCGGTCGGCTGTGTGGCGCGCCATGCGGCCACGGTCTGCGCGACCAGGTTAGCGGGCGAAAGTGTATCTACAGATTCGATGGCGGAAAGAACACTCATTCAGCGACTCCAATCTGCTGCAGCAATTGAGTGGCAGCGGTTGCATCGTCGGCATCAAGCGCGGCAGGTGCGAGCACGTGGGCTTCATCCACAAATTTCTGAATGGCGGAGAGTGTTGCCGGGGCAATAACGGCGCTGGTGACGGCGACGGCACCGGCAAGTTGGACAGCGCGGATGGCGGCGTCGATGTGCTCGGCTGCGATGTGTGCATCGTCAAGCAGAACAGCGCTGTGGCCTTCGGCGCGAAGTGCGTCGTGAATCTGAGCAGCGAGCGCGGGACGGCCGGGGAGATGAATCAACTGGGGCAGACGTGTGCCGGTGTGAGCATCTCCGACGGCATCGGCCAGCGCAGTGGTAATCATGCCGGCACCGAGAGTGGCATTGCCGAGCGGGTCAATCAGAATAAAGCTGCCGGTCGAGTGATTGCTGCTGTACGCGTCGAAAAAGAGCGGCCGCGCGGTGTGGAACTCAACTTCGGCGATGTCATTCATATCAATCTGCTGCGCGGGCAGATGCTCCAACGTGTTGACGTTGATGCGATGACGTATGGCCGTGACGGTGGCGCGCACGGTGCGCGTGGTGTGCTTCAGCAGATAGGTGGCACCGGCACGCAGCGGCTGTTCGTTCATCCACACGATGCGAGCGGCAAAGCTGTGCGAGATTTGCGGCGGGTCCTGCGGGCTGGAAAGAAGATCGCCGCGGCTCAAATCAATTTCATCTTCGAGTTCAACGGTGACCGATTGCGGCGGCGCGGCGGAAGCGACGTTGCCGTCGTAGGTGACGATGTTGCGCACACGAGTGAGTCGGCGCGATGGCAGAGCGAGTACGGTCTGCCCGGCACGCAGCGTGCCGCCGGCAACCTGGCCGGCGTAGCCACGGAAGTTGGCATCGGGACGCAGCACCAGTTGCACGGGGAAACGCATGGGCGCGTTGGCGTTGTAGCGCGTCAACGGCACACTTTCTAATTGTTCCAACAGCGTAGGCCCGGTGTACCAAGGCATCTTGTCGCTGTGCTTCACCACGTTGTCGCCTTCCAGCGCGCTGATGGGAATGACGCAGAGGCTGGTGGTTTCGCTATTGACCATGCCGAGATGGCTGGCCAGAGCGAGGAACTCGGCTTCGATGCGTGCGAAGGCATCGGCATCGTAGCCGATCAAATCCATTTTGTTGACAGCGGCAACGACGTGCGGAATGCCGAGCAGCGATGCAATGTAACTGTGGCGACGCGACTGCGGCAACAGACCGCCGTGTTTTGCGAAGGCGGCTGCGTCCAACAACACAATGGCGAGGTCGGCGGTGGAAGCTCCCGTGGCCATGTTGCGTGTGTACTGCTCGTGGCCGGGCGTATCCGCAATGATGAACTTGCGGCGTGCGGTAGAGAAGTAGCGATAAGCAACGTCAATGGTGATGCCTTGTTCGCGTTCGGCGCGCAGACCGTCAGTGAGCAGGGAAAAATCAATCGGCCCGGCGGCGCGATTTACGCGGCTCTGCTTGATGGAAGCGAGTTGGTCGTCGTAGACCGACTGCGTGTCATGCAGCAGGCGGCCAATGAGCGTGGACTTTCCGTCATCCACACTGCCGGCGGTGGAGAAGCGCAGCAGGCCGCTCTCAAGATGCTGATCAAGAAATCCCTGCAGGCCGGTGGTCTCTGTCGTTGTGGTCGCCATCAGAAATATCCCTCACGTTTCTTGGTTTCCATGGAGCCTTCTTCATCGTGGTCAATCACACGGTTCTCGCGTTCGGAGCGGCGGAAGCCAATCAGCTCCTCGATAAGTTCCGGCAGCGTTTCTGCATCGGAACGGATGGCACCGGTGCAGGGCAGGCAGCCCAGGGAACGCATGCGGCATTTGACGGTGGTAATTTTTTCTCCCGGCAGCAGCTTCGTATCTTCATATGCAAGAATCAGCGAGCCGTTGCGTTCGATGACGGTGCGGTCCTTGGCGAAGTAGAGCGGCACAATGGGAATCTGTTCGGCGTAAATGTAGAGCCAGATGTCGAGCTCGGTCCAATTGGAGAGCGGGAAGACGCGAATGCTTTCGCCTTTGCGCAGGCGGGAGTTGTACAGGCTCCAAAGTTCGGGGCGCTGGTTCTTCGGGTCCCACTGGCCGGCCCCATCGCGGAAGCTGTAGACGCGTTCTTTGGCACGGGATTTTTCTTCATCGCGCCGCGCGCCGCCGAAGGCCGCATCGTAACCGCCCTCGGCAAGACCATCGAGCAGCGAACGGGTCTTGAGCAGACCGCAGCAGTTCTGCGTGCCCAACGTGTAGGGATTGGCACCGGCATCGAGCGCGGCCTGGTTCTTGTGCACGATGAGTTCGGCGCCGATTTCCTTGGTGTAATTGTTGCGGAAGGCAATCATCTCGCGGAACTTGTAGCTGGTATCAATGTGCAGCAAGGGGAACGGGATGCGGCCCGGGTGGAAGGCCTTCTGCGCCAGGCGGAGCATCACCGAAGAATCTTTGCCGATGGAGTAGAGCATCACCGGGCGCGCAAATTCGGCAACGGCCTCGCGCATGATGTGGATGCTTTCGGCTTCAAGTGCCTGCAGGTGGTTGAGAGTGGTATGACTGATGGCGCTGGTGCCGGATTCTGTGACTGAAGTCGTCATGGGATAGATTTCCTGTGTGTCAGGTTGAGCAGCGTGCAAAGTGGCGTTGGAGATGGCGCTTGAACAGCATTACCGCGGATTGCTAGCGGCAACAACAGGTGACCGCAACCGTGCCGGGCAGCACAGTGAAACAACAAACGCGGCTCTGGAGAATATGGGACATAGTTGCAACGCTATCGGCAAAAATCCAACTATTAGCATGATAAATGGGGCAACCGGCTTGGGCAAGCGAGGTCGGCGGAAGTGATTGAATCCATTATGGTGGTGGCTGATGTAGGCTGGTACAGAAATTGGAGGGCATGGAGATGGCGGCAGAAGTTGAACAGGCGGCGAAGGACATCGCGAAAATTAAAGAGCAGGAAGCAGCGCTGCATCTGGACCGATTGGATGCGGAAACCGTTTGGCGGCTGGGAACGTTGGTGCGGGAAATGGCGGTCGAGCGCGGCCATGCGATTGCGATTGAGATTCGGCGCGGACATACGCCGGTATTTCTGGCGACGTTTGACGGCATCACTGCGAACAATATGGACTGGGTCCGCAAGAAGGCCAACAGCACGCTGTATTTTGAACGCAGCACCTATTCGATGGGGCTGGATTTCAAACAACGCGGCATCACGGTGAGTTCGCGGTACGGATTGCCAGAGAAAGACTACGCAACGGACGGCGGATGTTTTCCTCTGCGGGTGAAGCATGTGGGCGTGGTGGGATGCCTGACGATTTCCGGCCTGGACCAGCGCGCCGACCATGAACTGGCAGTGGAAGCGATTTGTACATTGCTGGGGAAGAATTACAAAGAGCTGGCGTTGTAGGTCTATTCTGAGCGCGTGCCGAGTGGCAGCAGATACTGGCGGCCGTGTATGGGTTCCGAGAGCCGCGCGAGCAATAGCTGCAGGTCGCGATTGTTGCGGACGAAGTCGATATCGCTAGTGTCGACTACCAGCAGATCGCTGGCCGAGTAGTGGAAGAAAAAATGTTCGTAGGCCGCGGCCACCTGCGCAATGTACTTCTCACTGATGGCGCGTTCGCCGGGAATGCCTTTGCGCTTCAGCCGCTGCTGCAGAATTTCCGGCGGCGCTTTGAGGTAGATGACCAGGTCGGGCGTGGGCAGCTGGTTGCGGAAGAAGGTGTGGTAGCGGGTGTAGATGGCCAGCTCTTCATCCGATAGGTTCAGGCAGGCGAAGAGCTTGTCTTTCTCAAAGATATAATCGCTGACCACGGGTTGCGCGATGGCTTCTCCGGTGCTGCTGAGCTGGCGGAAGCGTTCATAGAGAAACCACATCTGCGTGGCAAAGGCCATGCCCGGCTCATTGCGGTAGAAGCGGTCGAGGAAGGGATTGTTTTCCGGCTCCAGAATGCGGCGCGCGCCGAGAGTATCTGCCAGCACGCCGGCAAGCGTGGATTTGCCGACACGAAGGGGGCCTTCGATGGCGATGTTGCGCGGCGGGTCAAACAGTCGAGCCATGAGTACTCCGAAACCTTTGCAGCGAAGAAAATACGAATTTACCACGATTGCAGGCGACTTGCCAGTGACTGGGGTGAGTCATAGTTCGCGGCTCGCTGTGGAATTTTTCAGTTGGCGTCATCGGCGATACCAGCTTCTATCCTGGGCGATAATAGACCTATGGCAAATTTATACGAAATCCCCCTGAATAAAATTACCGGCGAAAGCACCACGCTGGGCGAGTATCGCGGCAAAGTGATGCTGATTGTCAACGTAGCGTCGAAGTGCGGCCTGACGCCGCAGTATGAGGCGCTGGAGAAGCTCTACGAGCTGAAGCATGGCGAAGGCCTGGAAGTGCTGGGATTCCCGGCGAACGATTTTGCCGGACAGGAACCCGGCACCAACGAAGAGATTGCCACTTTCTGCACGGGCACTTTCGGCGTTAAATTTCCCATGTTCCAGAAGATTGCAGTGACCGGTGCGGAGACGCATCCGCTCTACCAGCAGCTGATTGCAGCCCAGCCGAAGGCGGCGACGCCGGAGCCGGGTGCCTTCCGCACCAAGCTGGTTGGTTATGGATTGAATGCGAATCCGGAGCCGGGCATCCTGTGGAACTTCGAGAAATTTGTGGTGGGCCGCGACGGCAGCGTTGTGGCGCGCATCTCGCCGGAAGTGGCACCGGATGATCCGCTGGTGACTGGCGCGATTGAAGCGGCATTGAAGGCGTAGTCGGCAAAGTAGCGATGTAACTATGGCGGCACGTGCGGCGGAATTGGATGTTGATTTCGCCGCTACGTGTGCGGCAATGCGCGACAATAATTCCGAATGCTTGGCGAACTGGCAACTGCGGCGGCTGCGGGCCTGACGGCCGGTGGCCTGTACTACGGTGCAATGGCGCCGTGGTCGCAGATGTACGGCCGGACGCTGATTGCCGGCTGCGACCAGCATGAGATTGCGCTGACCTACGATGACGGTCCGAATGACATCCACACCGGCCACCTGCTGGAAGTGTTGGCAAAGCACAATGTACGTGCGACCTTCTTCATGATTGGGGAACGAGTGCGGCAGCGGCCACAGATGGCGCGCGAGGTGCTGGCAGCAGGGCATTGCATCGGCAACCACACGATGACGCATCCGAATTTATTGTGGTGTTCGGCATCCCGTATATGGAGCGAGTTGGCGGAGTGCAACGCGGTCCTGGCCGATACGCTGGGCATGGTGCCGGACCTGTTTCGGCCGCCCTACGGAGCGCGCCGACCGCATGTGTTGCGCGTGGCCAATGCGCTGGGGATGACTCCGGTGCTGTGGAATGTTTCGAGTTGCGACTGGAAGATAGCCGATCCAACGGCGCTGATGTCTCATATACAACAGGGCCTGCGAAAGACGATGAAGCAGCATCGCAGCAGCAACATTCTGATGCATGACGGCGGTCACACGGCGTTGGGGATTGATCGCAGCCAAACCGTGGCCGCGACGGCAATGCTGCTGGATAAATGCATCGACATCGGCGTGCAGTTTGTGACGCCGGAGCGCTGGCTCTAGCGGCGTCACAAATCAAAAAAATTAATTCTTTAGAGTTTTGAAGGCATGGGCTGCGGCCTTGAGCGTGAGCTTCAGGGTCACATCGTTGTGTTCTGTGCCGACAAAGGCGGCCTCAAACTGCGACGGCGGCAACCAAACGCCGGCATCGAGCATGGCGCGATGGAAGGTGCCGAAGGATTCCGTATTGGAAGCGGAAGCGGAGGCGTAGTCGGTGACCGGCGCAGCGGTGAAGAACCAGGTGAACATGGAGCCGACGCGATTGGTGGTCAGAGGTATGCCGGCCTCGGCAGCGAGTTTTGCAACGCCCTCGGCAATGGCAGCGGTGGATTTTTCCAGCTGCGAATAAACGTCTTTGTGGTGCGCCAGCAAATAACCGACGGTTGCGCTACCGGCTGCCATCGCCAACGGATTGCCGCTGAGTGTGCCGGCCTGATAGACAGGGCCGAGTGGGGCGAGCATGTCCATGATTTCTTCGCGGCCGCCGAAAACACCGACCGGCAGGCCGCCGCCGACAATCTTGCCCAGCGTGGTGAGGTCGGGCTGGATGTTGTACAACTGCTGCGCGCCGCCGAGCGAAACGCGGAAGCCGGTCATGACTTCATCGAACAAAAGCAGCGCGCCGTTCTTCTGCGTGATATCGCGCAGCGCCTGCAGATAGCCGGGCGCGGGTGCGATGGTGCCGGAGTTGCCGACGACCGGCTCCACAATAACGCAGGCGATGGCGTTGGGATGCGCGGCGAAGGCCGCTTCAACCGCGGCGACGTTGTTGTAGGGAATGGCGAGGGTGAATTGCGCGGTCTCTTCCGGTACGCCGGCGGACCCGGGAATGCCGAGCGTTGCCACGCCGGAGCCGGCCTTCACCAGCAACGCATCGGCATGGCCGTGATAGCAGCCTTCAAACTTGATGATGAATTTGCGGTTGGTGAAGGCGCGCGCCAGACGAATGGCCGACATGACGGCCTCTGTGCCGCTGCTGACGAAACGCATTTTCTGGATGCTGGGCACGGCGCGATTGATGAGTTCGGCGAGGTCGGACTCAATCGGCGTGGAGGCACCGTAGCTGACACCGCGACGCGCTGCTGCCTCAATGGCCTGAATGACGTGGGGCGCGGCATGGCCGAGAATCATCGGGCCCCAGGAGCCGACGTAGTCGAGATAGCGGTTGCCGTCGACGTCGTAGAGCCATGCGCCTTCTGCGCGGGTGATGAAGGGCGGATTGCCGCCGACGGCGCGAAAGGCACGAACCGGCGAATTTACGCCGCCGGGAAAGTAGCGCTCTGCGCGCTGCTGCAGCTGAGTGGAGCGGGAAAGTTCACGGGCCATGCATCCAGTATAAGCTGTGTTAATTCTCGAAATATAAGTAGCGGCGCCAGGCGGGCGATGCCGAACCGATCATCCGCATGATGTGACGGCTGGTGTGCAGGGTGAAGGGACGCGGCTCACGGGCCAGCGTCATTTCTTTTAATTCATGCAGAAGTTGGTTGCCTTTGCGACGGTTGCAGGTGTGGCAGCAGGCGACAAGATTTTCCCAACTGGACGAGCCGCCACGGCTGCGCGGGATGACGTGGTCCAGCGTGAGCTCGCTGGAGGTGAGAATGATGCCGCAGTACTGGCAGGTGTTGCGGTCACGCAGCAGAATGTTTTTACGCGAGAGGGCGCGGGTCTGGTGCGGGATGCGGCGATACTCCAGCAGGCGGATGACCGACGGCATGGGGACGACAACGCGCGCGGCATGCAACGTGGACCCCTGTTCCTCTTCCGTGCGTGCCACTCCCTTGAGCACCAGCACGAGAGCGCGACGGGCACCGCAGATATTGATGGGTTCATACGAGGCATTGAGCACCAGCACCGGTGTTTGCAGGGGCGAGGAGCCGCGTGTGCGCGACTCTGCCGGATCCGGGATGCTGACGTGACGACGAACCGAGGGAAAATGTTTTGCCGCATGCACCATGTATCTACTCCTACCTCCTTCAGTGGACTTGAGGACTGCCCGGGTGTTGCGTCTCTTGCTGCGAAATCTTTCCGTTCCAGCGGATGCTGGATTCACGCTGGGCACGGGCCAACGTGGCGACGTAGACCGAGGCGGCACCGGCTGCGAGCAATGTCTTGGTGCATTCGCAGACGGTAGCACCTGTGGTCATGATGTCATCAATCAATAGGATGTTTTTCCCGGCGATGGCGGCTGGGTCACTGCAGCGGAAGGCACCGTCGAGCATCTTGCGGCGTGACTCCGGCGTTAGCGGGAAAAGAATTTCTGTTGCGCGGCGGCGAGTGAGCAATTGATGTGCCGCAGTGAGTTGCCAGTCGGGGAAGCGATTGTGTAGTTGTCGCAGTGCATGGTCGGCCAGCAGGATGGACTGGTTGTAGCCGCGCTGGCGAACTCGTGTGGGATGCAGCGGCACGGCGATGACGGTCATCTGGCGCGGCGCACCTGAGTGGAGTTCGGCGATGGCAGAGGCGAGCATTTTGCCCAGCGGCGCGGCAACGCTGCGCAGACCTTCAAACTTCAGCAGGTGCAGTGTGGAGCGGACGTTGCCTTCATATGATGCCCAGGAGACGGCGCAAACATACGGCGGTGGCATAACGCGGCAGGTCTGGCAGACGGCTTGTGCGGCAGGCTGCCAGTCTTCCATGGTGAGAATTTCGCCGCAAAGCGGGCAGAGGGGGGATGCTGTTGGCGAGGAAGTTTGCGAAACGATTTGCGCGAGGCAGGACTCGCAGACAGGGGCTGCGCTCAAACGCAGCAGGGGACCCGCGCAGACGCGGCAGGGTGCAGGGAACAGGACGGAGCTGATGTCGTCGATGGGGGTGCGGAGGAACTCAGCGGTGCGGCTACTTCGCAGCACGCGAACCACCGCCCGCCATGCGTTGGTCTGCTGTGGCGGTACATGTGTCCGTGGGTCTTCAAAAACTCTGCTGAAGGCACACCTCGCTGCAGGTTTGAAGTCTACGTACATTGCAAGCCGTGGAACTCTGTCTGGATACGGCTTACGCAGCCAGTATATGCAGGCGAGGGCGGGAAGGCAATCTGGGGGTGGGGGCTGGTTTGAGCTAGCGGCGCTTTTGGCGGCGCTGCCAGGTAAAGAGGTTGCTGATGGAATAATTCCACACCGCGCTGAGCACCATACCGGCGAGACCGGCGAGATACCAGCTGGCCCCGGCGTGCAGCAGCGAGTCCGCAAAACTGACGTTGGCCCACGCGCCGAAGGAGCAGGCCGTCATAAAAGTGGCCAGGCCGGCGAAAAGCTGCAGGCCGCGCAGGCTGCGGTCTCGGTAAGTGATGAGGTTGTTGAGGAAGAAATTGCCGGCCATGGCGATGATGGTGGAGAGCGCCTGCGAGTTCCAGAAGCCCATGTGGAAGACGTTGTAGAAAAGCGCCAGACAGCCGAGATTGACGCCGAGGCCGATGCTGCCGACCAGCGCAAAAAATACGAATCGCGTAGGTACGGTACCGCGTGTGAGTTTGTTGGTGATGAGGAAGAGATATTCCAGGGCGGTGCTGATGTCGAGTTTACTTTTGCCGTAGAGGCGATTGCGAAAGCGATAGCCGACTTCGCCAAGTTGGACGGGGCGCTTGCTGGTGGCAAGAATGTCGAGCAGAATTTTAAAACCGCCGCCGTAAAGGCCGCGAACCACTTCCAGAAAGAAGCCGCGGCGCAGCAGAAAGAAGCCGCTCATCGGATCGGAGATTTCGCAGTGGGCAATGGCGCCGCTGACTTTGCGGCCCAGTTGGCTGATGGCGACGCGCATGCGGCTGAAGTCGCCCATGCTGCCGCCTTCTGCATTGCGGGTGCCGACGACGATGTCGAGCGACTGGCTGCGCAGCTTTTCCAGCATCTGCGGCAGGATGCTTTCATCGTGCTGCAGATCGGCATCCATCACGGCGATGCAATTGGCGGAACTGGCGAGAATGCCTTCCACGCAGGCGGAAGATAAACCGCGACGGCCGATTCGTTGTACCAGGCGGATGCGATGGTCATGCGCGGCAAATTCGCGGACGACGTCGGAGGTGCCGTCGGGCGAATCATCATCCACAAAAATAACTTCCCAGTTCAACCCTTCAAGCGTGGTCGATAGGCGATGGATGACTTCGGCAACATTTTCGCGTTCATTGTAGGTGGGCAGAACGACGGCGAGATCGAGCGCTGTATGGTCGGCGATGGCGGTGCCGGAATGTGCGGCCGATGCGCCTGTGGCAGCGGGTTGTGACGGCAGCGGCATGCGTGCGCAGTCCCTTGCGGAGAGTGCTGAATCAGTGACGGGATTGGCCCCGTGCCTGCAATGTTTCATTCTCGCATACTGCTGATACACTCGCTTTTCAGGCACAGTTTTTGTACAAGGAGCGAGAAATTGCCGAACGAAGCGCAGCCGCCCGCAGAGACCACTTCCGCCACACACTTCAACCCATTTGTTCCGTCGAATGAGACGCGACCAGAGTTTACTTTTCGTGCGCTGCTGGTGGGCTCCATCTTCGGAATTATTTTTGGCGCGGTTACGGTGTATGTCGGTTTGCGCGCAGGATTGACGGTTGCGGCTTCGATTCCCATCTCTGTACTCTCCATCAGCATTCTTCGCGTGCTGGGACGCGCGTCGATTCTTGAAAACAATATTGTTCAGTCGGCGGGTAATGCGGGGCAGTCGATTGCCTCCGGTGTAATTTTTTCGCTACCGGCATTAATCTTTCTGGGATTCGATCTGGAGTACTTCCGCATCTTTATGCTGGCGCTGCTGGGCGGCTGGCTGGGTGTGTTGTTTATGATTCCGCTGCGGCGGCAGTTGATTGTGCAGGAGCATGGCAACCTAACGTATCCGGAAGGCACGGCCTGTGCCGATGTATTGGTTGCCGGCGAAAAGGGCGGCAGCTTTGCCAGCCGCGTTTTTCTTGGCTTGGGGCTGGGCGGTTTGTACACACTTTTCCAGAATGAAAATTTATTTGCAGCATGGCCCAGCCAGCCGGACTGGCAGCCTGATTTGGGCCCGCAGCATTTGTTGAAGGGCGGCGCGATTCGTGCCGATGCAACGCCGGAATATCTTGGCGTGGGATACATCATTGGTCCGAAGGTGGCCGGTGTGTTGGTGGCCGGAGGCGTCTTCAGTTGGCTGGTGTTGATGCCGGCGATTTATTTCTTCGGCTCGCATATGGACCACGCACTCTATCCCGGCACCGTGCCGATTTCGCAGATGAGCCCGAGCGTGATGTGGAGCACGTACATTCGCCCGATGGGCGCGGGTGCTGTGGCGGCATCGGGACTGATTACTCTGCTGCGAACGCTGCCGACGATTCTGGCGGCGCTGGCGGCCGGAGCGAAAGATCTCGGCTTCGGAAAAAATTCGCAGGTAGGCAACAAGCCATCGCGCACCGAACATGACATACCGATGAGCATGGTGGCGCTTGGTTCCGTGTTGTTGCTGGCCATCATGTTTGTGTTTCTTGAATTCAAACCGATACCGGGCGCGCAGGTGGGCTGGCTGGCGAACCTTGCGGCGTCGCTGCTGGTGATGGTCTTTGGATTTTTATTTGTGACGGTGAGTTCACGCATCGTCGGCATTGTGGGTAGTTCGGCCAGCCCGGTCAGCGGCATGACGATTGCAACGCTGATGGCAACGGCTGCAGTTTTTCTGGTGATGGGTTGGACGGCGCCGGCCTTTGGTGCGCTGGCAATTACCATCGGCGGCACAGTTTGCATTGCGGCATCGAACGCCGGCGACACATCGCAGGATTTGAAGACGGGATTCCTGATTGGCGCGACGCCGTGGAAGCAGCAGGTGGCCGTGATGATTGGTGTGATGGCGAGCGTGGTCTCCATCGGCTTCACGCTGAACCTGATGAATACGGGCCTGGAAGAATTTCATCCGATGACGATTACATATGACATGACGCAGCCGCAGGATGGCGTGGTGGTGCAGCAGCAACACTTCAGCCGCGCGCACGTGCAACTCACGCTTCCAGACAAATCACACCAGGTGGTGAATGGCAGCCAATATGAATTGCTGAACGCACTGGGCAGCCACACACTGCCGGACGGGAAATATCTTTACAACCCGGCCACGGGAAAAATTGAAGTGCAGTGGGTGCAGGGCATCGGCAGCGAGAAAGCGGCGGCGCCGCAGGGCCGGCTGATGGCGACAGTGATCAACGGCATCCTGACGCGCAAGCTGCCGTGGGGACTGGTGCTGCTGGGTGTGGCACTGGTGCTAACGGTGGAACTGCTGGGCGTGCGCTCGCTGACGTTTGCCGTGGGAGCGTATCTTTCCATCGCAACTACACTGGCAATTTTTGTCGGCGGTGTGATGCGGTGGATGGTGGACGCAGCGGTGCGGCGAGCGGGCGGTAACGCGGAAGATACGGAAAGCGAAGTTAGTCCAGGCAGCCTGTATGCCAGTGGATTGATTGCCGCGGGCGGCATTGTGGGCCTGATGGGCGTGGCGATTCGCGCGTATGAGGGGCTGACGAATTACTCCATGCCGCGTTTCAGCACGACCAACCCGCTGTATCACGATTGGGTTTCAGTGCTGATGTTTGCGTTGCTGGCATACTCGCTCTACTACTTCGCTCGCAAGCCGATGAAGAGCTAAACGTCATCGGCTTTACATACACGAATAATTAATCATTACTTCTGTTTCAGCAGAACCAGCACTTCTTCGGCGTGGCCTTCGGGTTTCACATTTTCGAAAATGTGCAGCAGT
>Ga0164297_10000309_pt1 | contig 62706 bp, 65 predicted proteins | sample GEODES058metaG_FD_113539 | JGI IMG/M metagenome (GOLD analysis project Ga0164297, IMG submission 113539) | Dystrophic lake water microbial communities from Trout Bog Lake, Wisconsin, USA - GEODES058 metaG | ecosystem: Environmental > Aquatic > Freshwater > Lake | place: USA: Trout Bog Lake... | reverse complement strand
GGAGTTACCCCAAGTCAATGCGTGGCTCTGGCAGACTCTCTAGGTATGGCGACGCTTTCAGAGGACCTCATCGCACGGGGCTTGATCTATCAATCCACCGATGACGAGGTGTTTTCTCTCTTGGACGCCGGAGGGCTGACCTGTTACATCGGCTTTGATCCAACGGCCGACAGCCTTCACGTGGGAAGTCTCCTCCAGATCTGCATGCTTCGCCGGCTTCAACAGGCAGGGAATCGGCCCATTGCCTTGGCTGGTGGGGCCACAGGAATGATTGGTGATCCCGGCGGGAAGACCGCAGAGCGATCCTTGTTGTCGATTGAGGAGATTGCCAACAATACCGAGGCCGTTGCCTCGCAGCTCTCACGGTTTCTCGACTTTTCAGAACATGCCGGAACATCTCAAGCACTGCTGGTGAATAACTTCGAGTGGCTTGGCGAGTTGAATCTGATGACGTTTTTGCGAGACGTTGGGAAACACTTCACGGTGAATCAGATGGTGGCGAAAGAGTCCGTCAAGAGTCGACTCGACCGAGCAGAAGGGGGAATCTCGTTTACCGAGTTCGCCTACATGTTGCTGCAGGCGACAGACTTTGCCGAACTCTATGAGCGCTATGGCTGCACAGTCCAACTCGGAGGGTCGGACCAGTGGGGCAATATCACCATGGGCACCGATTACGTGCGACGGCGATGCGGCGTTCAGGCCTATGGTGTGACGTCACCGCTCGTCACGAAATCCGACGGAACAAAATTTGGAAAGTCTGAATCAGGTAACGAACGCGTCTGGCTCGACCAACAACGCACGAGTCCTTATGCGCTCTATCAGTTTTTCCTCTCCACCGAAGATGCGGACGTCGCCACCTACTTACGGTATTTTTCGTTCCGCCCTCTCGACGAGATCGAGGAACTCGAAGCTCGCACTCAATCGCATCCACAAGAGCGAGCCGCGCAACGAGCCTTAGCTGACGAGATGATTGCCCTGATTCATGGCGATGCAGAAGTTGGGCGGGTGCAGCGTGCGTCAACGGCGCTGTTTGGAGGACAGGTGACATTGTTGGACCGAGACGTACTTGAGCAGGTCCTCGCCGACGTACCGAATTCAAGGATGGAAATCGCTGCACTACGCGCTGAGCCACTTCTCAGTGACGTGCTGGTGCAGTGTGGGCTTGTGAAATCAAAGTCCGAGGCGCGCCGAGCAATTGAACAAGGCGGCATTTTCGTCAACGACGTGGCGGTGAACAACAACGAGGCGATTTTGAGCGGCCACGACCTGTTGTTTGATTCCTTTGTGATCCTGCGGCGGGGCAAGCGGGCCTATCACGTCATTCGTTGTACATGAGATGGATCGCTGCGCTGTGCGTGGGGTCAGCGCTCACGTTGGCTGGATGCTCGTCACCATCGACGCCGTCGTCTCAACAAGCGCAGATGAAGACGTGGGTAAATCAGACAGGATTCGGGCCCGTCGTGGGCACGCTTGAGAATGATGCGCGATCGGCAACACAGGTACTGGCTTCGGGGGCAGGAGTCAACGCCGCCCACACGGTTTGTGCGGTGCTGCTCCTTGACGCAGAGAATGCCAATAACAATCTGCCGACACCCAACCAAAATACGTCGATGTTGTTGTCGAAGGCCTATGGAGATCTGGGTGCTGCCGCCACATCGTGTTATCGAGCGCCGAAGAGTACAAGTGCCCAACGCGCGTTCTTGAAGAATCGCAATCGAGGCTTGGCCTTTCTCGTGGAAGGTCAAGCGACGATCGAGGCCGCTCTTGGGACCCCGATCTCAACATCAACCACCGCAGACAACGGATCAACAGCGCAATGAGCGAACCAGCGCTGGACGACGCCGTGACACGAAGAGTTCTCTGGGCCTTGCCGACGGGGCTCTATGTGCTCGGCAGCGTGGCCATTCCCGGAGCGGGTCGATGGAACTTGATGACGATCAATTTGGTGACCCAAGTAGCGACGACACCGCGGGTCGTGGCTTTTAGTGTCGAACAAAATGCCTTGAGTGCCACCTTGATAAAAGCCAGCGGCATTGCGACGTTGTCCTTGCTTCATCGAGATGATCGAGCCGTCGTTCGTAAATTCGTGAAGCCATGCGAGGAAACGCTTGATGAAGATGGCACATTGACGCACTTGGCTGGCCAAGCTATTCGGTTCAGCCCTCAAGGCGCCCCGCTGCTTTGCAGCGCCGTGGCATGGGTGGAACTCACTGTTCGCTCCCATCTGGACTTTGACTCCCACGTCGTCTTTTTTGGCGAGGTGACGAACACGGGAGCGACGCAAGGATTCATGGAAGGGTCCCCCTCGGATCGGTCGACGCCGATTCTCAGAATGGAAGATACGAAGATGAATTATGGCGGCTAGCTGGGGTTTGGTCGCAAATCGATGGTCAAGGTCAAGATCCCGTCGGTGAGGTCGGTTTTCGCATCAGCCAGCATGGCGTAGTCCATGAAATCCTGCTGGGAGCGTTCGATAAACGCCTGGCGGTCCGGGCCCTCGATGGGGGGCATGCTGCGGCCCTTCACGGCAGATGCTCGTTGAGCAAAGCGCTCGATCATGGCGGCGGGGTCGAAGTGGTCAGACATGATGCTCCTTTTGGCTCGATGGTACTCGGGGCGGCGGTGCAGTGGGCGGGGGGCTGAGCCGGTAAGATCAGTGGCAACGATTTGTGACCGGGGAGAAGAGTGGCCGTCCTCGTTGCGTTGAGCCGAGCACGGTTCATTTCCGCCGGTGATCCGGTGGCGGGCAGCGACGGCGGCTCAGGCGAGTGAGGAGTTGCTGTGAAAAAGGGTCGGCACCGTCGATTTGAAGAAGCACGCAGTTTGAAACGTTCATTTGGACCACAAGCAACAACGTGTGCCGAATGTGGAGCAGAACCGGAAGATGTCCACGCATCGTGGTGTCTTGCCGAAGAAGACGCCTACGACCGTATTCTTGGAACAGAACGTTCTACGACGACTGACGAGCACGACCCCTTAGACGACGAACGGGTCTAGTCGGATTCTTTTACCCTCAGCGTTGGGTGGGGGAGGGCAACGCCAGCGACGGTGCGTTCGGCCCGCTCATTCATGTAGGCCAAGAGTTTGCCGTAGTTCTTTTTGCCAGCCATTGCGATGAGTTCATCTTTCATCGAATCGACGACGCGATCTTTTCCAGTGAATGCTTCAGGTGCTTCGGTACACCACCAGTGGAACTCAGCGCCACCTTCGCCCCAGTGGCGTCGATCCCACTGACCGATTGAGGTGGTGATGTGATCATCGTCGTCCCCTTCGTCTTCTCGGCGCAGCGGAACCTGCCAACAGACCTCGGGCTTCCAGCCAACGTAACTTTCTCCGTGGTTTGCGGCTGCGACGTGAAAGGCACAGCCAGGGCCACCTTCAAAACCAACCCGATTGAGAAAGATGCAGGCATCGTCTTGGAGAACGGTGATCATTTCGCCGTCTTTCGTGCGGCTGATGACATCTTTTGGAGCAACGTTCTTGAACTGCCACTCTTCGTCGGTCAAGAGTTTGGCTTTCGCCCGGACGTTATTGGCATCAGCCTTATCGACAAGGTGGGCTCCGTAGCTACAACATCCCTGGACGAGTTCGGGGGTGGGTCCCGTCAGCACCCCTTGGCACCCATTGCCAAAGATGCAGTTCCAGTTTGACTCGAGGAACGTCAGGTCAAAGCGCCACGTGCGCTCCTCCTTTTCGTCCTCGAAACTTACCCATTCATGTGCATCACTCGGAGATTTGGCCACCGCGTGAATCTAGCGCCGTCACGCACCCTTGTGGTTGACCCATAGACTGAGGCCATGACTCAAACCCAAGCCGCAAAGACCGAAGAGACCATCGTTGGGATTGCCGATGACGCCGTGCGAATCGTGACCGACGCCATGGCCCAAGAGCCCAACGCTGAAGAACTGGCCCTCTGGGTTGAGGTCAAAGGTGTCGACGGCGGGAAGTATGCCTATGACCTGTACTTTCAATCACAGCGTGACGCTGACGTGAACGACGCCTCCTACGAAGTAAACGATGTCCATGTGGTTATCCCGCAAGCCAGCATCACGGCACTCAAAGGCGCTCACCTCGAGTGGTCAGATGACAACGGTGGTGGCTTGGTCATGGTGAACCCCAACACGCCGTCTCCTGCTGAAATTGCTCCTGGCGTTCCAGCCGACGTTCTCGCTCAAGGACTCGAAGGCCCACTGGCCCTGCGCGTCATCAGCGTCCTCGACGCCGACGTGAACCCGTCGATCGCCAGCCACGGTGGCCGTGCTGACCTGGTGGCCATCGATGAAACGGCCGGGGTTGTGTATTTGGCCCTCTCAGGTGGATGTCAAGGTTGCGCCATGTCCAGGATGACCTTGACGCAGGGAATCGAAGTGACGCTGAGGGATCAAGTGCCAGAACTCACCGAGATTCTGGATGTTACCGACCATGCCGTCGGCGAGAACCCCTTCTACGCCAACTGATCTTTCCCGAAACGCTAAAGGGGCCACACCTGAACGCGTAGGATAGGGGAGTGCTGCGCTTCCTTACCGCTGGTGAATCTCATGGACAGGCCCTCGTGGTCATCGTCGAAGGGCTGCCTGCAGGGCTGCACGTGAGTGAAGACCAGCTCCAAGAAGAGTTAGGCCGGCGACGCTTGGGTTTCGGCCGTGGACCGCGGATGCGATTTGAACAAGACGACCTGGTCCTTGTCGGCGGAATTCGTCACGGTCGGACCCTGGGTGCGCCCGTCGCCATCGAAATTCGCAACAGCGAATGGCCGAAGTGGACCGAGGAGATGTCCCCACATGCGGGAGCACCTGCCAGCGTGCTGTCCACCCCTCGGCCGGGCCACGCGGATCTCACGGGAATGCTGAAATACGGCTTCGACGATGCGCGCGACATTCTTGAGCGAGCGTCGGCGAGAGAGACGGCCGCTCGTGTGGTTGCAGGAGCTCTGGCCAAGGCCTTGATGCGCGAACTCGGTACAACCGTCCTTTCTCACACACTGCAACTCGGAGATGTTGTGGCCGATGACGCCCAGCGTCCAAGCTTCGATGATCGTGCCCGCGTGGACGACAATGAAGTGCGCTGTTTTGACGAGCAGAGTTCACAACGCATGATTACGGCGATCAAAGCAGCAGCGAAAGATGGCGACTCTCTCGGTGGGGTCAGTGAGGTGCTGGGCTACAACGTCCCCGTGGGACTCGGAAGTCACGTGCACTGGGATCGAAAGATTGATGGACTCCTGGCCCAAGCGATTCTCAGTATTCAAGCGGTAAAAGCGGTCGAACTCGGAGCGGGCTATGCCCAAGCGGGGCAACGAGGCAGCGAGGCCCACGATGCAATCTTCTTCGACGACGCCGCGCATAGTGCCACAGGAGGCTTTTCACGAGAGACCACTCGAGCTGGTGGTGTCGAGGGTGGCATGACGACAGGGGGACTCCTCTGCATACGGGCGGCGATGAAACCCTTGGCTACCTTGAATAAGCCGGTGTTAGAGACCGTGGATGTTGCGACGAAGGAAGCCACCGTCTCGTTCAAAGAGCGGACCGACGTGACAGCCGTCCCTGCCATGGGTGTAGTCGCCGAAGCCATGGTGGCCTTAGTTCTTGCCGGCGAAGCCCAGAGAAAATTCGGTGGCGACTCGGTGGCTGAGTTCGTTCGTAACCATGCCGCGTTTGTCGCCCACCTCGGCGAGACACCTTCGTCCGCCACTGCACCGTGAGCGCGCCGACCACTCTGGTTCTGGTGGGGCCAATGGGTGCGGGAAAATCATCAGTCGGCAAAGAATTAGCCCGGCGCTTAGGGGGGATGGTGCTCGATACTGATGAGCACGTCGAAAATCAGACAACAACGTCGGTCGCGGAAATCTTCGCAGCGCAAGGCGAAGAAACCTTTCGTCGCTACGAACTGGTAGCTCTCGAGCATGCGATTGTGGCGAGGTACCTCGTGGTTGCAACGGGTGGCGGCATCGTCACAACTCAAGAAGCACTTGAGATCCTCAAGTATCATCATGGTGTTGTGTTCCTCGACGTCTCTCTTGAGGTTGCGCTCGATCGAGTCCGAGGAGACGACCATGTTCGCCCCCTGCTTTCGGGTGACGACGAAGCAGCGATGAAAGCAATCATGGACCAGAGGCGGCCACTCTATGAAGAAGCGGCCGACCTGACGGTGGTGACCAACAACCGATCGATCGAACAGATCACCGATGCCATCATGACGTGGGTGAGCGATCAGTGAAGCGCGTCACGGTGTCACTTAACGATCGAAGTTACGATGTCGTGATCGGGTCGGGCGCTCGTCACACATTGGCCGCAGAAATCGGTCGGTGTGCGCCGTTAGCTCAACGTGTCGTCATCGTGACGCAGCCAAGTGTCGTAGCGGCGGGGTGGCTCGAAGGAATCGAAACGGGTCTGGCCCAATCAGTGATCGAGATCGGCGAAGGGGAAGACGAAAAATCTCTCAGCACGATTCAGTCGCTGTGTAGCCAATTCGTCGAGGCGGGACTGAGTCGCAATGACCTCGTCGTCGCTGTTGGTGGGGGGATGGTGAGTGACGTCGCGGGATTCGCTGCGGCGAGTTATCACCGCGGGATTCGCTACGCCACCATTGCCACAACCCTGTTGGCCCAAATTGACGCGGCAATCGGAGGAAAAACGGGGGTCAACCTTCCTCAAGGCAAGAACCTGGTCGGCGCGTTTCACCAACCAAGCGTGGTGTTCTGCGACACCGACTGTTTGACGACCCTTCCGCCGAAAGAGCAGGCCTGCGGGCGAGGCGAGATGGCCAAATACGCGTTCCTTTCCGGGGAAACCCCTTCGACGGCGCTGCTGAACGAAACCATCGACGATCAGGTGGCGCGCTGTGTCGCAATCAAGGCCGCCATTGTGGCGGCCGACGAAATGGAGTCCGACCGACGCATGGTTTTGAACTATGGCCACACCTTGGCACATGCTCTTGAAGCGGTGGGTCTTGAACGGCGAGCGCAGGGCATCAATGACCGAGTGGCGGAATTGGCTCATGGTGAAGCGGTCGCGCTTGGGGTTTTGTTCGCGGCAGCACTGGCCGAAAACTTGGGACGCATCGATCACGAAAGGGTCGAACTCCACAAGTCCGTTATTGAAGGTTTTGCCCTTGAATCAAGCCTTCCTTCCGGGCTCTCGGGAGCGGTTTTGATTGAGCGGATGGAACGGGACAAGAAGGCGCATCACGATTTAACCTTCGTCCTTGACGGCCCCCGTGGCGTTGAAGCCGTCACTGGCGTGGACCGGAGCGTGGTCCTGACTACGCTTTTAGAGATGGGAGCAGAGCAATGAGTGAACAAGCAACGACTGTGCTCTTGATCTCTGGGCCGAATTTGAACCTCCTCGGGGAACGTGAACCCGAGATCTACGGCTCTGAGACCCTTGATGTCCATGTGGCAACCGCGACAAGGGCGGCTGAGCGCAATGGGCTTACCTTGAACCATATTCAGTCGAATCATGAAGGTGAGCTCATCGAGGCTATCCAACAGGCTCGTCACAGCGCAGGGTCGATCGTCATCAATGCGGGTGCGTTTTCGCACACCTCGTGGGCCATCCACGATGCCCTGAAATCTTTTGACGGCCCCGTTGTCGAACTCCATCTGTCGAATCCGGCGGCTCGTGAAGAGTTTCGGCATCTCTCAGTGATCGCCCCCGTCGCCGATGGCACCGTTGCTGGCTTTGGCAACTTAGGCTATGACTTGGCAATTGACGCCGTCGCTCGACTTTTGAAACAGAAATAACCAACGAAGAGGATGATGATGAGTCAGATGAAGCCACTTGATGTGGCCACCAGAATTCCAAAGCTCCGGCAGCTCTTTGAAGCAGCCGGTATCGATGGGCTGTTGGTCTCAAATTTGACCAATGTCCGCTATCTCACAGGCTTTACAGGTTCGGCTGCGCAACTTGTCGTCACCCATGATGATGCGCTGCTCACGACGGATGGTCGCTACCGTACCCAATCGGCAGAACAGGTTGACGAAGCACGTGCCCCGGTGCGTATTGTCATTGGCGGGGGAGCCGAGCAGAACGAAGCGGTCGACCACGTGATGCACAGCGCTGAACGATTCGGCCTTGAAGCCGATGACACCACATGGGCCAAAGCGACGGCGCTTGAAGGACGCCTTGCGAAGGCGCTTGTGGCCACGACTGGTTTAATCGAATCGCTCCGAGAAATCAAAGATGAGGGTGAGATCGACCGGATGCGCGTGGCGGCATCCATTGCCGATGCCGCCCTCGGCGAGGTCCTTCCGCTGATGAAAGACACCGGCGTGAATCCGATCACCGAAAGTGAGTTCGCCTTAGCCCTGGACTCAGCCATGCGTCGTCGTGGAGCTGAGTCGGTGGCATTTGAAACCATCGTGGCCGCCGGCGAAAACTCAGCGAAACCCCACCACCACCCAACAGATCGCGTCATCGTGGTCGGAGACCCAGTCGTCGTGGACTTTGGAGCGACGTTTGAGGGCTATCGCTCTGATATGACCCGCACGTTTCTTGTTGGGGGCGAACCAACGGGTGAGTTGAAAGTGATCTTTGATTTGGTGCGTTCAAGCCAAGCGGCCGGCGTTCTCGCCGTGCGCCCGGGGATTGCAGCAAGCGAAATAGATAATGTTTGTCGTTCCGTTATCGCCGACGGAGGAATGGCAGAGAAATTTGAACACTCGACCGGGCACGGTGTGGGCCTTGATATTCATGAAGCGCCCTGGGTCTCTTCACTTGGAACGGCGACGCTGACGGCGGGAACGGTCGTGACCGTCGAGCCGGGGGTCTATGTTGCCGGTGTTGGTGGTGTTCGTATTGAGGACACGCTGGTAGTGACGAGTGAAGGCGCTGAAGCCTTTACGAAATTTCCAAAGGAAGTAGCGGCATAATGGCAATCTCAACGAACGACCTGAAGAACGGGATGACGCTGAATCTGGATGACGGTTTATTCAATGTGATTGAATTCCAACACGTCAAGCCCGGCAAGGGAGGGGCATTCGTGCGTACCAAGTTGCGCAATCTTCGCAGCGGTGCGGTGATTGAGCGCACCTTTCGAGCAGATGAGAAACTTGATCAGGCCATCATCGATAAGCGCGACACACAGTTCCTTTACCGTGACGGCGACGACTACGTCTTCATGGATCAGACCACCTTTGATCAGACCAACGTCTCACCGGCCACGCTTGGCGAAGCGGCAAACTTTTTGAAAGTAGGCGATGGCGCAAATCTGCAAATGTACAAAGACGAGATCGTCGGTATCGAGCTTCCCGCGTCAGTTGAGCTGACGGTTGCTGAAACCGAGCCTGGTCTCCAGGGAGATCGAGTCTCGGGAGCTCGGAAACCAGCAACACTCGAGACGGGTTTCGTCGTGCAAGTCCCGCTGTTCATCAATGTCGATGAAGTTATCAAGGTCGATACTCGCACCGGCGAGTACATGACACGCGCTTAAGAAGAATTACGACCCTCCCTTGATGACCCCCCTTGACCGCCGCGAATCGCGCGAACGTGCCCTTGGTCTTCTTTACGAAGCAGCGAATAAACATCTTGATCCGCTCCAAGTGCTCAGCGAAATGATGATTCAGCCTGACCCTTATTGCGTTGAGTTGGTGACTCGCGCAGCCTCTCTTCACGAAGAGTCTCTTGCTCGCATTGAAGGTGCGTCGACGAACTGGACCTTAGAGCGCATGGGGATCATTGACCGCTTGGTAATGGAACTAGCGCTCGCTGAGCTTGCGGGCGATGAAGCTCCGCCCAGAGCAGTTGTCCTTGACGAAGCTGTGGAGTTGGCCAAGATGTTTTCGACGGAAGACTCAGGATCTTTTGTCAACGGCATCCTCGCGTCATTGACCAGCCCCGACGCTTCGTAGCGACCACCCGTGAGTAGTCTGGGGGGACTGGAATGTTCGAGAGAAGGGAGTGGTGCACGTGACCGGCATGAATACCGCAGTAAACGCGAAGAGCCCCTACATCACCGCACAGTTCAATCACGCACTAATTCTGCAGTTTGCTATCTACGCAGGCATTGTCATTTTGATCGCGATCGCAGCAACGCTGTTCGTTTCCCGCTTTCGAGCAAATGTCGCCAATGGTTCCTCGCCGTTTGCGTCTGGGCCGGTAGCGGCTGAACCTCGAGCGCGAAGGCTGTTGAGAATCGGGTTCGGTGCCATTTGGGTGCTTGACGGCCTCTTGCAACTCCAACCACAGATGGTGCTTGGCTTGCCGACCGACGTGGTCTCACCGACCGTCAGTTCAGCTCCGAGCTGGTTCGTGGGTTGGGTAACCTTTGGCACGAATGCGTGGCTTCGTCATCCCGTCACCGCCGCTTCAGCCACGGTCTGGCTTCAACTCGGGCTCGGGCTTTGGCTCATCGTGGCCAACCGTGGCTGGCTCTCTCGGTCGGCAGGCATCGTCTCTGGAGCGTGGGCGCTTACGGTGTGGATTTTTGGGAACGGCATGGGTGGACTCTTCGTCGCCCCTATCAGTTGGATGACGGGCGCCCCAGGGGCCGTCTTGTTCTATGGACTTGCGGGTATTGCCATTGCTTTGCCCATCGAGCGTCTGCGGCGACCCCGTTTTGCTCTGTGGAGCTCACGTTTGACAGCAATCGGATTGACGTACTTCGCGATTCTTCAGGCATGGCCGGGAAGGGGATTCTGGAATGGGGGAACGAGCAAATCCCCGGGGGCCCTGCCAGCGATGGCGCAATCCATGGGGTCGGTCACTCAGCCCGCATTTGCCTCCTCGATCCAGCACTGGTTCTTCACCTTCACGCTGACATGGTCATGGCTCTACAACGCTCTGATTGTGATCACCTTGGCGACGGTTGCTCTTTGTTTCTTTTCCAACAAGGCGAAGTATATGAAGTGGGCAACCACAGGCTATGTGGTGGTGGCCATTGTGAACTGGGTCCTGGTTCAGGATTTCGCGATCTTTGGCGGGATGGGGACCGATCTCAACTCAATGATTCCTTCGGTGCTCTTTGTGGTTGCTGTCTATCTTCTCGTGAGCGAAACGGAACACGCTGGTTTGGAGATACCGGTGCTGAATCAAGATCCTGAGAAGGTCTACGCCCGGGTCGTTGGGACTTCGGCTGCGGTGGCGCTTTGCTTGCTTGGGGCCGTTCCCATGGCGCTCGTGGGCATTCTGCCGGGAACGTCATCGGATCTCGCAGAAGCGTCGACGAATAGCGTTCAAAGTCTTTCGACCACTGCGCCAGACTTTACCTTGACCAATCAAAACGGGCAGAAGATTTCACTGGCCTCGCTGAGGGGGAACACGGTGGTTCTCTCATTCCTGGACCCGGTCTGCACGAATGATTGTCCCGTTGAAGCGCAACAGATGCGCATTGCGAGCGAACAACTCGGGCCTAACTCCAAGACTGTCTTTGTAGCCGTGAACACCAATCCTCTCTTTCGCTCCCAAGCCACCTTGCGAAACTTTACGAGTGAGGAAGGATTGAGTTCTTTTTCCTCATGGGAATACCTCACGGGCTCGGTGGGCGAACTTCAGTCGGTGTGGAATTCCTACGACGTGGGCGTCCAACTCGAGTCTGGCGGCGGCATGGTTGCCCATGCTGAGCCAATTTATGTGATCAGTCCTACAGGTCAGCTGACGTCGACATGGACCGCCGTCGTTGGTGCATCGAGTTTGAACACCGTGCTGAGTCAATCTGGCGTTGCCCTGATTGTTTCCCAGGTAAAAAAGGCTCAGTAGTGCGGCGGCTCTTCTTGGTTGGACCGATCGCATTCCTCGTTGTTGCACTGTATGGCTCCTTGGGTGGCGCTAGTGCAGTGTCATCGGTTCCATCAATACCGCTTTCAGGAGGCACATCGGATGGAGGAACGACGATGGCCATTGTCCCTATGGGTCATTTGAATGATCCCTTGAATACCTTCTATGAGAGTTTCACTCAAGGTACAAGCGGTGCCTGGACGTTGTCCACGCTTCCTGGCGTTGGGACCAACGGGGGACTGAGCCTTACCTCACCGAGTCAAGGAGCTGTGGGTGTTTTGCCATTTGACGCTTCGACCGGAAGCGCGCTGATGCGACTGAGGAACGGAAGGGCATTTGGGAATGGTGAGCTGATCAAGGCGCTCGCTCATTCGCCGTCGGTGATTGCTGTCGATCCAGTGACGACAGCAATCAGCGTGCTCTTGGCTAATGGAACCGTGCGCACTCAAACTCTCTGGTCGAATGCACCAGTCACAACGGTCCAGCTCAGCACATTGAAAAATACCTCAGCGGGCAACAAATGCGGGATTGAGTCGTTGACAGCGATTTCCTATGAGACGAATGGCGATCTGGCCGTTGGAGCGCAGTGTAAAAAAGGCGGCACAACGGGTGTGCTTATCAACCACGGCGGAGTATGGAGCGTTGCATCGTTACCCTCGAACGGCGCTGGATCGGTGCTTCGCCTTGACGTTGATGGGGTCGGATTGTTGGCGCTCTCTCAAACGCAAGGCTCAAAGGCTTCTGTTCGGGCACTCTTTGTTGGCGGAGAGACAACCTTGGCGAGTCCGGCACATTCACTGTCGGGAGCAACCGTCAGGGCAACAGCGATAACGGGAACAATGACGCCAACCCGCAGTGATGTCATTACCTTGGCCACATCGAAGAAGGTCGTTGGTGTTTTGTTGACTCCTGGTGCATCGTCAACGGTGACGCAGGCTTTGCCGCTTTCAACGCAGGCTGTTTTCGCCGCTGGAATGTTGGGGACAACGCTGACGGCAATCCAAGTAAATCAAGGCACCGCACTCTTCCAAACCCTGACGCCACTAGGCACATGGCGGACCACACAGTCGACCAAAATTTCTGTGCCGTATGGTTCTGCGGGCTAAACCGCCTGTTCCTTTGATCGCTAGGATGCAGACGACGGCGATCGACAGGAGGGTGCAGCCATGATCTCGATGTCGATGAACACCACCATGGGTCCCGGTTGGAGTTTTTCCCAACTCTGGTTTCTGGCCCTGGCACTGATCATCATCGAAGAGGTTGGTCTAGCCCGGTTGATGGAACGCTCATCGCCCGAACGTGCAACGACGTGGCGTCAACGGGGCTTTGTCTATGACGCTGCGTTGTGTGTGGTGTGTCTCATTGATTCGAGTCCGTTGATGCCCTATTCGATGGATCATCTGCCGGCCCATATGGCCATTCACGTCTTTGAGATGTTTTATGTCCCCATCGTATTAGTGATGACTGCCCCCTGGCTCCCGGCGCTCTTTGCGCTCCGGTTGACGACCCGACGGACGTTTCTGCGATGGTGGCGGTTCGGACGCCAACGATGGCTCACGATGGGAGTACAGCGTCTCATCGCCTCGCCGCTGTTTGCTCTGGTGTTTTTTAATGCGGTGATGATTCTTTGGCACATTCCCCGTATTTTCAACTACGGAGTGTGGCATCCGTGGGCGCACACCTGGCTGATGGGCCCTTCGTTCATCCTCTCCGGCTATCTCTTTTGGAGGGTGATTTTGGGGAGTCATCCCTTCGGTCCCCGCGGTTCGACAAAGTTCCAGTTGATCACCATCGTCACAACGGCGCTCATCATGTTGGTCATTGCAATTTCCATGGCGGTGCTCTCTCACGCTGCGTGGTACACGATGAACGCGACCATGCTTGGCCAGGCTGATGCATTCCATGATCAGCAGTTGGGTGCGGCAGTGTTGTGGATCTGCGGAGATTTCTGGGCTGTGCCCGCAATCGTGCTCTTGGTCAGTCGGATTGTCAAAGAGAACGGGAGCTTCGGTGCAGCGTTTGAGCGGTCCCTCGGGCGCGAATCCGAAAACGTCTAAGTATCCTCATTCTGAGAAGAAGCACTGAGTTCTTCAAGGTAGGCATTCCACGCAGCGAGTTGCTCGGCATTTTCAGCGGCATGCTTTTCGTCAACTGCCACTTCGCCAGCAGATCTCTTCCTGATGGGTTCGCCGCCGTGAAGGAGTTTCCACCACATGTAGAAGCCAAAGATCGCGAAGAGAGGCCATTCAAAGACGTAGGCCCAACTCAGTTCGTTGCCGCCCAGTGCGCGTGACAACTCGAACGCTCCCGCGGGGATACAGATGAGAAGGCAGAAAAAGAGGCCGAGATGAACACGAAACGCGGCCCCGCCCCTTAGCCGGGCTGATGGCGCCGTCTCAAGGGGTTTAGTCACAGTGTGTAGGGTACCGTGCGTATCGTTGTCCGGCTTCTTCAGAGACCAGTCTTCTGGGACCATGGCGCAAGAAATACTTCCCCAGAGGGTTGGTCCAGACCCGATTTGTCCTCTGTCTCTGAGCCAGACGCCAGGAAATCCAGAGGGAAATCAAAGGTTCGAGAGCAATTCAGGCTGGAAGAGTCGAGTGTCTTCTCATGGGGGAGGAGAAAAAGCCCCTGGAAAGAGTTGACGGTCCTCACTGTGTGGTTTAGGTTCAAGGAGGTTAAGAATTTGCTAAGGAGGCAAAATGAAGAAGTTCGTATGGGCGGTGGTGACAGTCCTCGTTGGCGCTGTTCTCATCGCAGCCATTGGACTTGGCTTTCATGACCAGCAGTACTCCTCACCCTATGGTACCGAGGCCGCAAAATCCGTCGGGATGATTACGATCAACGGCAAGCAGTATCAACACGTTGTTTTGAATTTAGTGACAGAACCTTCGGCTCAAGGAACAACGAGTAACGGCCAAATAATTCACCCGGGAGGCAATCCCTCGTGGCCGTCTTACGCAGTAACGAACGAATACCAAGTTCCCGCTAACGCTGTCGTGACGGTCCACTGGATGCAGTATGACTCGGGTGGAGCGGTCAACAACCCTTACTTCGCCAAAGCTCACGGAACCATTGGTGGAATTGAAACGGTAAATGGTAAGCCCGTTGCAGGAGTGGCTGCTGACAATATGGCCCACACGTTTACCGTTCGAGGTGAGCCCGGCGTGGACCCAAGGTTCTTCCTCAGCGTTCCTTCACCCGTTTCAAAACTCGGCGACAACGCTGAGAACAACAAGGGTGGGCAACTCGTTCAATTCTCATTCATCTCGGGAAAGCCTGGTCTCTACGTGTGGAACTGTGAATTCCCCTGCGGACTTAGTGTTGGTGGATTCGGAGCGGTAATGAGTTCCTACGGATATATGTCAGGACACATCCATGTCGTATGAGGAAAAGCGTGACGAGATAGCTGAAGAAGTAAAGCCAATTGTGGCGCACACAATGCCGTTTCACAAAAAGGCTGCAGCGAAGATTGTGTACATCACAATCGTCTTTACGATCATTGGTGTGCTGCTTGCGCTGTTCTTACCAACGCACATGTTCCCGTTCTCAATGTCACCTGAGATGCATGACGCAGTTTTGACCTTTGTCGTCTTTACCATCGCAGCCGCTCCCGTAGCGGCGCTGGTGTACGCAATTGGGGCCTATAGCCTCATTGCCTGGAGGAAGAAGGGGGCGAACAACAATGAAGAGCCACCAGAAGATGGCGCACCATTACACGGGAGCGGCCTGATCACCTCGCTGTGGATCGGTACCTCGGTTGTACTCGTCCTCTTTCTTCTTGTTTGGGGAATGGCGGAACTTTCTGCGGAGACCGCTCAGCAGAGCAATGCCATCCAAGTAAATGTCACAGGCCAGCAGTGGATGTGGACGTTTAGTTATCCTGGCACCGGTGTGACTACCCATAATTTGATTCTTCCCGAAGGCCGACAAATTGAATTCAACGTGACCAGCATGGACGTCACGCACGGATTCTGGCCCGTCGAAATGGGTGTTCAAATTGATGCCAACCCGAACGTAATCGACCACATCGCGGCGACAACAAACCGCCTTGGGTCATTCGACGTCCGCTGTAGCCAGATCTGTGGTTTGTACCACGCGTATATGCAGACAAAGGGCACCGTCGTAACGAAGGCTCAGTTTGCAACGTGGCTTGCGAGTCAAGGGGCATCGTCCTCATCAATTCAGTCCTACGCCTTGAGCGGAAAGTAGAAGGAGCATACGAGTGAGCACTACTGCACCAATGTTGCTTGAGGACACCAAACTCGAGCCAAAAGCCGGGGGCTTTTACCGACACCAGAACTTTTTGACTGGGTTGATCGTCGGAATTCTTTCTGGTTTTGTCGGTTGGGTCGTTTCACTGGCCCTCCTGCAAGGTTCCAACTTTGGTTCGGACATGGTTGTAACCGTAACGCTCACTTGTTGGGTGATTGGTTTCAATGCAGGGATGGGGACGTTCAACGCGATTTTCCGATGGATCCTTGGTCATGATCAGACTCATGAAGACGAACTGTACGCCGCTGGCGTGGGACAGGGATGGAAGCGCTACTGGAAGTATTGCACCGACCACAAAGTTGTAGGGACGCAGTATCTCGTTCTCGTCATGGTTCTCTTCGGCGTTGGTGGCACCTTGGCCATGATGATCAGAACGCAGCTTCTTTCCCCGAATTCGCGCTTTATGTCGCCGGAGACCTACAACGCCATCGTGAGCATCCACGGAATGATCATGATCATTGCGACCATCATTATGGTGTCGGGTCCATTTGCGAACTTCATCATGCCGATCATGATTGGTGCGAAGGACATGGCGTTCCCCCGGTTGAACGCGATGAGCTTCTGGGTGGTCGTGTCGGCTGTTCCGCCGATTTTGGGTTCGTTCTTTCTCGGAGGCGTTCCCGCAGGTTGGACCACGTATGCACCGCTCTCCGTTCAAGCCCCCCCAGCGATGGACGCATTCGCGATAACGATTTGTACCTTTGTGGTTTCGGTAACCGTGGCCGGTATCAACACCTTGGTGACCGTTCTTACGATGCGAGCCAAGGGGATGACGATGGGTCGCCTTCCCATTTTCGTGTGGGCCTCGATCATCGCCGGTGGGCTTGGTCTCTACGCAATGCCTGCGTTCCTCATGGCACAGTCTGCGTTGATTACTGACAGAGTCGTCGGTACTGGATTTTATGTAGCGGAGCAGGGCGGTACCGGCTGGCTCTATGAAAACACTTTCTGGATCATGGGGCACCCTGAGGTTTATGTAATTCTGATTCCGCCGGTTGGGGCATTGATCGAAATTGCATCAACGTTCGCACGAAAGCCCGTGTTTGGCTACAAGGTCATGGTGGCCGGGATATCTGGAATCGCAACACTTTCCATAATGGTCTGGGCGCACCACATGTTCACGACAGGATGGGCGCCGACCTTGGCCGACCCCTTCATGCTGACGACGGAGCTCATCTCAATACCAACTGGAATTATTTTCCTCTGCATGGTGGGTACGATTTGGAGAGGAAGTATTTGGACAAGACTTCCGATGTATTTCCTGTACCTGTTTATCTTCAACTTCATTATTGGCGGAATCACGGGTATCTACCTGTCGGACGTTCCCGCTGACCAGTACTTCCACGGCAACATGTTCGTCACTGCTCACTTCCATTACACCTTGCTTGGTGGAGGATTAGTCGGCGCAATGGGGGCAGTCTGTTACTGGTTCCCGAAGGTGACGAGCCGCATGCTAAATGAGCGGATCGGGAAAACTGCCTTTTGGGTTGTTGCGATCGGCATCCAAATTACCTACATGGCTCAATTCTACGAAGGGTTCCAAGGAATGGCTCGTCGAGTTGCGAACTACAACGCTCTGTTCGTTGACGCCAACCGAGTTTCATCCGTAGGTGCATACATACTGATGGCCGGCATGCTCATTTTCATGTACGCGATTATTCACTCATGGCGCCACGGTAAGAAGGCAAGCGCTAATCCTTGGCACGCCAAGTCGCTGGAGTGGATGACGCTGACGCCAGTACCGCTGGAAAACTTTTTGGTGGACCCCGTCGTCACGGGCCCCCCGTATGGGTATGGTGAGCCTGATAGCAAGCCTGTAGCCCCTGAGCTGCCAGTTCCTGTATCAGCGAGCTCTGGAGGGTCACACTGATGTCAGTTACTGATCAACAGATGCATGACAGCCAAGATGACCACGGTCATCATGGCCATTACGAAGAGGGCGGAAACCACCACGACACAGCGCAAGAGAAGCACCGCAAGGAGCACATGGCGACGTGGCTGTTTATCTTCGGTGATGTCGTTTTCTTCCTCTTAGAACTCTTCTTCTGGTTCTATCTGCGGGCGAATAACACCGCAGGAATGTGGAGAGCGACGAATTGCACTCCGGCCAATGGGAAACTCGGTCCTACGGACGAAGGTTTGAATACTTGTACGGATGGACTGTTCAACCCCATTACGCACGCAATTCCAAAAGCCAATCCCGTGTACACCATCATCGTCTTTGCCTTGATCGCCACAGCGGCGGCGTTTGTATGGTTTGCGGAAGTTCAGTCTCGTAAGGGTGCGACAAAGAAGACGACGCACCCCTTGACGGCACTTGCGTTGTTCTTCGTTCTTGCGGCAATTGCGGCGCAGTTCTATCAGTTCCAAGTCCTCCCGTTCACGACCATTCAGGGAACCTACGCCTCGACCTTTGAGTTCTATATGGGATCAAACGTGGCGCACTTCCTGCTTGCGTTGGTGATTGTGACCGGACTTTGGAGTCGAAGTCGTTTAGGCAAGTTCGATAACGGTAAATGGTATCAACTCCACCTCTCACGACTCTTCCTCGTTTGGGTGGCAGCCAGTTGTGTGATCCTAGGACTAGTCACGATCTTCTTCGCCTAAGCAGGATTATTTATTCAGAGAGAAGAGGGGCTTGCTCAGCAGGCTCCTCTTCTGTTATTCTGACCCTTGTCATCGTCAAACGGGTCCTGTGAGGCTCGTACGGTGAGGAGGAGAAGTGGCAGATCGCGAACGTAGGCACACGAGGCCCTTGGGCTCAGTGTTTGTTCCTCACGCTGAGGTCCTTTCCAAAGGTGACCTTTCTCGAGCTCTGACTCGAATGGCGCACGAAATCGTCGAACGCAACCATGGTCTGGCCAATGTGGTGTTGGTCGGGCTTCAAACGGGTGGTGTTCCCATCGCAGAATGTTTAGGTGAGTTATTCCTCGAGATCGAAGGGTCCGCCCCTCCAGTGGGTTCGCTTGATGTGGCGTTTTATCGAGATGACATCGGTCTGCGGCCCGTCCTCCCAGAAGCTTCGACAGAGATGCCCGGTGACCTCACGGGTAAGATCGTTGTTCTCGTCGATGATGTGCTCTATACCGGCAGGACGGTTCGAGCGGCCCTGAATGCTCTCTCGGATTTTGGAAGGGCGGCGCAAGTACAACTTGCAGTCGTGGTCGACCGAGGTCACCGTGAATTGCCGCTCCGGCCAGATTTCGTAGGTAAAAACCTTCCGACGTCAAGAGAAGAGCTCGTCGATGTGACCCTCGAAGGCGTCGCTCTTGGCCATTTGGAGTCAAGATGAGTTCATCGGCCGCCGGCCAGCACCTCTTGGCAATTGATGACCTTGGAAGTGAAGGCATCGAAGAGTTACTCGAAGTTGCCGAAGCGTTTGGAGAGGTGGAGCGGCGCTCTGTGCGCAAGGTCCCCACCCTCAAGGGCAAAGTTGTCGCGTCACTCTTCTTCGAGGAATCGACGAGAACGCGGTTGAGTTTTGAAACCGCAGCGAAGCGCCTCTCGGCCGATGTGCTGTCCCTCGCCGTGGCGTCGAGTTCTGTCAAGAAGGGCGAATCCTTGAGGGATACGGTTGAGACCATTGAGGCGATGGGCATTGATGCGGTGGTTCTTCGGCACAAGAGTGCCGGTGCTCCCCATCAAGTTGCTCGATGGGTGAATCGTGCTCGGGTCATCAACGCCGGAGATGGCTTTCACCAGCACCCCACCCAGGCGTTGATTGACCTCTTTACCGTTCGTCAAGAATTGAGCCTTCGACGCGGGCAGCAATCCGAACGATCGGGCCTCAGCGTCTTTGAAGGACTGAATGTCCTTGTCGTCGGCGATATCCGTCATAGCCGGGTAGCACGTAGCCAGATACAGGCCTACGCCTTGGCCGGAGCGATTGTGACCATCGCCAGTCCGGGGACCTTGCTCCCCGATGATGTTTCATCGTGGCCAGTGACGGTGGCCGAGAATTTTGAGGATGCGCTGCGTTCGGCGGACATCGTTTCCGTCCTTCGTATGCAAGAAGAACGAGGAAGCGGATCTTTCGTACCCTCCCTCCATGAGTTCACCGCCACGTTTGGAATGACCGAAGAGCGCTCAATGCTCTTAAAAGAGAATGCCCTGATCACTCATCCGGGGCCCATGGTGCGCGGTGTCGAGATTGCTTCACGCGTTGCAGATGATGAACGTTGCCTCGTTCGCAAGCAAGTGGCGAACGGTGTGCCAATACGCATGGCCGCGCTCTTTCTGGCGCTGTCGTCACCCGAGGAGGCAAGCCGTGACTGACCATATGCTGATTCGAGGGGGAACGGTGGTCCATCGTGAGACAACGACACGCAGCGATGTGCTGGTTGTTGACGGCATCATTTCTCTCGTTGGGGAACATCTCGATATTCCAGCTGGGGCGACCATTGTTGATGCCGAAGGCTGTTGGGTCGGCCCAGGGCTGGTCGATCTCCACACACACCTACGCGAGCCGGGGGGCGAAGAGGCTGAGACCGTGGCATCCGGAGCTCGCGCCGGCGTTCTCGGCGGCTATAGCGCCGTCATGGCAATGCCGAACACCTTTCCGGCCATCGACTGCTCGGCCGTGGTTGCTCAGGTTCTTGCGCTTGGCCAGGCGTCGTGTCTTGACGTGGCCGTCGCAGGGGCGATCACGGTCGGTCGTCTTGGTGAACGGCTCGCTCCGCTAGCGGAAATGGCTGAGTTGGGGGTCACGTTCTTTACCGACGATGGCACCGGCGTCCAAAATGCGGGCCTGATGCGCCGAGCAATGGAGTATGCACGAGGATTGAATGTGGTGATCGCTGACCACTGCGAAGATGAAGCGTTGGCTGGCGATGGCTGTATGAACGAGTCCAGTCTCTCTTCGGAACTCGGTTTGGTTGGACGCCCAGCACTCGCTGAGGAGGTTATGGTGGCGAGAGATCTTGCTTTGGCACAGCACACGGGATGTGACCTTCACTTGCTTCATCTTTCAACGGTCGGCTCTGCGGCGTTAGTTGCACAAGCCAAACAGGCCGGCGTGAACGTCACCGCTGAAGTTGCGCCCCATCACTTAATACTCACCGAGGAACTCTGCCGAGAGTACGACCCCCTCTACAAAGTTCACCCTCCGCTGCGCACCGCCAACGATGTTGAAGCTCTTCGGATGGCTCTTCGAAGCGGTGGTGTTGACGCGGTTGCCACCGACCACGCCCCGCACGCCCCCGAAACGAAAGATCGTCCCTTCGCCGAGGCGACTCCAGGGATGCTTGGGCTGCAACATGCGTTCGCGCTCACGCGCGAAGCACTTGGTGGAGCGGATGCTGACCCAGTGCTGCTCTTCAGAGTCTTGAGTCGCACGCCAGCTAAAATTGCGCGACTCACTCAAAGCGATCAACGACGTGGTGGCCACAGTGCTCACGGTGGAGAAATCGCTGTCGGCGAAGACGCAAACCTTGTGGTGATTGACCCTGAGGGACGTCCAGTTGTGCGCAGTGAAGATCTGGCGAGCAAATCCCGTAACACCCCCTATGAAGGCCGCACGCTTCTTGGAGCGGTCCGGCACACAATCGTGCGCGGCGAGGTCGTGGTGAATGATGGGGTGGCACAACGATGAGTCGGCGACCGCTTGCGCACCTCGTCCTTTCTGACGGGTCAGTCTTTGAAGGCGAAGGAGCGGGAGTGCTGCTTGACGGAGGAGTGGCGTCAGGAGAGGCCGTCTTTAATACTGCGTTGAGCGGCTACCAAGAAGTGATTACTGACCCCAGTTACGCCGGACAAGTGGTGGCCTTTACCTACCCTCATATCGGCAACTACGGCGTCACCAGTGATGACGAGGAGTCGAGGCATGCCTTTCTCTCGGGAGTAATCACCCGCGATCTGTCGGTACGGCATTCCAACTGGCGGTCTCAGAGTTCGCTCGAACAGTTGCTCATCGACGAAGGCGTCCCAGCAATCACCGGCGTGGACACGAGACGGCTGACGCGTCATCTTCGCAGTCACGGAGCGCTTCCGTGTGCTTTTGGAACGGGTGATGTCGAGGAGTTGACAGTTCTTGCCACACAAGCATCGGGAACTGACGGACAGGACTTTGCTCAACACGTCACCTGCGCAGACCCCTATCGGGTTGGCGAGGGTCCTTTACGCGTGGTGGCGCTGGACTTTGGAATCAAGCGAACGATTCTGCGACAACTTGCTCTGTTTGCCACGATCGACGTGCTTCCCGCTTCATCGAGTGCCGACGAGGTGATGAGCTTCAACCCTGACGGCATCTTTCTGTCGAATGGTCCAGGTGACCCAAGTGCCCTCCCAGCGATTTCGGCGACTGTCGCTGATCTTGTGGGCAAGCGTCCTCTGTTCGGTATCTGCTTGGGTCATCAGATTTTGGCGACCGCCCTGGGTGGATCCACCTATAAATTGCCTTTCGGTCATCACGGATCGAACCACCCGGTGAAGAACATGCAAACGGGGCATGTGGAGATCACTGCACAAAATCACAATTACGCCGTCGCTCTGGAGGCGATTGCCGGCGCTGAAGTCACGCACGTCAATCTGAACGATGGGGTCATTGAGGGGTTCCGCATTGAGTCCGCTCAAGCACAAAGCGTGCAGCATCATCCTGAGGCGGGACCGGGTCCTCACGACTCAGCATATCTTTTTACTAATTTCGCTCAGGCCATGGCCGACAACAAGGAGAAGCGACGCTAGATGCCACGAAGAGATGACATCACGTCGATTCTGGTGATCGGCTCTGGACCGATCATCATTGGGCAAGCCTGTGAGTTCGACTACTCCGGTACCCAGGCTTGTCGGGTGTTGAAAGAGGAAGGCTATCGAGTCATCTTGGCCAACTCGAACCCAGCGACGATCATGACCGATCCGAACACCGCTGACGCCACGTACATTGAGCCACTCGACGCTGAAGTACTGACGGCGATTATTGCGCGAGAACGCCCCGATGCGCTGTTGCCAACTCTGGGTGGACAGACAGCGCTCAATTTAACAATGGAACTCGTCGCTCTTGGTGTGCCCGAGGAGTATGGAGTCGAGATCATCGGTGCTCGACCTGAAGCGATCGCCACGGCAGAAGACCGTGAACAGTTCAAAGTAGCGATGACCGAGATCGGTCTGAAGTGCCCTGTCTCAGGGATCGCCCACGATCTCGACGTTGCATTGTCGACGGCCCGCTCCATCGGCTATCCGATTATGGTTCGGCCTTCTTACATCTTGGGCGGTCAAGGAACGGGCATTGCACCCGATGAGTCAACCTTTTTACAACTCGCCAGTGAAGGCTTGGCAGCGAGTCCCGTGCATGAGATCTTGATTGAACAAGCCATCGCTGGTTGGAAAGAGTATGAACTCGAAGTGATGCGGGACACCGCAGATAATTGCGTCATTATCTGCTCCATTGAAAATTTTGATCCCATGGGCGTCCACACCGGTGACTCAATCACGGTGGCCCCCGCTCAGACCTTGAGTGATGTTGAATACCAGGCAATGCGTGACGACGCCTTTGCTTGTTTGCGCCGAGTGGGTGTCGAAACAGGTGGGTCGAATGTCCAGTTCGCCGTCAACCCTGAGACTGGTGAGCGTTTGGTGATCGAGATGAACCCCCGAGTTTCTCGCTCGAGTGCATTGGCCTCGAAGGCGACAGGATTTCCCATCGCCAAAATTGCAGCGCGTTTGGCTGTGGGATATCGCCTCGACGAAATTGTGAATGACATCACTAAGGCCACCCCTGCAAGTTTCGAGCCCACGATTGACTACGTGGTGACCAAGATTCCTCGATGGGCCTTCGAGAAACTTCCGGGAGCGAGTTCGCTGTTGGGAACGCGAATGCAAAGTGTGGGCGAGGTCATGGCAATTGGCCGAACCTTCCCGGAGTCGCTCCAGAAAGCCGTCCGCTCCTTAGAACAAGGACGCTTCGGTCTCTTAGGAGGTGCTGAAGAGCCTGAAACGGCAGCGTTGAGCGACGAGGAACTCTTGGCAGCGTGTGATGTCCCCACCCCTGAGCGGCTCTTTGTGGTGGCCGCCGCGCTTCGACGAGGGATCTCCGTTGATGCTATCTATGAAGCCAGTCGAATTGACCCTTGGTTCTTGGCGCAGATGCAGCTCATTACGGACGAGGCATGTGCCCTTGCCGATCCAGCAGTACCGCTGGATCGTGCGGCGTTGCGTTCGGCGAAACGCTTGGGCTTCTCGGACCAGCAACTTGGTGAGCTCACCCAGAGCGACGCGTTGAGTATCAAGACACAACGGGTGAGTGAGGGGGTGACCGTTGTCTATAAGACGGTTGATACCTGCGCCGCAGAATTTGAGGCCTTGACGCCGTATCACTTTGGCACCTACGAGGAAGAAGATGAAGTTCGGTCGTCAAATCGGCCGCGGGTGATCATTTTGGGATCAGGGCCTAACCGTATTGGCCAAGGAATTGAGTTCGATTACTGCTGCGTGCACGCATCGATGGCTCTGCGGGCTGCTGGGTTTGAGACCATCATGATCAACTGCAACCCCGAAACGGTTTCGACTGATTATGACACCTCCGATCGGCTCTATTTTGAGCCCTTGACGTCTGAAGACGTGCTGGCGATCATTGAGAACGAACAAAACAAGAGTGTCGATGGGGGAGCTCTGCTTGGGGTCATCGTGAGTCTTGGAGGACAGACTCCTTTGAAGTTAGCCCACGTGATTGATGAGTCACTCGTTCTTGGAACGAGCCCACGATCGATCGATCTGGCGGAAGATCGTGACTTGTTCAACGAGCTCCTCGGATCCCTCGGACTTGCGCAACCCCCCGGTGGGACCGTGACGAGTATCGACGAAGCGCTGGCGATGGCAAAGTCGATTGGGTTTCCCGTTCTTGTGCGACCAAGCTATGTCTTAGGCGGGCGAGCGATGGAGATCGTCTATGACGAGAGTTCGCTGACGGCGGCGATGGAAGGTCTCTTAGGCAGTCATCACAGCGACGGTTCCCTGGCGCGAGAAGGTGGCGTGAGTAAAGAGCGACCTATCCTGATCGACCGGTTTTTAGAAGAAGCGGTTGAAGTGGACGTCGACGCCCTGCGGGACAAAACCGGAGAAGTGATCATTGGTGGGGTCATGGAGCACGTCGAAGAAGCGGGGATACATTCAGGGGATTCAGCATGCGCACTGCCTCCCCAGAGCCTGGCGCCTGCCGTCGTGGAGATTCTCGAAGCGTGGACGACCCAGTTGGCAAACGCCCTCGACGTTGTTGGTCTCTTGAACGTGCAATATGCCGTGAAAGACGGTGAGGTCTTCATTATCGAAGCCAATCCACGAGCGAGCCGGACGGTCCCATTTGTGGCGAAAGCGACGGGGGTGCCGCTCGCCATGATTGCGTCACGAGTCATGGTAGGAGCGACCTTTGACGAACTACGCACCGAGGGACTCGTCCCACGAGGACGCATTATCACCGATCATGTCAGCGTGAAAGAGGCGGTGTTGCCGTTTAGCCGATTCCCAGACGTCGATACGGTGCTCGGTCCCGAGATGCGCTCAACCGGTGAGGTGATGGGGATCGATCGAACCTTCGGTCTGGCATTCGCCAAAAGCCAGATGGCCGCCGGCTCACGACTGCCGAGCGAGGGGACGGTGTTCTTTTCGCTGGCTGATCGCGACAAGGCTGGCGGATTGGACGTCGCCCGATCGTTGCTTGAACAAGGCTTCGCATTGGCGGCCACACTCGGTACCGCTGGGTTTTTACGAGATCAGGGACTTGATGTGGCGCACCTCGTGGCCAAGGTTGGCGAAGGCACCTTGGCGGGCGATGCCGTGGAGATGATCCGAGACGGACAGATTCAACTCGTCATCAATACGCCGCGTGGTCGCGGGCCACGTGCCGATGGGGCGCACATCCGAAAAGCCTGCATTGAGTACTCCATACCTTGTCTGACGACCCTTTCGGCAGCTCGGGCAGCAACCCAAGGAATCCGAGACTGGGCGAGCCACCCCCTCGAAGTGATCTCGCTTCAAGAACTCCATGCAGCCTTGAAAGTCAGTCCGTGAAGTATCGAGGGAGACCCCGCACGACATCTATCGGCGACGTGACCTTGCAGGGATTGGTGATGACGGCCTCAGGCACCGCAGGCCATAGCGATGAGTTGGGTGCCTACGGGTCACTCGAGCAACTCGGGGCAGTTGTGGTGAAGTCGTTGAGCCCCGAGCCCTGGCCGGGAAATCCCTCCCCACGACTCAAGACCCTGGATCAGGGCATGCTGAACAGCGTGGGGCTCCAAGGTCCCGGGATCGACACGTGGATCGAGAACGATCTCCAGAGGCTCAAAGCCACCGGTGCGGTGGTTGTGGTGAGCATTTGGGGCCAAACGGTCGAAGAGTACGCCACAGCGGGAGCACTCCTGGCCTCAGCACCGGTCGATGCCATTGAAGTCAATGTGAGCTGTCCTAATCTCGAGGATCGCTCAACGATGTTCGCGCACTCACCGAACGCAACGCATCAAGCGGTGTCCGCAGTGGGAAACGCACATCCACGATGGGTGAAACTTTCGCCGAACACTTCACTACTCTCAGAGGTGGCACAGAGTGCTGTCGATGCGGGTGCTGACGCGTTGACCTTAACGAACACTGTGCTGGGGATGTCGATTGATATCGAACAGCGGCGCCCTTCACTTGGAGGCGGGGGTGGGGGATTGTCGGGTCCCGCCATTCATCCTGTGGCCGTGCGCGCCGTCTACGAATGTCGCAAGGCTCTCCCTACGACGCCAATTATTGGCGTCGGAGGGGTCATGAGCGGAAAAGATGGCATTGAGTTTCTCCTCGCCGGTGCGTCGGCCGTGCAAGTTGGCACGGCGGCATTGGCCGATCCTCGCGCTCCGTGGCGGATTCAAGACGAGATGAATCGCTGGCTCGACGATCATGGCGTCGCTCACGTGAGCGAAATTATCGGCGCTGCTCATGAGTAGCCAAGCCTTCGGCGAGCGACTTCGTCAAACGGTGTTGTCGACATCCCCGCTGTGCGTCGGACTGGACCCTTCACCAGCACTGCTTTCCCAGTGGGGTCTCGAGGACACGCCTGGCGCGATCGCACGAATGGGAGCAACACTGCTCGATGCCCTTGATGGTGTGGTGGGGGTACTCAAGCCCCAGGTCGCATTTTTCGAACGTCATGGATCAACGGGCATTGCCGTCCTTGAAGAATTCATCGGAAATGCCCGATCGAGGGGGTTTTTGGTCATTGCAGACGCCAAGCGCGGCGACATCGACAGCACGATGGCAGCGTACGGCGATGCGTGGCTGCGGCCTGAGAGCCCTCTTTGCGCTGATGCATTGACCGTGACGGCCTATTTAGGTTTTGGAGCGATGGAGCAGGTTGTCGCTCAAGCATTAGAGAACGAGAAAGGACTTTTTCTCGTGGTGGCAAGTTCTAATCCCGAAGGGAGAACTCTTCAACAGGCAACGATTGACACCGGGGAATCTCTTGAATCGATGTTGTTAGGTGACCTGGCAAAACGGAATGCACGAGAGCGGCAAGAACGTGGAATCGCAGTGGGTTCGCTCGGCGCGGTTGTCGGAGCAACGCGTTCTGTGAGAGAACTCGCCCTCACGACACTTCAAGGACCGTATTTGGTCCCTGGTGTCGGCGCACAAGGTGCGACCCCGAGTGATGTTGGGAAACTTTTTCAGGGTTGTTACCCCGGGAGCGTCGTCGTGAATGCCTCTCGGTCAATTCTGACCGCCGGTCCAAAAGGCAGTGCACTGCACAAGGCTGCCCAGGAACTTGGCGACGAACTCCGCAGCGCTTTGGGCTGAAAATCGCAGGAAAGACGAGAGCGCCGCTCGCTGATAGGGTCACTTTCATGCCGACGCCTCCAGTGCTAACTCCACAAGAGCGTGCTGCCGCTTTAGAGAAAGCAGCGCGGATCCGAAAGGAACGAGCAGAGATAAAACGACAGTTAAAGACGGGTGAGCTTTCCCTCCACGGAACCTTCGCCTTGGCGCAAGATAACGAAGCCGTGTCAAAAATGCGCGTCCTCACGCTTCTTGAATCACTCCCTGCTTTGGGGAAGGTGAAAGCGCGACGACTCCTCGATCAAATCGGTATCTCTGAGTCACGACGGATACAAGGTCTAGGCGCCAAGCAACGGGCGGAACTGCTGCGTGTCACTGCCCGCTAACGCCCGAATTCTTGTCCTCATCGGCCCGGGCGGCACAGGTAAAGGCACGGTGGCGCTGGCCGTTATCGAGCGCGTCCCTCGGCTCTGGCTTTCTCGGAGCTGGACGACTCGCCCTCAGCGCCCCCACGAGGACCCTGAGGCCTATGTCTTTGTGAGCGATGAGCAGTTTTTGGCCCATGTAGCGGAGGACGGCTTTCTCGAATGGGCTGAGTTTTTGGGTCATCGCTACGGCACGCCGGTGCCTGAACTTCCAGAGGGAAACGACGTCCTATTGGAGATTGAGATCGAAGGAGCGCTTCAGGTTCTTGAGCGCATCCCCGAGGCAACCGTGATTCTGTTGGTTCCACCCTCTGAAGAGGTGCAGATTGAGCGGCTTCGTGGCCGAGGCGACCCTGAAGAAAAGGTCCAGGATCGGGTAGTAAAAGGCAGAGAAGAACTCCTACGGGGCCGGAAAATCGCTACCCATGAGGTCATCAACGATGACCTTGAAAAAGCAGTGGCCGAAGTAGCCGGTATAGTGGAGTCCTTGCGGCTCGCCTAGAGAGGCAGTCGTGCCGTGAATCTCCGATGGAAGGCAACCCCAATGGTAAATAAGCGCATGACGTTGATGGATCCCCCGATTGAAGAACTCTTTGACAAAGTCGACTCCAAGTTCACGCTCGTGACCCTCGGGGCGAAGCGAGCCCGTGAGATCAACGCCTACTACCAAGGTCTCGGCGAGATGCTTGGACGCGTCGTACCTCCCCAAGTGACCTCGGTATCGGGCAAGCCGCTTTCAATCTCCTTTGAAGAAATCGCCCAGTCCAAGGTCGGGTACCACCGCCCAACAGAAGAAGAACTTGAAGCCGAAGCAGCTGCGCTCGCTGATGCGCAGGCCGGTGGTTTTCTTAGTGATCCGTTTGGTTCGGCGGAAGAAAGCATCACCGCTGAGATTCGTGAGTTTATGGCCCCATCGGGCGAGACGGTGGACGTCATTGACGTCGTTGAAGTCATCGAAGAAGATGGCGTGATTGAAGTGATAGAGGTCATCGATACCCTGGTCGACGGCGAACTCGTCGCCGAGGAGGTCATTATCGAGACCATCGAGGAAGACGGATCGATCACCATCGCCGACACTGTCGATGTGGTTGTGGGCGACGTTGTCCTTGAAGAGACCATCGTTGAAGTCATCGACGCCGCCGAAGAAAACTAAGAATCCTTCGCACCCCGAGCCAGATGAGGCGACCATGAGTGAATCCCGTCGCCCGCCGTTTGTCGTCCTTGGAGTGACTGGTGGGATTGCTGCCTATAAAGCGGTGGAGATTTGTCGTCTCTTAGTTGACGCGGGCGTCCACGTTGCTCCCGTTCTGACCAAAGACGCCGCGCAATTCATCACGCCATTAACCTTTTCTGCCCTCGCCTCGGAGCCAGCGCAAACCGAACTCTATAACGGAGTGTCACCGATTCCCCATACTCGCTTAGGCCAAGCCGCTGACCTTATTTTGGTGGCCCCGGCCACAGCCAACCTGCTGGGTCGTCTTGCCCTTGGCTTGGCTGATGATCTGTTAACGAACACGCTGTTGGCATCACGAGCGCTAGTCGTGGTTGCTCCAGCAATGCACACCGAGATGTGGGAACAACAAAGTGTTCAAGAAAATATTGAAACCTTGAGAGTGCGTGGCGTTCGCATTGTGGGTCCATCCATAGGTCGCCTTGCTGGTGGCGATGAAGGGGCAGGTCGCATGGAAGACCCCTCAGTGATTGTGGAGGCCGTGCTCACCATGCTCCATGGAGCGGACAACTCGACACTGACTGGTCGCCGCATCGTCATTAGTGCGGGAGGTACTCGTGAAGCGATTGACCCTGTGCGCGTGATCACGAATCGATCCTCAGGCAAACAAGGACACGCGTTAGCCGAGGTCGCCATGGAACGAGGTGCCGAGGTCACCCTCGTGACGAGCTCATCTCTTGGCATCCAAGGCAAGGGGAGTGGCTCGTTGTCCGTGGTGAAGGTGGAGTCTGCCGCGCAAATGCATGACGCCATGCTTCAAGAGTCCAAGGATGCCGACATTGTCATCATGGCTGCAGCGGTGGCTGACTTCCGACCGGTCCTGACCCATGGCACGAAGGTCAAGAAGGAGAGTGGTCATCTAGAAGTGACCTTCGAGCCGACAGAAGATATTCTGGCGGCCTTAGTTCATCAACGAGGATCAGAGCAAGTCATTGTGGGCTTTGCTGCGGAAACCGACAATGTCCTTGAAAATGCTCGAAAGAAGTTAGCGAAGAAGGGCTGTGACCTTCTGGTGGTGAACGATGTCAGCGCTGAGGAAACTGGTTTTGAGCACGATACGAATGAAGTAGTGATTATTGAGTCCAATGGGAATGAAATGAGCGTCCCGATGAGCTCTAAACGCACCATCGCGGGAGCAATTTTGGATAGTGTGGTGCGTTCGATGAAACCTTCGAGTGGAGAGTCAAAAATATGAGTAACCGTTACACGTTTACCTCGGAATCGGTCACCGAAGGGCACCCTGACAAGATGGCCGATCAAGTCTCTGACTCAGTCCTAGACGCCATTTTGGAACAGGATCCCTCGAGCCGTGTTGCCTGCGAAACGCTTCTGACGACTGGGATGGTGTTGGTTGCTGGAGAGATCACGACCAAGGCTGTCGTTGACGTGCAGACCTTGGTGAGAGATACCGTGAACGGTATTGGCTATGACGATGACGCCAAGGGTTTTAATGGGTCAACCTGCGCTGTTCTGGTGACCCTTGATCGCCAGTCCCCAGATATTGCCCAAGGAGTCGATGCCGCACTTGAGCTCCGCACTGGCAAAGGCGGCGAGGACGTCCTGAACGGCCAAGGTGCGGGAGACCAAGGAATGATGTTTGGTTACGCTTGTGATGAGACCCCTGACCTGATGCCGTTGCCGATTTGGCTTTCTCACCGCTTGGCAGAGCGCTTGGCGCAGGTAAGGCGCACCGAGCAGTTGGCCTATCTTCGACCAGACGGCAAGACGCAAGTATCGGTGATCTACGAAGATGGGACACCGAAAGCGATTTCAACGGTGCTGATTTCAACCCAGCACGCCCCAGGGGTAGACCTTGCGGCAACATTGGCACCCGATCTGCGCGAGAACGTGGTGCTTCCCCTTCTTCCTGACAATCTCGACACCGAAGGTTTTGAGTTTCTTTGTAACCCCACGGGTATTTTCGAACTCGGTGGCCCCCACGCGGATACTGGATTAACGGGCCGAAAGATTATCGTCGACACGTACGGCGGAATGGCTCGCCACGGTGGGGGTGCATTCTCGGGCAAAGACCCGTCAAAGGTTGACCGGTCCGCTGCCTATGCGGCACGCTGGGTGGCGAAGCATGTCGTCGCGGCTGGCGCTGCGAGGCGTTGTGAAGTTCAGGTTGCCTACGCCATTGGTGTTGCCCAACCCGTCTCACTGATGGTGGAGACCTTCGGAAGCGAAACGGTCGACCCGAGCAAAATTGAAGCGTCGGTGCGGGAACTCTTTGACCTGCGTCCTGCAGCGATTGAGCGTGAGTTAGATCTTCGACGCCCGATCTACAAAAAAACGGCCGCCTACGGACATTTTGGACGCAGCGAGCCTGAGTTCACCTGGGAGCAGACGCCGAAAGTGGATGACCTGCGCCGATCCCTTGGGCTCTAAGGCTCTTGACCAATCGTGTTGACGCTGCGGAGACGGTAGCAGTCTTCACTGACGTCCCCGCGGTAGCGAAGACGTTTGACTACTCACTCCCAGAACGTTTCACAGGGCCCACCTCGCCGGGAAGCCGTGTGCGAGTTCCCTTTCATGGGCGTTCAGTCACTGGGTGGATTCTTGGTCCAGGGCAAGAAGCCAACCGGGCAGTGAAGGAAGTCAAGAGTTCTCTTGGCGTCGGCCCGTCAACTCCTGTCCTTGCCACCTGTGCCTGGGCCAGTCGTCGATGGGCAGGCCCGCAAGCTCGTTTCTTGAAGAGTGCATCACCAGACACCATCGTTAAGGCCCTGCCGCAACCCCCCACGCTCGTTCTGCCACCGGGAGAGAAAACAGACTTCGACCAGATAGGCCTCACGGCGGGTCAAACCCCTGGTCCGACTCTCGTGCGCTTGGGCCCGGCGACGGATCCGTTTGCCTTAGTGATGGGCTTCCTTCGCGGGGCGACGGACAACGCCGCCCATGCTTCGGTCATTGTGCTGGTTCCTGGTAAGGGCTACGCCAAGCGATTGGTCGCGCGATTTGCCAAGCGCGGCGTTGCTGCGATTGATGCCAACAACGATTGGGCTGCCGCACGTGCGGGATGGCCCGTGATCGTCGGTACCCGGCTTGGCGTCTTGGGCGGTGGGGATGATCTCGCGGGCATTGTCGTACTTGATGCTGAAGACGATCGTTACTACTCGGAAGCGACGCCGACCTGGAACGCTATCGATATTGCTCGCCACCGCTGTGGCGACCGGATCCCATTGTTCATGACGTCGGCAACACCTGATGCCCGACTGAGTTTTGGAGCGACGCTGTTGCCTCTTGAACAACAGCGAACAACCGATGGTTGGCCAAGCGTTCATTTAATTGATCAAAAGATCGAGGATCCACAGAAGGGCCTGATGACCCCTTCGTTGGTTGAGGCCACTCGCGCAGCACTCGCTGAGCAGCCTGATGGTTTGGCAGTGGCTTACCTCTTAAATCGAAAGGGACGAGCGCGACTGGTGGTCTGCGCGCGCTGTGATGACGTCGCTCGGTGCCAAAGCTGTGACGCAGCATGTGCGCTCAATGCCACCTTGGACTGCCCCCGCTGTGGGGCGAGTCGACCGGTCATTTGTACTGGTTGCGGAGCGACAGCAATGAAGCTTCTTCGATTGGGTACGTCGCAACTCTCGGTCGAGTGCGGGGTACTGTTTCGAGAGCCAACGGTGGAACTAACGGCGAAGAGTGATCCCAGCGAGTTGCGTGGGGCGCGGATCGTGGTGGGTACTGAAGCGATCTTGCATCGCATCCGATCGCTCCGACTCATTGCCTTCCTGGATCTCGATCATCACCTCTTAGCTCCCGTTGCCGGAGCAGAGGTTCACGCACTCTCTTTGATTGGGCGCGCCGGTCGTTTAGTGGGTGGTCGTGGCGACCTTGGATCGGGTTCAGTGATTGTCCAAACACGCCTCGAAGAGCACCCAGTAGTACTCGCTGCGCAATTAGGAGACCCAACGGCGGTGTTGGAAGCCGATGGGGCGATGCGTAAGCTTTTGAACCTCGCTCCATTCGGGGCGGTAGCGAGGATAACAGGGGCAGGAGCGAAACCCTACGGCGACGTATTGAAAGCTGCCGGTTTGACGATCTCGATGATGAGTGAGAACGAACTTCTGGCGAATGCCGTTGACGCCGAAACGCTTGCGGACGCCCTGGCGAGCACCCCACGACCCAAGGAAGGGGTCAAAGTAGCAGTCGATCCGGTGACGATCTAGTCGGCGGCCGATAGAATGGGGACATGAGTATTCAGCCCATTCGCGTTTATGGCGACCCTCTCTTGAACACCGCAGCGAAGGACGTGACGGAAATCGATGGGAAGATTGCGCAACTTTCGGACACCATGATCCAGACAATGTACGCAGCTCCCGGATCTGGTCTGGCGGCCAATCAGATCGGCGTTCAGCGTCGAGTGTTCGTCTATGACATCGGTGACGGCCCGATCACCATCATCAATCCCACGATCGTGGAATCTGATGGAGAGTGGACCTACGAAGAAGGATGCCTGAGCGTTCCTGGGCTGTCGTGGGAGATCACCCGTCCAAACCAAATCCACTTGGTGGGCTTCGATTTGGACGGCAATGAGATCTCTATCGAGACTGACGAATTTGAGGGTCGGGTCTTCCAGCACGAGATGGACCACCTTGACGGAATTTTACTTCTTGAACGCCTCGATGAGGATCAGCGCAAGGACGCGAAGAAACTCCTGCGTGAACGGTCTCTTGACCTGATTCACAGTGGTGACCCCGACGGTCTCAGTGCGTTGATCAACGAAGACTAAGGACGGTCGATGCCTCGCTTAGCGTTTCTCGGCACACCAGATGTCGCCGCGCAGAGTTTGGGTCTCCTTTTCGAAGCCGGCTTTGAGATTCCCTTGGTCGTGACGCAGCCCGATGCTCGCCGTGGGAGAGGAAAAGAAACAACGCCAAGTCCGGTGAAGGTAAAAGCCCAAGAACTCGGCATTGCCGTCAGCGACGTACTCGGAGATTTAGCCGCCGTCGATGTCGATGGGGCAGTGGTGGTGGCCTACGGCGCACTAATCCCTGACCATCTCTTAGGACTGATGCCGATGGTGAACCTTCACTTCTCGCTGTTGCCCCGCTGGCGTGGTGCTGCTCCCCTTGAGCGAGCAATCCTGGCCGGAGATGAAGAAACCGGCGTGTGTGTCATGGAGGTGGTACCGGAACTCGATGCCGGAGGCGTTTACGCCACCCATCGAACAGAGATTGCGAACAAGACCCTGGATACTCTGCGACGAGAGCTTTGCGATGCTGGGACCAAAATGGTCATCAATCTCTTCGCTAACGGTGTTGAAGGACTCCCGCCTCCTCAAGCACAAGTGGGCGAGCAAAGTTATGCGAAGAAGCTCACGGTAGAAGATGGCCGCCTGAACTTTGGCCGCACTGTGCGAGAGAATCTCGCCGTTGTTCGTCTCGGGGCGGCCTACTGCTTCTCAGGGACAAAGCGCCTCAAGATTCTCGAAGCAACAACCGGCGCCCCAATGAATGGGTCACCTGGGGAAATGATTGAGAACAATGTGTGCTGCGCCGACGGGACACTTGCGTTGGTCACCGTTCAACCGGAAGGCGGAAAAGCAATGGATAGCGGAGCGTGGCTGCGAGGAAGGGGCGATCGAGCCTCGATGCGACTGACGAGCCATCCGGAGTCCTAAACTCTCCTTATGGCTCCCCTCACCACGATTGATCCAGGGCCCGTTGGAGCGTTGAGAATCGCTCCGTCAATACTCTCGGCCGACTTTGGAGAGTTGGCAGAGGCCATCGCCATGGTTACCCCCGAAGCCGATTGGCTCCATGTTGACGTGATGGACGGCCACTTTGTGCCGAATATCTCGATCGGGCCACCGGTTGTTCAATCCATTCGCAAACACACCGAGCTCTATCTTGACTGTCACCTTATGATCACGGACCCTGGCGAGTATCTCGAGGCATTCGCCAAAGCGGGTGCCCAGGGAGTCACGGTACATGCTGAAATCGGCGATCTCGACGCGGTGATCGACCAAGCTCGATCCCTCGGGCTGCGGATCGGAGTGGCGGTCAACCCCGACACCGAGTTCTCGCTCTTTGAGCGCTACCTTGACCAGATTGACCTTGTCTTATGTATGACAGTGTTTCCCGGGTTCGGAGGCCAGTCATTCATTCACGATGTCCTTCCAAAAATTGCCCAAGTGCGCGCTGCGGTTGACGAGCGCGGTCTGAATGTGGAGATTCAAGTCGATGGTGGTATCGATGTCACCACGACGCCCCTCGTGATCGCCGCCGGAGCCAATGTGTTGGTGGCGGGGAGTGCAATTTTTACTGCTCCTCACCCAGTCGAAGCCGCAAAAGCGATACGTACGGCAGCGCAGTCGGCAGCCGGCACCCGTTAGAACGAAGAACAGTGGAGCGCAGCGTGTCGGCTAACCGAGACAATGAACAGGACGCAATGCGCTGGGCGTTGGAACTGGGCGAAGGGGCCCGACAGATTGCTCCACCAAACCCCTGGGTCGGAGCGGTTGTGATCTCCGCCGACGGACTGCGCTCCTACGACGGTGCGACACAAGCTCCGGGTGAGAATCATGCGGAAATTGTCGCCTTGAACTCAGCCGGACGTGACGCTGAGGGCGGTACGCTGGTTGTGACTCTTGAGCCGTGCAGTCACACAGGAAGAACCGGACCATGCAGCAAGGCAATTCACGAAGCGGGTATTGCCCGAGTTGTCGTCGGGGTAGTGGATCCTGACGTCAACGTAAAAGGCCAAGGCATCACACGTCTTCAAGAGTGGGGTATCGATGTGGAAGTCGGCATGTTGTCTGACGAGGTGGAGCGATCACTGGCTGCGTATCTTTGTCACCGACGTACCGGCCGACCATTTGTTGTTGTGAAGTTGGCGTCAACCCTGGACGGCCAAACCGCAGCGGCCGATAGAAGTTCGCAGTGGATCACGAGCGAAGAAGCGCGCGCCGACGTCGCGAAATTACGTGCCAGCTGCGATGCCATCTTGGTGGGAGCTGGGACCGTACGAGACGATAACCCCACACTGACTGCTCGCACCGACCCGCCACCGTTTCGCCAACCTGAGCGATTTGTACTGGGGGAGATTCCCGACGGGTCGAAAGTGCTCCCGGCTCGATCGGTCTCGGGCTCGCTCGAGGAGATTCTCGACCAGATGGGGAAAGACGGCATTCTTCAACTCTTGGTTGAAGGTGGGGCCAGCGTGGCGCACGACTTCATTGCCGAGGGCCTGGCGGACCGCTTGGTTCTTTATCTCGCACCGGTTTTGATGGGTGGAAACGACGGATCCCCGGTGTTGAAGGGACCAGGTGCCCCCACAATTGCCGAGGCTCTGCGGGGTCGGTTCGTCAATGTGTCAAGAATCGGCGAAGATCTACGTATGGAGGTTGATATCTCATGCCCTTAGCGGCCATAGAAGACGCGATTCAAGCCATCGCCGAAAAGAAGATTGTGATCGTGGTTGATGATGCAGATCGCGAAAATGAGGGTGATTTGGTCATGGCCGCAGAAGCGGCGACACCGGAAAATATCGCGTTCTTTTTAGCCCACACGTCTGGGGTGATTTGTACGCCTCTTGAGGACGTCAGGGCTGATGAGTTGGACCTCCCGCTGATGGTGGTGGCCAATACGGAAGCGCAGCGTACGGCGTTCACCGTGAGCGTGGACTTTCGACATGGAACGACGACAGGAATCTCGGCGAGTGATCGTTCGGCCACAATCCAGGCGCTGATTGATCCAGAAACTCGCCCCACAGACTTGAATCGTCCGGGACATATCTTCCCTCTGCGCTATCGACCGGGCGGCGTCTTGAAGCGCGCTGGCCACACTGAAGCAACTGTTGACTTGAGCCGACTTGCAGGATTGAGCGCTGCGGGTGTGCTGTGTGAAGTAGTAAGTGCGGACAAGTCGTCCATGGCTACATTCGATGAACTCGAAATCTTTGCTGAAGAACATGGCCTCTTGATGATTTCGATTGCTGATTTGATCCGCTATCGCCGCCGCACTGAAAAGCTAGTGCGCAAAGTTGCCGAAGCAGTGATTCCGACGAATGAAGGCAGCTTCACTTCGATGGTCTATGAAAGTGTTCTTGATGGCGAGCAGCACTTGGCATTTGTGATGGGAGATGTGGCGAACAGTAAAGAAACCTTGGTTCGGGTTCACTCCGAGTGCCTGACCGGGGATGTCTTCGGGTCACTGAGATGTGACTGCGGTCCTCAGCTTCATACGGCACTCGACCAGATCGCCAAAGAAGGCGAAGGGGTCCTCGTGTATCTACGTGGACACGAAGGACGAGGCATTGGCCTTGGCCATAAGATCCGGGCGTATCAACTCCAAGAGAACGGCGCTGACACGGTCGATGCCAATCTTGAACTCGGGCTCCCGGTCGATAGTCGTGAATACGGTATCGGCGCTCAGATTCTCGTGGATCTTGGCGTGACCACCATGCGCTTGATGACAAATAATCCGAGTAAATATGGTGGCCTCGAAGGATTTGGTCTTGACATCGTCGACCGTGTTCCCCTTGAGAGCACGCCCCAGAAACACAATATTGAATACTTGCGAACCAAGCAGCAACGCATGGGCCACTTGTTAGAAGGTCTCGATGACGTCGTCGAATAAGACAGATCTTGATCCTCAAGCGATCGAGGCGTTGTACGGAAAAGTCGGAGCGAACATTGAGGGCGCACACGATGGTCGAGGTATGCGGATTGGTATTATCTGCGCACGCTTTAACGGGGGGATCTCCCAACGCCTCCTCGATGGGGCTTTCGACGCAGCGGAGCGTCTTGGCGTGGAGAGCGCCGATATCAGCGTGGCCTGGGTCCCTGGAGCCTTCGAAATCCCCCTGGTGGCTCGAGCCTTTGCACTCACGGGAAACTACGACGCCACGATCGGTTTTGGAGCGGTGATTCGGGGCGAGACGTCGCACTACGACTTTGTTGCGGGGGAGTGTGCGCGAGGGCTGCAAGATGTTGGATTAGCAACAGGAATACCTACCATTTTCGGGGTCTTGACGACGGAGAATGTTGAACAGGCCCTTGATCGCTGTCGACCAGATGGTTCGAACAAGGGTGCTGAAGCACTTGAAACGGCCGTAGAACTTGTGCAAGTTCTCCGGGCGTCAGCGCTGTCGTCCTAGGTCGTCCGAGGGCTGTCGTTCGCTAGGCCACAATAGAAGGATGTTAAAACTTGTCCTTCCCAAAGGGTCGCTCGAGCGAGCAACGCTCGATCTTTTCGCAGCAGCGGACCTGACGGTGCATCGATCGAGCGATGTGGACTATCGAGCGCAGATCGACGATCCTCGAATCGCCGAGGTTCGAATTCTGCGCCCGCAAGAGATTCCGGTCTACGTCGCCGAGGGGCGCTTTGATTTTGGGATCACGGGTCGGGATTGGATCGAAGAACGCGGTTCACAGGTAACGTCGCTGGGCGAGCTGGGGTATTCGAAAGTGACGGCGAATCCGATACGTGTGGTGTTGGCCGTTTCGGCTGACTCTCCCTATGAGTCCATCGGTGACTTGAAGAGCCATGCCGGGACACTGCGCGTCGCCACCGAGTACCCGGCACTGACAGCGCGAGCACTTGGAGCGGAAGGCATCAACGCAGAGATTTCACTTTCCTACGGAGCAACTGAAGCAAAGGTTCCTGACATCGCTGACTGTGTTGTCGAGATTACTGAAACCGGTCGAGCATTACGTGCTGCTGGTCTGCGCATTATCCATACTCTCTTGGTCAGTCACACTGAGCTCATCGCCAACAACGATGCCGCCCTCGATCCTGAGAAGCGTCACGCTATGAGCCAAATCATGACGCTGCTCGCTGGTTCACTGGAAGCTCGAGAGAAAGTATTGGTGAAACTCAACGTGGCACCAGGCCAACTCGATGCAGTGCTCAGCGTTCTTCCGTCGCTTCGTTCACCAACGGTCTCTGAACTTTCTGGGGATGCGGGCTATGCGGTCGAAACTGTGGTCGAGAAGAAAGTCATCAATACCTTGATCCCTGCACTCAAAGACAACGGTGCTAGCGACATCTTGGAATTGGCGCTCTCGAAGATCGTTCACTAGCGATGCGCAAGATTGTTACCGGAATCGTCCACTCATTCGACGAGCAGCGCGGTGTTGGGATCGTAGAGATCGATCAGGGGAAACAACTGACCTTTCATGCAACGGCCATTATTGATGGATCTCGTTCGATAGAGAGAGGAACCCCTGTCGTCGCATGCCAGGTGCCCGCCCATGGGGGAGAGCGTCAACTCGTTGACATCACGCCCGTGACGCCCAAAGCGTCGCTCTTTTAGTTCTCTGACGAAGCGACTTGATTGAGTTGCACCCAGGCCAGTCGCAGTTGGGCCAGCGCCTCGCTGAGCGGGCCTGACTGCTCGCCCAAGCGATCCCCGAGGTTTTCTACCAGTCCGGCCAAGGCATCAATGGTTAACTGAGCCGCCGCAAGTCGTGGAGGAGTCTCGGAAAGGTAGACCGCAGCGAGCTCAAAGAGCCCATAACAGTGGTTCGCAATCACCACCGCTGGGTCCGCATCGGCAAGCTCTCGGCGAAGTGCCTCTACCTCTTCGGGGTCGATATTGCCACTCTGTTCAGGGGTCTCGGTCATGGCTGTTAGATTAGTGGTCTATTCACATCAAGTGGGGTGGCCCGGGAAACCGGTTGCTTCCTCCACCTGTCCACGACCGTTGCGTTAGAAGCGGTGGAGTGCGCCAGGTCGAGAAAGGGACGTGCGTGAGAGCGCGCGACCTCTCCACTTGAACCATCACGAGCTGTCTGCCAAGTGGCAGCGGACCGGAAGCAAGGAGAGGCCCAATAGCAACAGCGCCAGCAGGAGAACACCGAATCAACGAACGGATACGTGTTCGTGAGGTTCGACTCGTCGATCCCGACGGGCAGCAGTTGGGCATCAGGCCGGTCCCAGAGGCGCTCGCGATCGCACGAGATCTTGATTTAGATCTTGTGGAAGTCGCCCCCACAGCCAACCCGCCAGTGTGCCGAATCATGGACTACGGAAAGTTCAAGTTTGATGAAGCCCAAAAGGCGAAGGAATCTCGTCGCAAAACTGCCAATGTCGGCGTCAAGGAGATGAAGTACCGTCCAAAAATTGGACCGGGAGACTTTGACACCAAGACCCGACAGGTTGGCAAATTCCTGAGTGACGGACACAAGGTCAAGTTGACCATCATGTTCCGAGGTCGAGAAGTGTTCCACCCAGAACTGGGAAAGAAGATCCTGGATCGAGTTGCAGAAACAATAGGACAAGACGCAAAAATTGAATCAGAGCCCCGCTTGGATGGTCGGAATATGACCATGGTGCTTGCACCCAACAAGCGCAGTAAGCGTCAAGCCGCTCGAGAGCAAGCACTTGCGGACAAAGCAGTAGAGGATGCCCTGGCGGCTCCCGTAGTTGTAGAGATCACAGAAGACGCAGAAACGATAGGAGAAGAAACAGATGCCTAAAATGAAAACCCATAAAGGTGCGGCAGCACGGATCAAGATCACCGGAACTGGTCGGATGCGACGCCGCAAGCAAAACCGTGGACACATCATGGAGAAGAAGTCTTCCACGAGGACTCGTCGCCTAGGACGTGAAGCGGATATCGCAAAGGGCGACCAAGACCGCATCAAGCGAATGCTTGGACGATAAGACCAACGACGAACGCCGCGATGTAGCGGAGCGAATTGAACGACAACCGAAAAATCGACGAAGGAAGAGGAGTGACCCATGGCACGGGTAAAGCGCTCAGTAAACGCAAGAAAGCACCACAAGGCAATTCTTGAACAGGCGAAGGGGTACTACGGCAGTAAGAGCCGTTCGTACCGTTCGGCGAACGAACAGGTTATGCACTCGCTGCAATATGCGTATCGTGACCGTCGAGCTCGCAAGGGAGAGTTTCGCAAACTGTGGATTCAACGTATCAACGCAGCAACGCGTGAAAACGGTATGAGCTACAGCCGCTTTATCGCAGGACTTCACGCTGCTGGCGTTGAAGTGGACCGAAAAGTGCTGGCTGACTTGGCCGTGACTGACGCCGGTGCCTTTAGCGCACTGGTCAAAGTCGCCAAAGACGCCCTCGGCTCGGAGGCGTCAGCCTCCTGACCGAGGTGCTCGGTCCTCGGAGCGCCGGGGTCCAGCAACTCCGACGCCTGTTGTCCTCACGCCGTAATCGGCGAGAGGAGGGGTTGTTCGCGTTCGAAGGACCTGAGCTCTTGCGTTCAGCATTGGATGCCAACATCCAAATCGCGAGGGTTTTTGAAGACGTTGATGCCCCAAGCGAAGTTCATGAGACGTGTGAGCTCGCACGTACACGAGGGGTGAAGGTCGACCTCGTGGATCACAAAGCTTTTCTTGGAGCAGCTGATGCTATGAGTCCACAAGGTTGTGCGGGAATCGCCGAGCAGATCTTGGCGGAGCAAACGTCGCCTATTGGGAGGTCATTCTTTCTCGTACTCGACGAGATCCAAGATCCAGGCAACGTTGGGGCATTACTGCGCGTTGCCGAAGGTTGTGGTGTCACAACAGTGTTTATTACGGGGGCAAGTGCAGATCCGTTTGGCCCGAAGGCACTGCGAGCGGCAACCGGATCGACGTTCCGGATTGTGGTCGCTGAAAGGCCGTCCGTCACGGATCTCCTTGATGAACTTGCTGATCAAGGAGTGACGACCTTCGCTACCTCATCTCACAATGGAGAGGATTACGCAGATCTTGCGTGGCCCGACGCCACGGCATTGGTGTTAGGAAATGAGGGTGCTGGCCTCAGTGACGAGATCATGTCTCGTTGTGCCAGGGGAGTGCGTATTCCCCTCCAGGGGGCACTCGAGTCACTCAACGTCTCGGTGGCGGGGGGCATCCTGGCCATGAGCATTGCGCGCCACCATGAAACCTCGCTCAGCACCACCTTGGGCTCTACGATTGACTCTGTGCCTACGAAAGACCCTTCATGAGTAGTCCGCTGAGTCAAGAAGTGTTGACAGCCCTCGTGAGCGAAACCTGCGCTGAGATTGCTAGCGCAGTGACGTTAGAAGCATTCGATGCGATTGCAGGATCTCTCAAAGCAAAGCAGTCTCCACTCGCTCAGGCACGCGCCGCACTTGGGAAAATCGATGATGAGGCCGAACGCAAGGAGTTGGGTCGTCTTGTCGGAGAAGCCACGGCTGCCATCATGAGCGCCTTGGATGAACGCAAGGTCGTCATCGAAGCAGCAGCTCGCCGTGAGGCGCTTGAAGCCGATCGCTTGGATCTCTCTGAAGTCATCGTTCGAGACGTTCGAGTACCGGTTCGACGGGGACACGCTCATGTAGTTGCTCAAACGCAGGCATCCCTCGAAGAGGTGTTTATTGCCATGGGTTTCTCTGTAGCGGAAGGACCAGAAGTTGAGACTGATTGGTATAACTTCGAAGCCTTGAACTTGCCACCAGGCCACCCTGCGCGCGACACCTTCGACACCATGTACCTAGACCTCGGAGAACCCGAAACAGTCCTTTTGCGCACGCACACTTCACCAACGCAGATTCACCTTCTTGAGGCGGCTCATCAACGAGGAATGCACTCTATCCATGCCGTGATGCCGGGTCGTTGTTATCGCCTGGATACGCCCGACGCGCGTCATCTTCCAGTGTTTCACCAGATCGAAGGCCTCGTGGTCGATCATGATGTCACCTTTGGTGATCTTGCGGGGACAATCGAGACCTTCACGGCCGCTTATTTCGGCCCAGATATTCACTCACGTTTGCGCCCGGCCTACTTTCCTTTTACGGAACCCTCGGCCGAGTTTGAAATCACGTGCACAATTTGTCGAGGAGAAGGCTGTCGGACCTGCTCGCGCACCGGATGGATCGAACTTGGTGGCTGCGGCATGGTGGACCCGGCGGTCTTCGAGGCCGTTGGGATCGACCCCTCTGAGTGGTCTGGTTTTGCGTTCGGTTTTGGGATCGATCGCTGCGCTCAAATGCGCCATGGGATTGCGGACATGCGAGCGCTCATCGAGAACGATCTCAGATTTGTGAGGCAGTTCTAACGATGTTGGTACCTCTTTCCTGGCTAAAAGATTTCGCGCCATTCCCCGACGATGCGGCGCTTCTGCGCGCAACGTTAGATGGACTTGGACTGGTGGTCGAAGACGTAACCACGACAGGTGAGTCTCTTGGCGATGTGATCGTGGCTCGCGTCGAGGAGATTCGCTCAATTGAAGGCGCCGATCGTATTCGATTGGTAGTTGCTGATGCGGGTGACGGACCGGTTGAAGTCGTCTGCGGGGCTATGAACTTCTCAGAAGGCGACCTCGTGCCCTTTGCCCCGGTGGGGTCAGTGTTGCCGGGAGACTTCGTTATCGCCCAGCGCAAGATGAAAGGCGTGGAGTCCAACGGCATGCTTTGTTCGGGTAAAGAACTCGGACTAGGGGACGATCACGATGGCTTGATGATCCTCACTGACGTTCCTGGGGCGATTCCCGGTAGCGCCATCGTTGAAGTTTTAGCGATCGAACCTGACGTGATCTTTGACATCACGGTTGAAGGAAATCGACCAGATGCCCATTCGATCTCTGGCGTTGCTCGTGATCTTGCCGCGCATCTCCACATCCCCTTTGCGCCGGTCGCTCCAGTATCCCCCGCTCGCAGTGGACCACCGACCTCAGAGCTCGCTTCAGCAGGAGTTGATGATGTGGATCTTTGTCGCCGCTTGGTCGTCAGTGTCGCGAGCGGGGTCATTGTGGGCAACTCGCCGGACTGGATCCAGCGCAGGCTCGAAAAAGCAGGAATGCGCCCCATCAACAACGTGGTCGATGCATCGAATTACGTGATGCTTGAGATGGGTCAACCCACGCACCCTTACGATCTCGACAAAATTGCTGGCGGGGGCTTGCGCGTGCGCCGTGCTCGCCCGAATGAGTCACTGACCACCCTTGATGGCGTCGAGCGAGTGCTTGGAGTAGCCGGGCAAAGTCTTGGGGACGAAGGAAATGACTGTGTTATCTGCGACGCAGAGGACCACGTCATCGGTATCGCAGGGATTATGGGTGGAGCGTCGTCTGAGATCGCTGAAGCGACGACCACCGTCCTCTTAGAAGCTGCATCGTTTGATCCCATTGCATCGACGCGTACCTCTCGTCGCTTGGCCCATCGGACAGAAGCGTCCACTCGTTTCCAAAAAGGCATCGATCCTGCCAACCTTGAAAACGTCAGTGATCGATTCTTTGAAATCCTGAGTCTCAGTTCACCTTCAATGGTCGTAGCACCCGATCCTATTGTCGTTCCCGATCACCCAGTGGTCGCCACCATGATTGAGGTTCCCCTTGAACGGGTGACTTCGCTGCTTGGTGTTGCCTTTACTGCGCAGGCAATCAGCGACCTTCTCGAACCCTTGGGCTTTGGCGTCGTCGAAAAGGACGCACAGAGTCTGACCGTGACCATTCCGACGAACAGGCCCGACATTCGTACAACCCACCACGGGATTGCCGATGTGATCGAGGAAGTCGCGCGGACCTATGGGTACGCAAACCTTCCTCGTCGGACTTCTCCGTGGCCTGAGCCAGGGCAGCCCAACGAACGCCAAGGTACTCGAACCCGCGTGCGAGAGGCACTTCTTGGACTTGGTGGCGATGAAGCGTGGACAACATCCTTGGTGGCATCCGGGGATGCAGCGCTTCTGGGAATTTCGGAGCCAGAGATTGGCGTGACAAATCCCTTGACGCAAGATGAAGCCCGGCTTCGCCGATCGCTTGTCCCGGGTCTCCTTCGAAGCGTTGGTTATAACGCCGATCGGCGACAAGACGACATTGTTCTCTTTGAGATGGGTCTGGTCTTTGTACACCCTTCGGCCAGCACGACAAACCGTTCGGTGCGAGCAGGCGCTGCTGGTGGTGTCTTGGTTGATCTCCCTTCCGAAGAAGAGCACGCCGCATTGGTCTTGGCCCGACCCGATGACGATGCGATGACCGCCGTCGCAGCGGCACGAGTTCTGGCCGATGCCCTGGGCCTCGCTGACATGCGCATTCAATCAGGGTCGTCCACGCTCCTTGCCGGTCTGCACCCAACACGCTCGGCGGAGCTGGTAGATGCACAATCAGGCGAGGTTTTTGGAGCAGTAGGTGAAGTTGACCCCTTCATTGTGGCTGAACTTGCACCAAGTGCAGGTCGGCAACGGATTGGCATCGTGGTGCTTGATCTCGGGGCAGTACGAGATCCAGCAAAAGTGGCGCGGAAGAGTGAACGGGCAGTCGGGATCACTCGATTCCCTTCAGCAGATCTAGATCTTGCCTTCAGCGTGCCGAATACGGTGAGCGTCGACAGGTTGCTCGATGCGCTGAAGAGCGCGGGAGGGGTAGTGCTTGAGTTCGTTCGTCTCTTTGACGTCTATCGGGGTCCAGGCATTGACGACGATGCACGAAGTTTGGCGTTTGCGCTTCGACTAAGTGCGGACGACCGGACGCTGAGCGAATCTGAAATTACCGAAACGCGCGGCTTATTGATTGCCGCTGCGGCGAAGCTCGGCGCTTCGCTTCGCTGAGACTTCGTCGAGCGAGCCGGGAGATCTCCCGGTAGCCATAATCGAGCCCAAAATAATGAGCGGGAATCCAATGGCAATGCCGATCGTGAAAGGTTCGCTCAAGAAGAGGACCCCTAATAAGACAGCAACGGCCGGGTTGATGTAGGTGACCAAGGTTGTCCGCGCCGGACCGATTTCCACGATGAGGGCAAAGAAAATCAAAAAGCCAGCGGCGGTGCAGATAAATGAGAGGCACGCAACCGCAGCGATGACATTGAACGAAAGATGAGCGGGTAAGTGTGTTGCCCCCCAAGGAAGATAGGCCAACGCAACGAGACCTACTGACGCGCCCACAACACCAGGCCCTGGCAAGTCGGCGAGTTTGAGCGAGATAATGAGTGGCCCAAGCGTGTAGCCAACGACGCAGCCGACCATGAGCAGGACGCCGATCCACGATGATCCGCTGACGCTGAGGCCAACGACAAGTGCCACTCCCACAGCTCCGAGGAAGAGTCCAACCGTTCTTCGAGGTCCGAAAGGTTCATGGACGACCGTGAAGCGATACAACAATGCCGCGAGCAATGGAACGGACCCCACGAGAAGCGCAGTGAGGGAGCTGGTGATGTGCTTCTCTGCGGTCGTCATCATGAGCCAGGGAATCCCGAACTCAATCACGGTATAAATCAGCACCCACTTAAATTTTGCGAAGATTGGCGTCAGCCGCCCGGTTGCGATTGCCCAAGGGATAATCAGAAGGGCGGCTGGAAGGGTGCGAAACAAGATCAAGGTCCCTGGATCAATCTGGCGCAGGGCCACCCGAATCATGAAGTACGGAAGGCCCCAAATCACAGACAATGCAGCGAAAAGGAACCAACTTTTACGGGTCATAGGTCATTCCTAGTCTACCTCGTGCCTGACTACTTGCAATAATATGCAATTTGATGTATATTTTTACGTTATGAAGGTCGGCGTTGCAGGAGCATCAGGATACGCAGGGGCAGAACTTTTACGCCTGCTGGCCGGGCACCCGGAATTTGTCGTGCACGCAGTCTCCGGCCAGCGCCACGATGGCGAACTCGTGGCCCTGCATACACCATCATTAAACGCAGCCTACAAAGGGATCCGCTATCACGCGACGACCCCAGAGACCTTCAGCGAGTGCGACATCGTCTTTTTGGCCCTTCCCCACGGAGCATCTCAAGGAATCGCTCCGGCCCTTCTTAACAAGGGGAAGACCATCATTGACCTCGGGGCAGATTTTCGTCTCCCCGTTGAAACCTATGAGCATTGGTACAACGAGACCCACGGTGCTCCGGATCTCTGTGAGAGCGCCGTTTACGGTCTCGTCGAACGTCATCGTGAGCAGCTTGTCGACGCATCGCTGGTTGCCGTTCCCGGGTGTTATCCGACCGCGACAGCCTTGGCCCTTGCGCCCTTTCTTGATGGTGGAGTAATCGCTGCTGAGGGCATCATTGTTGATGCCGCAAGTGGGGTCTCTGGAGCGGGACGAGCAGCGAAGGATCATCTCCATTTCTCAGAGGTTGACGAGTCATTCTCCGCCTACGGCCTTCTCGATCATCGCCATACCGCCGAGATGGAGATGACGCTCAACGCCATGGTGCTGTTCACGCCCCACCTCGCCCCGATGGTACGCGGCATGCTGGTCACTGCGTATGGTCGTCCGGTTTCGCCCATGACGACGGACGATGCTCTGGCGATTCTTAACGATGCCTACGTCGATGAACCATTCGTCCACGTTGTCCACGAACCACCAGCTACGAAATCAGCGACAGGATCAAACTCTGCGTTTATCACTGCTCGGGTCGATCCCCGAACGGGCTACCTGGTTGTCATAAGTGCAATCGACAATCTTGGCAAAGGGGCAAGTGGCCAGGCAATTCAGTGCGCAAACGTCGTTGCTGGCTTTGATGAAACCGCTGGACTTTCTTCGATTGGAGTGTACCCATGAGTGTGACGGCAGCGAAGGGTTTCTCAGCGACCGGTGGACCTGTCGGCATCAAGGGGAGCGGACGATCTGACATGGCCATCGTGCTCGCTGATGCTCCCGTCGTCACTGCGGCAGTGTTTACCCAGAACAAAGCAGCCGCGGCCCCCGTCCAGATCAGCCGTGCACACTTGAAGGCCACAGGAAACATGAGTCGTGGCGTGGTGTTGACCTCGGGTAATGCCAATGCCGCGACGGGCGCTGCAGGCCTCGCTGCGGCAACCACGATCACCCGCGAGGTCGCGCAAGCCGTCGATGCAGCTGAGAACGAGATATTGATCTGTCAGACCGGTCTGATTGGGATCCCTTTTCCCATCGACGCCCTCGAAGGAGCGATTGCTCCGCTGGCCAACACACTGGGGTCATCTGAAGACGACGGGAATCGTGCGGCGACGGCGATCATGACCACTGACACCTTTGCCAAAGAGGCATTGGTGGTGGGGGATGGCTTTGTCGTGGGAGCAATGGCCAAGGGTGCTGCCATGCTCGAACCCAATATGGCCACGATGCTGAGTGTGATCACCACCGACGCCGAGGTCTCTCAAGAAGAGCTCGCCGCAATGTTGAATGATGCCGTTGGACCTTCATTCAACTCACTGATCGTCGACGGAGCGACGTCCACGAACGACACGGTGATCGCACTAGCGAGTGGATTGGCAGGGCCCGTTGACAACGCAGCGCTTCGTGCGGCGCTGGCGAAGGTCTGTCTCACCTTGGCTGAGTTCATGGCCTTTGATGCCGAAGGCGCAACGAAAGCGGTACGAATCAAGGTAACCGGCGCTAAGAGCGACAACGAAGCACACCAAGGTGCGCGCAAGGTGGCCAACTCGCTGCTGGTGAAATGTTCGCTCAATGGCGAAGACCCCTATTGGGGCCGAGTACTCAGTGAGGTCGCCACAGCGGGAATTGACTGTGATCCTCTTCTCACAACCATTTCTTACGGCGGGACGGTGGTGAGCCGGGCTGGTGAGGCTGCTGAGCACGCCCACGATCTTGTTGCAGCGCACATGAAAGAACGATGGATCTTGCTTGAAATTGATTTAGGTCTCGGCAGCGGTGTGGGCTCAGTCCTCACCACTGATCTCGGCCATGGCTACATCGATGAGAATCGAACGACTTCATGAGTACCGCACGGGAGCATCCGGACCAAACCGCACAGTTGCTGATTGAAGCACTTCCCTACATTCGACAATTTGCCGACTCGGTCGTTGTGGTCAAGTACGGCGGTAATGCCTTGGCAGGGGGCGACGAAGCCTCAGCACTGGCATCCTTTGCCCAGGACATCGTGCTCCTCCAAGCTGTTGGCATCAAGCCGGTGGTGGTACATGGTGGCGGACCGCAGATCGCCGAAATGCTCAAGAAGATTGGAAAGACCTCAGAGTTCCATGACGGGCTTCGCATCACCGACGCCGAGACACTCGAGATGGCACAGATGGTGTTGGTGGGCAAGGTAAACAGTGGCATCGTCGCAGCACTCAATGTTCACGGCCCCATCGCTGTTGGTCTCTCTGGGGTTGATGCCAATTTGATTACTGCTGCGTTTCGCGATGAAAAGCTTGGGTTCGTCGGTGACGTGACCAACGTCGACCCAACTATTGTGAATCGCTTGGTTGCTCAAGGCATTGTTCCGGTCATCGCGACGATCGGCTCTGACATCGCGGGCCAGACATTGAATATCAATGCTGACACCGTGGCGGGCGAGATTGCCGCAGCGGTACATGCCGAGAAGTTGGTGTTCTTGACGGACGTCCCTGGCATCCGACGCGTGGCTGATGACCCATCAAGCGTTATGGCGCAAGCCACCGTAGAAGAACTTGAAACGTTAGTGAGCTCGGGCGCTGCGAATGGGGGAATGGTCCCCAAAGTTGAAGCGTGTTGCACTGCGGTACGAGGTGGGGTCCGACGTGCTCACATTCTGGACGGGACGACGCCGCATGCATTGCTGGTGGAGCTCTTTACCGACAGCGGTGTTGGAACCATGGTGGTGCCCTCATGACTTCCCATCTCATGGAGAACTATGCAGCTCCTGCGGTGACCTTTGTCCAAGGTAATGGCACCGTGTTGATTGACAGTGAGGGTAACGAGTACCTCGACTTTCTCTGTGGGCTCTCCGTAACGTCTCTCGGCCACAACCGACCTGAGGTTACGAAGGCCATTCAAGAACAAGCGGCGACCTTGTCGCATGTCTCAAACCTGTTCGACCATCCCCAACGTCAAGCAGTGGCCTCGCTGATCAACGACCTTCTCGTTGATGCGGGGGGTCGCTCAGGAAAAGTCTTTTTCTGCAATTCGGGTGCTGAAGCGAACGAATGTGCGCTGAAGTTGGCCCGCAAAGCTCGCCCAGGTAAGCACGTGGTCCTCACGACCTTGAACTCGTTCCACGGGCGCACCTTGGCCACACTGGCCGCCACTGGCCAACCGGAGAAACAGATGGTCTTTGCTCCTATGCCGGAGGGCTTCGAACATATTGCTTTTGGTGATCTCGAAGCGATGGAAAAGCGACTCAGTGTTGGCGACGTCGCTGCAGTCCTGGTCGAAGTGATTCAAGCCGAAGGGGGAGTGAATACCCCGCCGATCGGCTATCTGCCAGGACTCCAAGAAGCTTGTCGCAAAGTTGATGCACTGTTCATGATTGATGAAGTGCAGACGGGACTGGGTCGAACGGGCCAATGGTTTGGGTTTCAAGACGAGAATCTGGCTCCCGACGTGGTTACCTTGGCAAAAGCATTGGGCAATGGAATCCCCGTTGGGGCCTGCTGGGCTCTTGACGGTGTGGCCGCGGCATTCAAGCCGGGTGATCACGGATCAACATTTGGCGGGCAACCCTTGGCGTTGGCGGCAGCAAAGGCCACATTAGAAACAATGATTGATCTTGATGCTCCGGCGCTGGCGCACGAAGCCTCCGAACAGCTCCGTGCTGGATTACTCGATCTGCCAGGGGTGACGGGGGTACGCGGACGCGGATTGATACTCGGTGCCGAGCTCAATGCCGACATTGCTAAAGAAGTAACCCAAGAGGCCTTAGCCGCCGGCGTGGTCGTAAATGCCGTGCGTCCCAACGTCATCCGCTGTATGCCGCCACTCACGGTGAGTGCTGATGAGATCCATGAAGCCCTTGGCCGTCTTCATGCAGCGATGACCAAGGTCCACGAGCAGGCAGGTGCGGAATGACACGACACCTCCTGGATCTTGCAGAGCTGAGTACCTCGGATTTGCTTGCAATAATCGACCTCGCTCGAGTCCCTGCAGGTCATGAACTTTCCGAACAAAGCGTTGCCATGTTCTTTGAAAAGCCGTCGGGACGAACGCGCAATGCAACCGAGATGGCAGTCGTTGATCTCGGCGGGCATCCCGTCATGATCACCCAGGCCGAGGTGGGGATCGACACCCGTGAATCAGCGGAAGATGTGGCTCGTACGCTGGGCTCGTTCCATCGAATTCTTGCTGCTCGTGTGAATGACCACGGCGTCCTCGTTCGTATGAAAGAGGCGCTATCCAGCCCACCATGGAATGTCAGTGTGGTGAACCTCCTGAGCGATGTCAGTCACCCCTGTCAGGCAATCGCTGATGTCCTGACGATGCTTGATGAGTTCGGTGACGGCCGCTCCATGAGCGCCCTTCACGGCAAGCGACTTTGCTATGTCGGCGACGCCAATAACGTAACGCTGTCGCTCGCGCAAGCGTCGCTTCAACTGGGGATCGATGTACGCATCGCTGCTCCGCAGGGCTATCAGTTCTCGAGTGAGGTACTTGACGATCTCGCTGAGCTTGGAGCATCCGCTGGAGCGAGTGTGCTCCAAACGTCTGATCTCGCCGAAGCCGCTGACAACGCAGATGTCCTCTATAGCGATGTGTGGACGTCGATGGGCCAAGAAGCCGAGCATGATCAGCGACTCAACGACCTCAGCGGGTACGGCATCGACGCAGCGCTGCTCGCTCATGCGAACCCTGATGCTGTGGTGTTGCACTGTCTACCCGCCCACCGGGGCGAGGAGATCACTGACGAAGTCCTTGAAGGACCCCAAAGCAGAATTTGGCAGCAGGTCGCACATCGTCGAACTGCTATGCGTGGCGTGTTTCGTTGGCTCCTCAGCGACGGAGAGGGATCATGAAGATCTCCAAGCAACAACGCCATCATCGCATCATGCTGATTTTGGAGGATCAAGTGGTTTCGAGTCAGAGCCAACTCGTAACGCTGCTCAAAGAAGAAGGTATTGCTGCGACGCAAGCGACAGTGTCGCGTGACCTTGAAGAGATGGGGGCGATCACTGTTCGGATTCCCGGAGGGGAGCGCGCACTGGCGCTTCCTGAGCTCACCAATCAGCAAGTCGCGCCCGCTGATCACTTGAGACGCATTCTCGGTGAATGGGCCGTCGAAGTCGCTCCAGCAGGACCGCTCGTCATCATTAGAACGCCACCAGGATGTGCCCATGTTGTGGCGTCGGCGATGGATCGCTCAGGCGTTGATGGCGTGGTTGGTACCGTGGCAGGGGATGACACGATCATGGTGGCCGTAGACGATGAGTTTGGCGTTGACGATGTGTGTGAACGACTGGCCGCATTAGCTGGTCTTGAAGTTCGTCCAAAGGCGCGAGTACGCGCAGTAGCAAAGAACCGGAAATAACGAGGAGAAGGTATGACGGAGAGAATTGTATTGGCGTACAGCGGAGGCCTTGATACCTCGGTGGCAATTCGTTGGCTCATTGAAGAGCATGACGCCGAGGTCATTGCCGTCTCGGTCGACGTTGGCCAATCGTCTGACTCGACGGGAGAAGAGTGGGAAGACATTCGCCAGCGAGCATTTGCCGCAGGCGCCAAGGAAGCCATTGTGGTCGATGCGCGCGACGAGATGGCCAATGAGTACTGCGTTCCCGCTATCGCCGCTAACGCTGCCTATGAGGGGAAGTATCCACTGGTCTCAGCCCTGTCCCGCCCCGTCATCGTTAAGCACCTCGTCGAGCAAGCACGAGTCTTTGACGCCAATGCGGTGGCCCATGGCTGCACCGGAAAAGGAAACGACCAGGTCCGCTTTGAAGTTGGTACTCGTGCCTTGGCCCCACATCTCAAGGTCTATGCCCCTGCACGCCTTTGGGGGATGACTCGCGAAGACTCAGTCGATTACGCAGCGAAGTGGAATATCCCTATTGGCCAGTCCAAGGCGAAGATCTACTCGATCGATGAGAACCTCTGGGGACGGGCCATTGAGTGTGGGGCCATCGAAGATCCTTGGGCAACTGCACCGAGTGAACCAAACACGTTGACCAAGGTCCGCACCAATGAGTCTGTTGAACTGGTGATCTCATTTGATCAAGGCGTCCCTGTTGCCCTTGATGGCGTCACGAAGACTGTGGCGGACATTATTGATGATTTGAATCTTCGTGCGGGATCCACGGGATTTGGACGACTCGACATGGTGGAGAACCGTCGAGTCGGCATCAAGAGCCGTGAGGTCTATGAATGCCCCGGTGCACTGGCGCTGATTGCGGCCCACGCAGATCTGGAAGACCTTTGTTTGGAGCGTGATCTTCATCACGAGAAGGCCCGGCTTGAGCCACGATGGGCCGAATTGGTCTACGACGGCATGTGGTTCTCGCCACTCAAACAGGCCATTGACGCGTTTATGTCCGAGACGCAACGATTCGTCACGGGTGATGTACGGATGCGATTTGATCCACCGGGCGCACTGCACATTGAGGGGCGCCGCAGCCCTTTCGCGCTCTATGACCATGGCTTGGCCACCTACGATGCCGCCGATACCTTCCGCCATGAGGACTCTGCGGGATTCGTTCGGCTCTGGGGTTTGGGCGTGGCGACGTGGTCAGAAAAGCAAGTAACGAAAGGATCGGGACATTGACCCTTTGGGCTGGACGCCTTGAAGGCGGCATGGCGCCTGAGTTGGCTGCGATGTCAATTTCGCTGGGTTTTGATCAACAGTTGGGCCTCGTGGATGTGTTGGGGAGCGCCGCGCACGTGCGTGGTCTTGGACGAACGGGCATCCTTTCTGATGAAGAGACGCAGACCTTGCTTTCGGCCTTAGAGCAAGTAACAGGTGAACTTTCTTCAGGTACTTTTGTTTTTGTCGAATCCGATGAAGACATTCACACTGCGGTCGAACGGCGAGTCACCGAAATCGCAGGCCCAGTTGGGGGAAAACTTCACACAGGGCGATCTCGAAACGATCAAGTTGCGACCGACCTTCGGCTCTGGGCCCGTGGTGCCTTGCTTGACGTGGCCGCAAGCGTGCTCGCGCTCCAACGAGTCTTGTCGGCTCGCGCATCGGAAGCAGGGGGCGTCTACCTGCCTGGCTACACCCATCTCCAGCGCGCCCAGCCGGTGTTGTTGAGCCACCATCTCGCCGCGCACTGTTGGGCGTTCTCTCGTGATCTCGATCGCCTCCTCGCATCCGTTCATCGTTTGAACGTCTCACCACTGGGCGCCGGTGCCTTGGCGGGATCATCCCTGCCGCTTGACCCCGATGGGGTGGCAGAAGAATTGGGCTTTGCCAAGCGATTCGACAACTCAATGGATGCAGTCTCGGATCGAGACTTTGTCGCCGAGGCGCTCTTTGACATCGCGCTCGTGGGTCTGCACTGTTCGCGCCTTGGCGAAGAGATTGTGCTCTTCACGAGCGAGGAATTCGGTTTCTTCACCCTTGACAATGCCTATGCCACGGGGAGTTCAATGCTTCCGCAGAAAAAGAATGCCGATATTGGAGAACTCGCACGAGGAAAGTCCGGACGACTCATTGGCGATCTTGTGGGCTTTTTGGCCACGATGAAGTCACTTCCCCTGAGCTACAACCGAGACCTTCAAGAAGACAAAGAACCCCTCTTTGACGCGGTTCGTCAGATCCGCCTGGTGCTTGATGCTCTGACTGGGCTCTACGCAACGGTGGCGTGGAGCGAAGAAACGATGGCCCGTGCGGCAGACGAGTCGATGAGTGGAGCGATTGATCTTGCCGAATATCTGGTGAAACAAGGTATGCCGTTTCGTCAAGCCCATGGTGTGGTCGCAGGCATTGTCACGGAGGCTCTCGAGAAGGGCGTGCCGCTCGGAGGCTTGGTAGAAGCTCATGAGGCATTAGGCCCTGATGCAGCAGCATTGTTGGCCCCAGGGCGCAGCGTTGCCAACCGTCAATCTCCTGGAGGTACGGGACCCACCGCAGTCGAAGAACAACTCAACGATCTTGACCTCCAGATCCAAACGGATGCTGAACGAATTGAGGCGCTCGTCGCTCGGTGGAGTTCGAAGAACTAACGGGTAAAGACGACGGTCTTGTGGCCGGCGACCATCACGCGGTCTTCACTGTGCAACCGCACGGCTCGTGAAAGGACTTCACGTTCAATGTCACGACCAAGTGCCACAAGATCAGTCGCAGTGAGGGCATGGTTCACACGGCGAACGTCTTGCTCGATGATTGGTCCTTCATCAAGATCGGCGGTGGCGAAGTGGGCGGTGGCACCGATTAATTTAACGCCACGCTCGGCCGCTTGATGATACGGCTTTGCACCTTTGAAGCCGGGCAAGAATGAGTGATGGATGTTGATGACGCGGCCGGACAATGCCTCACAGAGATCTGTCGACAGAATCTGCATATAGCGAGCCATAGCTACGAAATCGATGTTGTATTCGTCTACAAGCTCGACGAGTCGAGCCTCGGCCACAGGTTTCGTTTCCGGCGCCACGGGAACGTAGACGAATGGGATGCCGTAGTCCGCAGCGATTGATTCACAGGTCAGATGATTTGAGACAATCACCGGAATATCGATAGGTAGCTCACCAATTCTCCAGCGATAGAGGAGATCGACCAGACAATGATCTTGCTTCGAAACCATGATCAGCACCCGACGCTTCTGCTCTGCTGGTCGCAACGAAAGTTTGGGTGAGAACTGAGCGGTGGCATCAGTCAACTGCGTGCGGATCTCTTGTTCCGTGCGAGGGCATTCGAAGACCGTACGCATATAAAAGATTCCCGAATTGACGTCAGTGAATTGATCATTTTCGATAATGTTGCCCTTAACGTCCCCGATGACATCAGCGCAGGCACGAACAATTCCCGGCCTGTCGTCACACTGCATCGTAAAGATAAATTTTTCCATCACTTCGCCAATCTTCTCGGGTCTGACCTTTTTTGCATTGGCATTCTTTGCTCAACCGAGAGCGTCGCTCCTATTTTGCGCTGTATGAGTGAGCGCCAGTACCAGCGAGGCCTCCACCATCAACGATAAGATATTCGTCCCGAATAGGGCGTCCTTCAAAGAAGCACTCAAGAATCTCACGTGTTCCCGCCGCATAACGGGCCTGGGCCGAGAGCGATGTCCCCGAAATGTGCGGGGTCATTCCTTCATGAGGCATGGTGCGCCATGGGTGATCAGCAGGTGCTGGCTGGGGATACCAAACGTCACCGGCATAGCCAGCGAGTTGGCCGTTCTCCAAAGCCCGAACGACCGCATCGCGGTCGCAGATCTTCCCTCGTGCCGTGTTGATGAGGTAGGTCCCACGCTTCATGCGGTTGAACATCTCGTCATTGAACAGGTGCTCGGTCTCGGGGTGGAGCGGTGCATTGATAGTGACGACGTCACATTCGGGGACCATCGACGCAGCGTCTGGATGGAAGGTGAGGTTCAACTCTTCTTCAATCTCCTTTGGGAGACGGTGACGGTCGGTGTAGTGCAAGTGAACATCAAAAGGCTTGAGTCGGCGAAGGACGGCGAGGCCAATACGGCCTGCGGCCACTGTGCCGACGTGCATTCCTTCAAGGTCGTAGCTGCGCTCGACGCAGTCAGCGATGTTCCACCCACCTTTGACCACCCACTCGTGAGAAGGAAGGTAGTTGCGCACCAGGCCGAGAATCATCATGACGACATGTTCAGAGACACTGATGGAGTTTGAAAACGTGACTTCTGCCACCGTGATGTTGCGAGCGATGGCCGACGAAAGATCGGTGTGGTCCGACCCGATTCCAGCGGTAATCACGATTTGGAGATTTTTGGCCTTTTCGAATCGCTCAGGCGTCATGTAGGCAGGCCAGAACGGCTGCGAGATGACAACGTCAGCGTCGGCAAGTTCACGTTCAAAGACGGAATCGGGACCTTCTTTGTCGGAGGTGACGACCAAGGTGTGGCCATTGGCCTCGAGGTAGTTGCGCAAGCCCAGTTCGCCAGAAACTGAACCAACAAGTTCTCCCGGGGTGAAGTCGAGACCTTTGGGCGACGGAACCGATTGCCCATCGGCATAGCCCTCGATAACCGGGATGGTGTCACGGGCATACTTAGGCGGAAATCCGGTTATCGGGTCTTCGTAAAGAACGCAGAGAACTTTTGCCATGATATTTCCCCCTTAGGTTGGACTATCGCTATTATCAGCCATTTCCACCCAGAGCGCAAATAGTTTCACGAGAGTGGAAATGCTCAACTCGCCGGAACTCTCCTTCTCGTCCAAAAAGGCGCCTAAAGTAGGGAAATCCACGAGGAGATGACATGAGCGCAGCGCCGAAAGAGATTGAGCAGAAGAAAGGCAATGCTCGGCTCCCTCACGAAGTCACTCCCAAAGAGAATGATGACGCCAAGATCGACAGCCTCGACCCCGATATCGGCTGGATTATCGCTCAACGAGTCAAGGAGTACCGCACCGCTCTCGGTCTGACGATCGAGCAGATGGCGGAGCGTTCGGATATCTCGAAGTCGATGCTCTCGAAGATCGAGAATGCCCAAGGATCACCAAGCCTTGGGACCCTTTCAAAATTGGCAAAGGCCATTTCCGTCCCACTGACCTCCTTTTTCCGTGGCCTCGAAGAAGAGCATGATGCCCTTTTTGTCAAAGCGGGACAGGGGGTCGAGATCGTCCGCAAGGGAACCCGAGTGGGGCACCAATATGAGATGCTCGGCGAAATGAGGGGCCCCCAGAAGATCGTGGAGCCGGTGCTTGTGACCCTTGACGAGCGAACAGAGGTCTTTCCGCTCTTTCAGCATCCAGGCATTGAGTTTCTCTACATGCTCGAAGGCGTTGTGGAGTACGGTTTTGGAGCGGGCCGTTACGTCCTTGAACCCGGCGATGCACTGCAGTTCTCTGGAGAAATCGTCCACGGGCCAACTCGCCTGATCGAGCTCCCGATCAAATTCCTCTCCGTGATCGCATACGGCACTCCTCAGGGGTAGTTCCGCTCCCATGGAGTGTCCACTCATAGTGGACAAGGTTTCTTACTAGTGTTACGGTTCCACGACAGGACTGCGCTGTTGACGTTCAACGACAATGGCGCCGAGGGGGAGGAGGAGCAGCCATGTGTGGAATTGTCGGTCTCAAATTAAAAAATCCAGCACTTGAGAACCAACTTGGAGCATTGACGGTTCCGATTTTGGACTGCCTTGCTTCTCGAGGCGAGGACTCAACGGGTATTGCGATTTATACCCATGACATCGGCAAGAGTGCGCACAAATATTCCTTATACAACCCTGAGATGCCTTTTGACTGGGAGCAGTACGTGGGCTCTCTTGATGGTGTCTTTGGCGACGGATTTACCCTCACGGTCCAAGCACGCCAAGCGCTGGTCGTTTCTGAAGCAGACCCGGTCCAGATTTTGTCTGCTCTTCGCCACGGCGACCCTACGGTCCGCCTGTTTGGCTACGGAAACGCCATTGACGTCTTCAAAGAGGTGGGTCCTGCGTCGGTTGTGTGTGAACGCTATGGCATCGCGAATCGTGCAGGCTACATGGCCATTGGCCATACAAGGATGGCCACAGAGTCAGCAGTGACGACGGAACACTCGCACCCCTTTGCCGTGAATGCAGACGTGTGTCTCGTCCACAATGGATCGTTCTCCAATTACGCCTCAGTGCGTCGAGATCTTGTCGACCATGGCATTCACTTTGATACTGACAACGACTCAGAAGTGTGTGCTCGCTTCATTGGTCGAGAACTCGCCGAAGGCGCCACCATGGCTGATGCCCTCAAGACGGTCCTGAAAACCTTCGATGGCTTTTACTCATTGGTCGTGGCGTCAGAAGATTCCATGGCAGTGGTGCGCGATTCCTTTGCATGCAAGCCCATGGTGGTCGCCGAAACTGACGACTACGTTGCCGTCGCTTCTGAGTACCACGCACTCGCCGAGCTGCCGGGGATTGAAGACGCACGCGTCTTTGAGCCAAACCCTGAAGAGGTGTTGTCATGGTAGACGTCGAATACAGTTGTGCGTCAATGACATTGCGCGAAATTAATGTTGCGCTGCGGGCCTTGCCTGACGGCACAACGGTGCGCATCAGTGAGCCGCGTGGGTGTCATAACTTGGTGGTGGGTCTCTCGAATAAAATTTCTGTTGAAATTGATGGGAACGCTGGGTACTTCATCGGAGGACTCTGCGACGGTCCCGACATCACGGTGAATGGATCGGTCGGATGGTCGGTAGGGGAAAACCTGATGGCGGGCACGGTGCGCGTGAAGGGCAACGCATCGGAGAGTGCTTGCGCGTCGTCTCATGGTGGCATGGTCATCGTCGAAGGTGATGCCTCGTCTCGGGCAGGTATCTCTCTCAAAGGTGGAACACTTTGTGTAGGGGGATCCGTCGGTCACATGAGCGGCTTTATGGCTCAGGCCGGCACTATCTTCGTCGGAGGGGACGCCCAAGGATCGCTTGGCGATTCTCTCTACGAAGCAGTGATCTACGTTGGCGGCAAGGTCTCGTCGCTTGGTTCAGATACCAAGGTCGAGGAGTTGACCGACGTGGATAAAAAGACTCTCGGCGAATTGATCGCAATCACAGGATTTGATCATGTGTCGACCGACAACGTCACCAAGATTGTCTCTGCAAAAACCCTCTACAACTTCGACGCGCTGAAGGATCAAAAGTACTAATGAAACCTATTGACCACGACTCCATTACTGCGACGGGAACGGTAGGGAGTTCTACGTTCCCAGCTGAAGTGATCGCCCAGATTCAAGAGATGGCCCACGAGGGTCGCTACGAGATTCGTGGGTGGGGTGCGAAGCGTGCCCTGCCAACCTTTGACGACTTGACATTTCTAACCGGTTCGCTCACGCGGTACCCACTTGAGGGCTATCGCGAGAAGTGTGACACGACCACGGTGCTGGGAAGCCTCAACGCATCGAAGCCCTTAGAGCTGAAAATCCCTATCACGATTGCGGGCATGAGTTTTGGTTCACTTTCGGCCCACGTCAAAGAGTCTTTAGGTCGCGGCGCCACCGCGGTTGGAACGTCAACGACCACCGGTGACGGCGGGATGACCGACGAGGAGCGCGAATCCTCACAGCACCTCGTCTACCAGTGCCTTCCGTCTCGCTACGGATTTAACATTGACCAAGTACGCAAAGCCGACGCTATCGAAGTCGTCATCGGCCAAGGAGCGAAGCCCGGTGGGGGAGGAATGCTTCTCGGCCAAAAGGTCTCGCAACGAGTGGCTGATATGCGTACCTTGCCGGCGGGTATTGACCAACGTTCGGCCTCTCGTCACCCAGACTGGACCGGCCCGGACGACTTGCGTATCAAAATTGAAGAGCTGCGCGAAGCGACGAATTGGGAAAAGCCCATCTACGTAAAGTTTGGCGCTACTCGAACAGAACACGATGTGAAGTTGGCCGTTGCTTCAGGCGCCGACGTCGTGGTCATTGACGGGATGCAAGGTGGCACAGGTGCCACGCAAACTGGCTTCATTGAGCACACTGGCATCCCGACACTCGCCGCCGTTCGACTCGCCGCCGACGCCCTTCGAGAGATCGGCATGCATCGCAAGGTGCAGTTGATTGTCTCTGGTGGGATCCGTTCCGGGGCCGACGTGGCCAAGGCATTGGCTTTGGGGGCAGACGCCGTTTCAATCGGCGTGGGTGCATTGATCGCACTGGGTTGCAATTCGTCGACCTACTTCCAAAATGGCGAGTTGCACGACGCAACGGCTGACTACGCAGCCCTGGGCACTGCCCCGAATTTCTGTCATCACTGCCACACCGGTATGTGTCCCGTTGGCGTCACCACCCAAGATCCAATTCTTCAAGAGCGTCTTGATCCAGAAGAGGGAGCGCGATGGGTGACCAACTACCTCAAGGCGCTGACCATGGAACTCACGATGCTCGCCCGAGCTTGTGGGAAGTCAAACGTCCATCATCTCGAACCAGAAGACCTCGTTGCGCTCACAATTGAGGCGGCAGCGATGGCCAAGGTGCCCCTTGCGGGCACTGACTGGATCCCTGGACAAAAGGGCTCCGGAGGGTTTTAGACCATGCGAGCAACCATCCTCCAACATCTCTGGTGCGAATCATCAGGGCTGTTTGGGGAGATGCTTGAATCTCGAGGATTTTCACTCGATATTCGAGAACTCGACGAAGGGGCGGTGTTGCCATCGCTCGAAGAGACGGATTTAGTCCTGGCTCTCGGCGGGCCGATGAGTGTGAACGACGAAGCCATCTGGCCATTCCTGGCGCCTGAGAAGCACTTCATTGCCGACGTCGTGGAACGCCAAATTCCCTACTTCGGGGTGTGTCTCGGCGCTCAGTTGTTGGCTTCGGCTGCTGGAGCAAGCGTGATGACGGGCCCCGCACCCGAGGTCGGTGTTTTGACGGTTCGGCGAACACAAGGGGTGAGCGACGTGCTCTTTGATGGGTTGTCGGAGGAGTTTGCCGTTCTTCAGTGGCACGGGGACACCTTCGAACTCCCTCACAACAGCACCCTGCTGGCGTCATCGACTCAGTATGCCCATCAAGCCTTTCGGGTGGGAACTTGTGCCTACGGAGTCCAGTTTCACCTCGAGGTCACCGATGACATGGTTGTTCAGTGGTCTCAAATTCCCGAATACGTGGCGTCGCTCAGGAGCGCACGGGGAGATGGTGGATTCCGAATCTTGCAACAGGAGGTTGCGGACTATGCCACCGAGATGAGAGAGTCAGCAGAGGAAATATTCGGAAGGTTCTTGGACCACATCGTCCTGAAGAAGCAGGTGGGGGTTACGAGCGCCTCATAGCGAAGGATCAATTTGATTACGGTTTCTCAACCGAGGAAGCGATCAAGAGAAAAACAATAAGGGGGGAAGATGAACGACGAAGTCGCAAAGTTACGCGCACGGGCAGAAAAAGATGGAGTGGAGTTTTACTTTGCGCTGTTTGTGGACATGCACGGGAAGCCCTGCGCCAAGATGATTCCAGTGGAATCGACCGATGTCTTGGTCGAAGGAGAGGCTGGATTCGCGGGATTCGCTGCTGGACCAATGGGACACACCCCCGCAGACGGAGACTTGATCGCCATCCCTGACCTTGACACCTACACCGTGCTGCCCTGGAAGCGAACGATCGCAATTGTTATGTGTGACATCTTTGTTGAAGGCGAGCCCTGGCCGTTCTGCCCTCGTTTGATTTTGAAAGACGCCATCGCCAAGGCCAAAGAGAAGGGCTTCGTCTTCAAGACTGGAGCGGAAGCAGAGTATTTCCTGGTCAACCGCCTCGAAGATGGCGACATTGAAGTCGCCGACCCCTTGGACCGAGCAGCATCGCCTTGTTATGACGTCAAGGCGTTGACTCGCATGTACGACGTGTTGTCGGAACTCTCGAAGTACATGAATGAACTTGGCTGGGGCAACTATGCCAACGATCATGAAGACGCCAATGGTCAGTTCGAGCAGAACTTTGAATTCGCTGATGCGCTTACGACTGCTGATCGTCTCATTTTCTTCCGCTACATGGTGCACATGATCGCCCACGATCACGGGATGGCGGCAACGTTTATGCCAAAACCGTTCTCGCATCTGACGGGAAATGGTCTTCACTTCCACTCAAGTTTCTGGGACGCGAAAACCGACAAGCCCTTGTTTTCTGACGACAAGGACCCGCGCGGTATGGGGATGTCAGCGCTGGGATATCAGTACAT
>Ga0164297_10000306_pt1 | contig 62844 bp, 79 predicted proteins | sample GEODES058metaG_FD_113539 | JGI IMG/M metagenome (GOLD analysis project Ga0164297, IMG submission 113539) | Dystrophic lake water microbial communities from Trout Bog Lake, Wisconsin, USA - GEODES058 metaG | ecosystem: Environmental > Aquatic > Freshwater > Lake | place: USA: Trout Bog Lake... | reverse complement strand
GGCAGCGCAGCATTGGCGAAAGCCTCCGCCTTCAAATTCGAATTTCTGTTTCTGGTTTTGATCTTTGGCGATCTTAACGGTTTTGCCCCAACGCTCCTGATACCAATCAGATTCGATGAGGCGGCGCATCTTGAGACCGTCGCGGATCGCCAGCTCTTGGCTATGCGATACGCAAATGTATCTCATGTGAGACATGCCCATTGGTCCAAGTTCCCAACTGGGCCAGAACACATTGACCATAAGCGATTTCATCGCGCCTGGCACAATGGCGATAGCTAAACGATTGTAAGGCGAGCCATCATCAAGCTCGACTTCATCTGTTATGGCTTGAAGGTGCTCTGCGATAAAATCGATGTGCCAGTTGTGGATATATTCTGATCCAGGCTCAATAACATGCCACGCTTGGCGGACAAACTCACTGAGGCTTTCTTTGCATTCTAATCTTGATATGTCCAGGAGCTCTTCATCTACGTCATAAAGATCGCCATCAATATAAATAACTTCGCCCATTACGCACCTGAATAATAGTCCTCTTCTTCACCTCTGATCGCGGCAATGATTGCACGCTTCCTATCGTCGATTTTCATTTTGCCAACGATATAAGGCGAATAGATTTCCCAACCTCTTATGATATCAGCCGCACGTTCACGCTCTTCTCTGCGAACGGTTTCAATGACGTAATCAAGATTTAATGTGCCGTTCCCCGTGACCATCGCGCCATTCCATATAAGTCGGCCTGACCCATTGCTTCGTCAACTGACGCAACGAAAAAGTCGAAAGCGTTCTCCGCCTCCTCATGCGTTTCAGGCCCGTTGCAAATTACAAACGTAAGCGCTGAAGACAATGACCTCAAAACGATAACGCCATCCTGGGCATCGCTAATGAGATAAATGATTTGGTTCGTCAGTTGAACTATCGACTGAAGTTGTTCAGACGTTAGTTCGACAGACTCACCTTCATCACTCATTTTTTTGCACCCTTCGCAGCCAGTAACGCTTGCTTCAACACATCACGCTGCTCTGGGTCTAACTCATTTATGTTAAGCTTTTTTGTCGTCTCAACCTGGATCGCGCCGCCATTAGCGCCAGTAAGCTGCGTTTCCTTGCGTTCTGTGTAGTCATCGCGGAAACGAGCAGACGCAGATTTGATCCAAAGATTAGCGTTAAACTCTTTTGATTTCAGGTTGGAACGGGCTTGTTCTTCCCACCATTCCTGCTCCAAAACCTTCGCACGCGTTAAAGCTGTCGAAAATTCTTCGTGTTTTGCGGCCCAATCGTAAAGCGTAGGACGATCAATTCCGAACTTTGAAGCGTAATGAGCCCAACCTTTTCCGTCAGCGGCCATTTCCAAAACGGCATCACAAAAGGCCGGATCATATTTGCTCGGCCTTCCAACTGGGCGTTTTTGTTTGACCTCTTCGCTCATATCAAACCACACTGTGAAAACTGGGACATGATAACACATCCCAGTCTTTTAGTTAAATCAGATAAAATCGGAATCGTCGTCTAAGTTTTCGTAAGATGACGCAGCCGCTGCTCTCGGAGCTTTCGCAGAAGCCAACGCCGCCTTCCCCAAGGGTAGGTCTGCCAGCATCCCCAGAGCGTCCATATAAGTGGCAATGAGAGCCTGTTCTTCAGCGCGCTTAGTCGCATCTTGCTTGCGTAGCGAGATAATCTTTTTAATGATCTTGGTGTCAAAGCCATTTCCTTTAGCCTCTGCGTAGATGCTTTTGATGTCTTCCGCAATATTGGCCTTTTCTTCTTCAAGGCTTTCTATGCGACTGACAATGGCTTGCAACTGGTTGTTCGTCATATCTGATCCTTCCATTTCAATATCGATATTTAAGCTGCCAACGGCAACGACGCAATATCTTATAAACCATTGGCTGTTGTCAACATCTTATCTGTAAACAAATTATTTTAAATTATTTTGGAAATTTTTTCCTTTTTGTGCTTGACAACCTCTATTCGTGGAAGTATCTTCCACTCATCGAATTGAGATTGAAACGGAGATTCACAATGTCTAACTTCAACAACCTCGCTGACCGTTACGCCCAGATCAAAGCAGAAGCTGACGCATGGGCCAAGAAGCTTGACGAAGTAAAAGCTGAGATCAAAGCCACAGGCGTAGAAGAGATCGTTGGCACAAACTTCACCGTCACCATCGGCTTGTCAGAGCGCTCAACTCTTGACAACAAAAAGGTCAAGGAGCTCCTGACGCCAGCTCAGATCACAGCTTGCAGCTCAACGTCTTTGGTTACGACCATCCGCGTTAAACTTTCTTCTAAAACAGCTGTAGCAGCTTGAGGGGATACTTCCCCTCACTTCTCTCACATTGGATGATGATCATGGAAACAGCTCTCGCCTTATTCATTTGCGCCGCAGTTTATCTCTGGCCGTTATGGTTTGGTATATTCGTCGTTTGGTTCGTCATGCAATTTAACATTAAATAAACAGGAGATCGATATGCACATTCTTGGGCTTTCCGCAGCTCTTATCATTATGGCCAGCTACTTCGGATCTGACTCTGATGACCGTCCACCTTTGATTGGAGCTTTGATTTTTGCTGCAATAACTTTCGTTTTATTCCCCTTCTAATGGAGATTGACATGCGTAGACGTAGATCAGATAGCGGCAGCATCATGTATTCTTTTGAAGAGCTGCAACCTTATCCAGAATACTGCCTGTTCGTTCATGGCGAAGCCGAGATAGATTGGTATTATGACGGTGGTGACGCCTACTCAGGATACCAAGACGGCTTCTCATATAGCATCAAGGCCATTCTGATTGACCATGAGACGCCAAAAGGGTCGAAGCTTAATCTTGATGGCGCTAACCCTCTTTGGGATCTCATTGAGGAACGTTTAATAAAAGACTACGAAGACCACATCTTAACTAAAATTGGCGAAGAGTATAACGCACCTGATTATCTGGAGGATTGATATGACATACATACTTGCCACGCTTGAACCTTGCTATGAGCACAACCCTACATTGTGGCGCGTGTTCTGTGTTTTAACCAACCGACCTTACGACGTTCCAAATTACAATTGGACCGAGCAAGACGTTGTTCAATATCTTATCTCACGAGGATTAGGCTATGACGCCCAAGTATTTGAAAAGCATTATGGTCAATCAAAATCTCAGCAACTCGGACTTAGCAACGATTGTGGGCGTGACGGATCGCCAGGTTAGAAGCTGGCTTACTGGCGCTTACCCTATCCCTCGCCTTGTATCCATTTTTATGATTGGCATGGACGAAGGAGTAATTGATCAAGGGTGGCTGTTGCCAAAAGTAGAAAACGAATTACGTGAACTGATAGACTAAAAAGGGGGCTAAGTGCCCCCTTATTTTTATTTGCGCTCTGAGAAGTGAACTTTTGTTTTGTCTGGCAGTTTTTCATAAATGGCTTCACCGACCGCCAGTTGAGCCGCTGTCCAAATTGCCGCTATGTCAGCAACGCCAATATCTTGATTAGGTAAAAAGTCGTAAATCTTTTCGACCTGCGGTATAATCTCTTCCTCTGCCATGTTTCACTCCTTAAAAGTTCGTTTCATATCGTTCGCCAACAGACCACATGGTCTTATACTTTTTTATTTCCTCGTTTAAATCTTCAACCTTTTTGGCGTCACCTTCAAACTCTGCGTCATACAATTCCGCCATTTTCTTCTTTAGGATCTTATCTATTGAAACGGCTACGTAGAGGTAAGAGTCTTTCACTTTCATATCGATCTCCATCAGTTTGTATATCAAAACGGTATATCATCACCCTTTTCCCAGTCAAAGCCTTCAGGTGGTCCATCTATAGGAGCAGTAGCATCAAATATTCCTTCTGAGTTTTTTCCGCCTGTAGGCATATCAAGAGGGTCAATTACGCTAGACTTTGTCCGCGTTACAGTTGCCCCTGCAAACTCTCTTTTTGCCTTCACGACTTCTGGAAAGGCCGAAATCATATTGGCTATTTCTTCCAGCGTGTAGACGTTAATTCTTCTGCCGTCTGCCAGAACGCGGTTGGCTAGTTGTGGTTCGCGGACAAGTGTGGCGACTGTGCCATCCTCAAGCGTCACCTCCCAAATGGAAGGGTCGAGGACTTTAGCGCCTGCCGCTGTCGCCGCCTTGTCTAACGCCTTCCACGCCGCTGCCATACGCTTACCTTCGCGTTGGACGTCCTCCAGCGTGCCTGTCCACCGTGCTTGGCTGGTGAGGTAGCGCTGCCGGTCAAACTTCTCTCTGAGAGCCGTATCGACAAGAAGCCGAAGCCGATCCCTGCCCCACTTCAACTCAAACTCAACTTCAAGCGCGTCGGCCTCATCAAGCGCCGCTCTGCCAGCCAAGTAAGCTCCAGGAGTGACCATCCATGGGACCGACGTATATTCCGATACGACTACGCCACGGTCGACGTTTGACTTTTTGATTTTAGGTTTGGATGCCATGTATATCAATCCTAAATGTGGTCCGGCAAATTTGCCTAACCAAAAATACTAATATCAATCATACGAATGCCGATATCCGTATCGCCATTTCGTTTTGCCGTCAAGAGCCATTTCAATTTGGCGAGCGCGAGCGCCCTCAAGGCGCGCAGCGCGAGCGGGGGGTAGTTCCCGTAGGGAACAGGGGGGTAACTTCCGTGTCTTACTTCCGTATAAAAACCCTTTATTTTCAATAACGTTTTTGATACTGTAGATACGGAACAAACCACTACGGAAGTTAGAGACTTTCGTAATATAGTAAAGCATTGATATTATTCCTCATTCTCACGGAAGTCGTTGTTATTGCTATCTGAGGACTTCCGTGTATTTTCTGTGCCATTTTGATACATATTAGACACCTTTAATCCTCTAATTTTTGTATCTGAGTTTCTTAATTCGTTGCTCCAAAGGCCCATTTGGACAAACGCGCTGGCGACCAAAAGAGCATGTGTATCGTTTTTGATTCTTTTTTTAAGAACCTTCTCAATCCATATTGGAGCATATCTCATGGTATATTTTGTTTGAGAAGCGATAGACCATGGGTCTCCACCATCCCATGCTTCTTTGGCAGATCTTAGGATTTCATCTCGTTCTGCCACACTCATCTTAACGCCAGCTGCAAAGATATACCCGGTCTCTTGTTGGCCGCCAAAATCATGTTTCTCTCTAACACCCGGAGCATCTGGGAGAACGGCAACAAGGCTCGTATCTAAGTTGTCCAGATCAACGGTCTTTAATAACACCTTCATGTCCCAACCGTCTGGCGCGGCCTTAATCTTGGCAGCGGTGAAGGTAAGTTCTTCTGATCCTTTCTCGCGTTCAAACACGTATATGCCGTCTGCTTCGCCCTCATAGGTTGTTGAGCCACGCATAGCCCCATCGCCATTTCTTGAACGGTGGTGCATACAAAGATCGGCGCAATTAAACTCCTGCTTTATATCGGCCTTTGCCTTGATAAAAAGGGTCGTGTCCTTCTGGGTATTCTCGTCAGCACCAGGCGTCACTTTTGAGACCGTATCGAATACGACCATTACGGGCATTTTGTTTCTTATCTTTGTTTCCCATGCCAATGTCCGCATCAGCCTTGAGCGGTCACGTTCATTCATAAGGTTCATGGAATCTGGGATAAGAAGATAGTTCTCTTTTGGCACCTTCACGCCATACGTCTTCTCAAACGCCCTGAGACGCTTCCTATGGTCATATAAGCCCTCTGTAGTGATGTAGATCACCAGCCCGTGCCTATTGACCTTCTTACCAAGAAAGCTATCCATGCCTGTCGCAATGGCTCCTGCTAGGCCAAGACCGATAAACGTCTTCCCTATGCCTGGAGCAGCAGCAAAGTAATGTGATCCACCCTCAACAACTATGCCATCCCATATAAAAACAGCTGGCGGTTGTTTATCCAAATCATCTATGTCCCAAACTCTAAAAAGGTCTGGGGGGCGGATTGGTGTTCCCTCTCCGTTCACGGCATCTGAGTTATCGGTGGTGAAGTCTACTTTTTCTTTAAAATTGTAGTTCTGCTTATGTTCGTCGTAGATCCAAGGTTCTGCCGCCTGTTCCCTTACCTTTGTATCCCACTGTTTAACCGCAGCGCGCCATTTAAGATTAAACATCGATATGCCGCGATCTTCTTTTTCAAGAAGCATATGCTTAGGCGTTCCAGGTTCACGCAAGCGGCTCTCGACTGACTCAACATAAGAATCAAATAGATCCTTTTTTAATTTTACTTGGTCACTTTCGCTTGGGATAATTGGAGAGTCGCGGTAGAGGTCAAGCATTGTCCTCCAGATCATGCGATACATTCGGTCTTCACGACCATCAATGATCTTTCCCCATTCGTCAGTTTGATGTTGAGGCGTCTCAGTCCTAACCCTCTCGCCAGCTTCATTCGTAACGTGTCCGCCATACTTAGCTGCCAGCGCGTCGACTTCCTGGCATAGCCACGTATCTGCTACAGGAATGGGGATGGTGTATGGCTCTTGGCCTTCAATCCACGCATATTCGCTTCCTTGCGCTTCATGACGGGAAGGGGCGACAACCGCAAAGCCGCCAACGCCTCTAATATCGACGCCAATAGATGTTTTGATTGTTGGAGGGTTCCAGCCCTTTGGAGCAAAGAAAAGCATCTGCAAGCCGCCGCCGCCCGTTCTTTGGGTAGGGGCCTCAGACATAATTCCGGCATTGTGGTCGGCGTGAATACCTTCCCACCAGACCATTGCATTAGGGTTCTTGTGTATGTCTAAATCAACAATGAATAGGTTATTAGAACATGGGCCGGTAAGTAGGCCAATATTAGTTAAATTAGCATGACCTGCAAAGAACTGTTCAAACTGTTCATCGCTTGCAAGCTGATGTGTAAACTCTTTCCAGGTGGGAAGGGCAGGTCTTTTCCAGTTCTTGCCGCTTGATGGCGATATGGCCGGCACAACTTGCAGTCCCAGACTTCTATACATTTTTGCATAGTCAATGAGTGATGCAAACTCATCATCAAATGATTGACATTCTAAAGGTAATTCATTAAATTCTTCAGTCATAGCGACTTCCTTCGCTGTTCACTTCTTCGAAGTTCCAGAACTTTGAAGCTTGGTTTCTAAGCACCTTAACGACGCCCCCACAAGGCGTCGTTTTTTTTATTTTATTGGAGCTTCATAGCCCCAAATATCCCAACCTTCACGCGCATCTCTCGCGTTTAATTCTATTTTTGGAAGTGTTGGGAAATATGCTTCAATCATTTCATGAAAAACTTTTGGCTTTTCACTATGTGCGCCAAGAGGTGCTTCAATTATTGAATTAAATTGATCACCCATTGCTGGCGCGGGTATTTTACCTTTAGTGCCAACAAGAAGTATTTCATGTTTATTACGGAACCAATAACCTGTTCCTATACGGTCCTTTACCCATATGGCTTGAGACTTATAAGTGAATCCCCATGCGTCCATTACTTTAAAGGCATCCTTAATCATTGGCACTGTTGCCCAAAGAAATAGAACGCTATCTTCTGCGGCTATTTCCCAAACAGGACGTTGGCAAATATCATCAGTTACGCTTGTTGGGTAATGATTATCGGCTGAACGGTCCATGCCATTTTCAGAAAATGTTTCAAACTTCCATTCAGGATCTGCATAAATAACGCCGTATTTTTTTTGCGGTAAAGCAGTTTGACGTTGCGCCAACTCAACTTCTTTCTTTTGACGCGTAGCTTTTTTAATCGCCTGTTCTGGACGAGATGCAGATATAACTTGCTCTCTTTCTTCTGGATCAAGGCGAGCAATCTTTTCAGCAACTGATACAGCTATTGATCCATTTTCTACTGCCTGAATTAAATTCTTGTCGCCGCTTTCGATAACTTTTCTAGCACTGCGAACGGATCTATCTCCGACATTTAATTTTTCAGCTGCATTCTTTTGAGAAATGTGGTCCGGCAAATTTGCCTGACCATTATTATATTGATTAGAATGCTGTTTCATGTTTGCTAAACGAGCGGCAACCATCGCACGTTGAGATTCATCTAAATGGCGGCGGGATAAATTTTTTGAAATGACAAATGTAAGAGGATCATCACCTTCGTAATCTACAAACTTTGGAGAAACACCCGTATTAACACAAGCTCTATATCTATTACGGCCATCAAGTATTTGATCCTCATAAAGAGTAATCGGTTCAAGCAAACCGTTTGAAGATATATCAGAAGCAAGTTGATCAAAATCACCTTTACTCATTGGAGGAAATATCAAAGATAGTGAGTGAATATCGTATTCGCGCATAGCATCCTCATAAAGTGAGAAAAATGGCGGGGTTTCCCCCGCCTAGTTTGTTTTACTTGATTACTGGAAAATCTTTTTCGCCAGTCCATTCTAATGTAGCTGACGAAGTTCTTTTTCCTTCTCGGAAAGCATTCCAAGCTAATACAATAACAGCGTTACGATACACTTCGTGTATACGACCACCACTTTTATGCATAGCTTCTTTAAGAACAATAGAGCATGTTCTTGCTGCACCTTTATGCGCAATAAAAAGACTTGCAAATTCTTGCATATCTTTCTTTGATTTTTTTGCAAATAGATACAGCATAGCACCCATTGACCCGCAAGGAAGTGCCGTCCTTCGCGCCTTTGTTTCTTTTTCTATTTGAATAGAAAGTCGAACACATTCTTCAAACAATTTCTTATCTACATGGTCATTATACCAACGTAGAGCTTCGTCATTTGATAATGTAATTCCGCGATCATTAGGATCATTATCAAAAATAACAAGCCATCTTGTTACCTTGGCCGCAACTCTTGAGTTTTGAACCTTAGCAATGGCAAAAGCATCAACGTTTGTTCTTTTACGACCAATATCAATAAGCGTAAAAGCTCCATCATCAATTCCAAATACCACAAATGTTTTTAATGGTATTTGAGATCTCACGCAGGCAAGCAAACGGTGTTGACCGTCAAGAAGGAAACCTGATTTAGAAAACACAATCGTTGCCCCGGTGATTGGCCAACGATTTTCGTTCATTGCCTCAATGTATTCAGCAATCTTCTTTGAACTTGGCTGGCGATTACCGCCATTTCTTTTTTCAAGTATGATTTCAGCCAGCTCGGGTGAAATTGTATATACGCGAGCTGCCTCGCTAGGGCGTTCAATCAAGTCTGCAAGAATTTCTTCTTGCTCCTTAACTGATTGTTTTGTTGTGAAATATCTAACTTTTTGATGATTTATGTTTGGGAGGTTCTCAGCTTTTGCAGGAGCTATACCTGCTCCAACTTTACCTGTGCTAACTTCAGCAATTCTGCCGCCGTTAACGCCAAAGTATGCAGCGATGTCATGCTGTTTATGGCCGAACTTAAGTAAGCCCTTGACCTGGGCGATCTGATCATTGTTTAACATTTTATACTTCCTACTTTAAGAGACATTAAGTCCGGTCTCTTGGTCGGACAATTTGGGCATACACCCAAAATTCACCACAAATCAAGATGATTAGATAAAATACTCAGTTACGACAACGAGTATTGATCCACCTACACATGCAAACATAGCGGTTATGACTACTTGAACAGGTATCATTTTTTCGACTCCAGCTGTTTGATTTTCAATTTCAATTCTTCGTTTTCTGCATGCAAGTGTTCAATAACTGTTGCAGCCGCCCATTCTGGTGATTGACATTCTGCGCAACCACGAGGTTGACCTTTAGTGCGCAGATATGAAATTAGCATCTTTAATTCAGGTATCAGTTCCGACATTTGTTTCTTCCTTTTTCTCTTCTTCTTCAAATCTCCACCAATCATATTTCATACGTCTGATCATTGATCCTGTGATAAGGCAAAGCTCTTCCTCAATATATTTTGATATTGCATCAAACGCGTCGTTCCAGCCTTTTTCATAGTCTTTAGATTTCATGATTATTTTTCCTTCACATCAAACTGAGACTTATATCCATACATTGCTATCAATGCCGACTCTGCTCTTCCATCATCTTTGCGACGTTTAAACTTATCACTGTCAGGCCACATCATGCGCGCCATTTCTAATGATTGATTTTTATCTTTGCTTAATTCTAATGCGCGTTTCCACTTTTGTGGGCTTACCAATATAGCCGGTATGTTACACGCTGCGACCACGCCTCTAACCACGCCATATGAACATCCGAAGTTGAATGATGATGCAACTCCTTGTCCACTGAAAGAGTGCACGGCTTCAATGAAAGCAACGTCTGGATTATATTGGCGAATGATTTTAGAAAGTTCGTAACCATCTACTGATTTCCCGTCTATTGGCATATCGTGTATTCCCACCAACATAGGATGTGATGGGAAGTAAAAAGCACAAGCGCCTGTTAGTCCTGGGTCTACGCCAAGGATGCAGTTATAAGTCAAACTAATGTTCCTTCTATAAATTCTTTCAATTTACCTTCATACCGATACCACGCGCCATTGTGGCGATAGCCTGAAAACTTTCTTTTCAAGCTTTGCTCATTTTTTATATTGCCACATAATTTCTTGAGCATTTTTAGCTCAAAAGGATTGTGATAAGACATGTCCTTTAGAAAATAATCAGGGCTTATCGATCGCGCTATTTTGACGTAGTTTTCACATTGGACGAAAAATATATATTCTTGCCGTGGTGGCCTGCTGAACATAGACATATCAATCTCCATACCGATAACAGACCCTATATCCTTACATTAAATTTTGTCAACGATCATTTTAAAAGTGCTTGACACCCACCGCCAAGACTATATGTTGTGGTCTTGATTTGAGTTGACATAGGAATTGACATTGACATCCAACGACCCATTCGCCGCGCATGGCATTGAGCATCTTTCCCCTTCAACCTGTAATTTGTTTGAGGCCAGCCCTGCTGCTTTTGTGCTTAATAAAGTATTAAAGCGTGGGGGTAAGGTTGGTGCCGCAGCTTATCGCGGAACAGCTGTCGAGAAAGGAATTGAGCATGGCCTTCTCACTGGTGCGTCGGTTAAAGACTGCATTGATGTGGCGCAGAAAGAGTTCTGGAGCCTCAATGCTTTATCGTCCGATCCACGTCGTGACAAAGAAGAAGGGTCTATTTCAGACTTTGTTAAGGTGGGTTTGGCCGAACTATTACCATACGGTAAACCATCGTCGACCCAGATCCAAATACAATACACCTTTGATGAAATTGCAGTGCCGTTCACCGGGTTTTATGATTTCCTGTTCAAAGACAAAATTGTTGTCGACCTCAAAACTACGCACGCGTTACCAAGCAAAATCAGCGCGAAACATGCACGCCAAGTAAGTCTGTATGTTGCTGCCGTAGAAGGTGCAACTGAAGGCCGCGTGACATATGTTACGCCAAAGAAGTCTGCGACATATGCGGTTGATTCAGTTGATGAACATTTAAAAGCTTTGAAGCGCATTGGAATGACGATTCAAAGATTCCTGTCTTTATCGACAGATCCGCAGGAGCTTGCGTCTTACGTTGTTCCAGACACGAGCTCTTTTTACTTTAACGATGACGAGGCAAGACAAGCCGCGTTTGAGATTTGGGGCGTATAATGGCGCATACAACACCAGCACAGCAATTTGGATATTTGGCTTTAACGGATGCTGATGATGAAGGTCGGATTTTAGTTAAGGCTGATAAGATCGCTGGAATTCATAATCGCGTATCTACAGACGAAGATGATAATGAATATAGTTTCACTATCATTAGGATAGCCGACGAAGTTGATTTCTACGTTAAAGAAACGCTTGAACAGATCCTTGATCAACTAGAGTCAATACATCCTCACATGCGTTAAACGGAATTTCCCGAAACGGGAAGAGGCTTGCGACAGGCCAGACTGTCGCGCAAAGGAGAAAGACTATGTCAGCATTTGGTGGTTTTTTTGATGGTGTCGGCACAGGTGGTGCAGACTTTTTGCCTATCGTTAAATTTGACTCGCGTAGCGGACGTATTTCGCGCCGTGATCGAAATAACGGGGAGACAACAGAAGTTGATATCACGAAGAACTTTAAAGCGATCATCGACTTCCCGAACGTGGAAGTTGGTTTCATCAATTTCGCTACCGGCGGCGCTCCAGACTTTCGTATGGTTCGTCTCTCCGACGGTGTTTCTGTCGATAATCCTGGTGATGGTTACAAGCGCGGAGTCCGCTTCGTTATCAAGTTATCCAAGGAATGTGGTGGTGACGTCAGAGAGTTCGCCAGCAATGCAGCTGCGTTCCTTGATGGCGCTAAGAAATTAGCTGACGCCTATAACGAAGGTGTTAAGTCTAACCCTGATAAATTGCCAGTTGTTGTCCTTAAGGACGCAGTGGCAAAAACCTCTGGTGAAGGGGCCAGAAAGTCGACGAATTACGTTCCTGTATGGGAGATTACTGGATGGGTTGCTCGTCCTTCTGATCTTACATATAAGCCGCGTAATTCGTCGGCAGCTTCTTCTGCGCCATCAGCTCCTCCGTCAACTGGTTCGACAAAAGTGTCAGCCCCTGTTTCGGAAGATGAGGATGATTTCGGTTAATTGACCATTAGACGGAGCCCTAACTTCGTCTGATATTGGGTGTGGCGTTACTTTGCAAAGCCGCGTCACACCCTCTTACACAAGGAACAGATATGAGTAATCAAGCAAAAAATAAGCAAATGCTTGAATGGTTTTATGAAAATATCTCTTCTGCAAAAGAAGATTGTATAAACTGGCCATTTGGGACCAATGGCCATGGATATGGCCGCATGACTTTAAATGGGTCAAGAGTTTTGGCTTTTTGGATTTCATGCGAAATGTTGCATGGGCCAAAGCCTACAGATAAGCACGAGGCTGCACACGATTGTGGAAATAGATTATGCGTTAATCCTAATCATTTAAGATGGGACATAAGAAAAGGTAATATGGCAGATAAATTGCGTCATGGAACTCATAATAGAGGCGAAAAACATTCTAAACATAAATTATCTGACGAAGATATTTATAAAATTAAAGAATTATGCGGTGTTATAACTCATGAAGAAATAGCTAAAATGTTTAACATTAGCATTGCGCTGGTTTCTTTAATTAGAAACAACAAAAGATGGTCACATCTTACACAAGAGGCGGCGTAAATGAGGTTTTTAATTACCATGTCTATGCCGTCCTATAGCGGCAATCTAGTTCACCAGATCCAAGCTGAGTATCCAGTTAATAGTTTGGAAGAATTTGTAGATGCATTAACGGAAAATGATTTCGTTATAGTGCAAGAATTTTATCGAGATCAAAATACGAAGGAGGATTATAGTAGAGGGCATATGGCAATTAACTATCGATATGTTGGGAAAGTTAAGGTTATGAACAACGATCCCGCCAGCTTCAGAAAGGAATAAAATGACTAAGCAAGATCCACATACTTTATTACAGCAAGCAAGTGAAATTATAGGTCAGAGAGGCCAGAACTACGGCCAGATTGAAGACAACTTCCAGCTTATTGCCGATCTGTCTTCATTACGTCTTGGCCGCGATTTCCACCCATATGAGATTGCAGTCATTATGGCTTGCGTTAAAAACGCACGTTCATTTGCGACGCCTGATCACATGGACAGCCATCTGGATAGCATCAACTACGAGGCTTTTGCAGCAGTATTTGCGCCTGATTATGTTAAGCAGCGCAGTGAGACGCCAGAAGTTGAGCTTGGCTATCAGCGCAAAGCCGATCGTAAGCCTGCAAACATTACGACGCTAAAAACAAAAATGCCTCCTAAGATTGCGATCAATCTTGATGCTCTTGAAGACGAGATTGTGACGCCGGTTTAATACTTTATGGGGGAGATATCTCCCCCTTATTTTATTGAGGTTGAGATGCGAAAAGTAAAAGTTATGGACATAATCCGCCAAGAGTCTGAAAGAACCGGCGTTCCTGCGTCAGACATTACTGGTGAAAAAAGAACACATGAATTATGCCACTTGCGTCATTACTGTATGTGGCGAGCAAAGATTGAGACGGGTTTTTCTTACCCCGCCATAGGCAGATATTTTGGGAACAGAGATCATACCAGCGTATTGCATGGCGTTAAGCGCATTGAGTCCATGCCTATCGAAGAGCGCCGTTGGGACCCTCCTAAAGTTAAAATGAAAATTCCAAATTACGATAAAAATGATGATATGATGCCACCGAAAACGATCTTCCCAATACAGCCGATTTACAAGGTGGCGTAATGACAGAGAAGTTTTACAGGTATGTGCCTTTCTCGAAGGAAAAAGACTTTGAGAGATTAGGATGGGAGTTTGAGTCTTATCTACCGCTTCCACACGCCTGCTACGCCAGCCTGTATGTTTGGCGGGGAGAAGGTGAACCTGTAGATCCAGAAATAGAGATAACGGTTTACCCAGTTAAAAAGGAAAAGACAGATGAATGACGATCCAACATACGCAGATGGGATCAAAAACGAACGTGCAAGATGCATTGCAATTACGGAAGAATGGCAAAGGTCGAGTTACATAGCAACGCATTATGGCGATATAGACGCTCATTCCTTGCTGGTTTTACTAAAAGTCGTGAAAAGCATTCAAGAAGAAATACGGTCGGGGAAACCATGAAAAAAGATGATTCAAAAGTTCCGTATTCTGAAGAAGAGAAGAAAGATCCTATTAGCGGTCTTGCCAAGGAGTTAAAGAAATTAAAGAAGAAGTTTAAGAAATTGAGACGTTCGGTGAGGGCATCAAAATGACCGACAAAAAGTCATACCCTGAGCTTGTTGAGCTTATATCAAAGCTGCAATTTGAAAGCAGATATGATGACGCCAAGATATGCGTGAAGTCGCTGTATGATTTAGATAGAAAAGATAAGCGCACCGCTGAACTAGAACATCGACTGAAATTCGAGTGTGACACCTATCTTTGGCACCGTAAACGAATGTCGAGACGTATTGCGCTTTTAGAATATTGGATGGAAAAGTTGTTTAAATACGGCAGTTTGCCGGAAGCAAGACGCAATGAGCTGACAATGACGACAGAAATACCTGACTCTTTGATACGAGAGGGCGAGGATATTTTGCATCATCTTGAGGAAAGATCAGATTTGGAGAAGGCAGAATGACTGACTATACATCCCTCTTAGAGCGTTTGCGTGGCGAACACGGGACTGATCCTTGGCAAATAAACCCAGCAGCTAAAACAGCAGCTGACGCTATTGAACACCTCTGCACTGAGAATATGCTGCTAAAAGCGGCATTTCGTGTCAATATGCTGCGTTGTTTTCCTTATATGTCGCATGAGGAAATAGATACTGAAATAGAACATGCTATTTTGGGAGAGAAGGACAGTGCCTGACATCAGCATGTGCGCCGTAACCATTTGCCCAAAGTCGAACGAGTGTTACCGACACAAAGATAGCGGCACAAAGGCCAGTGAATATTGGCAATCGTATTTCATTTGGCCTGATGATTACAAAGGCCCGTGTGAACACTTTTGGCAGATTTTACCGAACGGTAAATATAATAGTTCTCAAATAAAAAAAGGTAAAAATTTTACTGAACAGTAAATATTTCAGATACGGTATAATGCCGTAATCCATATATGGCTCACAAAGCCTTCATATGATCCAAATATGACGCACGAAGTTTACAAAGCATCAAAAATACATAGTCAGACTATGACTTTATCGGCGTAACCCCTTCAGCCGTTGGAATCGTCTTAAACGAACGCCTGACAGCTCCAAGCATCATAATGGCTTCTTTCTTTGCGTCCTCGTTCTTCAAATGATCGACAAGAGCAATTAACTTCGTAAATGCCACGACCCTAGCTGCCACGCTATCTAACGGAAACTCGTCTCCATCAGACGTATCGATTTCAACGATGTCGTCTTCGTCGTCAATCATATCAGTCTCCCTCAGAACGGACGCTTACGCCGCCCTTCCCTTATATATACTGCCTTCATCGGGCGCGCCGAGTATGAGTTTCCAGCGTCTAGCAACGCCGTGATTAGGATGAACACTAAGGAGCCACTGGCTGCAAGGGCTGCTACGCATACGACCAGAGCGGCTATACTCACTGGGACCTGAGACTGAGCCATTACAAAATCCTTGCTCCAGCTCGACGCTGGTGTGGAAATGGCCAACAACCACATAGTCTACCACGATTTGCTCTGCCGCATAGTCCTGAATAACGCGTTGCATACCACGAGCAATTGTTGCAACCGGACCAACCATACCCATGCCACCCCGCGACCCTATCCTATCGCCATGAGTGAAAAGGAAATTCCAGCCGCAGATATTGATTAACGCATCACCCGACGCCGGGGCTGCAAATGATATCCGCTTGGTCCCTTTTGCCATGAACCAGCTTTCGACGAGCCAGGCGACGAGGGTGTCGTAGGAGTTGAGGACAAATCCCTTTGATTCTGGCTTACGGGTTGTCCGTCCATGGTTGCCCGGAACGGAGACGACTCGAATTTCGCAGTCAAAGGATTCGAGAAGGAGTTCAAGCCCAGATATGATATGCGTTGCAAGTTCTCTGACAGCGGGGATAGCAAGTAGATCATTAGACTTCGCTAATTCTTCGTGGATTTCACCGCTGATAAGATCGCCGCCAAGTATAACATATATCACGCCAGGCGGAGGACCAGACCAGTGGACAGTCCCCATTTTGACGACGCCTTGGAATAGACGCTCAAGACGTTTACCGCAAATCTTTTTATCAAATGTATTCCTGCCGCCCATCTGATTCTTGTCGATCGTCTCGCCCATATGGACGTCCGATACCATAAGAACCAGCGCCTCTTTCTGTCCCTTCTTATCGCCTTTAGATGGCTTCCAGGGCTGCGGCTCTAGTGGCGTGGCGGCAAGACCTAAAATGCCTTCCCTAATCGCCTCTGAGCTAATGTTGGTGCGTTCAGCCTTGGCCGCTCTTGTCTCTGCTATTGCCAATTTATCTTTAAGGCGTCGGACAATGATGTGGTCGGCGTTTTCTTCTTTGATACCAGTAAATATTTTCCAATTTGGTTCTAACCCATGTTCTCTCTTTGACTCTCCCAGCTTTCTGGCAATAACCGATCTGTGAACACCTAATTTTTTTGCGATAGTTGCTGTTGCCAGCCTTTGATGGTTAACGCATTTATGTCCGTCTGGATAATCCCCGTTACGGAGCGCCTGTTCAATTAAGCTGATTAGTTCTTCAGCTTCTTCTCTTGCAATCATTGGCGTTCCCTGTAATATCGGGGCACTAACCCTATAGACGTTAATTATTGTCGTTTTATGTCAATGGGTTATGTATTTTACATTTAATATCGAAATATAGCAAGGAAATCGACATGATCAGTTCAAAGCAAAGAGACCAACTTATTAAATATTGGGAAGAGGGGTTAAGCGGCAGCCAAATTGGCGAGAAGCTTAATATGACGCGCAATGCCGTTATTGGCATGGTTAATAGACTAAGACGCAAGGGTCACGTTTTTGCGCGTGATGAAAAAGAACAGCATAAGAAAAGAGTTGTTGAAGCAAGAAAAGTTAGAGAAGAAGATTACGCCAAAAGACATAACCCAAAAGCAATAAATATAATACCTAAAGATTTACAAATAGAAAATGTTCCTTCACTGCCAACGCGTTCAGGTGGCATAGAATTACTGGATCTTAAACTGAACTCATGTAGATTTATTATTTCAGGTGACGAAACGCCTGTTAAATACTGTGGTGAGATGCAGACGCGTGGTTCTTATTGCGCCGAGCATTACTCGATATGCTACTACCCTGCACGCGGTAATTTGGAAAAAATGCTTCGCAAAAATATGTAAATCTACTCAAGCGTTAATTGCATAAAGTCATAAAACACGCGACCTAACTTAAAACTATAAATGGCGATTAAGATAAGCAAAGCTGCTTTTATAATCGCCATTAACATTTGTTCGTGGTCGGGATGCAAATATTTATGCCCACGTTACAGTGACAACGCCTGCTGCGCCTCCACTGCCAGAAGCGGCATTGTTCCAACATGCGCAACCAAAATTAGTTGTTCCAACTATAAGTTGATAAACAAGACAGCCACCACCGCCACCAGAACCGCCCCCGCCAATTGAAACAGTAACGGTTGTTCCAGATGGAGGGCCTGATCCTCCTTGAACTGGATTAGTATAAGTTGTTGAAATAACCTGACCAGACTGTCCTGGATTGCTTGATGAAGCAGAACCTGCTCCACCAGCTCCGCCTGCCGCAGATAAATAGCCGCCAAAAGAAGATCCGGAACCGTATCCTCCGGAAGAACCTGAAGTGAATTTGCCGGCTCCCGTACAAGGAGAACTAATATATCCAGGAGCGCCAGATGCGCCTCCCTGTCCTCCTTGGACAGTAATCGTAATTGTATTATAAACAGGAATAACAAAAGATTGTGTGCTATTAAAAGTCCGAGACCCGCCAACAATTTTATATGTGCTATAAAATAAATTCATTGCAATAGAATTAGGAGAAACAGGAAATCTAAATTCTTGACCTCCTAAACCATAATAAACGCCACGATACGACCCTAAATCATTCCCGTAGCCAAATTCGCTATTGATGGAGTTGCCTCCACTAGCCAACCCAAGAACAAGAGGACCGCTTGCAGGAAGAGTCATTATTTCTTCTCTAATTGTTCGACACGATCGGACAACTCTTTAACAGCTTCAATGAGAACACCGACCATGTTGGCGTATGCAACACTCAACATCTCATCTGGGCCCTGATATACAAGAGATGGCAAAACTTCTTGAACTTCTTGCGCGATAAGACCAAGAGATGGCTTCTTGGTATTTTTTAAGATAAAGCTAACCCCACGCAATCGCTTAATAATATCCAGAGAATCTTCAAGCGTTCTGACGTCTTCTTTTAATCTTTCGTCGGAAGGGATTGTTCCAAAAGCTGTAACATTTCCAGAAGCTACGATATTACCAGAAACGTTTAAAACAGGAGAAGTTGATGTAGGATCAAATACCAACTTACCTGTTCCAACATTCAGGACGCCGCCAAGAGAAAGATTGCCCGATACCGTTCCACCCGTGACATTTAGCTTGCTACTTAAAGCGTCGTATGCCTCTGTGCCGTTGCTAAAGACGATCGTTGAAAATCCTTGAGGAACCGTAACGAGATTTGCGCCAGTCAATACTTTAACGCGAACATTAAAAGCGCCAGTCGTGTTATTTGAAACAATCCAATAACCGCCAAATGTAGCTGGAATTGTAACATTAGCATCAGCCGTAATTGTGCCAGTTACGTTAATGCGTGAGTTTTGTATGTCCGTGCTACTCAACGTATAAACATTGGCGACGTTAACTGGCTGGACTGTCGCGCCAAGGATGCTATCAAGATCCGTAAAGTTATAATTAAGCGGCGTTGACCAATCCAAATCACCTTTGTCTGGACGATCAAGAAGCTTATTTGGTGATGGATTGTTAGCCATTAAAACGTCCTCTTATATGTGATCACTTACAGCTTTAAGAGCACTAACAACGCGCTCATCTGGCTGTTCTAAGATTGATTTAGTCTGATCGCCAATCGCTTTTCTAGCAACCTTTGATCTTGAAAGCATTTGCTCTGCGGTGTAGACGCGACCGGTTTTGCCGCCTGTGGCCCTTGGTTGTCTCTCTTGATCTCTTAACGCCGCCTGTTCCAAAAGAGGTATTCCAGTTCTGATACCAGGTGTCTCATAAGGTCTGCCAACTGATTCAGGAGCAAGATTTGCAGCTCTTCGGGCCAGCCATTCGCTACCTTTAACGGCGCTAAACCTTGATGAAAGAGCAGTGGGAGCAGCAATTAATGCGGCCCAACCTGGATGTATATGGCCTAAAGCGGCAGCAGTAGCTTCTAAAACCAACGGAGCTGAAGCCGCTGCCGCTTGGCCAAAAGCACCTAATGTTGGCTGAACATCTTTAGGAGCCTTAGTTCCAGCTGCCCTCATCACATTGGCGTATTCTTTTAAATATTTAATATCATCTGGGGCTAAAAGTCTTCTGGCAAAGCTGGCTTGATTGCCGCTAAGAAAATTATCTATTTGATTAGCTGTAGCAGTAAATGTTTTTGGAGATACTGCCTCTCCAGCCTTAATAGTTGGCGTTACAAGCTGCTGTAAAAAAGATCTTGTGACCTGTTGCAATTCTGGAGCATTAGGTCCAAGCGCTCTTTGCAGTTGAAAATATGTTTTAAGAGCAGATGCTTTTGCTTTTGCCTCACCTGTGCTGGCAAAGTTAAACATCATATTGCCGACGTCTTCAGGGCTTTTTGTTCCGTCCATAATTTGCTTTAAAAGCATACCAGACTCTTCGCCTGTTTTCTTTACGCCGTATTTGTCTTGATACTTAGAAAACAATTTACGAGCATCACGCCATTGTTGGACAACATTTTTATCGCCAGAAAAAGCGCCGTTGCTAATGGAGTCTTCAACATATTGGTCAAAATCGTTGATCAATCGACGGACACCAGCACGATCTGTTTTATCTTTAGCCGCGCCAAAAGCTTGGTTAAGTGTCTTTCTAGCTTCTTCAACAGCGCCAAAAGTTTGATGAACAATACGTGGAGCGCCAACTTCTGGGCCAGTCGGTAAGGCTTGGCCAAGAGTTTCGTTAAGCTTTTTAGCGGCGCTTTGGACGACATCGCTATTACGGAAAGCAAGAGCTTTTTCATCTTTTGCCAAATTACCTAAAAGCTTATCGCCAACGCTCGTTAGTGTCTCCCGGCTAAATTTACCAGGAACACTTGCAGCCGTTTTATAAGCCTGCTCATAATCAGACTTTAACTTAGCCGCCTCAGATTGCCCCTTGGCCACAGCTTGCTCTACGGCGTCTCTTAACGGAACAGGTGCTCCAAACGCCCTTTCAGCCTCTGCTGTTGCTTGAGCCGCGATTGGTTCATATTCACCAAATTTTTCTTCTCTCGCCAATTGTTTAGGCTCAAGGCTAACCATTCCGCGTTTTGGCTCAATACCAAATTCTGCAAATGGAGCTTCTCTCGCCGCAGCTTCAGTTAACCCGCGCTTCTCAAATGTTTGAACTAATGAAGGTGCAAAATAATTTATTTGCTCTGGAGTTAGGCCAGCTTTTTGCGCAATGTCTATTGCTTCTTGCGTCAAGTTTCCTTGAGCGTCAACGACAGGACGACCGCCTTTAACTAAAGTGGTCAAACCAGAAATAGCTTTTTCGGCAACTGGGGCTAATGTTGCACCCAATCCGCCGCCCATTATAGACGCCCTAAGCGCACTACCTAAGTCGCCTTTTTCGGCTCCTTCAGATAGGCCATCATAAAGAGCGCCAGTAGCAGCTCCAGAACCAACAGTTCCAAGTTCTCCTACTACGGGCAATTTGGTTACGGCTGGTAAAGCTGCTACGCCAGCCCCCAGGCCTGTGACCGTTCCAGCGGCAGAAGTCTTTGGATATTCTGCCTGAGCGCCGCCTATTATCCCTTTAGCTTTCTGCCTAATGTCTTCTACAGGCTGCTCTGCATAGCTTTCATATCCAGGAACGCCAACCTTACCAAGCAATTTAGCGCCAGCGGCTGGAGCCCATTCAAATACACCTGGTGCAAATGCTTGACCATAAGAGCCAAGGAAAGATAAAGCGCCTTTTTCTGCTGGAGACCTACCGCTTAATAACATCTTTTCGTATGTTTCTTTAGCCTGAGCCTCATCAACAGCGCGTTGCTGTTCAGGCGTTCTACCTCGCATCATACGAATTTGTTCAGGCGTCTTCCCAACATCTATGCCAGGAAGCCTTTGAACGCGTGCTGGCTCTTCAATAAATTCAAAAGCACCGCCTCCGCTTGGAGCGGCTGCTGGTTGTTCTTCAACAAACTCAAATTCACCAGCCATTGTTTAGTCTCAACGGTTAATGCCAAAATAACGAAGAACGCCTGGATGCTCTTTTTCAATTCTATCAAGCTGTTCTGGCTTGAACATTGATGGATGTTGAGCAAGGGCGGTTAGGTAGCTCATCTCTTCAGTCTTACCATCTTCTTTATATCGTATTTTCTTATTAAACATTTTTTCTAATTCAGCTCTATCGCCAGCGTAATAGGCATTTGTATATTTATCATCAAAAGCTCTATTAGCCTCACGGCTTGAAAGACGTGCAAATTCACTAAATCGTTTATTTGGTCCAGACGCCTTATCTGCCCAATCAGCAAAGAAATGATTTTTATCGATCTCTCTTTGATTGTTTGTCAGAATCTGCGCAATAAGCTTTGCTTGGCCACCAGGAGAATTGGTAATTCCTGGTATTCCTTGAGCCATTTCTTTAAAAGCCGCAAAAGCATGTTGCTGAGAAGCTGTAGTAGCGGCTTGCTGAAGTTGATTAACAAGCTTGTTAACCTCTTCTTGGCTTGTAAGAGATTTAGGGTCAACGATAAGACCAGGATAGCCAGCAACAGCAGCTATGTTATTTAAAATACCAGCAACCGGACTCAATATTTCCTGTGCCTTACCGGAAGCAAGAATACTTTTATCCTGTGGCAAAGCAGCCAAAGCTCCCGCCAATGGGACAATTAATTGTTTCTGGTTCTGAATGCCTTTTGCTATTTCATCTTGTGGCGTGAAATAGTCAGGTTCAGAATTTCTACGCTCAGAAGGCCAGCCAGCCTTGTTTTTGGTTATTTCAAAAGCTGTAGTTGCTTGTTCTGGATTGGTAGAAATTGAAGTTTGAGGCTTTGCTCCAGAACCTACTCCAGAACCAGCCGCCCCAGAAGATATTTCTGTTTGAGGTTTCCCTTCAGCTGTTGTGGGAGATGGCTTTGTAACAATACTTGACGGATCGGATACAATAATTTTTTGAACGGCTCGTGGATCGACAATTGGCCGTTTGCTAGGATCAAGCGCATAATAATCCTGGAATGGCATCCAGTTATATGTTCCAGTATTAGGATCAACGTAACGAATAAACGTTCTGCCATCCTTAACCTGAATCGAGCTATCAACCGTTTCAGAAGCAAGTTTTTCAGTTGCGCCTTTGATTTGATCTGTTCTTGCACCAATCTCGCCAATTTCAGCGCCAACTTTAGGTATTTCAGCCGCCCTGTATCTGGCCTCTTCGAGGGCCTTTTGAGCCAGATGTTGACGCTCAAGAGTTTCAGCTCTAACTTTTGGAACCTCAAGAGCAGACCGCACACCTTCTTTCATGCCAGCGCCAGCGCCTCTAAGAAGAGCTCCCCCAAGACCAACAGTTGGAGACGTAACCATTCCTTCAAGCGCTGCGCCAAGACCGGAAATAGCGGGAAGAACGTTTTCCTCTTTAAATATGCTATCATTTTCTGGCGCTGCTGCGGCTACACCGCTACGATCAGACGTATCAAGCGCCATCATCTTGCGCTGCTCTGGAGTAGCTCTCTTTAAAGCCGCAGCTACACCTGCTTGATCTGCACCAGCATCAGCACGACCAAACCTATGTTGACCAAGTTGAATTGCGTTTTCCATACCTGCGCCCCATTTTGGACTGGCAAGTTTAGGATTATAAAAATGAGTCGCTCCGCCCGTTGGGTCTTCAGTTTCACCTGCCAACACTTTGCGAGCAAGACCAAGTGCATTTTGATATGATTTACTTGAAGTATCAACTAAACGAGGATCTGCTGAAGTGCCACGCGCCTCAGTATTCCAAGGAGAAAATTGTTTAGGAGCTGTTACAACCGAAGGTATGTCTTTGCCGTAACGCCCTGCTTCAAGCCTATTGCTGATCACATGGCCTACAGCCTCCATTCCTTCTGGACCTTCTCCACCTGCTTCTTTGAGCATGGTGCGCGCCATATAATCGGCGGATCTGTCATCTGGTTCAACAGCGCCACGATCGGCATAACCATCGCGTGGAACAACACCGCCTTCATTCAAAGCAAACGGAAGAAAAGACGCAATACCACTGCCTATTTCTGAAAGAGTGCTCCCAAGTCCTCCGAGAATGCCACCGCCGTATGTTGGGACAGCCAAGCTACCTGCCGCTCCAGTAACTTTAGTAGGACCTGTAAGCCAATCATAAGCATTTTTTAGGCCGCCAATGCCTTCTTTAGCCAAACCAGCGACTTTGCTGGCTTTATCAAGAGCAGATTCCTGTTTTGGAGTAGGAGCAAAATCTGCTGGCTTTAATCCTTGAGCAGCTTGAACCTGGCCAGTAGGAAGAGAAGTTTCTACCGGTTTCTCAATATCTTTATACATTTGTTCTTGGATGGCCAGAGGATCTTCATCTACGCCGCCTCTGGTTGCATACCCACCACGCGCAAAGTCTCCGCCATTGGTAACAGCGCCGCCCATGCGGTTTTCGTCAACAGCTCCGCCATCAGCTAGGAACATGCCGAAAGGATTTGTTGCCTGAGACTGATATGACTGCTGGCCCATAAGAGGACCAAGACCGCCAGCGATACCAGCAAGGAATTGAGCTTGCTGATACGGATACATACGTGCTTGCTGCCACTGATTATATAAAGCGGATAGGCCAGCTTGCTGAGTCTGCTGCCCAAGCGTGCCAGCCCCTAACGATGCTTGTTGTGCCGCAAGGCCAGCTTGAGATAATCCTTGACCAGCTTGTAATTGACGCTCCAGGTCTGTTTGAGCCGCGCCTAGAGCTTGACCATAGCCAGTTTGATATAGAGGGCTTAACGCCTGACCCATAGCCAGCTCCTGCTGGCCCTGAAGGGTTGCACGTTGCAAACCAGCGCGCTCGCCGCCAAATGCTCCGCCGCTAATAGCGTCTGCTTGCTGTTGAGCTAGTTGTTGTCCCTGCTGTTGTTGAAGAGCCTGCTGCACAGGTGAAACAACCTGCTGCATAAAAGGGCTCATATAAGAGCCAGCCATCTGAGCGGCATTGCCCAAACCAGCTGCGGCCTGCATACCTGCACCCATTTGTGCAAACGGGGCAGTAGCGGCAGCTTGACCGGCTATTCCTTGCTGTGCAGCTTGCTGCTGCGAATTTAGTTGAGCAACAAACGCAGCAGGATCGGTGCTATAATTTTGCCAAGGAGTAGCAGCGGCCTGTTGAGCCTTGGCCATAGCATCTTGATACCAACCAATAGCCTGCGGAGATGCTGTGGTGGTTTGCTGCTGTTGAGGCGTTAAATTGCCCCACTGGCCACCCATTGGGTTATATCCACCAGTTCCTTTGCCGCCGCCACCACACATATTGCTTCTCCAAAAACCTTAAGGATTATTCGGCAGCCAGCCGATTACTCCACTCACCAGTTTCAGCGCCCCATAACCAAAAAGCCCCAGAAGGTTCGCCAAATAATCTTCTGTATAATCTCATTTTGGCTTCTGTTTGCTGATGGCTTAAAACTCCGATCAAAAGCGGCATCCCTAATTCCTCGGCCACTTTTTTGGAAAACTCACATAATTTTCTAGCCCTGCCGCCCTTGGCGCTACGATACTTTTTGCTGACAAATACCGTCCGCTCTTCAATGATATTTCCCTCAGAATACCACGTTTGGCCAATTCTTAGAAGCACGAAGGCTTCCAATGGCTTACCAACTTCTCCAACAACCCCAACAATACCATGATCGTGATTTAGAGCGGCCCACATTTCAGCCGCTACTCTATTAAAATCAGGTTGAGATATGCCATTTTCTTTAGCAACCTCATCAGAAAGCACCATAAGAGCATCCATATCTTGTGGCGTCCCTACCCTAACATGAACTTCCTCACTCATGTTCTTCCCCTTAGTCCCGACGCGGCCCTGGAAGATTTTTCAGAGTTTTAATTAAATCTTCCCTAGCCAACTTAACAAATCTATCTAGCTGATTATGGCCTTCGTTTATATCTCCGCCACCGATATCTCTAACAGAATGTGGGCAAATCACATATTCACCACCAGCAACGACAACTTCCGTAGGCGTTTCATCTCCATAAAGTTTCTGTTTACCCCATAGACGATTGGCTATTTTAAAGCCATTCATCGTATTCCCCTCGCCCATACCGGAAATTATATCCGCAGGAATGACGTAAGAACCGGAGGGCACATTGCAGGGTAAATGGTCTGTCCGTCCCGCCACATCACTATGGATGGGCCCCACAAACATCTTTGCTTGATCATCCATATCGCACCTTAACTCAAGCTATAAGTGACGTTGACTGACTGGCCAGCTCCAGGAAGCGCCAATAGTCCATTTGTAAAATTGCACCCGACCAAATGTGTATCTACTGTCGTAGAAAGACCTGTTAGAACCTGAGAGGCGCTTTTAACATATATTACGCCCTGGTTTGTAATGGTCGAAAGGGGACCAGCTATAGCATATGTGATAGTCGCTGGAGGCGTTTGAGATGTCACAACAAACGTTCCATCATATCCGCCACAACCCGCAATTGTTATGGTGTCACCTAAAGCATAGGCTTTCAGACCTGCATAGGTAATTGTTGCTACGCCTGCTGCAAACGAGGCGCTTTTGATATTATAGGCAACAGTATCGACAATTGTTCCCGCTGAACCGGCAACGATTGTATTATAGCTGACTAGCCTGCCAGCGCCTTGAGTAAGTATTGTAGGAACAGCAACAGTTGGTGATGTCGTCTTGCCAGATAAATACGTATACGAATTGTAAAAGGACGTAAGCGATTGAGATAAGTTATTGATCGCAACAACGCCGTTCTTTTGGCATGTGAGGATATCGTCAAGAGTAGCCATTAGAACTTACCATCCTGTTCCCAGCGATAGCGCATCGCACCTAGACGCCAGAAAGTTCCAATTTCATTTGGATCACTCTCAAGACGGATAGACATTAACCTACCTCTAAAACGAGGTGTAACGTAATCCGTGCTTAAAGAAATATTATAAGGTTGTGTTTGTCTAACTTTGGGATCATTAAATGGCGCAGGATAGTCTGTATAATAGAACGTCATATTTACATGCGCGTTCTGAATACCATCGTAGAGTCCCCACTTCATATCTGGCCATACCTGGTCCACAAAAACCTTATATTCCGCTTCAGATATAATGAAGTATCCAGTCTGGAACCATGAATCCATAACAGTGCCATCAGCATCGGGAGATGTTTCATGCTGATAAACGTAATAGCTATTATCGCTTGTAATACCTGCGCCAACAGGAGGTCCTAGAACGGACTGATTAATCCACGCTGTGCGTGACAACGTGCCAAAGTCCCATTGATTTAGAAGTATATTGTATTTGACATACTTATTTACTTCTCCGCCATTATTCTTAGACGGATAATACCAAGCAATCTCACCAAAATTTGAGTTTGGGGCTGTGCGGATTTTATCTAAATGAGTTGTATCTAGATCCTGGAATATAACGTCCCAAACCGGACAGGTAATAGGTTGAATTGATGTTCCACCCATCTGAAAGAACTGAGACTGCCCCATCCAATAGATTACACCATTCATTGAACATGCGGCTTTGCGAGAAATTAATCCGCAACCTGTTCCTATCTCGTTAAATTGATAGACGTAAGGAGGACCAGAATATTGCATGGCCCATACGCCAATGTCAGTCCATACAATACCCTGTTGTGGGCCCTGACCAGCAGAGACAATACGAGAGCCGCGCGGGATTCTGTAAGAACCAGCTTGATTTGTAAGCGTCGGAATCCAAGAATTAAAATCTGCAACATCGCTCCAAAGAATAAGCAGCGGATCTTGAATACCGGTAAAAGTGCTACCCCATGCAACAAGCTGACGCTGTGGCATTGCGACAAACACGCCATCATTTATGGGCGGAGCTTGTGGGATGACAGATGCGATCGTTGAGCCAATATTTGGCCCCCACTGATAAATAGGTCCGCCAGTTGCCCCATTAACAGGGCAAGAAATTAATATCTCACCCCAGTTATCCAACGTCCAATCTGTTACGGTTATCTGAGTTCCACCACCGCCATAAGGCGGAATAACGCCTGTCCCATAACCACCATCGCCATATCCCCCAATTCCATATCCTACGCCGGTAGGAAGCGGAGCGGGGGTTCTGTAAATAACAAATTGCGCCTTTCCACCGTTTAATAATGTTAAAGTATTGAATAGCGTGCAGTTTGCTGGGACAACAATTGATCCTGTTGTTGTATTGGCATATGTCGCAAAACTTGAATTTACGCCAGTAGTTACTTTAACAATTATTGCCGCTGTTGTATCATATCCTGATCCGGAATTTGTAATATCTATCTGATCGCCAATATTAAAGGTATAACTTAATGGGTATTCAACTGTTGCGTATGTTCCGTCACCACTAAAGGACAGAGGTGTGACAGCGGTGGCGCTGGTGTTGTTGCTTATTGTAAACTGGCTTGATGATAAAACGTTTTGAATAACATAATTACCATATATAATTACTGTTCCAGAATTAATAGGTATAAGAACTGGGAACGTGTCTCCTACTGCATATCCATGATCTGGAAGAGTGACAGTAATCGTTGCCTGATTAACTGTCATATCAAACGTAGGTAATACGCCGCCGCCTATTGGGCCCGGGATTGTAGTTGTAGCTGAAAGGGGAGCGCCTAAAGCGTCTCTTGCTATAATTTGGAAGCCATTAATATCATAAAAAATACAAGGATATGTTCCAAATAATATAAGACCGCCGACGCTAATTTGAGTCCTTATGTCTACAGCATCATAACTATTAACATTAGATCCATATACGTTAATTGTAACAGTAGGGTCGCCAGCGTTTGTTATGCAGCCATTAGGGGGTGCAATTGTTCCGCCTGTGCCTGCGCCTGTTCCTGCTGTTATTTGGAACTGAACTTGGGCATATGTTGGAGAAACGAGGGTATCTAAAGCAACTTGCGGCTGAAAACCATCATATCCTGAGACTGTATTGCCAGATATATAAATTGATTCAGTTGCAGAAAAATAATGATAACCTGTAAAATTGACGCTTGCAGTTGTGCCGGTAGTCGTCGCAGTCGTTATTGAGTATGTCCAAGTAGACGCAAAAGGAACATTTAATGTGCTTGTTTTAGGTGTAATAGGTATTGTTGCAGCGCTAGAACCAATCGGTATAACGTAAAGACTTTCTAAACTTAACGGATCTGTTGCGCACCCAACAGCAAGATAAGATTTAGCGTTAAGATCTTCCCATGCCCAAAGTGCGCGTATAACACTAGGAAATTTTGCGTCTGCTGCATTAGGATATTTTGTCCAGCCGCCAAGCTTTTGAACAAGCGTCAAACCCTGCTTATCTGGAACGAACCGAACAAGATTTGTAGCAGAAATTGCCGCCTCGTTTAAGGCGGGTGTGCGGTTTTGGTCGACGCCGCCTGTTAGCTTTAATGTGGCGTGCGGCATTATACTTAACCTCTAGTCGGCGTAGCTGAAGTAGAAACACCTTGAGACGACCACGCTGCTGCCTCAAATTTTTTGCGATTCTCTTCGCTAAGGGCAGATTTGAGAAGCGTCTGATATTGCGTTTCATAAGTAACAGGCATTTGCGGATCGTTGCCAGCAGCGCTTGAAAAATTTCTTTGGTATGCTGAGACGTATATCATTGATGCCATAATAAATAGATCGGGGAGATATAGGCTAATAAATGTTGTTAAATTAGAAGCCGACAAGCTATTAGGGCGATATGTTCCTACTATTTCTACTGTATAATTTTGATCTGGATAGGGCCCTACCAAGAAGGTATAGTCGTCAAAGGGGCACCAATAGACGGGCAAACCAGTATTGGCGTAATTGCCCCACACCGCATCCAGATATTCTTTGGTTGTTGGCAGCAATGGGTTTCTTGTTGCCGCATCGGGATTAGTTGTCCCTGCTGGCGTTAGGACGTTTATTTGCTCTGGGACTACTAGCGTTCCTGCTGGAACAGAAATAATACGACTACCAACAGTTAATCCATAAGAAGTTGTAGAAATTGATGTAAATAAAAAGTCGACTTCACGATATATTCTATTTTCAGCATAAGTTATCATTTGTGGTAAAATGGTCAAAAACGCTGGATCTGTCGGATCAACGACGGCCATAGTTGATATCTGAGCGACATACGAAGTCGTCCCTGCTACAGATCCATCATAACTAAGGCCAGTAGTCATTACCTATCTCCAGTTGCAGGCTTCCTTGCCTACATTGTTATGCGCCTTCACCTGCCAAATTGTTTTGTCCGTATCTTTTTTTGACCAATAAATAGGTTTTGCCCCATCACAAAAAGCCAGCCTATCAGTCAGGGCGCTTGAACCCGTCGTCGACTGACACGCTGTCAGGCTTGTCAATGCTATCGCGCTCAATATCCAGACGGGCTTGAAGCGCCTCATGTGCAGCATCTACTTGCCCCTTTAAATCCTGAACCTGCTGCGCCGTCTTGCCGACATCAATTAATTGTTGTGCGTTTAACCAATCAAATATCTTACCGGCAAGCGTAAATAGCGCGCCGATAAGAGATAAGATTGTAGCGACCATTATTTAAACCAGATCGCCAAAACGCCAGCTACCAGCGTGCCAACAGTTGGAACCAAAGCACCGATCTCTTGAGCATGAGGAATAAAGCTTGCGCCAGCAATCAGCGTAGCGATACCGGCCCAGGTTGAGCCTTCACGCAGTTTGGCAACTACAAAAGAACCAATTGAACCCATGTCTGTCTCCTATTTAATCGTATAACAACGAAGAACGTTATCTTTCGCCTTAACGCATCTAACAGGACCATACTCATGGCCATTGTTAGAAAATCCATCACCTTCTATCTGAGTGCAGCCTGCAAGGGCTGCCAAACTTATTAATACGATACTGTATGATATGGCCGCCACAAGCGCCCCTACCGTTTGCCTATTTAACCAACCCTCGCCGCTTGAACGTGCATTGCGTCCGGTCTGCTCCATTGGCCTCCCCAAATCCATCCCTCATCAAGAAAAGCCTTAATGAGTGGGTTATCAGCCGTAAAAAAATGCGTTCTTGAACCTAGCTGGTTGTGGGGAGCGTCCCAATCTATTGCTAGGCCATAGCTATGCATTGATATCATCTTCAGGCCGCGCGCCTGACGGATGACCCAGTCCCCTGAGAACTGGTCGGCATGGATGGCGTGTATTTTGTCTGGGTCCTTTCCGCATTCATCCCAGACATGGTTTAAGACACGAGTTAAAGACTCGGCGGCAATCTTATTTATTTTAATATACGGAATATGCAGCGGCCCCATATAGAGCTGCCACGGGCAATTAATATGGACAATGTGCGTATTCCCCCAGCCGGGCGCATAGGGGTTGCCAAACATTTTTAAACATTCGGACTGAAGGGGCCAGGTCATTTATCGCCCCAATGTTTGTCTACTTTACCGTCTAATTTGTCGAATATCTTAGCGAGCATTTCTTTTATTTCACGCATCCCCTCGCCAAATTCGTCTTTTCGGATATAATTCGATGGCAAGTCTACTTCTATCTTACGAAGGTCGGCTTGGAGAGCTTTGACAGCTTGCCAAAGCTCCCTAAAAAGCCACCCGGCTACCATCAGGACGGTGCCTGCCACAATATTAATAACTGTTTGCGGCTCCATCCCTGTCTCCATCATGACTTTTCACCAATATACCACAAAAGATTATCTTTTAGGCGTTGATCTTCCGGCTCCAATTCTACCGCAATCTGCCCCTGTTGGATACTTATTTCCTTCAATCCCAACCGGAAAGCTGCGATAGCGGCAAAGTCATGCGGACGCCATCCCCAGCAATTTGGATCTTCCGTATAATTGTTGGCCCGGTAGGTAATATTTACCGCCCGCATGGCGTAAGCAAAGCATTCAGCCCAGCGGTTTTGTCGATACATTAAGTCCGCCATTGCCACCCACGGTTCCCGCGTTTCGCCTGCTTCCATAGCCGCCTTGAGGAGCGATTTTTCTTCTTCAACAGGATTTCCAAGCGCTCCATAACATTTTGCCATGGTTATGTAAGCGTAGCATCGCTCGCAGTTCCATGTTGCGCTAGGCATATCAAGGTATTTTTTAAGCGCTACTAGCGCCTCTTCCCATTTGCTGTAGTAGGAAAGCTCACGGGCCCAGTAAAAAGCGTTGCGGGGGCAGCTTGGGTCTTCGTCCACAGCAACCTTTAGGATGCCAAAATATTGCGCCCGGCTTTTGGTATGATCTGGGTAATGCGTCACCATCTGCTTCTCGGTAAAACAGAACTTTTCTGGAGTCCGCATGTCTGTGACAGGAACTTCGTGGCAGGCATGTTTCCAGAAGTGGCTATGGCGGCTATGAATTTTGACATGGTAAAATTTCTTACCCATCCCCCAGTCAAAGATATAGCGCATACGGGTCGTATCTGGTTCCCATAGGCGCTCAATTTCTTCGCGCCAACCGGGCTCCAAGATTTCGTCAATGTCTAGGCTGACGCAGACATCAAAGTCGCCTGGGATCAGGCAAAGAGCGGCGTTTCTGGCATGGTCAAAGCGCCACGGCTTGATGTGGATATGATGGACTTGGACGCCGCTTTCCTTTGCCAGCTTGACGGTATCGTCGTCGCTGCCTGTATCAGCAAGGAGAATAAGGTCTGCCTGCCTAGCAGAATCAGCCCATCGCTGAATAAACATTTCTTCGTTTTTTGAGATACCGTAGACGCATATCTTCAGCTTTTTCTTTTCCGGGATAATTTCCGTCGCCGTTAATTCTATAGTTTCCATTGTTTTCCCTTCCTTAAACCGTCAAATCGGTAACAATATATTTTGGATTATCTAGCATAATTTTACGCAAATAGGGGGGATATGCGTCTAATTTCACAAAAGCCAATTCACATGTAGCCAGAGATGGCGTTGGTTTTTTTATGTTAGGTAAGATCCCATATTTCATACAATTTTTTATATATTCAGGGTCATTTACGCCATTGGTAATAAACTCTGTATGACAAGTGGCAAGCATCTTATCCATTATGGCTTCATAGCCGCCAAGGTTGGAAAAATGCCAGCCAGCATTAGGCCACCAATGATACATACCTACGCAGTGCCGGTGAAAGGATACGTCATCTATCTGCCGAAATCTGGACCCCTTGCACATAAATGGTTGTGTCCATATCCTTCCAGGTTGTATGCAATTCATGTAATAGTGATGCATGACGAGATTTAAACGTAACTCATCTGGCCCGAGACCATTTTGCCTAATATAGTTAAAAACATCATGGCTAATAAATTCATCAATATCGCAAATTGCAATAACATCATTATCGCCAAAATCTTGGATATGTTCTTTTAGTTGGTTGCGTTGCCTGAACTCCATAATCCAGCCGGGATTGCTAAGATTGAGAATTTCGTCTTTAAATTCCTGAGAAAAATCTAATCCACTTGGGTCGGCATGATATTTTATATATCGAACCTTATCTATCCAGGGATTTATCTCATGCAAATGCTGCTCTAAAATAAATTCTTTTGGTCTGCCGGAATATGTATGGTCAGATTCGCAAATATAAAATTCGTCCACATGATCAAAATGAAGCTGGAGCCTCATTTTTAATATGTCTACATTATTATAAAACGTAAAAGCATCTATAATTTTCATCGTTTAAACCTATGTAGACGTTCTGGTCTATTCTTTTCTATCCAGTCTATGGCCTGTAAATACATTTCCCATGTATTATTGCCGACCGTCTGAGATCCGGCATGATGGACATACGCCCGAGACACCCAATTGGTAAAGCCAGCATAATTCAAATCCATACAAATCATATCGTCGCTAAACCAGTTTGTATGCGGGAAGCGCGTAATATCAAAAACGATCTTTGGAATCCAAGCGAATAATGGGGATACATACAGCGTTGAGAAAACTTCTTCTGGCAGATTCTCTTTAATATTTTGCGCTTCTCGAACGCAATCAGACCTAGCGCCAACTATACCTACCTTATCGCCATGCTCTGATTTTAACGCGGCCACATCTTCAAGTAAAGTCGTATATGTAGATGGCGTCAAAACAACATCGTCATTTGCGATAATAACTTCATCGTATTGTTTAAAGGCCTCATCTAATGCGGTGTTATACGATTGACCAAAAGTTGACCGATCAACGTGATGCGCGATCAACGAAACGTCCGAGCAATAAGCTTTAACGCTCGCTTCAAGAACTGGAAGGCTACGCCCCGTAACCGTGCATACGAGTATCGGAGTCATTTATCGTGCCAATAAACGCGGTTCATAATCTCAGGATTTTCATAAACATATCCGTTATGGAAATCTTTCAGGACGCTAAGAATGCGCTTTTTATGTTTTTCTATATTCTTTTCGTCTTTAAGAAAAATAGCCGTAAAATCGTTCCAAATCATTTCACCTTCTTTGAAGCCAATATAGGATTCAAGAAGAGCTGCGTTTATTCCATTGCGCTTGGCCCATGTTACGAGCGCCTTTCCGCTGTCTGGAAAGAACCGCCAGCAGTCAACGGGGTAAGTATGATAAATACCGTTGGATGGAACATTTAGATAAAACAAACCATGCGGCTTTAATATGCGCATGATCTCTAGGAACGTCAGCCAAAACATTTCTGAATGTTCAAAACATGAGCTTGAAACAACGATATCTGCGCATTTGTCTGGAAGAGGCAGTTTGTATGGGTCGGTTAAGACAAGATCTACGCCCTTACCAGCCACAAAGTCTACGCCCGTATAGTCGCAGTCTCTTTCAAAAATAGGCCGCAAAGAGCCATTGACGTCTTGAGAACCAATTTCAATTACCTTAAACCCATCAGGGAAAGCCCCGTTATAGCAGTCGTAAAAACGCTGCGCATGATTATACGCCGATGTATGCATAACGAGACCCTTCCTCTCTTATGCGAATTTATATTTATTCTGCTGCTTGCGCTATTTCTTCAGCAGGATATTTCTTAGCTATTTCCGCATGCTGCGGAATCGCCTGCTCGCGTATCCAGTTTACGGGGTCTGCGGCTTTTACAAAAGATGCCTCACCTAACACAGCCAAAATGTGGTTAACCTGACCTAGTGTTAACTCCAGCTTGATAATTTCGTTTTCCATTTTACACCCCTCCTTTTAAGTTTAAGGTCTTGATCCAAGACGAAAAATTCCCTACCCATCTTTTTTCACCTGAATGGCCGCAATTAATGGATGGGTCAATATATACCTTACCGCCCAATTTAATCCATTTATCACAAAAAACAATGTCTTCTGCCCAGATTTCCCCATTCATAACTTTTACTTCAAATACCATACGAGACGAATCTTCCTTATGTCTTTCACGATATTCACTTGAGGCAGACCACATTTTTTTAATAGCATCTTTTCTTATTCTCATAAATCCAGTGCCAACTCCGTCTACCTCAACCAACCCTTTTTCATTTATAATATAATTTCCTAATAATTTTACATTATATTGAGGGTCGTCAGATTTTTTTATGACTGGTGCGGCAACAATTGGGACATCATGTGAAAGAAGCTTAAAAAAATCTTCCGGTTGCCAATCTTGATCGCAATCGATAAAAACCAGATCATCAACATCATTATCATATGCTAGTTTAAATATATCGTTACGAGCCCTTTGAACTAAGGCATCGTAAGACATATAAACAGCCACAATGTTAATATTTTTTGATATACCTATTTTTACCGTTTCAGTTAAAGACGTGCAGTGCCATACGTTTACTTTGCCGTCATAAGATGGCGCTGAAAGAAGAACGGTGCGAATTTCAATTTACTCCTATTAATTGCTAAACGTAAAATCATCGACAATAATTGTTTCAGAAGAATTATTTCCACCCAAAAATTCTTTGTGGTGTTTAAATACATCTTCCAGACCTTCTGGCATATATCCTAAAACTTCTGGTTCAGAGAAATCAGATGGTATTTTATTTAAATTAGCAACATCTTTTGAATAGTTGTAATTATATTCAAAGCTACCTTCTCTTAAAGTAATATCAACATCCCAACTTAAAACATATCCGGAAACAGAGTTGACGGTCGGGCGCGCTGCTTTTATTGTTTTTTTAATAGACATATCAGCCAACTTTCCCTTTTAAGGCATCAATTTCTTCGATCAGCTCTTTAACTGCCTTTACTAATACAGGTATAAGCTTGCCGTAAGAAGCCTCGAGTCTATCTGGATTTACATCGTAAACAAGACCAGGAATTTTAATTCCAGTAATATTTTGGGACTCAAGTAAATCTTGAGCAATAAAACCAGAATCTTCTATACCAACCTTACCTCCATCGCGCATTGACCATATAAACGACACAGGCTTAAGTGTTTTTATAAAATTAATTCCAGCCAGTAAAACTCTTATTTCAGTTTTATCCCTTGCGTCAGAAAGAGATGTAATAGTTGTAGTTTGACAACGTAGAGTTGCAACTGACGAATTTCCAAGAGTGATTTCGTTAGTAGCAGTCGCAGATGTTGCTTGGGCATTATAGCCAATTATTGTTAAATTTGAACCACTCGTAACCGAAGAACCAGCGCTGGAACCAAGAGATGTATTTTGATTTCCAGTGCATGCTGTTAATGCACTATCACCAACAGCGACGTTATTTGTTCCAGTCTGGTTTGCTCTAAGGGCTAACGTTCCAACGCCTGTGTTGGGTGTTCCGGTAGTGTTAAAATAAAGAGCCTGATAACCAACGGCGCAGTTGTTTGTTCCAATTGTATTAGAATAGAGAGACGACGTGCCAACAGCTGTATTTGTGGCCCCCGTGGTATTAGTGTTCATAGCCGCTTGGCCAAGGGCTGTGTTGTTAGAGCCTGTAGAATTGTTGAATAACGCAGACCCACCAATCGCAGAATTACTGGCACCTGTGGTATTATTGAAAAGACAACCTTGACCTAATGCTGAATTTTGAGATCCGGTCGTATTCTTAAACAGACAAGCCTGACCGACAGCAGCGTTGTAGTTTCCTGTCGTATTGGCAGATAGAACAAGGTTTCCAACACCCGTATTCTGAGTTCCAATAGTATTTACTTTAAGAACCTGATAACCAACAGCTGTGTTGGAAGCTCCTGTTGTCACACCTAAAAGTGTTTGATAGCCAACTGCGGTATTTGTCGTTAGCTGCGCAGTTCCAAGACCGACAGTCATGCCATTAATTAATGCGTCTTTAAATATTTGCAGCTGAATATTCGCTGGCGTAGTAGCTGTTACATTAGTTCCAACTGACAATTGCGTATTCGTGTCATCCCAAAAGAAAGTTGCATTATCCTGGGTTAATGAAGTGCCATTAGAAAATATAACAGATCCAGCAGTATAAGCAGATGAGTTATTTGTTCCGCCATTTGAGATAGAAAGCGGTATAACAAGCTCGCCTACAGTGCCAGCATTGTCATAAAGAATACGACCAGACGTGCCACTTCCAATTGGCGTTGAATTAATCGTTATTAACTGTGGGCCTGTGTAACCAGTGTATCCTGTGTAACCAGTATAGCCAGTATATCCGGTTGGTCCCGTTACGCCCGGGCCTGTGTAACCAGTATACCCGGTGTAACCAGTATAACCAGTTGGTCCAGTTACACCTGGTCCCGTATAACCAGTGTAGCCAGTTGGGCCAGTAGCGCCGGTATATCCAGTATAGCCAGTAGCGCCTTGAGGCCCAGTGTAGCCAGTATAACCAGTATAACCAGTTGGGCCCGTTACACCTGGTCCCGTATAACCAGTGTAGCCAGTATAACCAGTCGGTCCAGTAATGCCTGGACCTGTGTAGCCAGTATAGCCAGTTGGACCTGTAATACCGGGCCCAGTATATCCTGTGTATCCAGTCGGACCAATATCGCCTGTATAGCCCGTATAGCCAGTTGGGCCTGTGTAGCCTGTGTAGCCTGTATAGCCTGTCGCACCAATTGGCCCCGTATACCCAGTGTAACCAGTTGGGCCCTGTGGGCCTGTATACCCAGTATATCCTGTTGGGCCTATGGCCCCAGTATAACCCGTATAACCAGTAGCTCCTTGAGGACCTGTGTAACCAGTGTAACCAGTAGCGCCTTGAGGTCCTGTATAACCAGTGTATCCAGTTGGGCCTTGAGGGCCGGTGAACCCTGTATAACCAGTTGGACCGGTTACAGTAGATGCTGCGCCTGTATAGCCAGTGTATCCCGTATAGCCCGTATAACCAGTTGGCCCAATAATCGTTGAAACGATTGGCGTAGCTGTCAAAATAACGCTAGGGCTTACTGGCGTTGTTGGGGTCGTTCCAGCAGGGACAGTTTCCAAGATGACAGATGTGCTTTCTGCCTGCCAGTAAAGTTCAATATATTGACCAGCTGTGACCTCAACAATGAAGTTAGCAGCGCCAACTATCTGACCATTTGTGCCGCCATGCTTGCTCGTTATCGTCCAGTAGCTGTTTGAATCTGGAATATTTACGCCGTTTTTGCGCAGCCATGTATTGGCATTCCAAATCTGAGCGCTATCAGTATTGGCAAACTGTATCGAAAATTGAATATTATATGTTCCAGCCTGCGCAAATGTGATTTGGCTTCCTGATACAATAGTAACTTGGTTACTGTTAGGATCAAAAGAATTGAACGTAATCGGATAAGCAGTTGTCGTGCTAGCGATTGTCTGGGTTGTTGTATCCCAGAACGAACCCCAATAAGCGACAGCGCCACCTGGTCCAGTTGGTCCTTGGATACCTGTGTAACCGGTATAGCCCGTATAACCTGTATAACCAGTTGTGCCTGTGTAACCTGTATACCCAGTATAGCCTGTGTATCCTGTTGGGCCAACCGGGCCTGTGTAACCAGTATAACCAGTCGCCCCTTGAGGTCCCGTGTAACCAGTATAGCCAGTGGCCCCTTGAGGGCCCGTATAACCTGTATCGCCCGTATAACCGGTATAACCTGTTGCACCAATTGGCCCTGTATAACCAGTGTAGCCTGTTGGGCCTGTTACAGTAGAAGCAGCACCAGTGTATCCTGTGTAGCCCGTATAACCTGTATATCCCGTATAACCAGTTGGCCCCGTATAACCAGTAGCGCCAGTTGGGCCAGTTGTTGTAATTGCGCCGTTATCTACCCAGCTAACGCCATTCCATACCCAAAGATGCTGGTTATCAAGCGTGATATAAGCATCGCCAACAGAAGGCGTTGGGTCAACAACTGTTAACTGAGTGGAATCAGTTACAGTGCCTTTATAAACAATGCCGCCACCTTGAGGGCCAGTGTAGCCCGTGTAGCCTGTTGGGCCGGTTACGTTAGACGCAGCTCCCGTATAACCAGTATAACCTGTAGCACCTTGCGGTCCTGTATCGCCCGTATAACCCGTATAGCCAGTATACCCAGTTGGACCAGTGTAGCCTGTATAACCAGTAGCGCCTTGATCGCCAGTATACCCGGTATAGCCAGTGGCTCCTTGTGGGCCAGTGTAACCAGTTGGACCAGTGTCGCCTACGCCTGTGTAGCCTGTATAGCCAGTTGCACCTTGCGCACCTGTATAGCCTGTATAGCCAGTTGGGCCAGTTACAGTAGAAGCTGCGCCTGTATAACCTGTGTAACCAGTAGGACCTGTATCTCCAGTATACCCAGTATAACCTGTATATCCAGTAGGTCCGGTATCTCCAACAGTGCCAGCATTTCCTTGCGGGCCCGTATATCCCGTATAACCAGTTGGGCCAACATTACCCTGAATGCCTTGAATACCTGTATAACCAGTATAGCCAGTTGGGCCAGTATCTCCGGTTGCACCAGTTACACCCTGCGGTCCTTGAGGGCCAATTGCGCCACTAGCGACAGCAAAAATTAAAGATGTAGCATTGGCAAAGTTAGTTGTTGCGGCCCCGCTGCTACTTACATAAGTAACCGGAATCGTCCAATATGTCGTATTATCCGTCGTAGCAGCAGAAACAGTAAATGCTTGCCAAGATGTTGCAACGGCTGAATCTTGAAGGACAAGCGTCTGCCCTTGCTGCAAGAGAGACAGATAAACGCTAATATCCGCGCTCGCCCCATCAGTTGTGCTTACATTAATAGATGTAGCAGAAATCTGAGCTGTGTTGTTCCATAGAACGTCACCAGTCCCAGGATCTCCAGACTGGATAGTCGTATTAGCAATATAGCCAAAAGATGTAGCAGAAGAACCGGCTGGTCCAATTGATCCTGTATATCCAGTTGGGCCGGTTGCCCCGGTATAACCAGTATAACCTGTTGGACCAATATCGCCTGTATATCCAGTATATCCTGTTGGACCTGTGTCACCCGTATAACCGGTATAACCAGTTGGTCCGATATCTCCAGTGTATCCAGTATAGCCAGTAGGTCCGATATCGCCCGTATACCCTGTTGGGCCAGTTTGGCCAGTGGGTCCTGTAATTGAAGCAAAAGGACCGTTATTTACCCAAGTAAGTCCGTTCCAAACCCAAAGATCTTGAGTAACAGTATCTACATAAGCATCGCCTTGAGCCCCTAGATATGAACTAGGATATCCAGGTAAGTTTGTGAATCCATTAACAGTGCCAAGATATTGAATCCCACTACCAGCCATACCTGTATAGCCAGTATAGCCAGTTGGCCCTGTAACATCAGAAGGAGCGCCTGTATCGCCTGTGTAGCCTGTTGGGCCAGTATAACCAGTATAACCAGTTGGTCCTGTGACATCAGACGGAGCGCCTGTGTCCCCAGTGTATCCCGTATATCCTGTGTAACCAGTAGGGCCAGTTTCACCTGTATATCCAGTATAACCCGTTGGGCCGGTTTCCCCAGTATAACCAGTATAACCAGTGGGACCGAAGTCTCCGGTGTATCCAGTATATCCTGTGTAACCAGTCGGACCAGTTACATCAGAAGCAGCGCCTGTGTAGCCAGTATAACCAGTGTAACCCGTATAACCTGTTGGGCCCGTAACGTCAGAAGCGGGACCGGTTTCTCCTGTATACCCAGTATAACCTGTTGGACCAGTTTCACCCGTATACCCAGTATAACCAGTCGGACCGGTATCACCAGTATATCCTGTATATCCCGTATATCCGGTATATCCAGTTGGCCCAGTATCACCAGTGTATCCTGTATATCCAGTATATCCAGTATAACCAGTTGGACCTGTTACAGTCGAAGCTGCGCCTGTATAACCTGTGTAACCAGTAGGACCTGTATCTCCAGTATACCCAGTTGGACCGGTAAATCCTGTATAACCAGTAAATCCGGTGGGACCTGTATAGCCAGTTGGGCCTGTATAACCTGTTGGACCAGTATAGCCAGTTGCGCCAATGCTTCCTGTATAGCCGGTATACCCAGTGGGTCCAGTATATCCCGTATAACCTGTATAGCCAGTGGCACCGGTATAGTTGGTTACAACAGGGCCAGCATCAGACCATACACTACCAGTAGATATCCAAAGATGACCCGTATCTTGCGCAACATAAGCGTAACCAACAGGCTGCGGTTGAGGTGGCAATAATGTCGAGTTTGCAACTGTGCCTTGATAAATTATGCTAGTTCCAGGTGAACCAGTATATCCTGTGGGACCAGTATAACCGGTATACCCAGTCGGGCCAGTTACAAAAGATGGCGCACCTGTATCACCGGTATAGCCCGTATAACCTGTATATCCTGTTGGACCAGTTCGGCCTGTTGGGCCTTGAGGACCTGTTATTCCTGGCCCTGTATACCCCGTATATCCAGTAGGTCCGGTTGGTCCAAATGGACCAGGAGCGCCAGTTGGGCCTGGTGCCAACCCAGCAATTTGCAAAGAAGTAACGCGAACAGACGTCCCAGCCTGAACTGCTTCAAGTTCTTCTGTGCCATTAAGAGAAATAGCAACAGGAAGATTTGGGATCTGGACGTTAGACATACAATCTTTCCTATTAAAGTTTTTTTACCATATCACTATATTTTACTTAATGGAATTTCCATCCCGTTCCATCGCAAAAAACAGGGCTAACATTTGTTCCGCCGCCAGCCCCCAAAGCTCCGTTATATGTCGGAACAATGGCTGAATCTGAGACAGCATATAGGGAGTTCGTTGTTCCTACGTTACACGTTGGCAATGCGCCGACAGTATAAGGAGTCAACTGAAATGCTGATATGGTTGATTTTGACCCAGAAAAGAACGATGTTTTCTTTGGATCATAAGTAGCAGAAACATAAGAGGTATTATAAATGAAATTACCATAACTGGCAGCTACCGTCTCATTAATGCTGTAACCACTTTTGATCCCAACAAAGTTTGAATTTGAAATAGTGTAAGTTCCTAGACTAATTTTAATGTCATCTGTAGATGAGCCATTAGCGATAAAAAGAGTTCCGTCTATTTCATTGTGCCCACCATTCAACCACACAGAATTGCCCCCTGCGTTAGTTTCAAACCAAGAACCTTTAATAATAGCACCAATACCTCCAAGCCCCCCAATAGTTGAAGCTACACCATTTATATAACATCCGCCTGTATTAGCATTTCCAGCATTTCCGTTTCCTTCTATATCAGCGTTATTTATGAAAAACCCAGACCCCAACTCATAATAACATCCTCTGTATGAGTTATTAGATAATATTGGATTATTAAGGGTTATTAAATTAGGAGGGTAAGTAAAAGGTGCCGGACTAACATATTGTGTGGCATAAAATCCTATTGTGTTACTGGTTGCTGTAAGATTATTAAATGAATTTGTATTACCTCCATACACGCCTACGCCATGAATGGAGTTCACAACAGTTATATTTTGAAAGTTACCAAAAACAACATTATACAATTGCAAAGCATCAGGCGTGTTTCCGGAAATACCATCAAGCTTAATTCCAGATATTGTTAAATAAGGGAAAAACGTCGTTGTAGTAGATGTGTTAGCTTTAATAATTGGATTTCCATCCGAAGTAATTTTATCTAAAGTCGTCCCTGCCGCATTTGTGCCATATCCGTAAATAGATACTTGCTGACCTGCGGAAAGACCCAAATCAATCATATCTGTTTTACATATGCCAGGAGGAATAATCGCGGGTTTTCCAGCAGCTCGCGCAGCGCTAATTAAATTATTCAATGAGGTGGTATTATTAGTTACGCCATCGCAAACAACACCAAATTGCTCTCCCGTAAGAGCGCCAGCTTGCAATAAGGCATTAATATTGGTGCTCACAGCTCCAGTGCCAGACTGAGTAAACGACACATTAGCCGCAGGGACGCTTGTGGAAGCCGTGCATGGAGCAGCCCCGTTACAATACATGTAACCCGTCATAGATGAGAATTTTGGAGCCACAGAAAAAGTTTGCGCGCCAGCCCATATATTAGCAGAAGATAAAATAGGAAGTCCTCCGTTGGTTATATTTCCAACAGGAATGACCCACGTTCCGGTAGAAGATATAGTCCCCAAATTATACCAAGTTCCATTGATGTTATATCCAAACCCATACGGACTGACAGATTTATCAATTCCCCAAGCCATCGTGCTGTAGCTTTGAGCTAAAGCAGGAAGAGAAAGTAACAGAGAACTAAAAAAAACAATTATCCGCATAGCCCACCTTACTAATATGTATAGATAACGACGACTAAGTCGCCAGGATTAACACTCCATACCGTCGAAAGCCAAGTAATCGCCGTTCCAGATACAGAAAACGGGGGAGTTGCTCCTGTGGGAACAAACCCTTGGCCATTTACAAACATAATAAACGACCCCGTCACATATGAATTAGTTAATGGCGGCAATATATTTGTAGTCGATATATTTAATTGCTCCATGTAAGAGCTTAACCCAGCAGCCCCGGCGGGCCCGGTTGGCCCGGTTGGGCCGGGTTGCAACGTGGTAATAGCGATAAATATTGGTAAAGCATTAGCAAAATTAGACGTCCCTGTTCCACCACTATTAACCAGAGAAACAGGAAATGCCCAATACGATGTTAATGTTCCTGGGTTTACCTCTGTTGGCGCAGATGTAATTTGAAATGTTTGATAATTTGAACTGCTGGTTTGTTGTTGGATTACAATTTGTTGACCTGAAGCTAAACTTGATAAAAATAAGTCAATATCGGCACCATTGGTATCTCTGCTAGAGATGGTTAATGCCGTCGAAGATATTTGGGCAGAATTATTCCAACAAATATTACCGTCACCAGGATAAATACTTACATTTGTGTTTGATGTATTTGAATTATAATTAAATAAAACACTAGATGTGCCATTTGGGCCAGTTGGTCCAGTTGCGCCTGTAGCCCCTATAGCCCCAGTGTATCCCGTAGGCCCCGTAACATTAGAAGGAGCACCTTGCGGCCCAACTGGTCCTGTAGGCCCTGTGGGTCCTGTTTGAACGCCAATGGCCGCAAAGTTGGCATCCAACTCAGCAAGTGGAATTGACGCGCCGCCTGGGGTATTTGCGAATGTATAGGGGACGGTTGCCATATATTCCTCTTACCACATATTTGAGTGTAATTTTACCCTATTTCTTCGACTATTCATAGGTTACAGAATGTTCGACGTCCATGTCACAAAAGCACTTGTGGTATTAGACCAGTATGATCCAGTTCTCATACCAAATTGCCATTGGTTGTTCCACTGATCGACAAAATTATACGGCGGAGAAAGAGGGCCAGTAAACGGGACAACGCCTGTATTATAGGGCAAACCTATCTCAGTATTATTATAGATAACAGCAGGAACAGCCCAATCGGTGCCAGGTAGCTGATTTAATCCGCCTGGAGCTTCGCCAGTCTGTTGAGTAACGCGATCTTGGCTGTCTTGCGTAATACGATTATCGCCGCCAATAATAGGAATACCCGTATTGGGGTCTATCGTATTCTGGCCGCTTGTGTAACGGTTATTGGTCTCGTCGTAGACAAATGGCTCAGTTCTTGGCTGCTCAATAGCTGTAGGATCGGCTGGGACGATAATTGCTCGAAGCTGTTGCTGTGGCGTATCAAGGCATCGGTCACAGACAAGAACGCGAATATTCATCAGACTAGCGCCACGCCAGTCATATTGCCAGGATAATCTATTATGGTTTGTCCAAATGCCGCAGCGATCGCAAACGCCAAACGCCTGCGGGTTACTGGCAGATGTCCTCGCCCGTCCCGATTTAGAAGCGTATCCCACTTACGCCTCCTTATCTGAAATAGCTAGAGATCGTAGGCGACACATAGAAAGCAGAAGTTTCGATATTCTGCGCAACAGCAATCTGGTAGCTTTCGTCAGCAAATGGCTTCAGCATCGCCACCTTATCAGGGGCCCATATCTGAGCCAAACGGAGCGCCAAAGCATAGGCCATAGCGTCCAAAAAGTAATACGGAATATCTAATTGCTGATTACCGGCAAGATTGGCGTCCTGCAATTGTATCAGGCGGTAATACTTCAGATAAGCTTCATTACCATCTGGGACAGGCCAGATTGTAACCGTCGGATTAAGCAAGCGGTCCATCCAGAACGTCGTCGGGAAGCCTTGCTGCTGCTTATTTGGATATGACGCATATTCCGTCCTTGAGATCGGAAGGATGATACGATCAGTCGACACGCCGCCATTGACGACGGTGATATAAGTATCCAGCATCACGATCGTATTGCTATCTACAGGGTAGGTTGACTGCCCTTGAACAAGAGGCACAGTCACAAGATCAACAGCCCATGTGTTAACGCCTTCAGAGCTCCAGCGCGACAAAATCATGTTTGTCGCCATGCGAGCAGAGTCGAGATGTTCTTGCAATAAAGCAGTATTTCGGATGCCTACTAAATTAAAAGCATATAAGGTAATGCTGCCAAGATCAGGGTTGAAAGAGTAAGTGTTTGAGGTTGCCATTATGCGTCCTCGTATTTAAAGACTAAGCCATCTTTTGTATGCTTTGTTCTTCCAGAGCAACAATCATGGACGGCATATCTTGAAACATTATTTGCTATTGCTGCTTCATCTAACCCACTAAATATCTGTCCTGAATTTAAACATATAATTGTTTTTCTTCTAGCTTTATTGGCTGATTTAAATTTTTCACTGTTTAACAAAGAAGAACCAATTGCTTTTTTGTGTTCTTCGCTATGTTTCATACCTTTTCGGGCAAAACCACCGGCCGCTCCAGCTTTGGCCGCATGTTCCTTAGATTTTGGAACACCCTTCATAGTTTTGCTACGTTTAATTCGCCCCTCAATAGAAACAGGACACCCTTTTCTTTTTTCACTCCAAAGTTTTTTAGTTTCTTCAGAATGCTTTAATCCAGATACGCCTTCTCCGCCATCGCAGATATTAGCTAAATCTACAAGATCTCGCCAAAAAGAAATTCTTTCCTTTTCAAGCGAAAAGGCGTCTTGTTCGGAAAGCCCTGTAGCAACTAACCTAATTTCGTATCCCGATCCGATGCGCTCCAGCTTTAAAACAATATTGTTCCAATGCTGATTTCTGTTTTTAATAGAATAAGCGCGCTTACCATGGCCCTTACCTACGTAAAAGCATTCATCGCGATCTAATCGCCAATGCTCGTAAACGTAGAAGACCATATCGGTGCTCATTTACGTTCCTTAACCGACGAGCGAGAAATTAAGTTGGCATGTAGAGCTATTATTAGCAGGCGTTAGAACAGAAGATCCGGCATATGGGTAAATGGTAGCAATTACCGTATCGCCAACATTTGCAGTAATTAGAGTTTGCCAACTTCCAGAAGATTGACCGCCGCCAAATGTGGATGTGCCAGGAGCATATCCATATGCATAAATTCCCTTTGAATTATCATTATTAACTCGTATCTGAACATTATACAAAGTGGGTGGACTATTAGTGCTAGTAATATTTAGAGACAACGATACAATCCACTGACCAGCTCGAGGGCATGTCCAAGTATGCGTCGTGCTGTTGAACGCGCCCATCGGATCATGGCCCGGCGCTGATCCATTCGTCACAAAGTTAAGAGTTGTATCCGTATTTTGAGGCGGCGCACCCATTGAGCCCATTGTGGCCCTACAGGTGAAATCTTGCGGCTGCGTCGTTGTAATATAATAGTAAGTCGAATTAGCCGCCACAAAACACTGAAGCGTAATAGACTCAAATGGTCTTAGATAAATTGTATTATTGCTTGTATGCGTAGCAGACGACATAGATGACTGGTTAAGAAATGTCGGATTCGATGTTGCTGGGAAAGTAATTGTAATACCGGAAGTAGCATTTGTATTTTGAAGCGTGTAAACATTGCCGTCCTTATCTTGGACAGCGCCTATCATTGATAAGAAGTTAATGTTTGCGCTTGATGAAAAAGAATACGCTCTTGCATAAGAACCAGAATTAATAGGCGTCGTGCCATACCAAGAACCGCCATTCCAGATGAGCGTAACTGATGTCGCAGGCGTTAATGTAAATGCAGAACCATTAAGCGGAGAAACCGTCAAACTATACGGTTGATTGTTGCAGACTAAGATCTGTCGTCCAGCTAACGTATTTGTTGGAGCCGGAATGTTTACGGTATAACCAGAACCAGTTGGCGAAAGCTGAATAACGCCGTAGCGATCAACCGAAGTAGACGCCGTAAGCGTTACATTTCCTGTAACGTTAATCGTCGTCAAGCCGCTAATCGGGCTAACAACGTCAATTGAATATTCAGATCCAGCCGTAATCGTATTAACGCCAATCGTTCCACCGGCAGCTAGCGTTACGCTTGTTCCCGTCACAGACGTAGGATACGCAGCGCTCTGATCGACGATGGACGCCGTAAGAACGACGTTGCTCGTAGATGAATTGACGAAGGTATAAAAGTTACCAGCAGCATCTGTAATGCCGGCAGCAAGAATAGCAGCGGCAATTGTGCCGCCAGAATTTACTGAAATGTGATAGCTGGACAGCGCTGGAGTCTGCCAGCTAGGAGCAATCGTTCCATTTGATGTCAGATACTGGCCAGGCGTTCCATTTGGAATAAATGACGTCGTATCAACCGCAGATTGATATAGGATCTGAGAAGCAGCGCCGCCCTTAATTGCGTTGGCAAGATTGGCATTTGGAACGCCATAAGCCAGCGACGTTCCGTTAGAAATAGGAACAGTGCCAGATGCACCAACGGTCGCCAATCCCGTTCCGCCGTTAGCAATAGGAAGCGTTCCTGTCACGGCATTTGTATTGTCGGCAAGATTAACCGAGCCCCATGTTGGAGCGCCACCAACTGCCGTAATAAGCGAATTACCAGCAACGCCATTTGTCACAAAAGCAGTTGTGCTTGCCGCCGTCTGGTAAGGAACATTGTTAGCAACGCCGCCAGCTATATTCGTAGCAATCGCCGGATTACCATAAAGAAGAGCGGTGCCATTAGAAATCAGCGCTTGGCCGTTTGTGCCAACAGTAGAAAGATCTGTGCCGCCATTGGCGATTGGCAATATACCCGTAACAGACGCAGAGCTTGCAAGATTAACCGTGCTCCACGCGGGGGCAGCCGTTCCATTTGATTTAAGAAACTGGCCAGCTGTGCCATTAGGAATAAATGACGTAGTATTTGGTGCGCTCTGATATGGAATCTGAGAAGCAATGCCGCCCTGAAGTGTCGTAACAGGCGGCTCACCCCATGATGTAACGCCTGTTCCGTCAGTAAGAAGCGCTTGGTTTAGCGTTCCAGGCGTTACCGGGAATGTCAATGTCCAGGCGGCGGTCATAGAGTTTGACGACTGAAGCGTCAAAGACTCTGGTCCAGACGCAGTATTGGCCAGAACAATTGAACCTTGAGAAGAACTTTGCGCGCCAACAGTAAGAGTGTTTAAAACAACAGGATTAATAATCGTCGGAGCAGCATTGCAAAATGTTTTAATCTGATCTCCCGTCACGCGGACAGGACCGACGCCAACTACCTGAACATCAGGGAAAAGATCTGTTCCAGAGACGGCCGACCCTGCGGTAAGTCCACTGATTGGTAAATTGGCCATTGTTAATAACCTTCTTGTAACAGGTAGAAAATTTGATCCTCCAGCATAATGCAATAAGAAGTCGTATTCTCAAGCAAAATGCCGCCATCAAGTGGCGGTGGAGGCGGAATGACCTGCGTAACAACATACGTCAGGCCATTTGTATAAGATATTCCGTTTTCTGCGACTGCTGTCATTAGAGCGGTGTCACTGAAGCTTGAAGAAACGTCGCGGTAATTGTATCTCCAGCAGCGCCTGGAGATAAAACAACGCGAACGAATTTTGGAGAGAACAAAAAGTTACTCTGACGAGAAGTAGATGCCGTAACCATGTAAGGATCGTTAATAACAACCCATGTTATATCATTTACAGGCACAGGATTAATTGGATCGTCTGGGTCGTCAAGCGTGGACTGAACCGTATAGGTTGATGTAAAACCAGCCGACACGCTTACTTGAATAGAAATCTGACCAGGAGCCCAGTCGTCAAAGCGCACCATCGGCGTAAAAACAGTAGCTGGGATAGCTGGGACCGTAGCTGTTACACTAATCGGGCGCATTACTTCTTTCCTTTAGTATGGCCAGCTCTAGCAGCGGCAACATTATCGACCAAGTTGGGATAAGGTCTGCCAGCAGCTCTAGCTTTTGCCTTTGCTATCTTAACACCTTTTGCGCTTAATGCCTTATGTTTTGCATCCTTTGGCGCACTTTTTTCCCAGAATGCTTTGGCCATATCAGCAATCCCATTTTCTCAAGGATTTATTAATTCTACTATTCGGATCTGCCGCAGCAGCGGCGCCTGTCAGTTTCTTCTTCATGCCTGTCATCCGGGCACAGAATGAAGAACGACGAGAAGCAGATTTGTCGCTTTTAGCGGCCTGCTCTTTAGAAACTGGCGGTTTTAAATTGTGACCTTCAGCTTTAGCAGAGGCGCGGCCCTTGGCGTTCAGACCGCCTTCAGGATTTTGCCCAGCCTTGCGCGTCCATGCGGGAGACTTCGCCATAGCGTACTCATAAAGCTAGACGGAGGGAAAAACCCTCCGTCGATTTCACCACCGATAATCTTAGTAGTGAGAAGCCTTGCCCCTAGGAGTTCCAGAAGCAGCCGACGAAAGAACGCCGCCACCTGAAGCGCGAGCCTTACGAGCTTTTGCCTTACCGCCTTTTTTGAAGCCGTCTGACTTTTCTTTTGACTCAGAGACAACAGCTTTAGCAGCGCTTTTGCCTACTGGACCATCAACAACGTAACCCATGTTAACCTCCATCTATTACAGGCCAGCAGCCTGAAGATATGTGACCGTGACAATGCCTACGCCTGTGCCTGTAGCGCCAGCCGTGACTTTGATGATGCTGTCAGCTGTGCCAACATCGACCCAGTGAGCAATCGTGCCAGGCGCAAACGCATGAACGCCCGTCGTCACAGCTTCAGCAGCCGTATAATACGAAACTGATGTTGTGTCGCCAATCTGAAGCGTCGTGGCAAACGCAGCCGTCACAGCAATCTGAATGCTCAGAATCTGGCTGTAAGCGGGGATAACGATTGTTGTGGTATTAGCGGTAGCTACGTTCGTTACAGGCGCAGACTGCGCCATGACGGTGTAGCCGACGTTTTTGACGCTGCCCGGCGTCGTGCCGGTGGTGTCTAGGACATCACCTGCTTTAATGGGCCCCGTGAATGTCGTGGTAGCCATTGATTTTACTCACCTTTCTGCACAAGGGTTATCCCCGTAGTCTGTGCAGACGTCCGCTAGGCCGGTCTGCGGGGATGGGTTGCCTAGGTTATCAGACGCTTCATGCTTATCTAAATAGGCAATTGCGGCTAATAAAGTTTGTTTGTTCTCTTTAAGTTTACCAATTGCTTGATTGCAATCGGTGCAAAGCAGTTCTCTAATCTTACCACTTTTATGATTATGATCTACTGCTAATGCTTTGACTTTACCACTACGCATTTGTGTTTCAGGTTGATTGCAAATGGCGCACTTACCATTTTGCCTATCGTGCATTTTTTCATATTGCTCTAATGAAAGACCAAAACTTTCACGAAGCGCTCTGGCTTTTTGAGCAGATGGGGTAAGTTTTCGATAAGCATTTTGATAAGCCTGTCGGCCTTCTCGCGTCTTATGATCAAACTCACCCGCAAGACCGTTAAAAAGAGTTAGGTTTTCAAAACGGCAATCATTTTTATCGCCGTTCTTAAATCGCACCCTTCGTTCCGGCCATTCTCCGATCATGTAAAACCAAGCAAGTCTGGATACCGTTATTTCTTCGTTATCAATACGAATAAAACGGTAGCCAACCTTTCCGTATTTTGTCCCGGCTTCTTTTCCAATCAGCCGGTTATTTCCGGAATTAATCCTCCAAACAAACACGCCAGTTGCCGGATTGTAATCCAATGCTTCCCTGACACGATTATGAGAAAGACTAGGCGTTTTAGTTTTACCCTTCATAATTCCCTCCTCCGATTAATGGATAACGAACCATAAACCGGAGGAAAGACGTTGTCAAATTAGAAGGTTCTTTGTAGCTTAACTTGCTGATTTATCAAGCAGTTGGGAAGCTACCAAAGATACTCCTCCAATTGTAGTACCCAAAACTGTAGCGCTCATAGCCCTTCACCAAAAGATTATCGGTCACAAAATCTACCTGCATATCGGTCTCAAACTTGACGCGCTCCATGTAGGACAGACCGTCAATGTTCGTCAGCAGGAACCATGCATATGGTGACGTCAAGAAGTCGTTGACCATATAGCCTTCTGGCAGACCGCCAGCCGTCATCATGATGGCATTGACGTCGTTGTCTGCTGTGCCTGGGCGCAGTTCTGTCTTGAGAAGACGAATAGCAACAGGCTCAAGCTGTGGCGGAACAACAAGACGGCGACCACGAGCGAACACTTTCAGACCAGCCTGGTCTTTAAAGTTCGTGCGGACAGCAATCATTGAGTTCAGCAACGTCGCTTCGTTCAAGTCAACCTGAACAGTAGGCTGGTTCGCTACAACGCCGCCATCGATAGGATGGTTGGGCGAGCAGAGAGCCTGACCGTCGCCGCCGATCGACTGATTATACGTCTGCGCCGTGTTCAACACGTTCGCACCGTAAATCTCTTTCGTCTGCTGGAAAGACTCAATCAGGCCAAGGTTAGAAGGCATGAACTGTGTCTTATACAGGTTGTCGTCGATAGCTTTACGCGTGATCGCATAACCCAGAGCAATTTCAACGTGCTCTTGGTTGTAGATGAAGCGTTCGCCAGCACCGTTGTCGAAAGCGGTCTGGCCGCCTTCAGTCTTCAACTGGGCAAGACCCAAGAAGCGCATTTCCGCAGTGCGCTCAAGCGCCATTTTGGAATCATGCTTCGTGAAGATCTTATCGTATTGAGATGGGATCATCTCATACTTGCCTTCAACCCCACGGAGACCCGGGAGGAGAAGGTCTTTAATGGCAGAGAGATTAACAGCCATAGTCCTTTACTCCTTAGTTAACCGCGCGGGTCCATTCGTTGTTGAACTGAACAACCGCATAGTTATACGGCTGGCCGTTCTGCAACGTGCCTTGTGAGCCTGGAGGGGCGACGATAAGATCAACAACTTTGAATGGCTCGTTAGCCACGCCAAGCGTCGTTGAATCAATGAAAGCGGTAGAAATACCGTTTGCGGTATTACCAGCGCCAGCTACGAAGCCAACTGTCTGACCGATAGCAGCCTGACCAAGGCCAGTTGAATCTGTCTGAGCCACGAACTTAGCGTTCGGGTCATTGACGATGTAACCTTCGACGTAGTTGCCAGAAGCAACGTCGCTGCCTGGCCAATAGTTCGACCATACAGTGCGCTTTTGCGATACCGAAAGGTATTTGCAGCCAATGAAGACACCAGCAATCTGACCAGGCGATACCGTGCCAGAAGATGGGGCTACAATAATCGTGCCGTCAGCAGGTGATTTCCAAGCGATAGGATCGCCATAGAAGATAGCGGTAGCATTATACTGGATCAGGACTGCGATCTGCTCATATGTCGGAGCAGAGCCGTTACCAGCTCTCTGATCAAATCCAAAGGGGCTTTGAGTGTTAGCCACGATGGTTTCTCCTTTTTACAGGAAATTCCTTCGTTGCACACCGGGGCAACTATGGAACAAGGGAATGTTCACGCCTCGCGCCGAGGAGGCCAGCCAATCTTGTTGGTTGTGGCAAATATATTATTAATTGGAAACAAAAGCAAATTTACTTGACTAACATTGCTCCATTTGATTTGATCAAAAAAAACAATGGAGTGACATGTGCCGATTAAATCTTCCGGAAACCCAGACTTAATTAGATTAAGACAATACCTTGATTACAATCAAGAAACAGGCGTATTTACTTGGAAAATAACAAAAAACTGGCAAGCAAAAGCAGGAGTTGCAGCAGGATCAGTTCATAATTGCGGATATTTACAGATAGGATTTGAAGGTAAATTATATTTATCTCACAGACTTGCATGGTTTATGTATTACGGAGAATTAAATGAGTTAGATCAAATTGACCATGAAAATAAAATAAGAAGCGATAATAGAATTTGTAATTTAAGAAAAGCAACTCACGAAGAAAATTGCAGAAATTCAAAAGTAAGGTCACACAATATAAGCGGTCTTAAAGGTGTAAAATACGATAAAAGACGAAATACATATGGGGCTAGAATAGTAATTGATAAAAAAACAACATGGCTTGGAGCATTTGATACAGCCGAAGAGGCCCATGCAGCTTATTGCGAGGCGGCAAAAAAACTGCATGGTAGTTTTTTAAGTTTTACCTAATTGTTTAGTCTGGAATTGGCATACTTTGATAGCTTTTTTTAATGTCTGGCTTAACGCGATCCATCGTGCCATCAGGCGTTCCAGCAAGCTGTGCTTCCTTATGGCGAACTTGTTGGCGAGCCTTTATTTGTTCAGCCTGCTTACGCTCAAAGTAAATTTCTTGAGGTATTTCCATAAGGATTTGGCCCTTACGGGAAATAATTGCACTATCTGTCGCATGAGGCATCATAGCCGGATGGCGTGACGTAGGCACAGGCGTCCAGCCAGAACGTGCAAGAGCTACCTGGTAAGCAGGATCTTCTGCGCCATAAATGGTGTGTCGCTTCCACTCGTAATACCAGCCATCTGGGATGACAGACGGGTCAATATAAAACTCGTCAGTGCCATCAACAATTTCACCTTCAAGGTGTCCACGAAGTTCAGCGGCACGCTGTTTAGCGCGTGCAGCGGAATCGTCTTCACGCATAGGTGGACGAATTGACGGAGCTGCTGGAGCAGAAGCATTGATAGCTTCAATCATTTCATCTGCATCGTCTCTGACAACAGCCTCTAATGCCTTTTTAGAAAACATACCGCCTCTGCGGCCGCGTGTTGGGGGTGTATTTGATTCCATGTCTCAATATCCTTTAATGGCCGTAGCGGCCTTCTTTGATTAATAAAGCTTTGTTCTTGGCATACTCTTCAGGCGTGAAACCTAAAGCTCTAGCAGTGTCGGCCTCATCGCGTGAAAGCCTCATTGTATTAGGACGAGACGTTGCGCGAGAAACTGGAGCTGGAGGTGGCTGAGTTGAGCGCTTTTGAGCAGGAGCCGAAGCAGAAGACATTGGATTTTCTGCGCTTTCTTCTGAAACCGTCTCGTTGACTTTATTACTGATACCTAAACGCCCCTCAATAAATGAAAAGTATTCAGGTGTATCCACTCGGATACCATCATCAACCGCATCCTCATGAGCACGTATCATTTTTCTGACGTCACGCTCGTTGCGGATGTTGTCTCTGTTGCGATCAAGCCATTCAGCAGAAGCTCTTGACGTCTGTCCGACATTTTCGATCATCTGATCAACGATGCTGCCACGCGGTTGAAGAGGCTGAATAGGCTGTTTAGCCTGCTCTTCCGCCTCCTTCATCTGGCGCTTCATGGCCTTCTTGCCGTCTTTCAAGCGTTCCAGTTGTCCGTTGTTGACGGAAATAGCAGAAACGATCTCTGCGGCCTTTGTGGTATCGCCAACGCTTAAAGCTTCTGCATAAGCCGTCTCAAGAGCCTTGGCACGCTCCTTAACTGTCTCAATTGCGTTCACAACAAGCTGGTATTGAGACTCAGATTTGTCTGTATTGGCTTTTGCGGCACGTTCATGAGCCTCTCGCGCAAGCCTTTCAGCTTCACGACGGGCTTGCTTCTCGTCTTCAAGGCGTTTCTTTAGCTCTTGAATACCCTGATCAGGAGAAACTTCGGTAATTTCTTGCTTTTTAGCCTCAACTTCTGGCTTATCGTCCTCAATTTCTACTTTTGGCTCGTTAGATTCAGCCTTTTCAACTGTTTCTAACACAATCTCAATGCTGTCTTCCTGGTTCTCTGGTTCATCAGACATATAAATCTCCTTACCACATGATATCTGGGTTCGGGACGCGAGCTTTTACCTGCGTATCCGACAACATTCGGCATAAAGAGCCATTAACCGTGACGCTCCAGCCGTCTGATGGCCTAAACACAACCCAGTCTCCTACCGCAAAGCTGGAATTGTTAAACCAAACACCCGTATCGTCTTGGAAAGCAGTTGGACCCATGCCAACAATCAATCCAATCTTAGACTGAAAACGATCTTCGTCACGATACTTATCGCTCAGATACAAACCGCTCTTGGTTTTCTCAGGGCGAATATAAACCGCAACAAGAAGCTGATTGTTAAATATCTCAATGTTTGAGATGTCACCCAAATCTTCTATCAGCTTTTGCTTTGGATCTACGTCATGGCTCATTTCTAGTTGTTTCATATTACCCTTCCTCGTTAACGATACTTCTCGGCGCATATCTTGTCGGCCTCGCCAAGATATTCTTTTGCCTGCGCAAGACCTGCAATCCTGCCAGCTAAATGTTTGTATTCTTCTATGCGTTCAAGCCTACCAAGAGCCATCTGCTCAACTAACCTCTCAATCTCAATATTAATAAGATGCTCGAGTTCGCGTATATAGACACTTACTTGCGTTAACGTTCCCATGACCAGCTTCCACTCTGGCCTTCCTCTTATAAGTAGGGGCGACTCTGAGGAAGGGGAAGAGCCGCCCCCGGCACGAGAACTACTTCCCGCGAACTTTACCACCAGACTTGCGTGAAGGCGCATCTTTATGAAGCTTGGCGATATCCGTCTTCTGAAGACGACCTTCTCCACTAGCTGAACCAGCCTGCATGTCTTTATATGACTTGGCTACTTTGGTAATACGTCCACCTGCTTTGCGACCCATCGGAATACCCTGTGTTGGAAGACCAGCAGCAGGAACAGCCGCAGGTGGCATAGGAGCAGGACCAGCGCCAGGTCCGCCTGTAGGCGGCAACATTGGCACAACTGGAGGCGGCATCATTGCGCCAGGCATAGGTGGCTTTGCACCGCCAGCTAAAATGTTAATTTTAATGTCTGTCTTACCAGACTTGCGTCCACCCGTTGCACGGCCATCACGAACAGACTTAGCAGCTGTGCTAAGTGGGCTTGCATCAGCTGCGCCACCTGTAGCGCGGCCTTTGCGTAGACCCTTCAGCGTCTCTGCTAGGCGCGCACGTTGGCCAAGCTTACCTGGCTTATCGGCGGCTTTAGCAAGTTTCTTCGCGGGGATCTTCTCGCCAGCAGGAACGCCAAGCTGCTTGTGAAGAGCACCGGGCTTTTTAATTGCTGACTGAATCCACTTAGCGCCACCGTCTTTACGTCCTGGACGCTTGGCTTTCATGTCGGCAGCGGCATAGCCCTCTTCACGACGCAGCGTTGAAGGAGGAACCATAGCGGCTTTGCTGGCGGACTGAGAAGGCATAACCTTAAGGCCCTTCATGCGAACCTCTGAGCCAATTGCCTCTTCGGGAGAAGGAAGGCGACCGCCATCATCGTAACCACCACAAGCGCGTTTAATCTTCCCGCCCTTCTTGTAGTGTTCAGCCTTGGCGCGAACTGGCTTGATCTTTTCTGTGCCGATACGGGCTTTGTCCGTTTGCGTTTCTTTGTCCGACGGGACATTGCCACCAGTAGCGCGCTTAATTTTGCCGCCATGCCTTTTACCCAGCAACCCGCTTAACATACCGCTGCCTTTGCTGTCAGGCTCCATCTCTTTTCTGCGGCGATCTTCCCGTGAAAGACGGGTTCTTAAATCAGAAACAGGTTTTGATAATTCTTCAGCCAAGCCGCCACTTGCGCGCTTAACCTTGCCGCCTTTTTTCAAAGCGCCAACGTGATCTTTGCCGCCTGGGCGCTCTGCGTTAGCTGATTTGACGTTGCGGTTAATAAATTCGTCTGTCCATTTGCTGCCTTTAGTAGCGCCGCCTTCGGCTCTTTTAACGGCACCGCCACGCTTATAATTTCGTGGGGAAACAGGACGCAGACCCGTCTTTACGTCTGCATTGATAGGAGCAGCAGGCGACCAATCGGCGCTTGATACTTCCTGATCCTTGGAATAATTACCTGGGGAGGCAAGGCGCTTTGCCTTATCCTTCATCTTACCCCGTAATGTTTTTGAAGAGTATTCAGACATTTTATCTATTCCTAGCTAGAAATAACCGGCGTCCCGGTCTCCGTCCTTGCGGAAGATCAGATAATATACTAACGTCGGGATTATTAATAGTGTCGATATGGGGATCGAAATGGCTACAAAGATAAAATTAAACCTACCAGACAATGTGGCAATAGACCAAGACGTTGATTTTTCAGAGCTGTTTAATCAACAATTACCTCTCTCCCGCTTGGAGAAAGAACCAATTGCTCCTCATCAGGAACACTCTGAGTTTTCCAAGGACGATGAATTTGCCTAGCTAAATCAAGCATGTCCATACGTTTTTGAGTATTTCTGGATTCAACTTCGCCTAAAATCTTTTTATACATTTCCATTGGAGTGAAAGCAGATGTTTGTCTGTTTGTGCCATATATTTTAGTTAAATCTTCCAAAATTTTAGTTGGATTATTTTCATAATCAATGGACATTTTTTGAGCCATTGAATTAGGGAACCAATCAGCCGCACCCATATTGGCATAGTCATCAAATACACGTGACAATAATTCTTGGTGCTTTCCTGCTAAATCAGGATTTTCTTTTGCTACCTGATCCATTTCTTTTCTTAAAGTTAATGCACTATGAGCTGCTTCAGCTTCCTTTTGCTGAGTAAAATGCGCAGGGCTTCCGCCGGGGGCATGTGCTTCGTGATGCTGAACTGCATGTTGCAATTCATGCAATAATATAGAACGCAATCCATTAGGACCTTCAATTTGGTTACTCTTTACCTCAATTCCCGGTATTTGTTTGTATTGTTCATATAAACCGCTTGGGTTATGCCATGCTCCATGCTCGACAACTACGCCAAGATCGGCAAGATGGGGATAGGCTTTATATAAATCCGGGTGATTATAAATATCCCCCATCTTCCCATAAACAATTCCCTTATCCATTAGTTTGTCAAAAACTTCAGGATGAAAATCAGAACGATGATCTGATATTTCACTGCGCCAATTCTTGTCCCTTCCTTCATACCAACCTGTTTTATCCCAAATGGCGTCACGCCCTTCTCGGCTCAGAGCCATTTTTTGAGCTTCTCTAAGGGCATCCAAATCTGCTGTTTTTGCGTTTCTGCCAATAAACATACCAATAGAACCAGCAGGTGCTTCATTAAACGCGGTGCCACCTCCGCCAGCCACTCCTGCTAAATCAACAATTCTATTAATTCCCTCGTCAGACATAGGATCAAGTTTGCCAGTAACTACATCTCCTGGCGCGGTTACGCCGCCTATGATCTTTCCCAGCACACCGGCATGTGGGTCAAAGTGAATACCTGATTCATCTTCACGAAATGGCAATACGCCAAATGGCTTGTATTCTTTTTTAGGAACGGCATTAGCCACATCAAGAGCCCGTGACACAGCCTGTGCTTCTGGTTGCGTAAACGTCGGAAGGCGTGACGTTTCATCTTCAGGCGCAAACTGAACATCGCCTTGAACACCTCCGCCCGCAGCCCTGTGAAACAGAGGCGCAGTTGCAAAGCTCCAGGTAATCAGTCGACGGAAAGCATCATTTGGGTCGTCGCTGCCTAATGGTAAATTCATTGCGCCGCCTGTTGCTTTGCCAACTCTGTTTGACTTCTTGCTCACGGCATGAATCCCATCTGGTTCTTTGGCTAGGTCGCTCTCACGATAATCAATTACCGGTATCTTCTTGATCCCAAGCTCTTCAGCAGCAGTAGCACGGTGGCGACCATCAGCGAGGTTATGATCAAGAAGTTTAAGAGCTTTGAACTTTTTGCCATCCTTCATCCCCTCCTTAAATGAGGAAATAAGGAGTTTGTCTTCTTTTGTTTCTTTTAGCCTCTTAGCGTGCTTCAGAAAATCCGTCGGGCTCATCACCGTAACAAAGCCGGTCTTGTTGCCAGGCTCCAAAGCTTTGTCTAACGACTTTGACTTTTTGAGAGGATAATCGACTTTGATCTTAGCCATTATTGATCCTCAATCGGCGGCTCGTCAGACTGAAGGCGCTTAAGCATATCTTGCGGCAACAACTTCTCTACAACCTTATCCGCGCCAGGTGTGCGCATGACGTCCTGCGCCAGCTTCACCGCTGCAATCCTCTCAGCGCTTTCACGATCACGCTGACGGTTGGCGGCTTCAAACCGATCGTCTTGATTCTTCAACTCTGCCTCATGCAAACGAACTTGCGTATCTGCACGTTCAGTCTGCATCTGCATCATGGACTCACGCATCTTAGCCGCAATGTCCATTTGCTTAATCTGCGCGTCCAGCTGCTTTTGCTTCATGTCTTGCTGCTTAAGCTGCAAGTCAATCAACTTATTCTGGTCAAGCGGAACGCCCTGCTGGCCCTGCATATCTTTCTGGATCTGAGCTTGAGCCAGCATTGTCTTTGTGTCGGCGTCTTGCTTCTTGATCTTCAGCTCTTCCATCTTTGCCATAACTTCTGGCGGAGGTGGCGGCGGACCTTGGTTGGTCGCCATGAACTGTTCTGGGTTAGACCAACCAATTGCGCGCATAGCCTCCATGTCAATCTTTGTCGCGTCAAACATAGCAGGATTTGTCGCCTGCAACTGCTTCAGCGCCATGACTTTCATCAAGCGCTGCGTATGGCTTGCGGTGTTTGGGTCTGCCTGCGGGACAATCTCATGATTATCCAAGGCTTGCAGGAATAGCTGCGCGTTCCATTGCAGCGACGGCCCTTTGCGCTTTTTAAAGAAGCTTTCAGGATGTTCGCGGAAGCATTGCGCCAATAGCTGAAACTCTTCCGCCTGTGACGCATGAAGTCTTTTGTGAACGCTGTTGATGATTTTTGTGGCTTGATCAATCATTGCTAGCGTTGTGCCAACTGGCGCGTCAGATCGGCCCTCGCCAACCTGCAACTCGCTTGTCGACCCAACTCTCTGGCCCGTCTCCACCATGTTCTGAACCAAGTTCATCATCGCCTGCCCAGGCTCCTTGTAGGGCAAAGGCATGATCGCTTGGTTGATTGGCATTCCACCCGTTTTCACCAACGCGCCCCCACCAGGTGGCACGCGAAATATGTTCGTGTTTTGGCGAGCGCCTGTGTCTGCCATTAGGAAGCCGGGGAAGTTTGCATACATTCCCGCGTCCAGCATTTCGCGCCATGCAGCTGTCACCGCATTTGTAGTGTTGCCAAGAATATGCAGCAGACCAATGTCGTAAAAGCCCATGCCAGGGACAAAAGAATACTTGACGATGTTAATGCGTGCTTCAGGAAGTTCATCGCCCTCTTCGCCCGTGGGTTCGTTATAGTTACGAACAATGGACAGTATCTCACGCGATGATACATCAATTGTGACGCGATAGGGAATCTCTAATCCTGTTTCTTTTCCTTTATATTTATGTTCAAAGCCGCGAATATCTAACTCGCAATAGATCTCATAAATCTCGCGGTCACGATCTTCAGGATCTTTTGAATCAACTGATATACCTTGCTGGCTGGCCTTCTCACGCTGAACCGCGTCAGGGTTCTCCATGCTTGGCGTCATGAGATCAATGTCTCGGTAAACGCCAAGAATCTGCAACCTTCTTACAGTTGACGGACGCATGTAAACGCGATGCGTGATACGCTTTGCGTCTGTTAACGTCGTTGCTGCGTTGTTGACGATGAGGTCGTCCGCATCAACTGTTTCAGAGACCGGCCTGCCTCTGAGTGGACAAAAGTATACTTTCTTGAATGCGGTCCCGCCGAAGCCCAGCATAAACAGCATTCGGTCAGTATCAGGATAGTATTCTTTCGCAATGGCCGTGAGATAGTGGTTGAGATCTTTTTCGAGCGCATCGGCCAGTCCGTCCTCTTGCACTGTCGCAAGGTAATCGTCGTTCCTGACTTTGACAGGACCATCCGTCGGAAGCATCTCGGAACGAGCATTGGCTTGGAACCGAAGAACGGCCTCAAGCAATAGCGGATGGCGGACGCGGCTCATGCCATCAACTGGCGCTCCGTCAGACGCGCCTTGAAGACCTGGGATCTCAACCTTTAAGCCAAGGAGCTTGATGCCTTGTGCTCTATCTTCAATCCAGTCGTTACGGCTGTCGAGGTCGTCCCGAACTCCTCTGAGCAGCTCTTCAGAAATACGAGAAAGCTCAAAGCTATCAATATCGTCAACGAGATTAGAAAAGAACTCTTTGTTATACTCGGCCTCGGCACCCTCAACAGGACGTCCATCAAGTGAAACAGTAACGCTACCGTCGCCATGATCCAGGCGAAGAATGTTTCCTTTGTCATCTGTCTCTGGCTTATCGCCATCCTCTACGATCTCGACGAGAAGGTCACTGACAGCGCCAAGCCCTTGGGGCTCTTCCTGTTCCTGACGAATGTTTGGATTGAGCCCTGGCGTAATTGGCATAATTAAATTCCTTGAACATCTCCGACGAGCTTTCCAATTTCTTCAACGAAACGGTCGAGCCCTTCCCGAGCAGCCACATTATCAGATTTTGCGCGAATATCATATATGCGAACGAAGTCGTGTGGGGCGCGCCCCCAGACCTCCACGCGGAACTTGCCAAGCCCCTGACCATGCGCTGGCGGTTTATCAATAACGTCAACGACGGCGTTAGCGTAAATCATCTTACTGTTCCTTGATTAAACTGGATAAAGAGGATCTGCGGGATGGCCAGAGTGCTCCATCTCGCGGTCCATCTGTGCAACGTGTTCAGCCTGTCTTGTCAATAAGCCAGCCTGACGCAAATAGGTCAAGGCCATAGACGTCGTATCGGTCAAATCATCATGGCGACCTTTTGGAAATGTAGAAACTTCGTTAATGACCATTCGCGCAAATTGCGTATCTGGCGCGTAGATCAGACCGTCAGTGAACAGATGCTGGACGGCGTAAAGGCGCGCAAGCTTGTCAAGACCTTTCGGGTCGATCAGCTGAACGCCAAAGTCTTCATGGCCGTATAGACGTCGCATCTCTTGCGCTATGGAGTAGCCATTGGCTTTGTTCTCGACCAGCAGTTTGTCGACGCTGTAAGTCAGCATCGTATCTCTGACACGCTCAACGAGCTCATGGAACTCCAAGCGCTCCGCCCAGGCGTAGATGAGCATGACGCTGTTCTTGCCAACTTGGTAGACGCGCTCCTTGTCGTAGATGATCTCGCCTTTTGTGTTTATCGATCTGGTAGGCAGCGCCATCTGATCGCCGCCATCCCATACGCCCCAGACGGTCATGGCGCTGGGATCGTTCTCCTGCTTGACAGTGAACGCACCGTCGACGGCTGCAATGACGTATGAAAATGGCGGATAGCTTGATCCTTCAAACTCACGCCACCATTCGGCTTGAATGACACCGCCGCCGCGTGGAATTGGATTCTGCTGGAACTGAGCAGCTGTCGCCCATCTTCCCATGATTGCTTCGTCGCGCTCAACAACGTCAATTGGAAAGCGATCAGGGAATAAGAGCTCGCCTTCCTCGCTGCGTGGGTCTTCCATGCCAAGCATCGTGGCTTCTGCCCTAGCAGACTCATAACGCATAGGAAGCATGATGTGATCGTAAGGCAGACCGCGTTCTTTGATTGAGCCAATGATATCGTTCTCTGCGAGCCTTTGCTGGATCACGACGATGGCAGACTTCTTAGGATTAACGAGACGCGTTGGGATAGCTTCAAAGAATTGTTGCGTCGTGCTTTCCATGATCTGCTTAGATGTTGCATCTTGAACTGACAGCATATCGTCGACGATGACGCGATCAGCTCTTGCGCCTGTTATTGAACCGGCAGCGCAGCATTGGCGAAAGCCTCCGCCTTCAAATTCGAATTTCTGTTTCTGGTTTTGATCTTTGGCGATCTTAACGGTTTTGCCCCAACGCTCCTGATACCAATCAGATTCGATGAGGCG
>Ga0164297_10000304_pt1 | contig 62869 bp, 36 predicted proteins | sample GEODES058metaG_FD_113539 | JGI IMG/M metagenome (GOLD analysis project Ga0164297, IMG submission 113539) | Dystrophic lake water microbial communities from Trout Bog Lake, Wisconsin, USA - GEODES058 metaG | ecosystem: Environmental > Aquatic > Freshwater > Lake | place: USA: Trout Bog Lake... | reverse complement strand
GCTTCCCGTATCGGGGATCATCACCGGCAGCAGCAGTGTATGTGCGGGATCGTCCGTGACGATGGGAGAGACGGCATCGGGAGGCGCCTGGAGCACAAGCAATATGTCAGTGGCAACGGTGAGCACCTCTGGTGTTGTGAGCGGTCTTTCCTCCGGTATCGTAACCATTAGTTATACGGTAAGCAACAGTTGTGGCAGCGCCGTGGCGACATTTCCTATCACTGTTCACACTGCGCCAATTGTGTTACCAATTACCGGAGCCTCTTCGTTATATGTATCACACTCGACTGCATACACGGATGCTACCGTTGGCGGATTCTGGTTGTCCAGTAATCCGTCGATAGCCACGGTAAACTCATGCGGTGTCGTCACTGGAGTTTCAGTAGGAAGTTCAACTATTACCTACGTGGTAACTGGCATGTGTGGGAAAACTGAAGTTAGCAAATCGATTAATGTATTGAACCCTAGATTTGTTTACAGAACAGACACGTCAGTTGCTACAGAACCTAAATCGGCTGAAACAGGCGAAATATATCTGTATCCCAATCCGAGTACTGGCACTTTTTATATTCAATTACCAACTTTAAAACACACTGTTGTCGTCTCTATTTTTGATATTAATGGTAGGGAAGTTTATAAAGTAAGTTATTTAGACGACATAAAATTAATTTCTATAAATATCGGTGATCTTATTTCAGGCGCATACGTAGTAAGGGTTTGCGCAGATGGTGACTTTTATACTGGCAGAATAATATTGCAGCACAATTGATGTTCGATTGACTATTTCCCTATAGGACTAAGCTTAGTTAAAGTTAGGATTTATTAGATCAAGGGTAGTTTTACTTTCTATTAAGGTTGTTTCTGTGTCGCTGATAAAAGCGACACAGAAATTTTTTATCAAACGGAACTTCCGTAGCATCTTTACTTCTGTTTTTTTGCCACCCACTTCTTAAACTCATCATCCTTCAGCCCGGCTATTTCTTCAATGTAGCTGTCCTTCATAAAGCTCTCGGGATTGGCCTTAAATATCTTTTTCACCAGTTTCAACCCGGCTATCATCCGGTGGGTGGTATCTTTATCGGTTGGGTGCTGAATGGAATAGCGGGAAAACCCGGCGATATAATAAAGCAACAACTGCGGGTTATTTTCCACGAATTTCAGGTAGCGTTCGTCAATGCTGATGGTGAAATCGGGCGTGCCGGTAGCCCATTGCATCAGGAAGGCCCCTGCATCTTTTATGCGGGCGTCATTGCCTTTTATAGGGGCCGTCTCCAGCCAGTTCACACATTTCACTATATCATCATTGTGTCGGGTGTAATCGCTCTTTTCAGTGAATTGGTAATTCTGCGGTACCTCAAATGTCTGTGCGGTCAGGCCATGTGCATTCAATAACAGGATGGCAGCGAGTAAAACGAGTATTTTATTCATAAAAAAAGCCTGATTGACAGTTAAATATAACAAAATGCTACTGAAAAGTGGCAGGAAATGCTACCGAGGAAATCAGTATTTTTGCGTTCTTTATGAAACATCTCCCGATATTGTTAGCCCTCGGTATCCTGCTTGCGTTCAGCGGCTGTGGTATCTATAGCCTTTCCGGGGCAACCATCGATGGGAAAAATATCAATATCCACCAGTTAGAGAACAAGGCGCAGAATGTGGTGCCCAGCCTGGCCTCGACCATGACCGATAAGCTGCGCAGCCGCATATTGTCGCAGACAGGCCTTGCCCCGGTGAACAAAGATGATGCGGATTACGACATCACCGGCGCCATCACTGCTTACAATGTTACCGTTACCGGTGCGCAAAGTGTGCAGGTGGCGTCCAAAAACCGGCTCACCATCAGTGTGCAGATAACTTTTAAAAATCGTCTGAATGAAAAAGCTAATTTTACGCAGACTTTTACTCGTTTTTCAGACTTTGACGCGTCGCAGGTGCTGCAAAATGTAGAAAGTTCGTTGATCGAAGACATTGGCAACCAGCTTGCTGATGATATTTTTAATAAGGCTTTCGTAAACTGGTAATATAGATGACCGACTACAACACCATAAGGAGTATTTCCGCCGCACTGCAAAACCCTGCAGAAGGCGATCATACTTTTGCCGACGAGCTGGTGCAGCGGTTCCCTTATTTTGTTGCCCCGCGCTACATAGCTGCTGCAATTGAGTTTAAGAACAGGGGCCTGTCGGGCGATATACTTGCTTCCATGCGGCCCTACATGGGCAATTGGCTGTTGTTCTGCGACTATGTGGAAGGCAGAACAGTTGCCGCAACGACGGCAGCAGCGATAGAGGCGTTGGATGTTGCGCCCCACGGGGCTGAAGAATTGCTGACTGTTGAGAGCGATGACGGGTTGGAAGAGATTGCCGGGGAGGTGTCGGAAGTGCTTGACGTGGTTGAGACCGCAGAACCGGCGGTGACAGAACAACACATAGAAGAAGAAACTACAGAGCTGGTGACCGACCCCGAAGCTGAATCGATCGCTGACATGACAAGTGCCCTTAACGAAGAATTTCCGGAGGATCCGCGTGCACCGCATCTGGAAGAAGAACAATTGGTAACACCCATCTATACTGAGGATTATTTCAGGTATGAAGGTGTTAAGGTGTCTGGCGAAATGCCTGAGGATATTTCGGACTTGCAGCCACACCATCAAAAAGAGGAACCGGATGCAGAGGAAGATGCCGAAAAGTCGCTGATGGTGATGATGAGCTTTACTGAATGGCTGGTGCACTTCAGGCAAACCTCAGAAAAGGCCCGGTCTGAACACGAGGACAAGAAAGCGATGCGCACGATGTGGCAAAAGGAGAAACTGGCTGCCGCACTGGAAGAAGAGAACGACGAGATACCGGAAAATGTGTTTGAAATGGCCGTGAACTCGATAACCCGCGAAGAAGGGCTGGTAAGCGAGTCGTTGGCTGAAATATATGTTAAGCAGCAAAAATATGATAAGGCGGTAGAGATGTATCGCAAATTAAGTTTGCGTAATCCTCAAAAAAATACTTACTTTGCCCGCAAAATAGAGGAAATTTTAAAAGAGAAGCAGTTATGATCTTAGTAATCACCGGTATCATTATCATCGCATGTGTAGTATTGGCATTTTTTATACTGATACAGAATCCTAAGGGCGGTGGCCTTTCCGGTACTTTTGGCTCTATGAGCACACAGGTTATGGGCGTAAAACAATCTGGCGACATTATGGAAAAGGGCACATGGACCATGATCAGCGTTATCGCGGGTCTGTGCATTGTTTCTATTATGTTCATGCAGAAGCCGCAGAATCCAGATGCTGCAAACGGTAAGGCAACTCAGCAGAAAGCTGCTCCTGCCAAGAAGAAGTAATTTTTGAATCTACAATATTCATCTGAAGGGCTGCCTAACCGGCAGCCTTTTAGTTTGACATAAAAATCCCCGGCGGCCAAACACGGGCTTTGAAATCTGGAATTTGGAATTTGGAATTTTCCCCGAATATATCTTTGCTTAAATTTTTTGATTGATGACACTTGCTGCCCAAATAAAGCTGGACGTAGAACAGGCTCTGAAAACCCTCTTTCCGAATGCGGAGATCAACGCCAGCGCTATAACCATCAATGAAACCAAGCCGGAATTTACCGGCGATTACACGGCTGTTCTATTTCCGTTTGTGAAGGCGTTGAAAATGAAGCCAGATGTTCTGGGCCAGCAACTGGGCGCCTACCTCGTTGAACACACAGATTACTTTAGTGAATTCAGCATTGTAAGCGGCTTCCTCAACCTGTCGGTCAGCGACGACTACTGGACGGCTTTCCTCACGAAAAATTATGCACTGAATAGTTTTAATGTTACCGCTGCCAAAGGCGAGCGGATAATGGTTGAATATTCATCTCCCAATACGAACAAGCCGCTCCATTTCGGCCACCTGCGCAATAATTTCCTTGGCGCAGCAATGTCTGAGATATTGAAGGCAACCGGCAATGAGGTCATCAAGGCTAACCTGATCAACGATCGCGGCATACATATCTGCAAATCCATGATCGCATGGCAGCTTTATGCCAATGGCGCCACGCCACAAAGTACCGGCATCAAAGGCGACCATTTTGTGGGTGACTACTACGTGAAGTTCAACGACGTGTATAAGGAGCAAATGTCCTCACTCAAAAGCGGGGGCATGGACGAAAAGACAGCCGAGCGCGAAGCCCCGGTGATGAAGGATGCTGCGGAAATGCTAAGGAAATGGGAAGCGGGGGATGCCGAGACCAGGCAGTTGTGGGAGACCATGAACGGATGGGTATATGAAGGCTTTAACCAAACATATAGTAAGTTGGGCATCTCTTTCGACAAAATGTATTATGAAAGTGACACCTACCTGCTGGGCAAAAAATTAGTAGAAGAAGGTCTGGCAAAAGGTGTGCTCTTCAAAAAAGAGAATGGCTCGATATGGATAGATCTAAAAGGAGATGGCCTTGATGAAAAGCTGCTGCTGCGTGCTGATGGCACCTCCGTTTATATGACGCAGGATCTGGGCACAGCCGTGCTCAAGTACAACGATTTTAAACTGGATAAGTCGGTTTATGTGATTGCCGATGAGCAGAATTACCATATGCAGGTGCTGAAGCTGATACTGGCAAAGCTGGGTGAGCCATGTGCCGGCGGTATCGTGCACATGTCATACGGAATGGTGGAGCTGCCAACCGGCAAGATGAAGAGCCGCGAAGGCACCGTTGTGGATGCCGATGACATGATAGACGAAATGGTGCGCCTGGCAGAGGAGCAGACGGAACAAGCCGGCAAAACGGAAGGCTTTACAGACGAAGAACTTGCAGAGTTATATACGACTATCGGGCTGGGCGCGCTAAAATTTTACCTGTTGCGCGTAGAGCCCAAAAAGAAAATGATCTTCAACCCGAAGGAATCTATCGATCTGCATGGGTTCACCGCCACATTCATACAATATGCACACGCGCGTATCTGTTCCATCCTTCGCAAGGAGCAGATGCCACTTGTGCCTGCTGAAAACTATTTTTCAGGATGGCAGGCATCTGGCCCGCTGGAGCTGCTGGAAAGGAAACTGATCATGACCCTGGAACAGTATGGTGGTATATTGCTTGCATCTGCCGATGAATACAATCCATCCGGTCTGTGCAACTATTCGTTCCAGTTAGCTCAGCTCTTTAACTCATTCTATGATGTGCACAGCATTTCAAAAGCTGAAAGTGAAGAGAAAAAGCAACTCCGCCTGATGATCGTAGTGCGCGCTGCAGCAACCCTTCGGCATGCCATGGGATTGCTGGGCATACGCCTGCCGGAAAAAATGTAGGCTTATCTTTTCAGCAGAGAACGCAGTGTATGCTGCAACAGCATACGTGTCTCTTCGTAGCCGGTCTTAATAACGCCGGTTATATTGTAGCGCATATACTTGTTCAGCCAGTAATAGCCAAATACCAATCCGGTAAAGGTGGTGAAGAACGAGGCGATGAGCGCGCCATATACGTTGTGCATCACGAGTATAAGCACATAGTCGCCTATAGCATTGACGGCAAGCATCACCAATACTTTGTAAAAGTTGATCTTGGGCTTATGGATCACATCGAGTGTTATGCCGTTGAAGCGGTCTATAGGGTACATCAGGCAGAAGATCATCAGGCAACGGTAGATCATGATAGCCTCTGTACCCTGGTACTTGTGGCCACCCAGCAATACTACGGGCACACCTGCGAAAAACAGGGCCAGTATACTCAATGGAATAAATGCTATAGTGAGCATACCTGCATATTTTCTGAAAATATAGCTTACATGCCCCATGTCGTCGTTATTCACGGCCCGTGCCATGCCCGATATGCCGGTGCCAACGAAGCTGCGCAGGGGTATCTCTATGATCTCCATCAGCCTGCCCGGAAGGGCATAAATGGCCACAGCAGCAGGCCCAAGCAGCGCGGTGATAATGAATGTATCCACACTGCGCAGCATTGTAGAACTGAGCGTTGTACCGAGGCTGTACTTCCCGAAATGAAATACTTCCGTTATGGTCTCCTTCGTTCTATGAGCCAGTGTTTTCAGCTTTGCCTGGTTACCCAGTATGCCCACAAGGCTGGTGAGGCAATTGGTCAGGAAGTTATAAAGCATGGCCGCTTCCAGCGTCATTTTTTTTAACGCTATCAGCACAATGAACGATACCAGCATCGATCCGCTGTTCACCATACGCAGCCAAAGCATCTTCACATAGTCTTCATCGGCCTGCAGCTTCCAGAAGATGACGCTGAAAGGCAAACTACTCACAAACGTGAGCCCCAGCCATTTAATAGAAAGCAGCAATGCCTCGTCATGTATATATCCTCTGAAAGGGTAAGCTGCAACATCTATCAGCACTACTATTGCCGTAATGCCTATTGCCAGTGTCCACACGGAGCCGAGTACTTCTCTGGCCCTGTGTTCTGCCGTGCCTGCATAAAACTTAACAGTGGCCGTGCCAAGGAATCCGTTCCTTATAGCATCACATAGTGCCAGCACTGTCATAAAAAAGAACCACTTGCCCATGTCCGCAATAGGCAGTGTATGGGTAAGCAGCGCTATCATGGCTATGCCAAAGACAGCCAGCACTACATTGCCCAGCAATGCCAGGAAGTGTTTATTGTTCAGCTTAGCACGGATCTTTTGCCACATGTGGTTTCGAAGGTCTAAAAATAGAAGAACTATCGCAATGCTCAAATTACATTTATCATCTGTTTTGTCGCGGGATGCAATAGTGCTATCTTACAACGGCAATAATGGAGCAGCGCAATCAGCACCCTGCCGGCCGGCGGCACTTCGCAATGTTCGATACCTTCAGGTTCTTCGCGTTCCTCAAGGTGTTCCTGCAGCATTTACCCATTGTCGCGTTCGCCTGGTTCAATTTTGCGCGTGCAGGTGGCATAATTGGCGTTCAGTTCTTCTTTGTGCTCAGCGGTTTTCTTATCACCTACATCATTTTTGATGAGAAAAGCCGGACCGGCACTTTCAGCCTCAAAAATTTCTTTGCGCGGCGTGTGCTGCGTATCTGGCCACTGTTCTACCTGGTCGTCATTCTTTGCTACGCCACGCCGTGGTTATTGCACCTGCTGCACGCGGCAAAAATGGAGCATGGATATCAGCCTGTGTGGTGGATGTCGGCCCTGTTTCTTGAAAATTATAAAATGATAGCCGAGCATACAGTGCCCAATGAGCAAGCGCTGGCTGTAACCTGGTCGCTGTGTGTAGAAGAACATTTTTACCTGCTGTGGGGGCTGTTACTTTGGTTCCTTCCGGCGCGTGTGTTCCCCTGGGTGGCGGGCATAGCCATCGCAGCGGCATTGGTGGCGCGCACCATCTTTTTCCACTATCACATGGAACTGGCCGACATTTCCACCAATATCCATTTTTTTGCCATCGGCGCCATACCGGCATACCTGCTCGTTTTTCATACAGACAAGACAAAACGGGTCGTATCCAGTGTCGGCAAAATGGGTCACACTCTTTACGCTGTTTTCCTCCTTGTTTATGTGTTGCTGATCTCGCAAGCCGATATACAGGCTCAGATACAGATATGGCTTACCTGCATCTCCGCGGCTCTTTTTGCCGGGCTCATTTTCCTGTCTATGCACGATGAAAACTACCTGCGCCCCTCACGCCTGTTGACACGCTTGGGGGTTTACACTTACGGCCTTTATATGTACCATTCATTTGTACTGGTGTTTTTTATCCGGGTATTCACTTCAAGGCATTGGCAGTTGGATAGCCCGGTTTATGCGACACTATTCGCTATAACAGCACTGATCGGTACCGTTGTCATCAGTTGGCTCTCCTACAAATTCTTCGAAAAGCCATTTCTGAAGATGAAGCGGCTTTTCAGGTAGTTCCATCATTTCAGTTCCACCCACACCGGTGCATGATCGCTGCTTTTTTCCCAGCCACGCACATTACGGTCAACCCCCGCAGCTTTTAGCTTGCCTGCCACTTGGGGGCTCAGCAGAAAATGATCGATGCGCAACCCCGCATCACGTTCATAGGCATTCCTGAAGTAGTCCCAGAAGGTATAGATGCGTTCATTGGGGTGGAGGGAGCGCAGAGCGTCAGTCCATCCCTGGTCCATGAGCCTGTGAAATGCCTCCCGGGTCTCCGGGCGAAAGAGTGCGTCATTCACCCATCGCTCTGGTTTGTACACGTCTATGTCTGCCGGCATCACGTTATAGTCGCCGGTCAGTATCACTGGTTTACCGCTAGCCAGCAACGTTGCAGCATGCTGTATCAGCCGCTCGAACCAGGCTAATTTATAGTCGAATTTCAGTCCTGGGGCAGGATTTCCATTCGGCAGATAGAGGCAGCCGATCAGCAGGTCACCTACTTGCGCCTCTATGTAGCGGCTATGTGTATCTTCATCATCTCCCGGCAACGCTCGCCGCACTTCCGCAGCTTTTTCTCTGCGTGTAAGGATGGCCACACCATTCCAGCTTTTTTGCCCGTGCCATATGGCCTGGTAGCCTGCATCATTAATGGCCTGCAACGGAAATTTTTCATCCGGGGCTTTTAATTCCTGCAGACAGGCAACATCTGGTTTCGTCTCTTCCAGCCAGCGCAGCAATACCGGCAAACGTCCGTTAACGCCGTTCACGTTATATGTGGCTATTCTCATTATACCAAATTAACAAAAATATCTGTCGCCATACCCAATAAGTTCACCGCTTTTTCCGTCTATAACATAAAGCATTAATTATGAGATACACATGTCCCCTTATCTGCGCATCTGTTTTATTAATTTCCGGTGCGTATGCGCAAACCACCCGCAGGCTCGATCTTCAGCATGCAACGGTTTTCCTCAACGGCGCCCTGCTTGAAAATACAGCTACTCTCGAACTGAAAGAAGGCGAGAACCAGATCACATTCACCAACGTCGCCTACTATGTCAACACGCAGAACATCATTATCAACGCTACTAATGGCGTTGCGGTCGAATCGTCTACTTATCAGAATGCTATAGCGCCGGATGCCACGGAGACACCTTTGGCGAGAAAGCTACAGGATTCTATCGCTGCCGATGAAAGGAAGAAAATACCATTGAACAATAAACTGGCTTCAATAAACGATCAACTGAAGTTGCTGGAAACAGATATCTCTGATAATAGCGACGATAGTAAAGGGGCGTCAGTTGAAGAGATCGGTAAGATGATAGACCTTATAGCGAAAAAGAAAGAGGCGTTGCTCAACGAGTCGAATAAGGCTACCGATCAGCTAAATAAACTCATCGCGCAGATCAATCAATATAATGACCGTATCACTAAAGAACGGGAGCGCAATGTGGTTCCGGGCGGAGAACTTGTGGTGAAACTATACGCACGTACGGCCACAACCAGCCAGATCACGGTAAAATATACTATCAACACAGCCGGCTGGTCGCCCGCATATGATGTATGGGTAGATAATGTGAACAGCCCCATGAAGCTCTACTACAAAGCCAATATACACCAGAACACAGGTATAGACTGGACCAACGTAAAACTTACCCTCTCTACCGGCAATCCGCAGGAGGGTATGCAACTGCCCACCATCAGCCCCTGGCATTTGTCGCTGAGCGCGCCGCCTCCGCCACCAACAGCAAGCAATGGACAGGTAGTTACAGCTTATAAAAGGCCATTGGTCGAGGCCTATGAATCCAGAGCGCTAATGGCTTCTCCCACCACAACATCACTTGAAGTGGTCAGCCTGACTCCCGGTGTCTATCAACAGGAACGTGGTGCAGCATCAACATCTTCCATGATCGAAGATCGCCAGGCGGCATCTTCCATGAATAGCTATGTGGCCGTGGATAATAGCGGTGTCAATACAACCTTCGATATCGAGCTGCCCTATACCATACCCAACGATAACCAGCAACATTTTGTAGCCGTGAAAGAGTATAGCGTGCCGGCCACATATCGTTATTTCTCCATTCCCAAGTTGGATCGCGATGCTTTTCTGCGCGCCGAGGTGGCCAGCTGGAACGAGCTTAGCCTGCTGCCGGGCCCAACCAATATCTTTTACGAAGGCACTTATATAGGGCAGGGTAGCATAGACCCGCGCACCATACAGGATACCATGTATGTGTCCCTTGGCCGCGATAAGAAGATCGTCATCAAGCGGGAACAGGACAAACAGTTCCATTCAATAAAGAAGTCGGCCGATGAAGACCGCGATGCCAATGCGTTCATCATTACTGTGCGCAACAGCCGCAAGGAGTCGGCCATTGTGCAGGTGCAGGATCAGTTGCCGGTGAGCAACGACAAAGAGTTGGCCGTTGACGATGTGGACCTGGGCGGTGGCGACTACGACACTGCCACCGGCACCATCACCTGGACGGTAGCATTGAAGGCAGGCGAATCCCGTAAGCTCACATTCTCCTACAGCATACGCCATCCGCGCGACAGGCAACTGATAGGCATGAGATAAGGGTGAGGGCAATTCAGGTTAAAACAGATAGCTTTGGGCCTCAGCATCAGCGTTATGAATCTATACATGATATTAACGGGCTGCAGGCCCAAAGACCGTTTTATTGAGCAGCACGATATATTCTTCGGCATAGCATCCGACCTTACCAGCCTGTTGCCTGATATAAAAGCATCCTGGGCAGACGGTACCGTACATATAGACGCCTGGCGAATGGTAACACATACAAACGGCTACTCTGTCAATATTGTGAACAGGAGCGAAGCGCCGGCTCATAATGAAATGAGCCTGTTCTTTATCAATCTCGGTGGCTATAAGCCGGGCGAGTTCGACGAATTTCATTACAAAATGGTGATCGCGGCGCGTAATAAGGGCGAGGCCATCCGGCTGGCGAAGACCTCTGCCTTTTACAAGCATTTCAACTTCCCCGGTGCAGCCTCGCATATTGATGATAAATATGGCATAGATGTAGATGACATTCACAACATTGAAGATATTTTGCCCGGCGAGACGCGGCAGCGATATGCCATTGTGGTTCAACCTGCTAATGACCAGCATACAGAAGATGTACTGCACCTCGGTTACCTGAACATGGCAAAAGCGGCGAAGGGCGACCTTAGTTCTGAGTGATCTGTGCCAGGAGGTAATTATTTTCTTTCTCCTATGGCATGTTCATCGCCGGAAACAAATGTTAGCTTTGGACCCCGGTTTCGTGAACCGGGGTTTAATTTGCTCGGGCAGCATGGCAGTTAGCACTTTGCTACAGCATAAAGGATATAACTGGGATATGAGGTTGTTTTTGTTTTGTCTGTGTATTTTGTGTGGTGATGTCGCACTTGCACAGACTGGTTCGCGCATCAGGGGAAAAATTATTGACTCCGCTAGCCATCAGCCTGTTGAGTACGCCACTATATCTGTCTCAGATCCCGCTACCCGCAAGATCGTCAACGGTGCATTGTCGGACACTAATGGAGTTTTTGAAATTGCAGGGCTGGCTGCGGGCACCTATAACCTTAGCGCAGAATCTATCGACTATAACAAAAGCACGATCGACAACATCACCGTTGCCGGCAATAAAAGCACAAAGGATATCGGAACTATTCTGTTGTCTTCCTCCAGGCGCGTATTGAAGGGTGTTACTGTTACAGCAAGTGCGCCAATCATTGAGAATAAGGTCGATAAGATTGTGTATAACGCTGCGAATGACATTACTTCCCAGGGCGGTCAGGCGCTGGATGTATTGAAAAAGGTGCCGCAGGTGAACGTTGATATTGATGGTAATGTGGAATTGCAAGGCAATCCCAATATCCGGTTCCTAATCAATGGTAAACCTTCAAGTGTATTTGGCAGTAGTATTACAGACGCATTGGCATCGATACCTGCAAGCCAGATCAAAAGCATCGAGGTCATCACCACACCCGGCGCCAGGTATGATGCGCAGGGAACTGGTGGCATCATCAACATAGTTTTGAAAGAGAGCAAAATGCAGGGGTTCAATGGCACGGTGAATTTGTCAGGCGGCACGAGGCTGGAGAATGGTTCTGTCAACCTGAATTTCCGGCGCAACCACTTTGGCGTTAACGTGTACTTTAGTGGCAACGCCCAGCTTGCCTCCCGCACACCTACAACCCAGGATCGTACCTCTTTCGATTCGCTGACCCATTCGTCAGACTATCTTACCCAGACCGGCTATACCGACTTTCAGCGGCATGGATACCAATCGGGTGCCAGCCTGGACTGGGATATCACTAAGAACGACAATATTACCGCAGGCCTCAGTTACAACCATTTCGATAATACCAGCAAAGCCGTGATCAATGTATCTGAAGACACCTCAGGCAGCAGTATGGCAACGAACAGCATTCGCAATTCGGACAATCATTTTAAAAATGGCTCGGTGGACTGGAGCGCAGGTTACAGGAAAAAATTCCATACCGAAGGCGAAGAGCTGAATATCCTCTACAATGCTTCGCTTGGCCAGCCAGACGCATATTATCAGCAGGCAAGCGTACTCAGCGGGGCAACATTGCCATACGCAGGTTCTGAAAGCAATGACCCGGGTCGCAATGTGGAGAACGACTTTTCTATGGACTTCACCAAACCGCTGAAGGGACACTTTGTTTTAGATGCCGGGGCCAAAGTGACCTTGCAAGACATAAGGAGCAGTGCCATCGTAAATGAACTGCAGCCCGCAAGCGACGAATATCTGCCGGCATTCGATCAGTCATACGACCTGAAGTATCATTCCCAGGTATATGCGGCTTATCTGTCCTCGTCCTTTCCTGTAGGTTCATTGTTCAAGGTAAGCGCTGGCGCCCGTTACGAATACACAGCGGTGCGCATAGAGTATCCCAACTCATCTATCGCGCCCTACAGTATAGTGGTCCCAACCCTCATATTGTCTCACGATCTTCAGAACGCGCAATTCATCAAGCTGGCCTACACACGCCGCATTGAGCGTGCGGATTATCGCGACGTCAATCCGTTCCCCAACATTGCTGATCCCTACAACATTTCCATAGGCAACCCCACACTTAAACCGGAGATCGGTAACAACATGGAGCTGGGTTATAACAAGTCGTTCGGACGAGGAAGTAATTTTTATGTAGCGCTTATAGAGCGCATCAACACACAGGATCATAAGCCGCTCACGACATTCTACCCGACTTATGCAATTGGCGATTCCGTTTATACCAACGTCTCTGTGACGGCTCCGCAAAACCTGGGCACCGAGTATAACAGCGGCATCAATGTTTCGGGCTCGTGGACCATTAAGGATAAGCTAAGCTTCAGGGGGAACGTATTTTTCTCGCACAGGCACAGCGTAGGGCTGCCCTCAGGCAGCAATATTGCAGATGGCAACAGGTTCAGGACGAACATGAATGCATCGTATCAATTTCCGCACAATTTTATTGCTGAGGCTTATGGCAATTACAATGCGGCTACCAACAACATACAGGGCAGAACCCCTCAATCCATCACCTACACCGTCGCCTGCGGCAAGCAATTCTGGAATAAGAAGGCCAGCATCGGCCTCACAGCTACTAATTTGTTCAATAAATATACCCGCCAGGTAATAACCGTTCAGAGTGCTGGCTATACCTCATACATGCTTCGCGAGCTGCCTTATCGGTCAGTAGGTATAAGCTGCACATACAGCTTCGGAAAGCTTGAGTTCAAAAAAACAAAGGACTCTGACTTATACCAGAATAACCCGCCCGCAATGGACAATTAATGGCGTGTGCTCACCTTGGGTACATTGCCCGGAGATAACTATATTTAGTCAATAAAAACAACACTATGAGAAAGCTATTTTCATTTATGCACATGTCGCTGGACGGTTTTGTGGCCGGCCCCAACGGCGAGATGAACTGGATAAAAGTGGACCAGGAAATATTCGATCACGTAGGTATTCGCGTGGCCCAGGGCGATACCGCCATGTATGGTCGCGTCACGTACGAGATGATGCAGGGCTACTGGCCTACCGCCGGCGATGCGCCGGATGCATCGAAGCACGATAAAGAACATTCGACATGGTACAAGCAGGTGCACAAAGTAGTGCTGTCAACTACAATGAATGCGGAAGGTCTTACGAATACAGAGGTGATCAGTGATGACCTGGCCGGCCGCATCAATGAAATAAAACAACGCCCCGGCAGCGACATACTACTTTTTGGCAGCCCTCGCGCCACACATGCACTCATCAAGCAAAACCTCATCGATGGCTACTGGCTCTTTATCAATCCCATCATCCTGGGCAATGGTATTCCGCTTTTCGAGAGCATTGACCGGCAGACAAAGCTCACGCTCCGCGGCATTCACCAGTTTAGCAGTGGGGTAGTGGCGATGGATTATGTGGTGGAGAAATGACGGCAGCCCATCGTCACCGGCACATGGGCATGGGTCGCCGGCAAAATCCATAAACTATACCCGCGGTTATTGCACCGCCCGATAGATTTGTTCCGCCGGGGTTGGCAAAATCCAGGAAATTATATTTTACCTGGAAAGTCAGATAGGAATATCGCTCAGTGCCATAGATGTCGGTAAAAACGGGGTCGCCCTTGCGGTGCTGTACAGAGTTGCGGAGCGCGTAACCCTTTAATATATACTTGCCACATTTCAGATGGTGAATAAACAGAGTGTACCCGACCCCGAGATGAACATTGCCTGAGTTGAACACGGCGCTGTCCTTGTTGCCGAAGACGGCATCAAAAAATTCCATACCCGTTCCCGCAGTTACGTCTACCTCATGTTTTCTGTTCTGCCAAAGGGCATACCCAAGGTCTAAGCCCAGGTACCCTCCGCCCGTGTAGCTGTCGGTTCTGTAAAGCGTGTCTTTGTATTTGATGGTGTAATCGCCCGGCGCATTACTGAACCGGCCATAGAGGGCGAAATTGAACATGAATTTATTGAACCGCCAGCCAGTAGAGCCGCCGAGATACAGGTGAGGACCCAGCACAGATAAATGTCCCTGTGGCACAAACACACCCGCATCTGCTGTCAGCAGCCAGCCCGATATCCTTTTGCCCGCTACATCAAAATGACGGAACGTAGAATCTGCACGCTTCTGGAAAAACGGCGCAACATAGTTTTCCTGCGCCAATGCGCCCCGGCAGTACATCAGTAGTAACGATAGGAGAGCTAACCTTTTCATAGGGTATAGTTCAATAAATACAATCTACTGAATAATAGTAATGCGGAGCACAGAATTCACAATAATTAACGGCATTGCTGCCAGCTATCATCGTGCAGGTTCTGCCGGCCTGCGTCTATTTTCTACTTCTTTTTGGTTTAACAGTAGTGCCTTTAGGCAGCCTTTTAGCAGTCGATACAGACTTTACAATGGTCTTACCTTCCATCAATTGCTTTTTGTCCTTCACTTTTGCCAGGGAGTTGGCATAAGCGTCTTTCAGCAATTGCTTCATGTATGCCTTGGGGAATTCTTTGGTATTCGTAACAAGTATATACCGGTATTGGTTGCCGTTGCCTAAAAGCAACCCGCGTGGGTCTGCGATCTCACTGCCCCAATAGAAACCAAAATGCACATTTCCGCTCGATCGGCCAACCGCAATATTGCAAAATGTATGACCCACCCTGTCAGTTGGCGACCAGCCAAAAGCTACGGCATTGTAGTTGTCATAGATCAACTCATTTGCAGCAGGGTACAGGCCCCACACAAACTCCCGGAGCCACAGCGCCCGCGCCCTTATGTCTTCATCAAAGTTTGCAAGAAATTTCAGCAGGTCTTTTGACTCATCTATACTCATGGTGAAAGCAAGAAATGAGTAAGCAAATTAATCTTATTTGTGTTATTAATGTACTCCTCGTCTAAGGATATCCTTAGACCGGCAATATCCACTGGTAAAAACGTCTCGCCTGGTCTCTCCAACTGCAAGTGTCCCGCTTGCCAACAAAAAAGCGGAGCGCATCTGCGCCCCGCTCTCGCTGTGCTAATGTGATCCGGATTGGACATTTCCCGAACCGGGTTTTGGAAAATTTGAAAAGGTCAGCAAAACATATTTAGCTATAGTTCTGAGAATACCCCTTCGATACCCCAGGGCAGGCATTGGAGACGGCGTTTTATTGTCACTTCCGTATAGCCCTCCGGAACTTCCGGAAGAACGGGGAAACACCTTTTAAAGAAAAGTGAATTAATGAAGGGTATATTTAAGAGTAAACAGCCAATATTTATGCCAGTACCCTGACTCTTCTGCGTGATCCATTTCTTTCAATTGTCTACCCAACGCAAAAACAATATTTCACTGTCTTGCTTAGCGAATCACGCTACTAACATACCTCATGCGCTCCTGCATTTTGTTTCTATTCGCCCTTGTTATCAGCCTTCAAGCCAACGCTGGTAAAAAACTAAAAGTTTTGTTTATTGGCAACAGCTATACTTATGTAAACAATCTGCCCCAGATAACAGCAGATGTTGCCGCTTCTATGGGCGATACCCTCATCTTCGACAGCTATGCACTGGGTGGGTACGGTTTTTGGCAGTATAGCGTCGATCCGCTTTGTGCCAGTAAGATCAGGTCTGCACAATGGGATTATGTCATATTGCAGGAGCAAAGCCAGCAATCATCGCAGCCAACAGGCGATTTCCTCTCCACTTCTTACCTTCCCGCTGCGGCATTAGATGCTATTATAGAAACAAATGACTCCTGCACAAAAACCATTTTTTATATGACATGGGGTTATGAAAATGGAGACTCAATCAGGTGTGCTGATTACCCCACATGGCCGGCCGTATGCACCTATGAAGGCATGGATAGCCTTACCAGGCTGCGCTATATGGCGTATGCGGATACTTCATGGCTATCTATAGTAGGAACGGTCACCGGTTCCAACCTCATAAGAAATTCACAAGTATCGCCTGTAGGGGCAGTAAGACGTTATATCCGGTATAATTACCCGGCAATAGAATTATATCAAACAGATGGCAGCCATCCTACAGAAGCCGGTTCATATGCCGGGGCTTGCACCTTTTATGTTGCTCTATTTCACAAAGACCCTGTGCTGATACCGTATAATTATACCCTTAGTGACACAGATGCATCTAATATAAGAACTGCCACCCAAATAGTAGCTTATGACAGTATGAGTTACTGGCATATCGGCCAGTACGACCTCAGGGCACAATTTAGTTATGTTGTGAGCGCCGGCAATACAGTAGCATTTACAAATTCGTCTACAAATGCAACAACTTATACATGGTATTTCGGAGATGGTAACACAAGTACTGCTACCAGCCCATCGCACACTTACGCTACAGGCGGCACTTACATGGTAGAACTCATTGCAGCGAATACAGCATGCAACGACACGAGCTATATGGCAGTCAGTACCTATCCAACTAAAATAGAAAACATAAATAATCCACAAGATTTTATTATTGCGCCTAACCCTGTTAGCGATAGATTGACGATCAGCTCTTCCGGATTTTTATCAGGTATTTACCAGATCCGTTTATACAACAGTATGGGGCAATTGGTATATACTCGCGAAAGTCTTCCTGACAAAGACCAGGTGATAGATGTAGCTGATTTTAATGCCGGGCTATATCTTATTTCAATTGTAAATAATGGCGCGGTCATTTATCAAAATAAGATCATCAAATAGTACTTTTCCGACAATGTTTTTGTCGATTGATCTTCAATACCATAAAAAGCAACCGTAGTCTATCTTTGTGCCCATTTCCGGACTCATTTGAGTTCAGGAACACCGTGCATCGCAGTGAGCCAATGATAACTTCCGAATCTTGAATTCATTTTTCAAATTCACCATTGGGAAGCTTTGATAATATAATTCCCAATAGGTCAAGCGTCTCGCATGCGAACAAAAAAGCGGAGCGCATCTGCACCCCGCTTTCGCTCTGTTAATGTGAAGCCTATGGGACAAATCTCGATCCCACTAGTCCAAGCGTCACGCTTGGTCTTTCCATCTGCAAGCGTCCCGCTTGCGAAAAAAAGCGGAGCGCTCTCCGCACCCCGCTCTCGCTCTGTTAATGTGATCCGGATTGGATTCGAACCAATGACCCCCAGCTTAGAAGGCTGGTGCTCTATCCAGCTGAGCTACCGGACCAGTAACCAGCTTTTTACGGCTGCAAATGTAGGCAAAAGATGGAATAGATGGTGTTAGGCTGCACGGCCCATAGCACTCGTTCTCACATATTCTGAATTGAAACAACCGCAGATGCCCCCTCGTAAATAACGTCATGCCTTCACCCTCATCTGAACTGACTTTCTGTTAGCTGCCTGCATTGATAATATTTTATTAATTATCTGTTTATATGTCCATGGTTATTTTGTTCCCATCGATCACACCACAAAAAACGATACATGCAAACAACCATGACGATCAACAGTCCCCGAAAAGGACTCCGCACTTTGATGCTATTGGCAGCGGTCACGCTCGCAACAGCATCGCAGGCACAGATACTCTCATACACCACCGCAACAGATGGGTCGCTTAATTCAGTAGCGGCCAATGCTACCGGCACGGCGCTCAGCCGCGTTAATGGCGCCACCGCGCCGGGCAGCCCATGTCCCACAGGCTTTTCCTGCACCAGTTTTACCAGCACCACTACCTACAGCACTACGCTTGCGGCTGTTGAAGTTTCTGTATCACCGGCATCCGGCTATTCGCTGAGCATTACCGGCTTTTCCGCAGATATGCGTCGCTCAGGCACCGGCCCCGCTTCCGTGCGCTACGCATACAGCACCGATGGGGGCACTACCTGGACCGACCAGGGTAGCAACCAGGCTCCGGACAATGCAAGCTGCGGCACTACCACAACCGGCACATGGAGCACCACGATCACGGTCAACTATCCATCTACGCTGAAGTTCCGCGCATATGGTTTCAATGCCAGCAGCACCGCGGGCACTTTCCAGTTACAAAACCTCAACATCAACGGGTCAGTAACTGCCAGCTGTGGTGTGCCATCGGGCCTCTCGGCAGGCAGCATCACCAATACAACCGCCACGCTGAGCTGGGGCACTGTAAGCGGCGCTACAAGCTATAATATTCAATATCGCCAGGTGGGCACCGGCACATGGACCTCTACCACATCATCAACTACTTCCAAAGCTATAACCGGACTCACAGCCGCAACCAATTATGAGTTCCAGGTGCAGTCTGTTTGCTCCGGCGGCAACAGTGCCTTCTCTTCGTCATTTGATTTCACCACAACAGGCAGCGGCGGGTCAGGCACTATTGTGAGCTATACTACAGCAACAGACGGATCATTGAACGCCGTGGCCGCCAATGCTACGGGCACATCGCTGAGCCGCGTGAATGGCGACAACGCGCCAGGCAGTCCTTGCCCTACAGGCTTTTCATGCACCAGCTTCAGCAGCACTACTACCTATTCCTCTTCGCTTGCCGCAGTTGAGGTAACTGCCACACCGGCTTCAGGTTACCAGCTCAGTGTTACCGGTTTCAGCGCCGACATGCGTCGCTCAGGCACCGGCCCCGCTTCCGTGCGCTACGCATACAGCACCGATGGCGGCACTACCTGGACCGACCAGGGCAGCAACCAAAGCCCGGACAATGCAAGCTGCGGCACCACAACTACCGGCACCTGGACCACTTCTGTTACCGTAAGCTACCCGGCCTCGCTCAAATTCCGCGTATATGGTTTCAATGCCAGCAGCACTGCAGGTACTTTCCAGTTGCAGAACCTCAATATCAATGGCTCTGTAACAACCTCTGGCGGTGGCGGAGGCGGCGGTGGTACGCTGAACCCTAAATTCAAGATCTATTTCAATAACCCTGTTGATACCACTGTTTCCACCGGCGTATATGCGCAATATCTGAACCATTGCATGGCCGATACGCTGATCGCATACATCAAGCGCGCGAAGTATTCTATAGACATCGCACAATACGAATACAATCAGCAGACCGGCTTCTCTAACATCGCTAATGCGGTGGATACTGCCTACGCTCATGGCGTTACCGTTAGGTGGATCTATGACTCCACAGTGAACAACAGCGGTCTTTCTTATCTCAATTCAGGTATCCATACATTGTCCAGCCCGGCGGCAGGTACTATCAGCCCGTGCAGCAAGGCATACAGCATCATGCACGATAAGATCATCATCATCGATGCCAACTCCACCAATGCAAATGATGCTTATGTGCTCATGGGTTCGCCAGACTGGACCACCACGCAATTGAACTCAGACTTCAACAACGAAGTGATCATTCAGGATTCTGCACTGGCGCATGTTTACACCAATGAATTCAACATGATGTGGGGCAGCACAACTGCCACACCTAATGCAAGCGCAGCCTTGTGGGGGCCATGCAAAACCAACCTGGGCCGCCATTCGTTCAATATCAATGGCACAACGGTTGAACTGTATTTTACGCCATCAGATAGCACCAATGCGCATATTCTTTCCACCATCGCAACCGCCAATACCGATATGTATTTTGGCATGTACACATTCTCAGACGTACCCGATGCAAGCGCGTTGAATACCGCTAAGGCTGCCGGCGTTACTGTGGATGGCGTAGTTGACCAGTTCAGCAATAGCTACGCCGCTTATGATACGCTGGTGAACGACCTGGACACCAACCATGTGAAGGAGTACACAGGCGGTTATATATATCACAACAAATACCTGATCGTTGACCCGTCCAATACCTGTTCAGATCCGGTAGTACTTACTGGCTCACACAACTGGACCGCATCGGCCGACAAAGAAAACGACGAGAATACGATCATCATTCACGATGCTACCATTGCCAATATCTACTACCAGGCATTCAAAAAAGATTTCAATACTCTGTTCGGGTCACTGTCTCACATTTCAGTGGGTGGTGGTTGCGGCACTACGTACCACAGAATGGCGGAAGAAGAAGTGATGACCGCTACAAGCAGCAGCATGGAGAACGTAGTGATATTTCCTAACCCGTCAACTAATGCATTCACCATCCGCTACGATCTTTCTACTGCCCGCAGCATTACCATCAGCGTAGAAAATATGATGGGCCAGCAGGTAGAAGTGATTGCAGCAAATGAAGCACAGGACGCTGGCGCGCATATTGCCTCATTTGCTCCATCAGTGCCGGGCATCTACTTTATCCGCATGTCTGACGGCGAGCACACAGGCGTTTACAAAGTTGTGAAATTATAGCCGATCGATCATTGATACCATTAGAGAAGCCGGGTTTTTACCCGGCTTCCTGTTTTAAGGCAGAATAAGGATCGGAGCGCCCTGAACCACATGGTCGAATAACTCATCCACATCTTTATTTTTTAAGGCGATACACCCCCACGTCCAGTCCTCACTATCTTCATAGCCGTCATCGTCGCTATTCATGGTGCCGTGGATCTTTATGTCGCCACCAGGTGCTTTTCCTGCCCTGCGGGCATAGGCTCTGTCGCTGTCGTTGGGATAGGAAATGCCGATGCTCTTATGCGCAACGCTGTTGGCATTCTTTCCATCTATATGGTACAGGCCTTCCGGGGTCTTGAGGTCGCCTTGAAAATGTTTGGCGCCGACAGGTGCCTGGCCCAGCCACACGCGGTACACTTTCAGTAGCTGCCCATTACTGAACAGGTATATATGCCGGAAATGCTTCACCACCACGATGCTGTCTATTGGCTGTGATATTGGCGCTTTGTGAAAATCATGACGTAAGGCTGTACTGTCGCCCGCTGCCGCGCGGTAACAAAAAACGATCAATATGGTTATCAGTAGCGTCGCGGTACGCATAGTACAGATGAAGGTATGTTATTGCCTGAAATTATTAAAGAGGTGACTGTATGCAGGCAATTACTCGGTAGAAACGCTGCGTGTCTCATTTAGATCTCGGGTGTTGGCCCGCAAGTGCCTTCCGGAGCGGTGCTGATATTGCAAAAGGCTGAAGGTTTACCGTCAATAAAGATCGTGCATGGGTAGGGTATAGATAACAAAAAGCAAAAGCCCCTGCTGAAGGGGCTTTTGTCATTATCTGAAATGCACTATTATCAGAAAGCAAATGCCTGGTTCACCAGATCTTGCTGCTCTTGCGCATGCTTCTTTGCAAAGCCGGTTGCGGTTGAAGCACTTGCCGGCCTGCTGATGTATCTCATAGCAAAATTGTCCAGGTTCATCTGGAGGAAGGAAAGTGCACCCATATTACGTGGCTCTTCCTGCATCCACACCCATTCGGCCTTACCATATTTTTTACGGAGGTCTTCGAGCTGCACCTGTGGCAGCGGATAGATCTGTTCCAGTCGCACAACCGCAACATCATCGCGCTTATCCGTCAATTGTTTTTCGCTGATATCGAAATACAGCTTGCCGGAGCAGAGCACCACGCGTTTTACCTTCTTGGCATTGGTGATGTTCGGATCGTCTATTACCTCTTTGAAACCACCGGTTGTGAACTCGCTCATTGCCGAGTAAGCCCGCACATGGCGCAGGTTTGCCTTTGGCGAAAAGTTGACCAGCGGTTTGCGGAACGGCCACGCCAGCTGGCGGCGCAGGGCATGGAAGAAGTTAGCTGCCGTTGTGATATTGGTAACAATGATGTTCAGTTCCGCACTCATTTGCAGGAAGCGTTCCAGTCGTGCACTTGAGTGTTCAGGTCCGCCACCTTCATAGCCGTGCGGCAGCAGCAGCACCAGTCCGTTCATGCAATACCACTTTTGCTCGGCGCTAACCAGGTATTGGTCAATAATGGTCTGGGCACCGTTGGCAAAGTCGCCATACTGTGCTTCCCACAATACCAGGTTATTCGGGTTGGCCATGGCATAGCCAAATTCAAAACCCAATACGGCAAATTCGCTCAGCAGGGAGTTATAAATATATGCCCGTCCCTGGTCGGCAGAAAGCCGGCTCAACCTGTTATAGGGTTGGTTGGTATTCTGATCGTAAATAACGGCATGGCGGTGCGAGAAGGTGCCGCGCTTGACATCTTCGCCACTCAGGCGCACTTCACGACCCTCTATCAGCAGACTGGCATAAGCCAGCAACTCGCCTGTTGCCCAGTCTACCTTGCCTTCCGTGTCATACAATTTTGTCTTGTCCTGCAACAGCTTTTCTACTTTCTTCAGCGGACTAAAACCTTCCGGCCATTGCATCAGTGCAGTAAACAATTGCTTAAATGCATCTTCTTTTATGGAAGTATCCGGAGATGTCTTGAATTCTTCTGCCGTAGCTTTATGCAGCTCCTGCCACCATTGTTCGGGCTTCTGGTAGGTGTAGGGCAATGGTTTTTGTTTCACCTCGTCCAGCCGGGCCTGCAGGTCGCCCCAGAACTGGGTCTCCATTTCCTTGGCCAGATCTTGTGCATCCGCTTCGCCATTCTGCAGCAGGTACTGCGTATAAACTTCGCGTGGATTAGGGTGCTTATCAATAAGCGCATACAACTGCGGCTGGGTGAACTTAGGTTCGTCGCCCTCGTTGTGGCCATGTTTGCGGTAGCACACCATATCTATCCAAACGTCCTCATTATATTTCTGGCGGAATGCAACTGCAAGCATGGAGCATTTTACCACCGCTTCAGCATCATCACCATTCACATGCATCACCGGCGATTGCACCATGGCAGCTGCACTGGTGCAATAGTTGGCACTGCGGGCATCATCAAAATCAGTAGTAAAGCCTATCTGGTTATTGATCACAAAGTGCAGTGTGCCACCTGTGGAGTAGCCTTCCAGCCCGCTCATTTGCAGCAGTTCATAAGTAATGCCCTGGCCGGCTACAGCGGCATCGCCATGTATCAGTATAGGCAGTACGCGATGGTATTCGTGGTTATACAGGATGTCTGCTTTTGCTCTCGCGAAGCCTTCTACGACAGGGTTCACTGCTTCCAGGTGCGATGGGTTCGGAGTCAACTGCACATTGATGGTCTTGTTATTCGGAGTAACGATGTTAGAGCGGAAACCGAGGTGATATTTCACATCGCCGCTGCCCATGGTCATGTCGGCAGGCATGTTGCCCTCAAATTCCGAGAATATCTGTTCATAGGTCTTTTTCAGCGTATTGGCCAGCACATTCAGCCTGCCGCGGTGGGCCATGCCTATCACCACTTCCGAAACACCTTCATCGGCTGCCTCGTTAATGATGGTGTCCATGGCTGCTATGGTCGATTCACCACCTTCAAGGCCAAAGCGTTTCTGCCCGATGAACTTGGTGTTCAGGAATTTTTCGAAGATGACACCTTCATTCAGCTTTTCCAGTATGCGCTTGCGCTCGCCGATAGACAGTTTGCGCTCCATCAACTCCTCAAATTTGTTCTGCACCCATTTGCGCTTGTCAATATCGTTGATGTAGGAGAACTCAATGCCTACATTACCGGTATAGATGCGCTTGAGCTTCGCAAGTATGTCGCTGAGTTTCGCATTTTTCAGGCCAATAAAATCACCGGCATAGAATGTCTTTTCGAGGTCGGCATCGGTCAGCCCGAAGTGGTTGAGCTCCAGTTGCGGATGGCGGTCTTTCCTGGGGCGGATGGGGTTTGTGGTGGACAACAGGTGGCCACGCTCGCGGTATCCGCGTATCAGCATATACACGCCGATTTCCTTGGCCACGTCGCCACCAACGCCAGTCATAGCAGGCATTGAACCACCGTTCGCGTTCAGCGCAAACTCAAATCCTTCAAAGAATTTCTTCCATTCAGGATCTACCAAAGAGGAATCCCGGCCAAAGTCGTTGTAAAGCGATTCTATATAGCTGGCGGTTGGGCCAGTTACGTATGAGTAGTCTTTCATCTATCAAGAAGTTGCGGGCGCCGGTCGATCGGCTGCCATTAGGGGCGTAAAATTAAGGTTTTTGCTCGATTTTGGGTAAGCGTTGGCATTGTTAGCTGCCTTTCTGCTTACTTTCCAATATTTGCTTCACCAGGTGTGCTGTTTTCTCAGAAATCACCTTAGCGCCATTTTCCCGCATATGGCTATAATTGTAAAAATATGTCTGGTTGTTACACATTGTATCTTTTGTGTAATCGATGAAGTGAATGTGCGGATTTGATTGCTCCAATTCCCGATAGCATGCCTTTATTGCATCGGCATTTTTTATCAGTGCATACCCTTTATTGTATATGGGCATCATCAGGAAAATTAGCTCAATATTCTTGTTCGTAATTGCGGCAGAGATCGTTTTGAGTTTGTTGAATACCACCGGGTCAAGTAACCCGCTAAACGGTGTATCAACGGTTGCCTGCCATTTTTCTGTCAATGATACCGGTTCGTAACCGTTAATGTTTGACACGGATGGAGGGAAAAATATGGATCTGTAGAATTGCTTGCTGAGCAGCGTAAGCTTATACCCGGGCAGGTAGTGGGCGAGGGTCATCTCCTTAGGCTGCAGGAATGATAGCGAATTATAGACATTGTCCTCCGAGAGATGAGATAGGAAAAGGTCCGGTCGGGTGATCGAGGCGTTGTTGCCGAGGTTGTCTATATCACAGCCTACAACTATACATCGGCACTTTTTCTGGTATGAAAGGTATTCGTTGATCAGGCAATTGTACTGTGCAAAGAAAAGCCCATGCAGACCCTCATTAAAGCACTCCATATTCAGGCTGTCCCGAAACACACGTGGATCAAGATGAACATTGGCCACAGAGCTGCCAAAGATCATCACCGGGCAATCGGTCTTGTGCTCAAAAACATCGTTGAACTTATGCTTCGAACGTTTGTTATACGCAGTATCGATAACCTTTTGAAACAGATACAAAACTACCAACGGCACCGCCAGCAATAAGAGAAAAGACACTATAGGACGCCGCATATATACTAAAATTGGAAATAAATAAACTCACTGTTCTTAAATACACCCAGGAACAATATAAAGAGAACAAACACCGAATAAAAGCAAAGACGCACAACCGGCGATCTGCGGGTGAGCACGTCAAGCGGCACATTTTCCCGGGTGAAGCGCTCTGCGGCCAGCAGCCCTATTATGAGCATCAGGCCCAGTGCGACATTGAATGCACCATATACCAGGTCATTTTCTCCGAGAGAAAGGATGGAACTTTTGTAGAAAGCACCGGAAAACGGATGCCACCCTTGCACAAGATGAGTAAGCAGGTACAACGCATCGTGGATGTTCGCTGCCCTGAAAAATACCCACGCCAGCGCAACAAGAACAAAATTGGTGACCATCGCAGGCAGCTTACGTTCTTTTTTGTGGGTGCCCATCATCTTGTCTTTAACTATGCCAGCTATCAGGTAACATCCGTGAATGGCGCCCCAGGCAACAAAGGTCCAGTTGGCACCATGCCAGAACCCGCTTACCAGAAATACAAAGAACAGGTTGAAATACACCCTTGGCAGGGCTACCCGGTTGCCACCCAGCGAAATGTACAGATAATCGCGGAACCAGGTGGACAGTGAAATATGCCACCGCTTCCAGAATTCAGAGATGGACGTTGAAAAATAGGGCTTGTTGAAATTGGTCATGAGCTTGAATCCCATGATCTCCGCCGTGCCCAGTGCAATGTCAGAATAGCCCGAGAAATCGCAATATATCTGGAAAGAAAAAATACTGTTGCGATCGCTATCTCAAGTCCATTATGCCCCTGTGGGTGGTTGTAAACCGAATTCACGACAATTGCCAGCCGGTCGGCAATTACTACTTTCTTAAAAAAGCCCCAGAGTATCTTCCTGAGCCCGCTGTAAAATCGATCCCAGTCAAAATAATGATGTTCATAAAACTGATGGAGTACATTTTGAGGACGTTCTATGGGCCCCGCTACCAGTTGTGGGTAAAACATCACATACAAGGCATATATCCCAAAATGACGTTCAGCTTTCTGGTTGCCACGATATACCTCTATCGTATAGCTCATGGCCTGGAAAGTATGAAAGGATAGGCCAATTGGAAGTATGATCTTCAACATCGGGATCATGCTGTTGCTGCCCGTGCTATGCAATAGTGCATTGATGTTGTCTGCAAAAAAATTATAGTATTTGAAGACCGCCAGGATACCGATGTTGGCGACGAGACTTGCCAGCAATGCAAACTTTCGTTTTTTGCCTTGCGCATTTTCTATAATGATACCGGCAAAATAATCGATGATGATCGTGAATAGCAGTATCAGGATATAGACCGGGACAAATGCCATATAAAAATAACAGCTTGCCAGCAGCAGCAGCACCCACCTTAATTTGTGAGGCAGCGCAAAAAAGAGCGCCGTTACAACTATAAAGAATATAAGAAAATTGAATGAGTTAAAGAGCATTCAGCTGCATTTAACGCAAATATAGACGCCGGTCGCGGAAACTGAATGAAGCGTGTCAATGAATATTTTATTATCTGTTTCCGCTGATCATTGATCCGTCAACTGCAGGCGGCTCAGATTCTTGTAGAGGCCCTCATCCATTTGTATCAGTTCCTGGTGTGTGCCGCTTTCCTTAACAAACCCATTCTCCAGCACTATTATCTGGTCTGCGTTGCGGATGGTGGACAGCCTGTGCGCAATAACGATGGATGTCCGGTTACGCATCAGGTTGTTCAGCGCATCCTGCACCAGCGCCTCAGATTCAGAGTCGAGCGAGCTGGTGGCTTCGTCCAGCAGCAGTATCGCCGGGTCTTTGAGTATAGCGCGGGCAATGGCTATGCGCTGCCGCTGACCGCCAGACAGCTTGATGCCACGCTCGCCAACAACGGTATTGTATCCTTCAGGGAAACTGGTGATGAAGTCGTGCGCATTCGCCTGCCGGGCCGCGGCCTCTATTTCCTCCTTCGGCGCTCCCGGTTTCCCGTATGCTATGTTTTCCATGATCGAGCCACCAAACAGCAGGATGTCTTGCGGCACTAATGCCATTTGCTTTCTCAGTTCTGCCAGGGGTATGCCGGAGGCATCTACGCCATCGAATAATATTTGCCCGGCATTGGGCGCGTAGAATCTCAGCAGCAGCGACACCAATGTGCTTTTGCCTGCCCCGGAAGGCCCGACAATTGCTATTTGCTGGCCACTCTTCACCTGTATGCTGATGTCCCTGAGCACCACCACCTCGCTGCGGCTGGGATAGCTGAAGGCCACATGTTCCAATGCCACATTGCCAAGCAGTTTGTGCGTAAGGGGTGCTTCCTGCGCAGGTATAGCTTCAATGTCTTCTTTCAGCAGGTCGCGCACGCGTTGTGTGGCGCCCAATGTCTTTTGCAGTTGGCTGTACAGGTCGGCAAAACCGGCCATGGTGCCGCCCACGAACGCCGTATATACCACGAATTCTGTAAGATCGCCGAACGAGAGTTTGCCGGCTTGCATCAGTCCTGCGCCATACCAAACCACCAGCACTATGGCCCCGAAAACGCTGAACAGCATGAACGACACAAAAAAACCGCGCGCTACGCCATTCTTCACTGCCAGCTTCACCAGGTTGGTGATACTGCTGTTGTAGCGTTTTATCTCATACCACTCATTAGAGAAAGCCTTTACATTGCTGATGCCCTGCAGGGTCTCCTGTACTATGGTGCCGGAATCGGCAAGCTGGTCCTGCGTTTTGCGGGAGAGCGCCCTGATGCGCTTGCTGAATATAAGAGCGATCACAATGATAACGGGTATCACAGACAACATCAACAGGGTCATCTTCGGGCTTATATACAAAATAAGTCCTATGCCAATGATTAGGGTAAGTACACCCCTCAATATTTCTGCAAGTACCGTGGTAACGGCATCCTCTATCTGCGATATATCTGCGGTGATGCGGCTGGAAAGCTCGCCTACACGCCGCTGAGCGAAGAAATCCATGGGCATCATAATGAGCCGGGCATACACTTCTTTGCGCATATCGGCTATGGCACTTTCACCCACTCTGGTAAAAAGATATATGCGCATGAACGAGAACACCATCTGCAGGCCTAGCACCGCTATCATGGTTAGCGCAATGCCACCTGGTGTGAAGGCAAAGGGGCCTTTCAGATCGCCATGGGCACTATCTATTAGCCGCTTCAGCAGGTAGGGAAAGGCCATGGTGGTGCCGCTGCTCAATGCAATAAAGATGAGCCCGGTAATATATATGCCGCGGTAGGGCCGCAGATAGCGGAAGATCATCAGCGACTCCCGGAAAGCCTCTTTGCTGAACTTTACTTTAGGTAGATCTTCTGTGCCCTCGTGTCTTCTTCCCCTTGCCATGAATACTTGATAAGGCGCAAAAATAGGTATCGCCCCAGCGCCGGGCGACTCAAAATCGGTAAACAATTGTAAATAATCGGTCAGTTCTGCAATCCTGCAGGCAATTTTTACGTTTAGGAGCCAGATCTACCCGGCAGGAATATTTTTTATATCATAACCGGCCGACGATCTGTTTTACAGGTACAGGAATATAAAACCACTATTTTAGCGCAATGAAGCAATTGCTGACCGCTGGCCTGCTGATGGCTACTCTTACCGGCTCCGCTCAAAACTACTGGCAACAACGTGTAGATACGAAGATCGAAGTGCGCCTCGACGACCGCACCAATATGGTGCATGCCCGCGAAGAGATGGTTTACACAAATAATTCGCCCGATACGCTCAAATTCCTGTTCATCCATCTTTGGCCCAATGCCTACAAGAACGACCACACACCGTTCGAGCACCAGATGGACGTAAACGGCAACTCCAAATTTTATTACGCCAAAGAAGAAGACCGCGGATATATAGACAGCCTGGATTTTACCATCGATGGCCAGACCGTGGACCACAACATTGCCGATAACACGCCAGACATAGCCCGCATTGATCTGCCAACACCCTTGTTGCCGGGCCATCATGTCACCATCATCACGCCTTTTCGTGTAAAAATGCCCATCGTCTTCAGCCGCATGGGTCACTCCGGCCAGGCCTACTATGTTACCCAGTGGTTCCCTAAACCCGCAGTTTACGACCGGCTTGGCTGGCACCCCATCAGCTACCTGGATCAGGGCGAGTTTTTCAGTGAGTATGGCTCATACGATGTCAGCATCACTGTTCCGAAGAACTACGTGGTGATGGCTACAGGCAACTGCCTTGATGCCACAGAAAATTCGTGGCTTGATAGCCTGGCATCTGTACCGCTGGTGTCTGATAAGCGGATGTTCGCAACCGCTAAAACTATGGGCAACGACACCTTTCCCGAAAGCTCCAGGGAGTATAAGACTCTTCACTACCATGAGGACAATGTGCACGATTTTGCCTGGTTTGCCGACAAACGCTGGCTCGTGCGCAAGGATACGGTCATCGCGCCCGGCACTACTCATGTGGTCACCGCATGGGCTGCCTTCCTGCCTTCTTATAAAAATACCTGGATAAACGCCACACAGTATCTTACAACTACAGTGCAGCACTATGGCACCTGGGTGGGATCTTATCCCTACAATACCATCAAAGCTGTGCTGGGCGATATGCACGCCGGCGGTGGCATGGAATACCCGACAATTACCATCATCGATAAAAATGTGCGCTCCGGGTTATCGACCGTCGTCATACATGAGGCGGGCCACAATTGGTTCTATGGCATGCTGGGCACCAACGAGCGTGACCACGCCTGGATGGATGAGGGTATCAATACCTTTTACGAGAAGAAGACAACCCGCATCCTCGACACAACTAAGAAGGTTTCCGGTCAGGTCGCATCGCTCAATGAAGACCTGTTCTATTACGAGCTGGCAGACATCCACCAGGATCAGCCTATCGATCAAACGGCTGCCAAGTATGCCAAGCTCAACTATGGCATAGACGTTTATTACAAAACAGCCCTCATGCTCCGCTGGCTGGAACGCTATATGGGCAATGATAATTTTGAAAAGGGCATGCACGAGTACTTCGATCTATGGCATTACAAACACCCATACCCGGCCGATTTCAGAGCCTGCATGCAACATCACACCACCAAATCGCTCGACTGGTTCTTTGACGGCGTCATGTTCACCACGCACAAGATCGACTTCTCTATTACAGATGCTTATAGCAAAGACGGCGCCTTGCAGGTAGCTGTCAGGAACAACAGCGATCTGAAAGTGCCCGTCCAGGTCAATGTGTATAGCGGAGACTCCGTGGTAGCCACCCAATGGACAGAACCTTTTGAAGGGGAAACACACGTTACCATCCCGGCAAATGAATGGACGAAGGTGATAGTGGATGAACTGACTCCCGATGCTAAGCTCAGTAATAGTGTCTATCGCCGTTATGGCCTCGCGCATCACTTTGCCCTGAAGGTGAAACCTTTTTTTGGTCTTAATCGTAGCTACCAGGATAAGATATTCATCTCGGCAGCTGCAGGTTATAATTTTTACGATGGCAAAATGCTGGGCCTTATGTTTCACGATCTCTCATTGCCGGAGAACCGGTTCCGGTATGCCATTGCACCTATGTATGCGTTCGGTTCAAAAGACATTGTTGGTGCAGGTTCCGCGGGTTATGTTTGGTATCCGGGCGGCGCCATAAGGGAATTGATGTTGCAGGCCGATGCTAAAACATTTCACGACAACGAGGGTACGGGCCTGCTCGCCAATACGCAATATGCCAGCTATATGAAAGTGGCTCCATCACTCAATTTTACATTCAATGAGTTCGATCCGCTGAGCCCCGTCACCCGTATTTTGACACTCAAGGGCTACTACATCAACGAACAGATGCTGGGCGGCACTGAATTGTATCCTTCGCTAAGTTCGCAGACCAACTACTATGGCCGCATTACTTATCGCCACGGTAACGACAGGACTTACAACCCTTTCAGTTACAGCGGCGATGTGCATGGCAATGGCGATTTTGTGAAGATCAATATCGAAGGTAGCGCCAGGGTCGACTACAATGTGCCTAAAAAATCATTGTATGTCAGGGCATATCTCGGCAAATTCTTTGCTATTGATAATGATCCATCTGTCACTTCCCGCTATTATCTCAACGCCAGCTACAGTGGCATAGACGATTACCTGTATGATGGTACTTTCCTGGGGCGCAATTGCCAGAGCCGCTTGCCCGCACAACAGATATCCATACAGGAGGGCGGCTTCAAGGTGCCGGTTTTTAACAATGTTGATCGCAGCGATAACTGGATGGCTACCGTTAACCTGAAAACAGACCTTCCACTGAAAGCGTGGCCCATCAGGTTGTTCCTGGATGCCGGGTTGATACCCAATGCAGATCCCAGTGCATCGCACAGCAGCAGCACCACATTGCTCTATGATGGCGGTCTGGAAGTGCACGTGTACAAAGATGTGGTCAACGTTTACTTCCCCATCATCATGAGCAGCGATTTTCAGAATTACCTGAAAAACTCATTCGGCATGAAGAATGTATTCGCCCGCAGCATTTCGTTCAATTTCGATCTGCAGCGCATCAATTGGTTAAGATCGCCTACCAGCATACTCAAGTCTACGGCCAATTAATATTATGCCGGGGTTAACAGCGCTGCAGCCGGCAAAATGCTATTTTTACGGATATGCGTAACGGTAACAAAATATGGTTGCTGACCTTCGTGGCGCTGGTTTTGTGCCAGGTGGCACACGGCGAAGTGCGCCGTTTTTTTGGCCGCATCATCAACCGGGCAGGCATGGGCATACAGGGCGAAGTGGGTACAAGAGATGGCCATTACCGGTTTCACACCAATGCAGAAGGGGTATTTGATTTTACAGCCGATGCCGACTCTATGCCAAGGGTGATATTTGCGGCCATGGGCTATGATGCCAAAGAGTTTGCAGTAGAAGATCTGTATGAAGACTCTATTATTGTGGAGCTGAAGAAGCACGAACATGTGCTGGACGATTTCTCGCTGGCTGCCAAAGGTAAGAAGCTGCACATGGCTACATCCGGCATCAGCAGCGGCTGGCACAACGCCAGTTGTTATTTCAATATTTATGATGAGATAGCAGTGTATCTGCCTGCTGACGATGCGCCGAATGGATTGATACACGAAGTGGGTGCCTACATTACCCACGACGGCGTACCCGGCAACGATTTTAAGATCCATATTTTCAAGCCTGATTCTGCCACGCACGGACCGGGCGAGGAGATCACAGACAGCGATCTGGTGGTGCATGGCCGGCATGGCGGCGAGTGGGTAACTGCCGACCTCACCAAAAAGCTGGTGCAGGTGCATGGTGGTGTCTATGTTTCAGTGGAATGGATAGTGGGCTCCGGCAATAATTATTTTCCGGTAGATATTCCGAAAGGCTACGCCAATTACTACTCAGGCGAGGATTCGCTGCGCACTGTGTGCAACGGACAAGTGCTGGGGCTGGCCTGGCAGCAGGGGCAGCCGCGCGTTTACCGCCGCTATGCCAGCGAGCGCGACGGCGCAGGCACACCCGGCCCCTGGCACCTGACCCTGCCGCACAAAGGCGGTCATAAAGGGCAGGACTGGATGGTGCCAATGGTATATTATACCTACAGCTATGTAGATAGGTGAGTGACGCTGGAAGGTGATTTTTTTTGCTATTATCCAAAGAATTAATGCGTTTTTGTCATCTGTTATATGATATTTGTGTTCAATATCGGACACCATGAGATCTATGTCCATACGACACCTTGTTCTTGCCCTGTTATTTTTAGTTCCTACGCATTCCGCATTAGCCCAATACTGGGAATCGCTGGGCTATTTCAACTTCACCGGCGACCCGAGCTGGGAGGCCCAAACCGCAATGGTGCTGGATACAAGCGGTTTGCCTTGTGTTGCCTTTTATGACTTTGCCTACCACAAGGCGAGTGTGAAAAGATTTGATGGAACGGATTGGATGTATTTAGGTAGTCCGGGTTTTTCGGCAGGCGGGGCCACCAATCTTTCTATTGCCATCGACAAAAAGAATACGGTTTATGTAGCTTACCAGGATAGCATGAATAGTTTTGGGATCACGGTAATGAAATACGATGGCAGTGGCTGGGTGAGTGTTGGTGGACCAGACCTCACAGTCGGCACTGCACCATTCAGTGCGTTGGCCATCGATACGGCTGGTTGGCCCTACGTGGCGTACGAGACACCTGGAACCGGTGCAGCTACCGTTCAGAGATTCAATGGCACAAGTTGGGAGACTGTAGGAGCTCCGGAGTTTTCAGGTGGAGGGGCGCAATGGCTGTCGCTGGTTTTCGACAGGAATAATACACCGTATGTATCCTACATGGATTGGGGCAACGGCCAGAGGATTACGGTGATGAAGTATGCTGGCGGTGCATGGACAACAGTTGGGGCGCCGGGTTTCTCGATCGGATTGGCCTATAATTCGTCCCTGGTCATTGACACCAGCGGCACTCCATATGTGGCGTTCCAGGATGCCGGCGATGCCAGCAGAGCCATCGTTAAAAAGTTTGATGGCACCAGTTGGGTGAGCGTAGGTACGAGCGGTGCTGTTTCAGCAGAGTCCGGAGGATATACCTCGCTCTTGCTGGACGCGTTCGGCTCGCTCTACCTTGCCTTCCAGGATGAGGCCCATGCATGGGGCGCAACGGCTATGAAGTTCAACGGAACCGACTGGGAGCCGCTGGGCGCAACTGATTTTTCATCCGGGAATGTTTGGTACACCAACCTCGCTATCGACAAGCACAGCACCATATATGCTTCCTACGTTTACGAAAATACCATTATCGGAGATGCGAGTATCGGCGCGATGAAATTTCAGCAGCGCCCATCTGCCATCTCCGGCGATCAACACGTGTGCGTCGGCAGCACGATCACGTTGGTAGACTCTGTCCTCGGTGGCGTGTGGACCAGTAGCGATACGCTGGTAGCTACAGTGAACCCCGCAACCGGCGTGGTTGCCGGACTGTCATTAGGTGCGGATACCATCTCCTATGCGCTGTTGGGTAATACAGTTACCATAGCTATTACGGTAGATAGTCCGCCGTCAGCAGGTTTTATAGTGGGTCTGCCGGATATGTGCCTGGGCGATACTATGCTGTTAACAGATACGGCGGCAGGGGGCATATGGCATTCAGGCGCTTCTGCCTCCATATCGGGTGGCGTGGTAACGGCAGTGCATGCCGGTGCCGATACCGTGAGCTATATAGTCACGCAAGCCTGTGGGGCTGATACGGCGACACATGTCATTACTATCAATCAGGTGCAGGATGCCGGCGTCATTACAGGCCCCACGGGCATGTGCCTCACAGATACGATCGGCTTGACCGACACGGTCTCCGGGGGTGTATGGTCCGTTGCCAGCGCCCATGCGGCTGTTATTAGTGGACAGGTCACAGATATCTCTGCCGGAACCGACACGATCCGGTATATCACCACAAATATTTGCGGCTCAGATACTGCATCGCATGTGGTGGTGATCAGTTCCGTGCCAGACACGGGCACTATTACGGGCGCAGATACTATTTGCACCGGTTATCAATTTACACTTTCAGATACTGCTTCTGGCGGCATTTGGAGCAGTGGCGATACAGGGATCGCAACGGTTTCCGGTGGGGTAGTAACGGCGGTGGGTATCGGCGAAACCCCGATTTCCTTCACCGTCACGAACGGCGTCTGCACCCGGTCGGCAGTTAAAGATGTGGTCGTCACACCCGTGTACGTTCCGTCAGTGGCTATTGTTGCCAGCCCTGCAGATAGTATTACTTACCTGGGCGAAACCATATCTTTTTTTATTGACGAAACCTACGGGGGCTCCGCTCCAACTTACCAGTGGTATGTAGATGGCAGCCCCGTGGCGGGTGCTACATCGCCCACATTTTCTGTAGCAGTACTGCACGACATGTCGGTTTATTGCGTGGCCGTCAGCGATCTGCCCTGCGCAGCGCCGCTCACCGACACCAGCAACACAGTTCATGTCTATGGCAATTACCTGTCAGTAGAAGAAATAGTGCAGTCAAATACGTTCATTGTTTACCCTGATCCCGCTTCTTCAACCATTACCGTCGAAAGTAGCCGGCCCATTGACGAAATAGCGATTACCAACCTGACAGGCCAATGTGTGGGTACATATAAATACATGCCGCAAATCACCGTCCTTGATATTGCTGACCTGCCTTCGGGTGTTTATTTTATCCGTATCAACGGCATTGCCGTAAAAAAATTCGTCAGGCAATAGCAACGGGTTATCCCTTGCTGAAAACATGTACCTCCAGCTTATCCGGGCATTCTTCCAGCAATTGCTGTACGGCTTTATGCAGCACAGGATGCTCATAAGTTCCTGCGATCTCGGTTAATGGCTGCAGCACAAAGCGGCGCTCATGCAGGTAAGGGTGGGGGATAGTCAGCTCGGGCAACTGCAGCACTTCCTGGTCATAAAAGAGGATGTCAATATCAATTGTTCTCGGTCCCCATTTTACCAGGCGCTCGCGGCCCAGTTCGCGCTCTATGTGCAAAATGGCATCCAACAGCGCCATTGGGGTCAACTCCATGTGCAGTTCCAGCGCCATGTTCAGAAAACTCGGTTGTTCGGTAAGGCCCCATGCGGCTGTCTCATATATAGAAGAAGTTGCTGTAACATGCCCCGCCTGGCTGCCTATCAATGCAATCGCTTGCAGCAGCCATTTCTCCCGGTTTCCTTCATTGCTTCCCAGCGATAAATATGCCCTGTGCACCATGCCCCAAAGTAATGGAAATTGCCGCATACCAGGGAATGTTTATCTTTGCCTATATGGCAGCGGGCAAGATCATTATTGCGATAGATGGATACTCCTCATGCGGCAAAAGCACGCTGGCAAAAGCATTGGCGGCACGCCTCGGTTACAATTACATCGATAGCGGCGCCATGTACCGCGCCATCACGCTCTATTTCCTGCGCAACGGGCTCAGTTATAACGATCCTGCCCAGGTAATAGATGCGCTGGCCAACATCAGCCTTTCATTTGCGTTCAACGAAGCTACCAAAAGCTCCGACATGTGCCTGAACGATGAGGATGTCTCCATACCCATCCGCGATATGCTGGTGTCAGACAAGGTGAGCGAAGTAGCGGCCATCAAAGAGATCCGCGCATTTGCCGTAGGGCAGCAGAAGCGCATGGGCCGCAAGAAGGGTATTGTGATGGATGGTCGCGACATAGGCACAGTGGTGTTTCCGGATGCAGAGCTGAAGATATTCATGACCGCCGATCCCGCAGTGCGGGTAATGCGCCGCTTTAAGGAGATGTACGCCACCAATCCCAACATTACGATGGAAGATGTGCGCCACAACCTGGAACTGCGCGATTACATCGACAGCACCCGCGAAGAAAGCCCCCTGCGCCAGGCCGCTGACGCCATTTTGCTCGACAATAGCGGAATGACCCGTGAAGAACAACTGGACCGGGTGCTGGCCTGGGTAACCGAGCGCACTGGAAAAGTGGAACAGTTGTAACAATAATTTTTCTTTTTTACAGTTTAGAATTAATTTGATGGCTGCTAAGGCTATTAGGAAATTATATTTTCTGTTGCCTTCGTACAAAAACTAAAAACGATATTTATGAGATACGCTCTGTTCATTATCGCGCTGCTTGCAACCCAGCCCTTGCTGGCACAGCAGGCACAGGCTCCCGCCGCTAAGCCTGCGGCAGCTAAGCCGGCTAAGGCACATGTCCATAAGCACTCCGCGCATAAAGCGGCGCAGGCTGCACAGCCCGATGTTTGGACCCGTCGCGTATCGCGGGTGGTGAGCATTGCCGATACCACAGACCTATCCAACCGCAAACTGCGCCCCGAAGGCGATGACCGGCCGCTGGCTGAGATATTGATACGTGCTGCCATGGACGGCAAGGTAAAAGCTTATAGCAACTACGATTCGCACTTTGGTAAAATGCTTACCCCGGCTGAGGTGAAGAAGATGATGGCCCCGCAGCGCGACACGATGGTACTGGAAGATCCGGTTACCGGCAAGGAAGTAGTGAAGATTATTAGCAGGGATGTTAACTATGGAACCATTGTCAAATTCCGCGTGCTGGAAGAATGGCGCTACGACCGGGTAAACGGCAGCACGGCCATCCGCACTGTGGCCATTGCGCCAGTAAAGGATATTTACGGTGATGACGGAACTTATCGTGGCAGCGCATCGATGATGTGGATCAAATACACGGAGGCTGAGCCTATACTGGAAGCCTACGGGCAAACCCACCCACAAAAGAACCTGGCCACAGCAATATGGGACGACTATCTGGGCGATGCTAAGTAACTTTGCCGGGTAATCACTATGTATGGCCACTATAAAAGCTGCTATAGGCAAAGGGCACTATTTAACGCATATCACATCGCCCACGCATTTTATTGATGCTGATGAACCCATTGCCGACGGCGGTAATGATGAAGGTTTCAGCCCATCAGAATTGTTGTGTTCGTCACTTGCTGCCTGCACCTGCATCACTGTGCGCATGTATGCCGACCGCAAAGAATTTCCGCTTGATGGGGTAGAGGTGACCGTATCCATGGGCGCTGAGCAGGAGGCGGAGCATACGCAGATAGAACTGCAGATCAGCTTCACGGGCCAGCTTACCGACGAGCAGCGCGACCGCCTGCTGGTGATAGCCGGCAAATGCCCTATTCACAAAGTGCTCTCCAATCCCATAACCATAAAAACCAACCTGCTATGACCAAACATTACACCAACGGCGAAGTGACCATAGTATGGCAGCCCCACCTTTGCCGGCACTCCACCATTTGCTGGAAAGAAGCCACAGGCCTGCCCACCGTGTTCGACCCACGCGAGCACCCCTGGATAAAACCAGAGAACGCCGACACACAGCAACTCATAGACCAGGTGAAAAAATGCCCCAGCGGTGCCCTCAGCTTCTTCATGAACGAAGCGCTGCCGGAAAAATAACATCGTCTTCACCGGGGCGGGTCCGTTGTAGAGCAGCGGCCAAAAAAAGGGCAGCGTTTCCGCTGCCCTCGTAGTTATTACACAAAACGAAAAATTACCACACGCGCGCCCTTTCATTCTCTGGGCGGAACATTTTGTCTGTCGGTTTGATGTTGAATGCTTTGTACCAGGCTTCCATGTTGCTCACAGGTACGTTGCAACGCAGTTCGCTCGGAGAGTGCGGATCGGTCTTCAAACGCTGTGCCAGCTCCTTAGGGGTGGTGTTAGCGCGCCAAACCTGTGCCCAGCTCAGGAAGAAACGCTGATCAGGTGTAAATCCGTCGATCTTCTTATCGCTCTTGCCTTCTTCAGTCTTCTTGAATGCCTCGTAAGCAATATTGATACCGCCGAGGTCAGCAAGGTTCTCACCTTCTGTAAGGCTGCCATTAGCATGGCATGTATCAATAACGATCATTTTGTTGAACTGCTGAACCACTACTTCTGCCTTCGCCATAAAGTGCGCTGAATCGTCAGATGTCCACCAGTTGGCCAGGTTGCCCTCTGCATTATACAGGCGGCCCTGGTCATCGAAACCGTGTGTGATCTCGTGGCCGATAACCGCACCTATACCACCGTAGTTAACAGCGTCATCAGCATTGGCGTCAAAGAATGGGAACTGGAGAATGCCCGCAGGGAAAACGATCTCGTTGAATGCAGGGTTGTAATATGCATTCACGGTAGGAGGGGTCATGCCCCATTCAGTGCGGTCAACCGGTTTGCCCAGCTTGTTCAGCTCATAGTTGTATTCCCACTGTGCGGTGGCCATTATGTTCTTCACATAGTCGTTGTTCACGATGGTAACCGAACTGTAGTCTTTCCATTTGTCGGGGTAGCCGATCTTTTTCATAATGGCGTTCAGCTTGCCTATTGCCAACTTCTTGGTTTCGGCACTCATCCAGTCCAGGTTGTTGATGCGGTTACCATAAGCAGCCTGCAGGTTGTTGACCATATCCTGCATGCGCTTCTTGGCATCTGGTGTAAAGTATTTCTCTACATAGAGCTGGCCCAGCAGGTCGCCGATAGAGCCATCCACTTCGCGGAGCACGCGTTTCCAGCGTGCGCTTTCTTCCTTCTGACCACGCATTTCGGTGCCATAAAAAGCAAAATGCGCTTTGTCAAATGCACTGCTCAGGTAGGGCGACATATCATTAATAACATGGAACTTCAGGTACTTCTTCCATACATCTATCGGCGTAGCCTTCAGTTGCTTGGCCATTTCGGTAAAGAACTTAGGCATGCCAACGATCACCGAATCCTGTCCGCCAACTTTCAGGCCGGTCATCAGGCCCTTCCAGTCAAGGCCAGGTGTCAATTTATTGATGCCATCCAGGTTGTATTTGTTATACAGCTTTATCGGGTCGCGCATTTCCACGCGCGTCATGGATGCACCTGCCAGTGTTTCTTCCAGCTTGTAGATAGCTGCGCCATCTTTTTTAGCTGTATTGCTGTCTTCACCAGCCAGCATCAGCATCTGAGGGATATATGCCTTATACGCGTCGCGGATCTTGGCAGTGTTCTCGTCCTTATCAAAGTAATACTCACGACCAGGCATACCCAGGCCGCCCTGTCCGAACTGGCAGATCTCCTTCGTTACCATTTTATCGTCCGGAGAAATACCGAAGCTGAACACTTCGCCAGCACCTTCAGCATGCTCAGTGGTTATTTCACTGATCAGGCCTGCTGCATCTTTCACATTGTCTATTCGTGTCAGCAATCCCTTTATAGGGTCTATGCCCGCTTTTTCAATGGCTATGCTGTCCATACCTGTGCGATACATATCGCCCACTTTCTGCACTGCGCTGCCGGCTGCTGCGTTCTTTACGTTTGCGGCAGAATCCAGGATACCATGAAGCGCTTTCAGGTTGTTCTCGGCAAGAATGTTGAAGCTGCCCCACCTGGTCTGGTCGCCGGGTATAGGGTTCGACTTCAGCCATGCGCCGTTGGCATACATAAAAAAGTTATCGCCGGGGTGGATGGTGGTATCCATGTTGGCCGGGTCAATGAACTTCATTGCCGACGCCTCCGAATTGCCCTTAGGCGGCTGACAGGCAGCGAGGGATATCATGGCCGCGCCTGCAACAAGTGATTGTTTGATATTCATATAAAATAATTAGTTGAATGTGGTAAGGGGGCAAAAGTACAATAAACATATTGAAAGACATACATCTGTGGTACAGTTTTCAGGTTAAAAACAGGGGGAATTTTCAGAGCGCAGAATAGGGGTGCTGTACTCACATTTGTCGTAATTTTCGCCCATGGAAATGAAAGAACGTAAGCCGGTTTATTATAGCCAATACCTGCAACTCGAAAAGATACTCAACGCACAAAACCCAGAAAGTGAACAGGAAGGCATCAAAGCCGACGACGAAATGTTGTTCATCATCATTCACCAGACCTATGAATTGTGGTTCAAACAGGTCATCCATGAGCTGACCATTGTGCGGGAGATATTCAAACAGACCAATATACAGAACAATACGCCGGACATTTATAATAGCGTACACCGGCTAAAGCGTATCTGCAGCATACTGGAAGTAGCCGTAATGCAGATGGGCGTGCTCGAAACAATGACCCCGCTCGATTTTCTGGATTTCCGCGACCTGCTGCGCCCGGCATCCGGCTTCCAGAGCATTCAGTTCAAGATCATTGAAGCGGCGCTGGGGCTTAAATATGAGCAACGCCACGGCAAGGCCTACTATCTTTCTCAGCTCACGGAGCAGGATGTGGAAAGAGTAAAAAAAGCCGAAAGTGAGCAATCGCTGCTGGTGCTGCTGAATGCCTGGCTGGAGCGAATGCCGTTTGCAAGCGATGCCAGGTATTGGAAGAACGATGCCGGCAAATTCTGGCAGCAATACCGTAATGCTTATCAGCAAAGTCTCCGGGAGGGTGAGCAGCAAAACCTGCAATTGTTCGACAAACTGTTCATTAACGACGGCGAATACCCGGAAGGCCGCAGTTTCAGTGCCGATGCCAGCCGCAACGCCCTGTTCATCATGCTTTACCGCGATCATCCGCTGTTGCAGTTGCCGTATGAATTGCTGTCAACACTGCTGGAGATAGATGAGCAATTATCTATGTGGCGCCACCGGCATATACATATGGTGCAGCGCACCATAGGCAAGAGGGTAGGCACGGGCGGCAGCACCGGCGCAGAATACCTTCGTGGTGCGGCAGACTCGCATTATGTGTTCAAGGAACTGGCCGAGCTTACTTCATTCCTGCTTCCCCGCCACGACCTGCCCAGGCTTCCGGAAGAGGTGACCCGCAACCTGGGGTATTTTGGTTGATCAGATAAAAGGCAATAGGGTAAAGAGTTAACAGGGCAATAAGTTAACAGGGTAAAGGGTTAAAAAGCTAACAGATGTTATCAAATTCTAATTCTATAAGCCCGGCTAAGTGCTCAAATAATGTTTGATTTTTAGCGCATCAATAATTACCTTTGCGCTCCCGTTTACCGGTGATAGTTCCATGGTGTAACGGTAGCACAACAGATTTTGGTTCTGTTTGTTCTGGTTCGAATCCAGATGGAACTACACAAATGAGAGCGGGTGCACAGAGCGAGAGCGATGGCACCCGTTGTCGTTTTTCCTACTTGGTTGTTGAAATGTTCCCGTTTTATCCAAACCCGACATAAATTGCATGATCTGCATGCATATGGATATTAGTATTCGTAAAGTCACTGAAATGGACGCGCAGGAAGTTTGCGCACTCTCATTGCAATTGGGTTACAAAATAACCGCTGCGGCTACTGCCCGGGCGATAGCCGAAATAACTGCGAGCGCCGTTGATGATGCATTTGTAGCATTGCACAATAATAGGGTAGTGGGATGGCTTCATGTGTTCTATACATTGCGCATGGAGTCCGCTCCCTTTTGCGAAATTGGCGGGCTGGTGGTAGATGAAAATGCAAGGGGCCTTGGAGTTGGGAAAGCATTGGTAAGCGTAGCTAAAGAATGGGGTAGCCACCGCACCGCAAGCCTTCGTGTGCGCAGCAATGTCGTTCGCGAAGCAGCGCACGCATTTTACCTTTCTGCCGGGTTCAGCGAAGTAAAAAGTCAGAAGGTCTTTAAAATGGAACTGAGCCCGGTCAGCGCCCCGGAAAAATAATATATACCGATGTGCCCGTTCCCGGCTCGCTTTCTATGTGGAAGGCGCCGTCTATCATTTTCAGCAGGTCTTTAATGATCAGATAGCCCAGGCCGTTACCGCTACGCTTGTTCACGTTTGCTGAAGAGATCACTACATTCTCCGACATCAGGTTGTTCACCTGGTTCTTGTTCATACCCAGCCCTGTATCTTTTACCTGCACCTGCACGTTCTCAAAAACCATATTGCTGCTGATGATAACCGACCCGTTACGGGTAAAGTTGATCGCATTCACCACCAGGTTATACAAAATGATACGCAACGGATCCACGAATTGAAAAACCAGGGTGTCTTTACTGATGCCATTGACCAGCTCAGTATTGTTTTTATGAGCCAGTGACCGCACAATTCCGAATATTTGCTCAACGAGGTCGTGCAGGTCTACCTTCTCCTTTACTATCCTGCGCTCCTCGTTCTGGTATTTGATCCAGTTGAGGATATTGGTTGAGAGCAATTCCAGTTCCCTGGATGTATTCACCACTTCGGCCAGTGTCTCGTCCCGCAGGTTGTCGGGCATGGTCTGCTTTTCTTCCGACAAATATTTAGTGGTCAGGTGCAGGTATTTCAGCGGGGTTACTATGTCGTGACTGATGATGGAAATGAGACGCGTTTTGATGCGGTCATTCTTTTCCAGTTTCTCATTTTGCTTCAGTATCTCCTTGGTCTTTTTGTCCAGCAGATTGCGCAACCGGATCTGCCTGCGCAGCGATTGCCGGTTGGCGATGACCGCGATGATGGCAATGATGAGCAATGCGCCAAAAACGATCAGTGTCATGCCCCACCAACTCAGGTACCAGGGGGCAAGTATTTCGAACGAGAGCTTACGGGTGGCATAGTTCTGTTGCCCGAAACCCTCGAGTTTTCTTATATACAGGTCGTATTTTCCAGATGGCAGGTTGTTCAGATGAATGACCGGATGCGATGCATCTATTTTCAGCCAGTTACGAAAAAGCGGATCTAAACTGTAAAACAAATAAAGGTTCTCTTTGTCGCACCAGCCGGAAAAGGCAAGTGTTATGGAAATGTCGTGCACATTTGCACCAAAGGTCATGCCGTCTGGCTCAGTGCTGTCCATCCGTTTGCCATTCACCAGCACCTGGTCAATAAATACATTTCCGTCGGGCATTCTGGCAGGCATGGCCGGGTCCACCCATAACGCGCCATCCATTGTCGGGAATGAAATATCTCCATTCTCAAGTGTGATACCGCATGGCTTGCAGCCTCCATTCATTTCCGTTATCTCCATGCCCTCGTTCTTGCCGAAGAAATGGTAATAGATATAGGGGGTGTTGTGTTCAAATGCATCGAGCATATCCTGCAGCCGTGCTTTGAACAGACCTCTGTTAGTGCTCATCCAGCAATACCCAAGTTTATCCAGCACAAAGCAGTGCGCGTAACGCAGGTAATTGTTGTTGTCCAGCGGCAGCGCTTTGATGACGCCGTCTTTGTATACGTAGATCCCTTCTCCGTACGTGCCGACAAACAAATATGATCTGTATTTCCAGAGCGACCTTACCGGCGACTCCTCAACAAGCAGGGTGTCGAATTTTTTTGTCTCTGTATTGAAGCGGAACAGCCCTCCTTTGTTCATGGCAAGCGCCAGCACGCCAGGTTCCATTTCTTCCATGTCAAACGGGTCGCCGAGGTCTTTGAACCGGCATACGTATTCGGGCTTGTTATCGTTTATCTCGTAAATGCCCGAGTAATTGGCGGCATATACTTTCCCCTTCGTTGTGCCAAATGCTGCGTAGTAACTTCCGTCAAATCTCGAAACGAACCGGTGCACGTTCGTCTTGTAATCATACGAAAACAGCGAATCCCGGGCGGTGTACCATAGCACACTATCACGCGTGATGATCAGGTTATTGTTGAAAGGACCCAGTATCGGCAGTTTGCTGAGCGATGCTTTTGAAGGCCCCAGGATGTCGCCGGTATTGGCAAGTACATTGCCGTTTGGCAATAATATTTGCGAGTATATGGCATTAGGCTCGTCGAATCCGGAATTATTCTTCCTGATGTTTTCCAGGTAGTTCTTACGAATAACAATAATGCCTTTTGACTGAGTGCCGAGGAATAAGACTTCCCCTTTTTGCCAATACTGTGCATATTTTATCGCATAGTTTTGAGGTATCTCATTACATATTAGTTCCGGGAAAATTTTTCCGTCTTTATAGCTCAATTGCCAGGCATTGGTACCTCCCAGCAATATGGGCTGCTCCATTCCAGCCTCCCAGTACAGGTGCTTTCGCTCACCGGTAAGACCAGTTCCTTCTCCTGCACTCTTACCCAAATACACCGGGATAAGCCTCTTTCCTTCTATATCAACCTGGTAGAAGGCATCCTTCCCGTTAAAATAGAACACCGTGTTGCCTATTTTGAACGATGTATAATCCTTAGGCTTTGGAATGATCACCGTTTTATGGCCCTCGCCACCTTTATATAAGTATAATGTATCATTTTTATCGATGATACAATGCTCCGGATCAATGGGCAGATACCGATCGAAATTACTGATATCAGGATTTACGTTTGCTGGCGGGGGAGTGGATACATGCAAATACAAGAGGCTGCCTGCGTGCCCTCGGCCTTCAGGTATATTTAAATTTATTCTTACAAGCTTGTTGTTCTCGATCCTGAAAACGATACGGTTATATATTCCGTACAAGTGGCCTCCCAGGTCTTTGGTCAGCGGAAAAATGCGGTCAGAATTGATGCCCTCAACATTGTCCTTGTGAAACAGATACAACTGCTGACCGTCGTACCGCACGATCCCCCCTTCCGTGGCTATCCACAGAAAACCGCTTCGTTCATCCCATTGCAAACCCTTTATCCCGTCGGACGGAAGGCCACCCTCGGCTGTGATATAATCAATATTATAGCTGTGCTGGGCATGTGCTCCGGATGTGAACAGCAACAGCAGAAAGCTGAGGAACAGTAGTGGAGCAAGTCTGGGAGCGCTCATAGGCAGATGTCTGATTTGTACTGCACTAATAGCTCACATTATAAAGCGCAGCAAGCTCCGTCAGATTTTTTAGGTTACCAGTATTCGTTTTTTCGAATATCCGCTTTTTCATTGTGGATATAGTATTCATTCTCAGATTTAATGTATCCGATATGAACTTGGTTCCTTGTCCCTTTAACAAATAATGCAGTACTTCAAGTTCGCGGGACGAAAGATCGGAAAAAGGGTTGTGAAATTTGCTGACAGCCGATTTTTCTGACGGCAATTCGTTCTTGATAAAACTCTTCAGAATGCCCAGTGTCTTTTCTTCTGCGCTGGTCTTGGATAAGTAGTAACGTATACCGTATTTTCTCAATGCATCACTGTAGACATCCGATGGCTGCATGGAAAACATCATGATGCTCAGATCCGGGTACAACGTCTGTATATTTGGTAATATCTCAAGCGTAGTTCCGTCAGGCAAAATAATATCGAGTATCATGTGCGTGTACTTCTTCTTTTTCAACTGGCTCATTAATTCCGCACAGGTGCTTACTTCGTCAATGTCGTGATAGCCAAGATTGAACTGCAAAAGGAGTTTTATACCCTTACGTATCATGCTATGGTCGTCTACGATCAGGATCTGGGATGACATGATTCGTTAATGATTTTACTAAAAATACTTAATAGTGTTAAAAGTGGCAAAACATTTTGTAACGAAAAAACATTGTAGAATTTCTTCTATTCTACTGGGTCAATTAACTGAAAGTTAGTCTGCACAAGGCTTTGGGCGATTTGCTTTACGAATAATAGAACTTATTCTATAGCCGATTTGTTACGTCATCATTAAGTTTGTCATCCTTCAATATCTGTATTGAAACGATAATCTATTAAAAAGTCCACATGAAAAAAGCTACGCTTCTTCTCCTTATCTCCCTGATCTGTGGTATTGGATATGCTCAGACTGTAACGTCAACCTATCAGCAATCCAAGCTGACGGGTACTTTCATTCCCGTTGCCTCGCTCAGCGGCACGGGCACTTCGTTCGGCAGCAGCTGGACCGGTTCTGCGTCCTACACGGACTCGGCAACCCTACCGTTCAGTTTCTACTTTAACGGGACATCGTATTCAAAATGTTATATAAATCCGAATGGATACATAACATTTGGTGCGCCAAGCGTGAGCACCAACTATACGCCGTTGTCCACCCCGTCAACGGGTGTTACGGGTACTGTTTCGGCATTTGCATGCAATGCATTGCAGAGTGCCAATGCGGTTACCTACGGATACAGCGGTACTGCACCTAACCGCATTTTCAGTGTTGTTTGGCGTGCTGCAAGGTTTACTGCCGGCATCACATCTACCACCGATACAGTGACCTTTGAAATAAATCTCTACGAGACCACCAACAAAGCGGAAGCGATGTTCCTGGCCCCGCCTACGCTCACCTCTACCGGAACAGTCAGTGTTCAGTTAGGTATTGAAGGCAGTACATCGGCAGACTATTATTGCTGGCAGGAAGCCAACATCAACCACAACAACTGCAGGTACAGCCGCCGGTGGAAGCTGGAAACTAATGAGGCCTGGTACCGCCAACACTTCAGTGTGTGTGCTTAACGCGGCAACACCTGCATCTTATTTCCCTTATGCTAACGAAACTTTCGACTGGACGCCCAGCATGGTTTTGTACTCGCCATCTGCAATAAGCCATACTGCATTCACTTTGAACTGGGCCGCCGCATCAGGCGTTGCTTCATATACAATTGACGCATCAACTTCAAGCACCTTTTCACCAGAACTTTCCGGCTACCCGGCTTCCGTGAGCTCGTCCGCTACTTCCGCCACCATTACAGGCCTTACAACAGGTAATACCTATTACTACCGCGTGACGCCGGTATACAGTTCCGGCGGTCAGTTGACTGCGACACCGATATATTCCATTAAAATGCCCGTTGGCGTGCCAATGGATATTAGTTCGGGGTATAACTATGACATCATTGCAAACGGAGCAAATACAATAGCTGGTACCGCAACTATTACCGGAAGTGTGAATAACCTGGCCGGTTCTGGTGCACTTGGTTTTGATAATGCAGGTAATGACCTGGCTTCGGCCGATTTTTACTACAACTCATTTACAAGTGTGAACTCATTGCCTACTGGCGGTAGTTTGTCTGATAACCTGAATACAGGCGTTATTTACCAGTTCGCTCCCTATTTCCAGAACAACACCATGTGGTTCAGGACGGGCGGCACAAGTACACCTACGCAGACATTCACATTGACAACACCAACGGCAGCAACCAACGTGTACCTGGTCAATTCGTCAGGTAATGGAGCCAATACAGCAAATGTTACCGTTACTTTTTCGGATGCCACAACCCAGGTGTTCAGTGCCCAGGCACTCATAGACTGGTGTAGTTCAACGAGTGCTGTCTCTGCCGTTGTTGGTCGTGTAAATACAAGCGGCACCGATGCATACGCAACGTGCCCTTATATGCACACCCTCAACCTGGCACTTTCAGCCACCAACTACTCAAAACTTATCTCCAGCATTTCCATACAGGTAACCGGCTCCACGACCAGTTATCCTGCGTTCTTTGGTGTAAGCATTCAGCCAACCGAGACACTGACCACTTCGTCGTCTTCGATGACCGGATTTGCCGTCTCCACTTGCGGAACACCTTCTACATCTCAAAACATAACAGTAACGGGCGCCAATCTTAACGGCGGCGTTGCTGCAGGTACTGGTAATATTACCGCATATGCACCACATGGTTTTAAAATATCAGCAGATGGTATTACCTGGGTTTCTGTTTTGAATATGCCGTTTACCAACTGTGCGCTCTCCGGAACATTGTATGCTCGCCTCGACACCGGTGTTGTAGGCCCATGGAGCGGGAAAATTGGTTTTGCCGGGGGGACAGTACCTGCTGCTACACTGGCAGCAGATTCAGTTTCACTTTCCGGAACAGTATCTGGCGTTGCTATTAAAGCTGCCGGTGCCACTACTTATCCTACCAGCCTGGGGACAACATACTTGGGGCACATAACTGAGTTTGCCACATCAGCTTCTGTTGTGGACAGTGTAACAGGATATGGATTGTCTGGCGCTATCACTTTAACTTCACTTGGCGGAGACTTTAAGCTGTCAACTGATGGTGTAACCTTCAGTAGCTCCATCACTATTACACCAACCGGTGGCAATATAGTTCCCGCAGTGCCCATTTACACTCAGGCAACGCCATCTATCCTCGGCGCTGACACTGCTAGTGTTACCATAACAGGTGGATTGGCCGGCTGTTACCCTGCTGTATTAAAAGATAGTGTGGTTGGACAGAATGGTTGCGTTGCGCCTTCGCTGCCTACGTCAATGACATTCGCGTCCATCACCAATGCAAGCGTATCCTTAGGGTTTACCCCCGTGGGCTCGGCTGATGGTTACATTGTTGTTCAAAGTACTGCGCCATTCGTTGGCGGATCGGATCCCATATCTGGTCACGTTTACTTAACGGGCAACACTTTTGGTAACGGCACCATTGTTGCTATAAACACAACCGCGCCGCCATACACGATTACAGGGCTGGCAGCAAACACGACCTATTATTTTACCGTTGTGCCATATAATGGCGGACCTTCAGGAAGCTGCGGTGGCGGACCTTTGTACCCGTCGGGCACGCAATTGAGCTCATCAGTGACAACTGCCAGGAGCATTATTGCGGGTTACATGCAGGCCAAAACTACCGGTGCAACATTCATTACCGCTGCTTCGCTTACATCTCCTGCTACGGTGTTTGGAACGAGTTGGAGAGGCAACGTCGCCACTTCAACAAGTGTTACTATTCCGTTCACATTCAACTTCAACAACACTGCTTACACTTCATGTTACATTGACCCGAACGGTTACATAACATTTGGAGCCGCAAGCGCGTTGTCAAACTATACACCGTTATCTACACCTTCAGCCGGTGTTCAGGGAACGGTTGCTGCAATGGGTTGCTACCTGAAAAGTGCAAATGCCGTGACTTATGGCTATACCGGAACAGCGCCTAACCGCATCTTTACCATATTGTGGAATGCTGCTGCTTACGCCAGCGGTGACTCTGCAACAACATCTTCGTTCGAGATCAATCTCTACGAAACCACCAACAAGGCTGAGGTGATCTATTCTACCTCCTCAGCGGCCACACCAAATGTGGTAGTGGGCGCGCAAGTGGGACTGGGTGGTACCTCCGCTTCAGATTTCCTGAACTGGGCTGAAGCCGCCTCAGCTACCACAGCATGGACAGTTGGTGGAACACAGGGTGTGAACTGGACCAGTTTGCGACCTGGAACTGCAAGCACGTCTGTATGTAATGTTCAGGAATCAAATGCAGCCTACCTGCCGGCATCTGGCCTCGACTTAAGCTGGACGCCTGCATTACAGTTGCTTTCACCATCTGCTATCAGTCATACAGGGTGCACACTCAACTGGAATACAGCAAATGGCGCCACTTCTTATACAATAGACGCATCTACCAGCAGTACGTTCTCTCCTGAAATTGCCGGATATCCGACCAGCGTAAGCGCCCCTGCTACAAGCGCTACACTCACTGGCCTTACTACGGGCACCACTTATTACTATCGCGTTACTCCGCAATATGCCTCAGGTGGCTTTACTTCTGCCAGCGCTACTGCATCTATCATCATGCCCGTATCTGTTCCGCTTTCATTTACTTCAAGCAGCTATAATTATGACCTCATTGCCAATGGCGGCAACAAAGTAGGCACCGGCAGCATCTCAACTACTCCCGCAACAGGTGGTTTTGATCAGCAGGGCTACGTGCTTATTGCCAACGATTTTTATAACTCTACAGGGTTAAATCCGTTCCCTGCCGGTGGTAGTATTAAGGAGAACTACGCCAATGGTACGGTGTACCAGATGGCGCCTTACTATAAGAACAACGTAGCCTACTTTGCTACTGCTGCATCCAGTCCATCAGATACGATGGTGCTCACGAACAGTGTGTCAGCTGATACGCTCTATGTGCTGCACATGGTAGTGATACCTTCAACCTATACGTCTCCAATCTTTACTTACGTTGTGAACTTTACAGACGGCTCGTCGCAGACTTATTCAAATACACAGGCTTCCAACTGGTGTTCAGCAGGATCTACCACTTTCAATACCAGCATGGCACGTACTCAGTGTGGTTCTTCTGATCAGTCAGGCAACTGTGAATATCTTGAAAAGGCAACATTTGCTATTGCGGCTCCTTACAGCACTAAACTCATCTCTAACATTATTGTACAACAAACAGGTGGCACAGGCTATGGCGGCGTATTTGCCATGTCCGTACATGCTACCGGGACATTTACACCTTCAACAACTTCACTGACCGCTTTTGCGGAGTCAACTTGCGGAACGCCAAGCGCATCTCAAATGGTGACGCTTACAGGCGCTAACCTGGTAAGCATACCAGGAAATGCCACCGGTACCGGAAATATGACCGCAGTTGCACCACTCGGTTACAAGGTTTCTGCAAACGGTACTACATGGGCAAAATCGGTATCTCTGAGCTTTGCTAATTGTGCTATGTTCGATACGCTGTACGTGCGCCTGGATACCAGCTCAGTGGGTAACTGGAATGGTAAGATCGGCTTCACGGGCGGTGGCATATCGCCAACCACTCTTGCTTCCGACTCCGTTTCGGTTTCCGGTGTGGTTGCAGGTGTTATTGCCAAAGCATCTGGCGCAACCTCTTATCCATCAGTATTACCAACCGTTTCATTTGGCCCGGTTGCTACCAGCGTCACCAGTGCAGCTATGGTAGATAGCGTGACAGGTTATGGACTTACCGGAAACGTCACCATTACATCATCCAATCCTGACTTCCAGCTTTCGCTGGATGGTTCAACATACTCTTCTTCGGTAACTATTACAGTTACAGGTAGCACCATATCACCCGCAGTTGCATTGTATGCCCAGGCAACTCCGTCAATACTTGGCGCGGACACTACTACACTGGTTATGAGTGGTGGTGTTGCCGGTTGCCTGATGTCTATAAGAGACAGCGTATTTGGCGCTACTCCTTGCTCCAGCCCTGCTCTGCCAACAGCAATGACGTTTACAAGTACATCGTCAACAGCAACAACCCTTGGTTTTACGCCTACAGGCTCTGCAGATGGCTACCTCGTTGTGAGGAGTGCTACAGCATTTGTTCCGGGCTCAGATCCTATCACCGGACATAACTATAGTGTGAGTGATGTTTTTGGTAACGGTACTGTAGTTGCCAGGAATACAACAGCACCGCCATATTCGGTTACGGGCCTGAGCGCAAATACAACCTATTATTATACTATTGTGCCTTACAACGGCGGAACTGGCGGAAGTTGCGCAGGTGGTCCTCTTTATCCTTCAGGCACGCAACTGACAAGCTCCGTTACCACATGCCCGGTGGCGCCTACGGTAAACAATAGCGCAGTGACAAGTAGTGGTTTTTCGCTTGCCTGGACCTCTTCAGTAGGCGGTGGCGGATCTGCGATCAACTATACGATCGACATCTCTACAAATAGTGCCTTTACGGCGCCAATAACCGGTTCTCCGTTCAGTGTAGCTGCTCCGGGGGTTTCATATTCGGTGACCGGGCTGACACCTTCTACAATTTATTATTACCGCGTGACCGCCGTAGGTAGCTGCAGTGCGGTTTCTACAAGTGGCAATATCACTACCGCCGCATACATGTATATCCCTGTTACGCTTAGCTCTGGCTTAAACGGTGATGGTATCTGTGAAGGCACAGGTGCACCATCAACAACCAATACATGGGGTACCACGGGATGGGACGGTTATTCCTATTGCTTCCCGGCACAGAACTACGCCTACAGCACTTACACACCAACTACCGGCTACATGCCAACTTCCGGAGTGATCAACTCAGCTGTCACGTCTGGGCTGTACTGGCAATTGGGTAGCTTCACCGGTAATAACGTGGCAAGGATATCAGGCTATACAGTAAACTCAGATACGCTTGTTTTCAGCACTCCACAATATGCTAGCTCTATTTATGTTCTGGGTACTGCAAGTAACGGCGGCGTTACACTGAGCAGCCTTAACGTCATCTACAGCGATAACACGATACAGACATTCCCGTCATGGGCTATTGCCGACTGGTTTGGTGCACCTACCGCAGCGTATGCCGGCACTGGCCGCGTGTGTACAGGGGCAGGTTGTACTGCTGGCGCAATTGATGGTACTGCAGGTTCAACACCAAAATTGTACCAGGATATTCTTGCAGACACGTCTTATTCTAAAACGATCAAGAGCGTGTACTTTACTACTGCCGGTGGCTCAGCATCTAATGCCTACACCGGTATTTTTGGTGTATCAGTTCGCGAGGGTATCATGTATAGCTCTGTAACTTCGCTTGCGAGCTTTGGTTCCATTTCTGTTGGTTGTACATCAACTACTCAGTCATTCGTCATCAGTGGCAGTTCGCTATTCCCTTCAGGAGGATCTATCGCGGCAACCGCGCCAACATCCTATCAGATCTCACTGGATGGTTCTACATGGTATTCAAATCTGACCATACCATATACCGGTAATGTGCTCTCGAATACAACTATATATGTGCGGCTCGCACCTACAATGCTTGCGGGCGGATCGGGTAGTATCACCTTTACAGGAGGTACCGTGAATGCAATGCCTTCAATTTCTGTTTCCGGTACAGTTTCAAGCGGTATTGCAGTAACGCCAACTACTACATTGAACTTTGGACCAGTAACAACCGGCGTTACCTCAGCAAGCCTGCACGATACGTTGACAGGAAGCAGCCTGACAGCAGGTACGCTTACTGTAACTTCTTCGAATGCAGACTTCAAGGTATCTCCCGATAACATTACTTTCTCTACTTCATATTCGGTTCCTTATGGCACTTCCTTTAGCGGAGTAGTGTATGTACAATTCACCCCTTCAGGTACAGGCGCCGAAACATCAACGATCAGTTTTTCTGGCACTACACTTTCGTGCCCGCCATCCAGCATTACAGCTAACGGCACCGGGGCTGCAGCTTGTACAAACCCGGCAGCGCCGACGTCTCTTACATTCTCCGGCACATCAGCTACCGGCACAACAGTCGGCTTTACGCCAACGGGCAGCGCAGACGGGTACCTCGTAGTGAGAGGTACTGCGGCATTCATTCCCGGTTCAGACCCTGTTGCGGCTTCTACATACACTATTGGCAGCACATTGGGCAACGGTGTGGTTGTCGGTAACTATACAACAGCACCTCCGTACACAATGACGGGGCTCACAGGTAACACTACCTACTATTACACGATCATACCTTACAACGGTGGCACAGGCGGCACCTGTGGTGGTGGCCCATTGTATCCTACAGGCACACAATTGTCCGGATCAGTGACTACCTGCCCTGCGGCACCTGTTATGGGCACTAATGCCACGTACATCAGCTCAGTTACGCTCAACTGGGGTTCTGCTGCGGGCGGTGGCGCTCTGCCGGTCGTTTATAAAGTGGATGTTTCTACAAACAGTGGATTTACGGCTCCGGTTACTGGCTCACCTTTTTATGTTTCAAGTCCTGCTACATCATTGAGCGTAACTGGCCTTACATCTGCAACTACATATTACTATAGGGTAAAAGATTCTACCACTTTGTGCACCAGTGCATATGCCAGCGGTTCCATTACAACTGCCAGCTATTGCACACCTACTTTCTCCAGCGGTTGTTCGAGCTGGTATCTCGGTACAATTACCCTCGGAACGATCACTTCGTCGGCAGCATGCGGTGCATCTGCAAACCTGACTGCAATGGTAGATACTATTACAGCTGGTGTTCCTGCGGCAATGACAGCGAATAACAATACCGGCTATATACAACTTGGGGTATGGGCTGACTTTAACAACAATGGCACTTTCTCAGATGCCGGAGAAATATTGTTCAGGAGCTACATCGCCACTTCACCAAACAGCTACAGCTTTAATATTACAGCGCCTACGACAGTAACGACTGGTCTGTATAGAATGCGTGTGATAGGTGCGTGGGCAGGTAACACCATGGATACCTTTGCTGGTCCGTGCGCAGCCTACACTGGCGCAGGTGGTGGCGACTATTTCGATTTCTCGATCTACGTTAAAAACCCAACCCTTACTGCTTCAACATCGAGCATTTCTTCATTCGGAGGCCTGGCTACATGTACCAGTTCTTCCGCATCGAGCTTTACAATTTCAGGTTCCGGTTTGATACCTTCCTCAGGCAACATCATTGCGCATGCGCCATCCGGCTTCCAGGTTTCCACTAATGGAACTTCGTGGGACACCATTGCCACTTATGCATATACCGGTGCGGCATTATCTACAAGCAACGTATATGTGCGCTTCAGCCCAACTTTGCCTGGTAGTGCCAGCGGTAATATTAGCTTCAGTGGCGGCTCCCTGGGCATTTCTACCGCGCCGCCTACTGTATCAGTTTCCGGAACAGGAAATGGCGTATCGCTGTCTTCAACAGCAACAGCGGCATTTGGCCCGGTAACTGAGTTTACTACTTCTTCTGCGCTCACCTACAACCTCTCCGGTTCAGGTCTTACAGCGGGTACGATCACCGTATCTACTTCAAACCCTGATTTTATGATCTCTCCGGATGGGGTGACATATTATACAACGAACTACACATTCTCAACAGGTGCAACGTTGTCATCAACACCGATCTATATTGAATACAACCCGAATACGCTTGGTGCTGAGACAGCCAACATCAGCATTACCAGCACTACAGGTTGTAATCCGGTGATAGCAGCTACCGGATATGGTTCGAACGCTTGTACAGCGCCAACCGCGCCAACAGGTATCACTTTCTCTGGCACTACAACACATGCTACCAGTGTAGGCTTTACGGCTGGTTCTACGCCAGATGGATATATTGTACTGCAGGGAAGCAGCGCCTTTGCCGGCACCCCGGTTACCGGTACTAACTATACTGCAGGTGCAACTATCGCTGGTCAGACAGTAATGGGCGTTTACTCGGGATCTCTGACTTCGTTGCCAATTGCAAACAGCGGATCAACTCCGATAGCCGGCAATACAACGTATAACATCACGGTTATTCCATTTAATGGTGGCCCGACAGGAACCTGCTCAGGCGGTCCGGTTTACGCTACGTCATACCTGCAGGGCACTTACACAACATGTCCTGATACCGTATCTTCTGTAACATCATCAAGTATCACTGGTGGAGGCTTCACTTTGAGTTGGGCTGCTCCGGCTGGTGGATCTGCGTCCACAGTATATTATGTGATCGATGTTTCCACAAGTGCCACATTTGCTTCTATTACTGGCAGCTATGTCACTTCAGCCACTACCTACTCGGTATCCGGCCTGTATGGCAGCACCACTTATTATTATCGCATTCACGATTCTTCAACTGTATGCAATAGTTCATATAATACACCTGGACATCTGACTACCGGTTGTGGTATCACGCCATTGCCTTATAGTGAAGGTTTCGAATCTATTACAAGCGCGAATACGTTACCTGCTTGTATGGCAGCGACAAACTTAGGAGGTGCAAATAAAACCTATCTTGCGGCAACCGGCTCATTCAATCAGACTGCGCACTCGGGTTCAAAATTTGCTTCATTCTATTACGCGAACTCCGTTAGTGGCTATTGTAATGATTGGTTCTTTACGCCTTCATTCAATTTCGTAGCAGGCAATAACTACCAGGTAAGTTTCTGGTACATCACTGACGGATATAGTGGCTGGCTGACGCTGAAAGCCGCATATGGTACGTCGCAAACTGCAGCTGCCATGACAACCAACATCGGCACGCCGCTTACCAATGTGACCAACACGTCTTACCAGCAATATACCGGTACATTTACTGCTACCACTACAGGCACCTACAATGTGGGTATCTACTGTAACTCAAACGTAACTCCATACTATCTGTCAATCGATGATATACAGGTTACTGCATTGGCTGCACTAACACCATCTGTTACCAGCCTCAACTGTGGCAGTGTTGATGTAGGTTACTCAAGCACGAACTATTTTGTATTGTCAGGTAACACACTGTCCGCTGGCCCGGCTACAGTAACTGCACCGACAGGCTACCAGGTCTCAACATCATCCACTTCCGGATTTGGTTCTACTACCACTGTTTCCTATTCCGGCTCAGCTTTCTCTAACGATACTGTGTGGGTTAAGTTCAGCCCAACATCTACGGGTACAGACACGGGTACCATTAGCCTCTCAGGCGGCGGTGCAACAAGCCATGTATCGGTAACAGGCAATGGCGTGGTTCCGACTATGACCGTTTCTCCAACAACCTTATCGATGGGGTCGGTACTCGTTGGAGCTACTTCAGCCGCACAGTCATTTGTGCTGACAGGCACATATCTGACAGGCTATCCTGGCTCAATAACGCTGAATTCATCCAACAGCGACTACCAGATTTCTGGTGACGCAGGTGCCACATGGCACTCATCTTTAAGTATGCCGTATACATCCGGATCACTTTCTGATACGATCTATGTGCATTATTCTCCATCGACATCCGGTGCTTCCACAGATACTGTGACCACTTCAGGCGGTGGGGTAGCAACACCTCCATTCGTTGCGATCACCGGTAATGGCGCGTTGTCTGCATGTTCTACACCAGATGTTCCGACTGCGCTCAGTTTCAGCAGCACCAGTGCCACAGGTACTACGGTGAACTTCTCTGACGCAGTTGCTCCGACAGGGTATTTGGTTGTGGCAAGCCTTGGCTCACTTACAGGCGCACCTTCAAATGGCACCATTTATAGTGTTGGCGCTACTGTGGGCACAGGGACAGTTGTGGCCATGGGCTCATCTACCAGCATTGCTACATCAACTGCCCTCTCTGCAAATACGGCATACACCATCACAATATTCCCTTATAATAGTGGCGTGTGTGCTGGTCCGGTTTATAATTCATCTACACCACTTACCGGAACAGTAACAACCTGCCCTGCAGCACCTGGTACGCCAGTAGCGTCCTCCTTAACATCTGGCGGATTTGTGCTCACATGGTCTGCTCCGTCAGGCGGTTCAGCAAGTGCGCTCACATACTCCATTGATGTATCAACCAATTCTGCTTTCACGGCGCCAATAACGGGATCACCGTTTGCAGCTTCCTCTACAACTTATACCGTTAGCGGACTTGCTTCGTCAACAACGTATTATTATCGTGTTTCTGCTGTAGGAGCATGTACAGGTGTTCCATCATCATCGGCAAATTCTACTACAGCGGCGTACACTTATACTACGATGCCTGTTTCGAGTGGTTTCAACTACGACTTGATCGCTAATGGTACTGCGTCTCCAACAACCTCTACAACCAATGGTACCCTCGGATTTGATGGCGCCGGTTATGTTTGGGTTTCATCTGATTATAATAACGGTGGCTATACACCCACATCAGGTACAGTTGGATCCGGAACCGCAACGGTTACGTATGCGCTTCCATTGAGCGGCGCATTCACCAGCTCGGTTACAGCCGGTCTGCCTTACCAATTGGCCAGTTATTCTGCCAATAACTTCCTGCTGCTGAATACTGCTACTGCAAACAATACAGGTACACTTGTATTTACAACTCCTATCTATGCAAATCAGCTCTATGTTATCGGCAGCACCGGAAGCGGTAGCGCAACTGGTGTGTCTATTACCGTTACATTCACTGACCTTACAACGCAATCCTTCACTGGTATCTCTACCTACTCAGACTGGTATGGCGGAACATCAATTGCGCTGGGCAGCGTGGGTAGGGTGCTTGTTACCAGCAGTGCAACTGGTGGTTCATCATCAGGACCGAACTTCTACGAAGGTTCTTATGCGATCAGCAGTGCTAACATGACCAAGCAGATCAAGAATATCGTGGTAACAACTTCCGCTACAGCAGGTACCGGCTATCTGGGTATTCCGGCAGTGAGTGCCAGGGTCGGGGTTCTCTATGCTTCTGCATCATCGCTTCCGGCGTTTGCTAATACGTATATTGGCTGTAGCTCAGCGGCACAAACGTTTACCATCAACGGTAGCTCTCTGTTCCCAACAGGAGGCAACATAACAGCAACAGCGCCTGCAGGCTTCCAGGTTTCCAGCAATGGTACAACATGGGGTAGTACTGCAACATTCGCCTACGGCTCGAACACCTTGTCGTCAAGTACAGTGTATGTAAGGTTTAGCCCAACTGCAGGCGGTGCTGCTTCAGGAAACGTAACGTTCACGGGCGGAACTGTCAACGGTGCTCCATCAATATCTGTATCTGCAACAGGCATTAACGGAGTTGTCACTGGTGCATCTTCCGTATGTCAAACCGCTACCACAACGCTTGCCGATACAATTTCAGGTGGCTCATGGAGCAGTAGCAATACGGCTGTTGCCACTGTAGATGCAACTACGGGTGTAGTGACAGGTGTTGCTGGTGGAACAGCCTATATCAGGCATTCATATTCTTGCGGTTCGCTCTACGACAGTGCCGCAATAACTGTTAACCCACTGCCAGCGGTTGGCGTGATAACCAATTCGGGCAGCGACTCAATATTGGTTAACTATACCGAGACATTCCACGATACAACATCTGGTGGCACCTGGAGCATGACCAATACATCACTGGCTACAATAGACGCGTCTACAGGCCTTGTGACTGCTTCAGCAGCAGGCACCGACACGATCAAATATGCGGTGACCAACAGTTGTGGAACCACTACCGTCATACATCCGATAGTGCTGTTCAAAGCTCCGCCTATCGTTACAAGCGTAAGCCCGAACAAGGGTGCCCCGGGAACAACAGTTGTTATATCCGGACAACGCTTCAATGCAACTGCAGCTAACAATACGGTTTACTTCGGTGCAACAAAGGCGACAGTCTCTTCTGCAACCAGCTCGTCGCTTACCGTAACCGTGCCAACCGGAGCCACATTTGCACCGGTAACGGTTATGACAACTGACTACAATTACGTCGGATATGAGGATAGTGCGTTCACGCCAACCTACACGAACAGCTATTTCAAAAATGACACTGTCAACTTCAAACCATACTTCACCATTAATAGCACCACAGGTTCAGCTTCGCACCCTTATGGTGCTGCCATTGGCGATCTGGATGGAGATGGCAAGCCTGACCTTGTTGTAAATAACCTGGACAGCAGCTCACTTACAATATTCAGAAATGTAAGCAGCTCCGGATCACTTTCGTCATCTTCATTCAGCCTGGTAACGAAGATCACTCTGGCTGGTAAACCCAATAATATCAAGCTGGCCGACATTGACGGCGATGGTAAACTGGATATTGTTGCAGCGCTTACCAATAGCAACTATGTTGAGGTCATCCGCAATACCACTGCTTCTGTCGGTTCTCCGACTTTCGCATCTAGGGTAGATGTTGCCGCAGGTACCGTAGCTGCCGTAACGGCAATTACAGACTTCGACGGCGATGGTAAGTCGGATATAGCTGTCACATTGCCGGCGGGTTATTTAGGCTTCCTCCGCAATACATCAACTGTAGGAACGGTGTCGTTCGCCACCATTACTACATCAACATTGGGCTCAGTTCCATCAGGCGTGTGCTTCGCAGATCTTGATGGCGATGGAAAACCAGATTTTGCCTCGACAAATTCCGGCTACACAGGCTCTTCTTATGCAGGTACTACAGCGTCTATCGCAAGGAATACGTCTACACCGGGCAGTATTACGTTTGGTACTGTTGTCAACCTTACTACCGGCACCGGACCACTTGACATTACTGCTGCCGATATTGACGGTGATGGCAAACGCGACCTGCTCGTTACAAATTTCACCAGCGGCACGCTTTCCATTTTCAGGAATGTTGCTTCTTCCGGAACACTCAGCTCTGGTTCATTCAGCACTAAGGTCGACTTTACACTTAGTGCAGGAGCAATTGGAGTTGGTGTCGCTGACATCAATGGCGATGGTAAGCCAGATGTTGTTGTCTCTAATTTCCTGTCCAATAACATCACGGTCTTCCGTAACACTGCATCCAGCGGTTCAATATCAAGTTCTTCTCTGGCAACAGGAATGGTCTTCAGCACGGGTGCATCTCCCGTAACGGTAACCATTGGAGACCTGGATGGCGACAAATACCCGGATATCGTTGTCGGTGACGGCGGTGCAAATAACATCTCGATCATCCGCAACTATCCGCTCCCGCAGATCGGACAAATTACCGGAGCCACCACAGTTTGTGTTGCAGCTACCACAACGCTCGCAAACAGCGCAAGCGGTGGTACCTGGAGTGTAACGAATCCGACACTTGCTACCATTGATGCTTCGACCGGCGTTGTTACCGGAGTAGTAGCGGGTACTGACACTGTTTATTATACAGTAGTAGCAGGTGGCGATACCAGCAGCGCAAGAGTAGCGATCACGATCAATCCATTGCCGACAGTTGCTCCAATTTCCGGAGTTACTGCGTTGTGCACCGGCACGAATGCAACGTTAACTGATGCAACCGGCGGCGGAACATGGCATAGTAGCAATACCGCAGCAGCAACGGTAGATGGATCTGGTGTCGTTACGCCGACAGGCAGTGGAACAACTGTGATCTCTTATACGACCAGCAATAGCTGCGGCAGCATAACCGCAACTGATACCATTACCGTTGGCCTGACGCCGTCTATTACCCTTGGAGCAACGCCAAATGTTTGCCATGGTATTACTGCTGCGCTTATCTCTTATAGCGGCGCAACAGGATCACCATCTACCTATAGCATAGCATACAGCGGAGCAGCGCACTCTGCGGGCTTCACAGATGTCGGCACCGGCACATTGTCGGGTGGAACAATCTCGCTTGTTGTCCCTGCAACGGCTGCAGCTGCTACCTACTCCGGTACGTTAACAGTATCTAATGGAAGTTGCACCAGCGCGAGCTATAGCTTCAACGTCAACGTGATCGCTTACCCAACCGCTGCCATCACATCAGCTACACCTCCTTGCATCGGTTACACAACCAGTGTAGTATTCAGCGGAACAACCGGCGGTGTGCTGGATTATGTATCAGAAGGCGATACGCTCCATACTACGATCTCCGGCGGCAGCTTCACAAATGTTACAAGCGCACTTACATCGGCTAAAAACTATGAGCTGATCGATATACATGATGGTACCGGTACTTGTTACAGTATCTACGATACTATCATCACGATCAACCCGATACCGATGCAGTGGACAGGTGCTTCTGATACCAACTGGAGCAATGCAGCCAACTGGTCTTGCGGCTTTGTGCCAACGGTGAATGATGACGTGAGCATACCATCTGGTACTACTTACGCACCATCACTGGCAGCCTCAGGCAGCGGCACTACCCGCAACCTCAGTATCGCCAGCGGTGTTACGCTCAAGCTCTACAGCTCATCAACACTCAATGTGAAGGGCACACTGGCCAACAACAGCACAATTGCCGGCGCAGGTACGCTCTCTATGAGTGGCTCAACAGCACAGCACATGCAGGGTAAGGGTTATGTATCCAACCTGGATATCAATAACACCGCAGGTGTGAACGTGGACAGCGGCGCAAGGCCGGTGATCACAGGCGCACTTAGCCTGAGCGGCGGTATGCTGAGCACAGGTGACAGCGTGGTGCTGAACTCTGATTCAACGAACGGTACCGCACGCATCGCGCCGATCACAACCGGTGGTGCAGGCATCAGCGGTAAGGTTCAGGTACGCCAGTATATTGATTATGGCCACAGGGCCTACCGCTTCTGGAGCCATCCGTTCAGCAGCTCTATGCCGCTGAGCGAGATAGAGAAGTTCATCGATGTAACTGGTGACAGTGGTTCTATTCATGGCTTTACAAATACATTTACCAATGCACCATCAGCGTTCTGGTACAACCCGATGCATGGTAACTCAGGCATGAGTTATGATCCGGGATGGAATCCGTTCCACAATGCGCTGCCAACGGGCAACGATACGGATATGATACATCCATACCAGGGTCTGCGCCTGTTCATCCGCGGTAGCAAGGGCGAAGGGTTGTATTACCCGACATCAGGTCCATACACGGTCGATCCTGCCACAGTAGGCATGAGCGGTCCTGTTAACCAGGGCACAAAGGTGGTGCACCTGCAAAAGGGTGCCGGAGCCAACCAGGACTACAACCAGATCGGTAACCCATATGCTTCACCGGTGGACATCGGCAGCATCGCGCACACGGCATGG